>Ga0194132_10010543_pt1 | contig 12249 bp, 16 predicted proteins | sample TA2KigOf80mmetaG_FD_148612 | JGI IMG/M metagenome (GOLD analysis project Ga0194132, IMG submission 148612) | Freshwater microbial communities from Lake Tanganyika, Tanzania - TA2015054 Kigoma Offshore 80m | ecosystem: Environmental > Aquatic > Freshwater > Lake | place: Tanzania: Lake... | reverse complement strand
GGAAAATCGTTGCCGAATCGCCTCGACGTCAATCATCCTCGCAAGATATGGTGTTCTCGTCGCTTTGAGAATCCCATATCTATCGATCGACCAATCCCGATTCGTTTATTGTCTTACGGGCCCTTAGCTCGAAAATGGGGCAAAGTTCAGGTTAGTCGGCGCTATCCGGTATCAGACCCCGATCAATGTCAGCCCGGCGCGAGCACGATGTCGAAGCGCCCACTGCCGTCGGCGCCGAAGACGACGGTGAGGGCCTCGCGCTGGCGCTCGGTCAATCCGCGCAACAGCACATCCGAGGCGTTCTGGCGCTCGCCGGCGAAGTACATCTGGGTCACGAGAGCCGGGCGCGGCGGCGCTCCCTTCACCATGAAGTGAATGTGCGGTGCGCGTGAATCATAGGCGCCGGGCTTGACGGTGCGGAAGCGGTAGGCGCCGTCAGTGCCGGTCGTCACCTCGGCAAAGCCTTGGAAATCCGGATCCGCCGGTGCGCTCGAGCGCTCGCGCGGATGGTCATAGCGCCCGGCGGCGTTGGCCTGCCAGATCTGCACGGTGGCGCCGGCGACGGGCCGCCCGTCGGTCTCCAGCACGTGTCCGACGACCTCTATGACGGTGCCGCGAGCGCGGCCGGTGCGGCCGACGATATGCGTCAGGTCGCCATCAGTGTCGGCCGGACGCTCGACCGGGTAGAAGGGTCCGCGCGTCTGGGCCGGCGTCGGCGCGGCGGCGCCGAGCGCCGGTGTTGTTGCAAGGACGAGGCCACCGGCCAAGGTGAGGTTGAACTCGCGTCGAGTCAGCATGTTCGATCTCTCCTTCGAACTGTCATCAAGCCGTTGGGGCCGGCTTCGCCATATCCGCAATCTGCTCGGCCAAGCCGACGAGGCGGCGCGCATTGTCGACGTGCAAATTCTCGATCAGCTTGCCATCGACCAGCACGACGCCCTTGCCGGCGGCACTCGCCTCGGCGTGAGCGGCGATGACCCTGCGCGACCACGCGACCTCCGCCTCCGATGGCGCGAAGGCCATGTTCGCCGCCGCGATGGTCTTGGGATGAATCAGCGTCTTGCCGTCGAAGCCGAGCTCGGCGCCCTGCCGACACGCTTCGGCGAAACCCGCGTCGTCGGCAAGATCGAGGTGCACGCCGTCGAGGATCGCAATTCCCGCCGCGCGCGCGGCGAGCAGGCAGAGGCCGAGCGAGGTCAGCATCGGCAGGCGCTCGCGCGTGTGCGCGGCGTGCAGATCCTTGGCGAGATCGGACGTGCCCATGACGAGGCCGCCGACGCGGCGTGCATCGGCGATCGCTTCGGCGTGCAGCATGCCGCGCGGCGTTTCCATCATGCACCAGATCGCGAGATCGCCCGGCGCGCCGGCCGTGCGCAAGACATTGTCGGCCTGGCGCACCGTGTCGGCACTTTCGACCTTGGGCAGGAGGACGCCGTGTGCGCCCGATGCGGCGGCCATGACCAGGTCGTCATAGCCCCATGGCGTCGCAAATCCATTGACGCGCACGAGGATTTCGCGCCGTCCATAGCCGCCGGCCGCGAGGGCTGCGGCCACCTGGCGGCGCGCCTCGACTTTGGCGTCAGGCGCCACCGCGTCCTCGAGGTCGAAGATCAGCGCGTCGGCCGGCAGCGTGCGCGCCTTGTCGAGCGCGCGCGCATTCGAGCCGGGCATGTAGAGCATGCTGCGCCGCGGACGGATCGTGCTCGTCATGTCTGTCTCCGGAGCGTGCGCGCGCCGGCCATAGCCGATCGCGACACTCAATCCGATGTGGCGCCGTCGCTGCGCGCTGTCAACCGCACCCGCCCCATCTCGGGGAGTCGCGAAACGCTACGCCGCCGCCACGCCGTTCAGTGCGCGGCGCATGACCTGGCGCCCGCGCAGGTAGATCATCTCCTTCCAGTCGTCCTCGTCGGGATAGAAGGACCGGCGGATTTCCGCCTTGATGCGCTTGCCCTCGGGCGAATCGAGCTTGCCCCTGAGATGGAGCCAGTTGTCCGCGATCAACGCGCCGAGCACGACCGGCACGGGATAGGTGCCATACTCGATGGTCAGTGCGCGCACATTCGCGTGGGGCAAAGCGGCGACGACCGCCCTGCGGATGAAGCCCGTGAGCTTGGCCGACGAGGAATTGCCCGCTTCCGGCGAGGTGATGCCCTCGCCGTACCAGCGCACGAGCTCTTCCCATTCGTGCGTGCCCGGCATCGCATGGCAGATCAGCTCGCCATGGCCGTAGGGGCCCAACCCGGTGTGGAAGTCGATGAACGCCACGTGCTTCGCCTTGGCGAGGAACTTGGCGACGATCGCGTAGAAGGTGCGGTTCGACCAGGTCGGCTTGGTGCCGCCATAGAACACGCCATCGGCATGCGTTTATTGCCCGCCGCTGATCGCGCGCTGCAGCTCCATGGCGCCGTGCTTCGTCCGGAACGCCTCGAAGGCGGCGGCGCGCCTGGCTGCGGCGGCATCGTCCCACCGCTCGGTCAGGATGACCGGGTGCAGCTCGTCATAGGCGCGGTTCTCGGGCAGCGGCTTGCCGAAATCCTGGAAGTTGCGATTGAGGTCGACATTGTCCTCGGTAACGCGACGCAGCCAGGCAAAGCCGTGCGGATTGATGGCGTGAACCATGACCATCGCCACGCCGCGCGGCAGCCGCTTCCATTCGCCCGAACGCAGCCAGCCGACGGTGGCGCCCGAGCCGCAGAAGCCCTCGACGCCATGGGTCGCCGTGTTGGTCAGCACGAAGCGCGTCGCCGCGGGCGAGCCGATGCGAATGACATCGGTATGAAGCGTCTCGCCCGCCGGCCCGCGCGCCGGATTCTCGAAACTCGTGACCTTCAGGCCGGCGGTCTTGGCGGCGGCAAGGAACTTGCGCCGCGCCTCGGCGTAGTCGCGTGCGAAATAGCTGGCGGCACCCATGCTGGGCGTCTCCCGAAAGAGTTGCGCGCGCACCATAGCCCAAGCGGCCAAGCGCGGCCATCATCGGTGCGATGGCGACTTGCGCCGGCCGGGGCATTCGCGCATCAATGCGGGGTCGTGTCCAAGGTCGTCCTCTCGATCCAATCCGCCGTCGCGTATGGTCATGTTGGCAACGCCGCAGCCCAGCCGGCGCTGAACCGGCTGGGCTGCGATGTCTGGCGCGTCGACACCGTCGCGTTCTCCAATCATCCGGGTCACGGCGCCTTCACTGGCCGCGTCGTGCCGACCGACGAGGTTGCCGCGCTGGTGCGCGGGCTCGACGACATCGGCGTGCTCGGGCGGGTCGACGCGGTCCTATCCGGCTATCTCGGCATGGCCGAAACCGCAGGCGCCGTGGTCGATGCGGTCGAGCGGGTTCGTCGCCAGCGATCCGGCGCTCTCTATCTGCTCGATCCGGTCATTGGCGACAACGGACGGACCTATGTGCGCGCCGGCGTGCCGGAGGCGATCCGCGACCGGCTGCTGCCGCTCGCCGACGTCGCGGCACCCAACCCGTTCGAGCTCGGCTGGCTGACCGGGCAGGACATTGTCGATGAGGCGAGCGCGCTGGCCGCCGGCCGGGCGCTATGCCGGCGTCTCCGCAAAGACGGACCAGCCATCGTGATTGCGACCGGCGTGCGTCAGGCTACCGACCGGCTCGCGACGCTCGCCATCACGCGCGACGGCGCTTGGCGGGCCAGCGCGCCGTTCATCGCGCGCAGCTTCAGCGGCACGGGCGATCTGTTCGCCGCCCTCGTGCTGGGTTGGCTGCTGCGCGACGGCTCGATTGGTTTGGCGCTGTCGCGCGCGCTCGCCGGATTGACCGCAGTGCTGCAGGCAACTCTCGCCGCCGATGCCGACGAGCTGAAGTTGATCGACATGCTCGATCGAATCGCGGCGCCAGTGCCACTTTGGCCCGTGGAGCAGATCGTCTAGCGAGGTTTGTCGAAGGCGGCTGTCGCCGAGCGAACGAGCAGCGGGTGGGGCGACCGTGCGCCAAACCCGGGTGCCCCGGTGCCTCCAGCACACCGCTGCCTCGCTCATCAGCGATCGACCAGGAAACGACCGCTCTGCCATCGACCCCGGCAAGCAGAAACGTCGACGGCGCGGCCGACAACAACGAGCCCGCGGGCCACGCCGGGCTCATCGCGCCGTGGCGAACGCCGGAATACTTCGCGAGCGCATCGGCGCAAACACGGTCGTCCGTCGTGCATGCCGCAATTGACAGCGCCGCGGCGGCGGCGAGAAGGCGAGTGACGGCCACGCCGAAAACGTGCGACCCGCATTCGGCGAAATCATGGTCCGCACAAGCGATCCGGCCGGCAATGCTAGTCGAATGTCGTCTTGGTCGAGCGCACCAGACGCCCGTCGTAGGAACGCCGCACCGTGCCGTCATCGGTGCTGCGCTCGAGAAGCAGTGCGCGCAGTGAGCCCCGCTCGGCCGTCATCTCGAGCTCATAGGCCCACGCTTCCGTGCCGCCGATGCATAGCATCGACAATTTCGGTCCATCGATCCGCAACCGGCGGCACGATGCGCCCGAGATCGGCCGGGCCGGACTGGCGCGGAAGCGCGAGCCAGCGACCTCAGGCTCGAACATGCCGCCGCCTGCCAAGCCGCCGACCGACCAGACCACCACGACCCTGCCCTCCGATTCCGCCATACGGAAGACCGCGGGCAGGCCGGCGCTCGGCTGCAAAGGCGAGGAGTCATCAGCCACCGTCGTCTTCATCAATCCCTGGCGCGTTCCGATGAACGGATCCGTGGGTGCGACGCTCGCAAGCGGCACCTCCACGCATGCGCCGACACACAGCGCACCGAATATGACAAGCGTGCGGACGAAGGGCATGACGGCAATGTTCCGGGGGAACCTTAACACACCTGGCGGCGGACCGATGAATCACTTGGGGTCGAGGCCGGCTTTTGGCAACTCGCCGGCCTTGCGCGACACGGCGACATCGGCACACAGTTGAGGCCGGCGCGGGTGGAGAAAGCCATGACGAAGCTGACCTTGGCGCAAGCAAGTGCAATAATTTCCGGCGCATTGGCCGAAGCCGCGACGCTGAAATGCCGGCCGCTCACCGTTGCCGTGCTCGACGACGGCGGCCACGTCAAGGCGCTGCACCGGCAGGACGGCAGCGAACACCTTCGTCCCCGCATCGCCGAGGGCAAGGCCTGGGGCGCGCTCGGCATGGGCCGCTCCTCGCGCAAGATCGGCGAGCAGGCGCGCGAGCATCTGCCGTTCTTCACCGGACTGGTCGGCGCCTCGGACGGAAGAACGATCTCCTCGGCGGGCGGCGTGATCTTCACCGACGGCGCCGGCGTCGTGCTCGGCGCAGTCGGCATCAGCGGCGACACCTCCGACCGCGATGAAGCGTGTGCGCTCGCCGGCATCGCAGCCGCCGGGCTGAAGGTGGCGCCGGATCCCTGATGGTGCGCAATCCGTCAGGCGCGGGGTTGGGCGCAGGTGGCGAACTACGCAGAGGCTGGACGACGGGCGCGTGCGCCGCCGGCGCGGCGAAGGCCGCCTATCAGGCGCTGTTGACCGGCTCCTTTCCCGATCCGGTTTCGATCGTTCTGCCGCGCGGACACGCCCCGGCCTTCGCGCTGGCGCGCGAGAGCCTGGGCGACGGTCAAGCCACAGCGGGCATCATCAAGGATGCCGGCGACGACCCCGACGTGACGCACGGTGCGCTCGTGCTGGCCTGCGTGCGTCGCGGAGCGCGAGGCAGGGGCATTGTCTATCGTGCAGGCGAAGGCGTCGGCACCGTGACGCGACCGGGCCTGCCGCTTGCCGTCGGCGAGCCGGCGATCAATCCCGGTCCGCGCGCGCAGATCGCACGCGCCATCGCCGATGTCGCGCGGGAATACGGCGGCTGCGGCGATGTCGAGGTCACCATATCAGTCGCGGGCGGCGAAGCGCTCGCGGCGAAGACGCTGAATGCGCGCCTCGGTATCATCGGCGGCTTGTCCGTGCTCGGCACGACTGGAATCGTGATCCCGTATTCCTGCGCGTCGTGGATTCATTCGATCCACCGCGGCATCGACGTGGCGCGCGCCGCAGGCCTCAACCATGTTGCCGGCGCGACCGGCGCGACATCCGAGCAGGCCGTGAAGCGGCTCTACGGACTCGACGATCTGGCGCTGATCGACATGGGCGATTTTGCCGGCGGCATGCTCAAATACTTGCGGCGTCACCCGGTTGCGCGCGTCACCGTCGCCGGCGGCTTCGGCAAGCTGGCCAAGCTCGCCGGCGGTTCCCTCGATCTCCATTCCGGCGCGAGCCAGGTCGACGTGCCGGCGCTGGCTGACGCTTTAGCGTCACTTGGCGCACAACAAGCGACGGTCGCGGCAGCGCGCGCAGCCGGGTCGGCCGGCGAAGTCCTGACGCTGGCCGGTGCGTTCGGGCGGCCGCTCGCCGATCTCGTGGCGCGCCGAGCGCGCGAAACGGCGCTTGCCACGCTTGCCGGCAGCACCGACGTCGACGTCGTGATCTTCGATCGTCAGGGACAGTTGATCGGCCGCGCCGGTCCCTGAGCAGGGCATCGTCAGGTCCGAGTGCCCTGCCACACCCTGTGCGCAAACAGCAGCATCGAGGCGATCGTGATGATCGAACCGGTCGCGGCCAACGGCTCCGCGTCGGGGTAGCCCGCAAAGATCAGGCTGACGCCGGGGATCATCACAATGAGCCCGACATTGGCGATCCAGAAGTGGCTCCGCGCAAGCGTCCCCTCGGCCGACCTCGGGCAAAGACGGAAAATCGCGCCATAAAGCACCATCGAGACCCAGCCGAGCAGCAGCAGATGAGCGTGAGCCGGATAGGTCGTGTGATTGCCTGACATGGCCATGGAGATGCCCCAGGCCATGCCGAGGATGGCGTAGAGCACGGCGGCGCGAAAGTAGCGATTGGCAATTGCTTCCGTCATGGCGATCTCCGATCCGTCGTTTTGCCGTGCGCGCGTCCAACTCGGGATTCGGCATACGCCATGGGCGGTGCTCACTTCAAGCACCTGGACGGGCGCCATCGGAGCACCGACTTGCTTGCAAATGCAGCCGCGGAGGACCATTGTGGGGTCCGAAATCCGGGCCAGGGCGCCATGATTTGCGCGCCTCCGGATGCCGTCCCCGGCGCCCGTTCACGGGCAAAAGGGGCAGACGATCAGTTCCGATATCGAGCGCGGCCGACAAGGCAAGTCGTCGGCCGCACGGCACCAATGAGGAAGGGCCACCCGGACAAGCTTGCCCTGTCCGAAGTCAGGAGAGTCCGATGGCCAAAGAAGACCTGCTCGAGTTCGAGGGAACCGTGATCGAGGTGCTGCCCGACGCGCGGTTCCGAGTCAAACTCGACAACGATTACCAGACGCTCGCCTATGCCTCGGGCAAGATGAAGAAGCACCGCATCCGCGTGCTGGTCGGCGACCGCGTCACCGTGGAGATGACGGCTTACGACCTCACCCGCGGCCGCCTCAGCTTCCGCCACAAGGACGAATCCCGTCCCGCGCCTGCCGCCGCGCCGCGTCCGTTCCGCAAGAGACGATAGCCGTCGTCATCCGCCGGAAGGAGCGCGCTCGGCCGCCTGCGATCCATCATTCCGCGCCCGGGAATGGCGCGGCGGATCGTCCCCGAGCCATGCGATTTTGCTCGCCGTCCAGACGTGGCGTTGCGGGGGCGCCGCAGTCGGGTCGACGAGACTGTCAAGCGTCACCTCGACAAGACCTGGACCGGTCGGAACAACGACGGTGAGCGACGTGCCGCAATCGCCGCACAGTGATCGCGATAGCGCACGCGACCGCACTGGCAACCGACCTCGATGAACCCCGGCCGGCTCGCTGTCGTATCGGACATGGCCATCGGATAACCCCTTGGACTGCGCAATCGCGCCATGCGATTGCGCGCCTGGGCTGTCAGGGCCTGGCTGTCGGGGCCTGGCTGTCCGGGCCTGCCTGTCTGAGCCAGCCTGTCTGAGCCAGCCTGTCTGGGCGATGGCGGTCATTTTTATTGAGAATGGAGCGGGCGAAGGGATTTGAACCCTCGACCCCAACCTTGGCAAGGTTGTGCTCTACCCCTGAGCTACGCCCGCGCTCCTGCCGCGGCCGCCCTGAACCTAACGCTTGGCCCCGGGGCCGGCGGCGGGCGGGATCATAGACGATGGCCCGGCCAATGCAAGCTTGCGGCAACACATCGTTCGGTCGAGACAAGCCGCGTTGCCTTTCTTCCCGGCGCCCAGTAGCTTGGCCGCCCTTTCAAGGCAAGAGCGGCCATGACCGAAGCGCCTGCCAGCCATGCCACGCCCGACCAGCTCCTTGCACGCCTCGAGGCGCTCGGGCTGGTCACGCACACCGTCAAGCACAAGCCGGTGTTCACCGTGGAAGAATCGAAGGTGGAGCGCGGCTCGCTGCCGGGCGGCCATTGCAAGAGCCTATTCCTGCGCGACAAGAAGGAGCGCATGTTCCTGGTCGTCGCATTTGAGGATCGGCGCATCGACCTCAAGAAGCTTTCCGATCTGATCGGCTCGGCGCGACTTTCGTTCGGCAGCGCCGACCGTCTGATGCGCGTGCTCGGCGTCATCCCGGGTTCGGTGACGCCGTTCGCGTTGATCAACGATCGCCAGCGACAGGTCGACGTCGTGCTCGATGCCGACATGATGCGGATCGATCCGCTGAATTATCACCCGCTATCGAACGACATGACGACGGCGATCTCGCCGGCGGGCCTGCTCAGCTTCATCGCCGATTGCGGACATCGCCCGCGCATTCTCGATCTCTCGCCGGCGACGATTGCAAGCGCCTCGTGAGGCCCGCATTGTGCCTTCGGGTCATGGCTTCTATCGAGCCAACAAACCCTTGTCAGCGCTGCGTGAAACCGCCACATAATGCCCTGCCGACCGGGCGCCCTTTGCAGGCCGAGGCCCGTCCAATTCCGCTTCAAGTAAGCTAAACTGCTCAAAGGCTTAACTCATGGAAGGTCTATTGAATTCGGCGCCTGCGCCGGCGGTCAAGGACGCGACGAGCGCCACCTTCATGACTGACGTCATCGAGGCTTCGCGCGATGCTGCCATCGTTGTCGATTTCTGGGCGCCCTGGTGCGGGCCGTGCAAGCAGTTGGCGCCGGCGCTCGAGAAAGCCGTCAAGGACACGCGCGGCAAGGTCAGGCTGGTCAAGGTCAACATCGACCAGAATCCCGACCTGGCCCAGCAGATGCGCATCCAGTCGATCCCGGCCGTCTACGCCTTCAAGAACGGGCGACCGGTCGACGGCTTCGTCGGCGCCTTGCCGGAGAGCCAGGTCAAGACGTTCGTGCAGCGCTTGGCGCAGCTTGCCGGTGGCGCGGCCAGCCCCTCGCCGATCGACGAGGCGATGACGGCAGCCAAGGAAGCGCTCGATGCGGGCGACACGGGCAATGCCGGCGCGATCTATGCGCAGATCCTGCAGCATGAGCCCGGGCACCCCGGCGCGGCCGCCGGCCTCGCGCGATGCCACATCCAGAATGGCGACGCCAAGAGCGCAGAGAGCGTGCTGGCAGCGGTGCCGGCCGACCGCGCCAACGATCCGGAAATCGTCGCCGTCAAGGCGCAGCTTGATCTGGCGCGCCAAGCCGCCGATGCCGGCGATGTCGCGGAGCTGATGGAGAAGATCGCGCACAATCCGGCCGACCACCAGGCGCGCTTCGATCTCGCCATGGCCCTGTTCGCCAAGAACAAGCGCGAGGCGGCGATCGACGAGCTGCTCGAACTGTTCCGACGCGACCGCAAGTGGAACGAAGAAGGAGCGCGTAAACAGCTCCTCAAGTTCTTTGAGGCGATGGGCCCGACCGATCCGCTGACCGTATCGGGACGCCGGCGCCTTTCGTCGCTTCTGTTCTCCTGAGCCGGACAGCGCGTCATGACGCGCCATCCCTTCGATCCGAGCTTCGAGCAATTGCCGTCGACGATTCCGGTGTTCCCGTTGTCCGGCGTCCTGCTCCTGCCGCGCGGGCGCCTGCCGCTCAACGTCTTCGAGCCGCGCTATCTCGCCATGACGCGCGATGTGCTGGCCGAGGAGTTTCGCATCATCGGCATGATCCAGCCGACCGTGCGCGAGACCACGGAACCGGGCAACCGGCCGCCGCTCTACAAGACCGGATGCGCCGGTCGGATCATCAGCTTCAGCGAGACCGGCGACGGACGCTACCTGATGGAGCTGGTGGGACTGGCGCGCTTCGATGTCGTCGAGGAGGTCGCCACCACACGCGGCTACCGTCGCGCGGTGGCGAACTGGTCCCCCTACCGCACCGATCTCGAAGACGACGAAAGCCACATCAACCGCGATCGCCTGACCACGGCTTTGCGCGACTATTTCAAGGCCAAGGGCCTCAAGGCCGATTGGAAGGCCATCGAGGGCGCGCCCGACGAGCAGCTCGTGACCACGCTGGCCATGGTCTGCCCGTTCGCGCCGAGCGAGAAGCAGGCGCTGCTCGAAAGTCCCGACCTGGCGCGGCGCGCCGGCGTATTGCTGACGCTGATCGAGATGTCGCTCGCCCAGCGCGGCGATGCCGGACAGCCGCGCCACTGATGCGCTGGGCGAACCGATAGGGAGTGCGCCATGGCGGTCGACCCCAAGCTGCTCGAAATCCTGGTCTGTCCCATGACCAAGGGCCCGCTCCGATATGACGCGGAACGGCAGGAGCTGATCAGCGATCAGGCTCAGCTCGCCTATCCGGTCCGCGACGGTATCCCGATCATGTTGATCGACGAGGCGCGTCCGCTCGGCGACGGACAGCGCTGACGTCGGCGCCGACATGGCGGACAAGTTCACCACGCAGCACTGGCCGGTCGAGGTGCGCCTGAAGCGCGCCGAGCAGATGCTCGAGGTCGAATTCGACGACGGCCGGACCTTCGGCTACCCGGCGGAGTTGCTGCGCGTGGAAAGCCCGTCGGCCGAGGTCCAAGGTCACGGCCCCGATCAGAAGACCACCGTCACCGGTCGCCGGCATGTCGGCATCATCGGCGTCGAATCGGTCGGCAACTACGCCATTCGCATCAAGTTCGACGACCTGCACGACACCGGTATCTATTCCTGGCCCTACCTCTATCACCTGGGCGAGCACAAGGAGCGCATCTGGCAGGAGTATCTCGAGGCGCTGGCAGCCAAGGGATTGTCGCGCGACCCGCCGAAGCGCGGCTGACTCGCGCGAGCGCGATTGCTCGCATTGCGTGTAAATCGGATTTACCTTTCCTTCACATTCCTGTGATGGCCACGCGCGGCAAATCCATCGCCGACCGCATCGCGTAACCAGTGGCACGACACCGCCTGGGGTGCGGTCGCTTCCATCTCGAAGCACGGGCTTCGATGTGAATCGTGACCCGCGCTCCGTCTTTCGAGCGACGATCCCGGCGGCGTCGCCCCCCACGCGTTCGCGAAAGGACCGATCATGCCGCTCACGCTTCCCGCACCGAAATCGCTTCTCGTTTCGTCCCGCCGCGCCTTTCTCGGCGATGCCGGCAAGGCCACGCTGTCGGCGACCGCCGTCGCGCTCATCGCCGGCTGCGAGAGCATGGCGCAAACCAGCATGGGCGGCGGCAACGCCATGGCCGACGTCAACATCCTCAACGTCGCCCTTGGCCTCGAACACGAAGCGATCATGGCCTACCAGCTCGGCGCCGAAAGCGGATTGCTGCAGAAGCCGGCGCTCGACGTTGCGATGCTGTTCCAGTCGCATCACAAGTCGCATGCCGATGCGCTCGCCGGCACGATCCGCAAGCTCGGCGGCAAGCCGGTCGAATCGAAGTCCAAGGCCGAATATGCGCAGGCGCTCAATGCCGCCAGCCTGAAAAACGGCACCGACGTGCTCAAACTCGCAGCTCGGCTCGAACGAGGTGCAACCAACGCCTATCTCGGCGTCATCCCCTCGTTCAATGACAAGGCACTCGCGCAGGTCGCGGCGCGACTCGCCGCCGACGAGGCCATGCACTGGACGGCGCTGACCGGCGCGCTCGCCGAAGCCCTGCCGCCGCAGGCGCTCAGCTTCGGCGCCTGAACCTCGACATCCGACGGTCGAAACCCGGCGCCCGCCGCCCCCCGATACTGCCCAGGCGGGCGTCCCGGCCGCCCCGGACCCGACCCCTTCGCGGTCCGGGGCGGCCGTTCACGACGAGGTGGACAGCCATGTCCCGCGCTAGACTGAACTTTGCCCGAATTTTGACCAAGCCACTGATGTGACTCGCGTTTGTCTGCGGGTCCTGACTACAGGCTGGGCTTGACGGCGAGCAGATCGAGTGCGCGGCGCTGGATTTCGGTCGGGGTGGCGAGCACCGGGAAGGA
>Ga0194132_10010538_pt1 | contig 12251 bp, 12 predicted proteins | sample TA2KigOf80mmetaG_FD_148612 | JGI IMG/M metagenome (GOLD analysis project Ga0194132, IMG submission 148612) | Freshwater microbial communities from Lake Tanganyika, Tanzania - TA2015054 Kigoma Offshore 80m | ecosystem: Environmental > Aquatic > Freshwater > Lake | place: Tanzania: Lake... | reverse complement strand
GACGCTCGCGTTCTGGGTCGGATACGCCGCAGCCGAGCTCGCGCCCTTGCAGCAGCGGTTGCGCCAGATCCTGCTCGCCTCTGCCGCCATCTTCGTCGACGAGACCACGGCGCCCGTGTTCTTCCCGGCCCGCTCGCGCGCCGAGTTCTCGATGTCGATGTCGGGCTGGGGCACGCTGACCGGCGAGGCGCACTACACGCTGTCGTCGATCGCGCAGTCGAACGATCCGGCAAAGAAGTTCGGCGCGTTCAACGTGCATCACTACAAGAACCCGGTCATGGACAAGCTGATCCAGGACGCCGCGGTCGAGATGGACGAGAACAAGCGCCGCATGCTCCTCGAGCAGGCCAACGAGCTGGTGGCGGTCGACCGGCCGCGCCTGCCGCTGGTCGCCGTCGGCTCGGCCTGGGCGATGCAGAAGGACAAGGTGACGATCAAGGCCCGTGTCGACGAGGACACGCTGGCCATGAACATCAAGCCGGCGAAGTAGGCCGGTTCCAGACCCAAGGGAGAGCGGTGGCGCCGGCGACGGCGCCACCGTTTTTTTGAAGATGGCAGACATCGCGATCGGCATTCACGGCGGCTGCGGCACGCTGGCGAAGGATCTCTTGAGCGAGAAGGACTGGGCTGAGACCCGTCAGCACCTGGCGGATTCGCTTCGCGCCGGCTGGACGATCGTGAAAAAGGGCGGCCGGTCGGTCGAGGCGGTCGAGGCCGCCATCGTCGTCATGGAGAACAGCCCGCACTTCAACGCGGGCCACGGCGCGGCATTGACCGAGAACGCCGACCACGAGCTCGACGCCTCGATCATGGACGGTGCCACGCTCGGCGCCGGTGCGATCTGCGCCGTGCGCACGATCCGCAACCCGATCAAGGCGGCCCGCGCGGTCATGGAGAAGTCGGATCTTCTGCTGATCACCGGGCAGCCTGCCGACGACTTCGCCAGGCGCGTCGGGCTCGATATCGTTCCCAACAGCTACTTCACCACCCAGCGCCGCGTCGACGCATTGGCGTCCCTCAAGGCGAAGGCGGAGCGCCAGGAGATCGCCATGGCGAGCGAGGCGGAGCGCCACGGCACCGTCGGCGCGGTCGCGCTCGATGCGAAGGGCAACCTCGCTGCGGGAACCTCGACCGGCGGATTCAACAACAAGCCGGTCGGGCGCGTCGGCGACTCGCCGATCATCGGCGCCGGCACCTATGCGGCCAACGGCAGCTGCGCGGTCTCCTGCACCGGCATGGGCGAGATCTTCATCCGCCGGGTCGCGGCCTACGACGTCTCGGCCAGGATGCGCTATGCCGGCAAGGGGCTGCGCGAGGCGGCCGATGCGGTGATCGCCGCGGTCGGCTCGCACAAGATCGGCGCCGGGCTGGTGTCGGTCGATGCCGGAGGCAAGGTCTATGCGCCGTTCAACACGCTCGGCATGGCGCGCGGCTGGATCGAGGCGGACGGCAAGGTCTATGTCGCGACCCATCAGGACGTCCACGAGATGGGCGCCGCGTGAGCGACGAGCCGGTCCTCATCTGGGGCGCGGGCGCGATCGGCGGCACGCTCGCGGCTTGGTGGGCGCGGGCCGGGGTGCCGGTGCTCGCGGTCGACATCCAGCGCGACCATGTCGAGGCCTTGCGGACCACTGGCCTCACGATCGAGGGCCCGGTCGACGCCTTCACCCAGGCGGTGCCCGCGAAGACGCCGGATGAAGTGACCGGGGTCTATCGCCGCGTCGTGCTGGCGGTGAAGGCGCAGCAGACCGAGAGCGCCGTGGACGCGCTGGCGAAGCACGTGGCGCATGATGGCTTCGTGCTCTCGGCGCAGAACGGCCTCAACGAGGTGGTGATCGCGAGGAAGCTCGGGGCCGAGCGCACCATGGGGTGCTTCGTCAACTATTCGGGCGACCTGCATGGGCCAGGCCGCATCATGCTCGGCAGCCGCGGCTCGGTGGTGGTGGGCGAGATCGACGGATCGATCCGCGAGCGCACGCGCGCCATGCACGCGCTGCTCAAGGTCTTCGAGCCGGACGCCAAGCTGACGAACAATATCTGGGGACAGCTCTGGGGCAAGATCGCCTACAGCGCCATGCTGTTCGCGACCTCCTTGAATCACGACTCCATGGCCGACAACTTCGCCGATCCGGCACGCTTTCCCGCCTTCGATCGCCTGGGCCGGGAAGTGGTCGCAGTCGCCATGGCCCGCGGGGTGAAGCCCCTCGGCTTCGGCGGCTTCGATCCGGCAGCCTTCGCGCCCGGCGCGAGCGAGGCAGGCGCACGCGCATCGATCGAGTGGCTGGTCGGGTTCAACCGGGCCTCGGCCAAGACCCATTCCGGCGTCTATCGCGACCTCGCGGTTCACAAGCGGAGGACCGCGGTCGACCCGCAGATTGCGGCGGTTGCCGAGCTCGGCCGCGAGGCCGGCATCGATACGCCGGCGCTGCGCAAGCTGGTCGAGCTGATCCACGATATCGAGGACGGCCGCCGCCCGCAGTCGCGCGAGACCCTTGAGCCGCTGATCGACACCGCCTCGGCCGCTCCGCCGATCACCTAAGCCTTGAATTTCCCGTCGATTTTCGAGTGCGGGTGCGCCGCATGCCGTACTTTCGCGCGCCGATTTGACAATTGTCCGGACAATTGGATAGCGTCCGCGCATGGCGAAGATCGAGAGGATCGCGGCGGGGAAGGGCGGTCAGCCGGCCTATCGGCAGATCCTCGACACGCTTCGTGCCCGTATCGCCAACGGCGACTATCCGGTCGGCGCCCGCATGCCGACCGACGAGGCGCTGATGAGCGAGTTCGGCGTCTCCCGCCAGACCGCGCGGGCGGCGGTGCAGGTCCTGGTCGACGACGACGTCGTCCGCCGATTCCGCCGCCGCGGCAGTTTCGTGGTGGCGACCCCCGAGACCTCGGGGCAATGGGCGCTCAATACGCTCGAAGACCTGATCGAGCACAGCTTCGCGCATAAGGTGCGCGTCCGCGGCAAGGGCCTCGTCGCCGCGGGCGAGGCGCCGGAGGCGGCGAAGGCGCTCAGGGTCGCCCCGGGCGAGGAAGTCTTCCGCCTCGTCGTCGTCCGCGAAGGCAATGGCGCGCCCTACACCTATTCCGAGATCTTCATCCCGCTCGAGCTCGCATCGAAGCTGCCGGTGCGCAGCCTGACCGGCATCCTCTCCGGCGCAATCATCCGGATGATCGAGGCGCATGGCGGCGCACCCGCGGTGCGCGCCCTCCAGGTCGCCTCGGCGGCCCCCGCCGGACCCGAGGCCGCGCGAGCCCTCGACCTGCCGGAAGGTTCGCCGCTGCTTCTGCTGGAGCGCACATATACCAGCCGGGACGGAAGGGTTCTGCAGTTCGCCCGCGTCTTCTGCCGGTCAGATCGTTACCGCCAGACCGTCGAGTTCCGCCGCCAACCCGGAAAGCCCGAGCAAAAGGCGCCCGCCACGCGGCGGAAGCGCCCGCATTGATCCGTTGAAAGGGAGCACACGATGAAGAAAGCACTCTTGAGCACGCTTCTCGCCGGCGTCGTGACACTGGCCGTCGAGGCCGCCGTCGCCGCCGATCTCCGCGTCGGCTACTCCGCCGACGTGACCACCTTGGATCCGGCCAACCACCGCAGCCGCGTGACCGAGGGCGTGATCCTCAACATGTACGACGCCTTGTTGGCTCGCACGGACGATATGAAGGTCGTTCCGGAGCTGGCCGAGTCCTGGAAGCAGATCGACGCGACCACCTGGGAGTTCTCGCTCCGCAAAGGCGTCAAGTTCCACTCCGGCGCCGAGATGACCGCCGAGGACGTGAAGTACAGCTTCGACCGGCTGGTGAAGGACAACGCGATGGGTGGCCAGACCAGCCCGCGCAAGAGCCTGCTCGGTCCCCTCAAGGACACCAGCATCGTCAACCCGACGACGGTGCGCTTCCACCTTGCCGAGCCGTGGCCGATCCTCGCTGCCTACCTGCCGTTCCAGCAGGTGGTCAGCAAGGCCTTCGTCGAGAAGGTCGGGACCCCGGGCATGGCGACCCAGGCCGACGGCACCGGTCCGTTCAAGCTGGTCGAGTGGCGCCGCGGCGACTCGGTGATCCTCGAGCGCTTCGACGGCTATTACGGCGGCTCGCCCGACCTTCCGCCGGTCGGCAAGGCCGGCGTCGACCGGGTCATCTTCAAGGTGATCCCGGAAAGCGCCTCCCGCGTCGCGGCGCTTCTGGCCGGCGAGGCCGACATCGTCGACGAGCTGCCGGTGCATGCGATCAAGCAGGTCGAGGCCAACCCGCGCACCAAGGTGCTGTCGACCAATGGCACCCGCAGCTTCTTCATCCCGATGAACAACACGCGGCCGCCATTCAACGACGTGCGCGTGCGCCAGGCGGCCAACCTCTCGGTCGACCGCAAGCTGATCATCGACCGGGTGCTCTCGGGCCTTGCGACGCCGCTGGATGGGCTGCTCAGCCCGGAGTCCTACGGCTTCAATGCGAGCCTGCCGAAGCTGACGCTCGACGTCGACAGGGCAAAGAGGCTGCTGGCCGAGGCCGGCCATCCGAACGGCATCGACGTGACTTTAGATGTCGCTAACGCCTTCAAGGACGTGGCCGAGGCGGTGGCCTCCCAGCTCACCCGCGCCGGCATCCGCACCAAGGTCCAGCTCTGGGAGCAGACGACCTTGAGCCAGACCTGGGCCAAGCCCGAGAGCAATAACCGCGACATGGTGTTCCAGTCCTGGGGTGACGGCGCGCTCGACCCGGTCGGCATCTTTGTGCCGGTGCTGAAGGGGAAGGACCGTGGAAACTACTCGGGCTTCGCCAACAAGGAGATCGATGCGCTGCTGACCTCTGCCGACACCGAGGTGGACGTCGCCAAGCGCTCGAAGATGTATCAGGACGCCCAGGCGATCGTCGCCAGGGAGTCGCCGCTGATATTCCTGTGGCTGCCGCAGGACGTCTACGGCGCCAGCGCCAGACTCAAGAACTGGAAGCCGTCGCCCCGTGGCGTGATCAAGCTCCACGACGCCCGCGTCGACTGAGAGTCGCGCTTCCTTGAGCCCGCTTCGCCTCGCCGAGAGGCTGCTTCAGCTGATCCCGGTACTGCTCGGCATCAGCGTCATCGTCTTCGCGATGATGGCGCTGACGCCGGGCGATCCGGTGCAGATCATGCTCGGCGACTCGCTCGCCGACCAGGCGCAGCGGGATTCCCTTCGCCGCGACATGGGCCTCGACCTGCCGGTGGTCGAGCGCTTCTTCCGTTTCCTCGGAAACGCGCTGACCGGCAATTTCGGGCTCAGCTTCTTCCATCGCCGGCCGGTCATGGACGTGATCCTGGAGCGCCTGCCGGCGACGATCGAGCTGACCCTGGTCGCCATGCTCATCGCGATCGCGGTCGCGGTGCCGCTTGGCGTGATTGCCGCGGTCAAGCGCAACTCGCTGCTCGATCGCATCGCCACGGTCGGATCGATGCTCGGCGTCTCGATGCCGGGCTTCTGGTTCGGCATCCTGCTGATCCTTCTGTTCGCGGTGAACCTGCACATCCTGCCGGTCTCGGGCCGCATCGGCTTCGGCTACGAGGTTAAGATGGCGACCGGCTTCGTGCTGATCGACACGCTCATGGCCGGCCGCCTCGACAGCTTCCTCGATGCGCTTCGTCACATGCTGCTGCCGGCGGTGACGCTCGGGCTCGCGATGTCGGCCCTCCTGATGCGGGTCACCCGAACCTCGATGCTGGAGGCGCTGTCGCAGGACTACGTGACCTTCGCCGAGGCCAAAGGCCTCAGCCGGCTTCGTGTCGTCGGTCGTCACGCGCTCAAGAACGCGTTGATCCCGACCGTGACGGTCGCCGCGATCGAGACCGGGTCGCTGCTCGGCGGCAACATGATCATCGAGACCGTGTTCGGCTGGCCGGGTCTCGGACGCCTCGTGGTCGAGGCGATCTTCTCGCGCAACTACCCGTTGGTGCAGGCGGCGGTGCTGATCTACGCCACCACCTACGTCCTGCTGAACTTCCTCGCCGACCTTCTGTACACCGTGCTCAACCCGAAGGTCCGGCTGTGAGCTCGGTCGACGCTGCCCTTCCGGCTGCAAGGAGCCGAGAGGAATCGATCCTCGCAGGCAACCTGCGCGACTTCCTGGCGAACCGGATGTCGGTGGCGGCCTCGCTGATCTGCCTGGCCTTCTGCCTGATCGCGATCTTCGCGCCGATGCTGGCGCCGCAGAACCCCTACGAGACCGACCTGCTGCGCCGCTTGCAGCCGCCCGCCTGGATGGATGGCGGCGAGCGCGGCTTCTGGCTCGGCTGCGATGCGCTCGGCCGCGACGTGCTGTCCCGGATGATCTACGGCACGCGGGTCTCGATCATGATCGGCGTCGCCGTCGTGCTGCTGGCGACGGTGATCGGCACGACGCTCGGGCTGCTCGCGGGCTACCTGCGCGGGCCCGTCGACATCGTGATCGCCCGGGTCTGTGACATCCTGCTGGGCTTCCCATACCTGATCTTCGCGATCGGCCTGATGGCGATGATGGGGCCGGGGCTCCAGAACATCATCCTGGCGCTCTGCTACAAGGAGTGGGTGCTGCCGTGCCGCGTGGTGCGCGCCGAGACCCTGGCGGCACGCGAGCAGGACTATGTCGAGGCGGCCCGCGCGTTGGGCGCGTCCCGCTGGCACATCATGCGCCGTGAGATCCTGCCCAACATCCTGTCGCCGGTGATCGTCGTCGCCACGTTCCGGATGGCCTACATCATCATCGCCGAGGCGAGCCTGTCGTTCCTCGGCCTCGGCGTTCAGCCGCCTACAGCCTCATGGGGCTCGCTGGTCGCCGACGGCCGCGCCTTCCTGCTCGACGCCTGGTGGGTCTCGACTTTTCCCGGCCTGGCGATCCTGGCGCTGGTGCTGGCAATCAACGTCGCGAGCCAGGGCCTCCGCGACGCCTTCGATCCGAGGCTCTCGCGGTGAGCGAGCTTCTCGGCATCCGCGGGCTCCGCACCACCTTCCCGACCCGGCATGGCCTGGTGCGCGCGGTCGACGGCGTCGACCTCGACGTGCGGCCCGGCGAGTGCCTCGGCGTCGTCGGCGAGTCCGGCTCCGGCAAGAGCGTGACCTTCCTCAGCGTGCTCGGCCTGGTGCGTCCGCCCGGCCGCGTCGAGGCCGAGGCGATTACCTTCCTGGGCCGGAACCTGCTGAGCCTCGCCCCGACCGAGATCCGTGCGATCCGCGGACGCGACATTGCGGTCACGATGCAGGACGCGCTGACCGCGCTGAACCCGGCCTTCACGGTCGAGACCCAGATCGTCGAGACGATAGAGGCGCACGAGCCCGGCATCGCCAAGGGCGAGGCGAGGGCGCGGGCGATCGAGATGCTGCGGCTCGTCGGCATTCCCGATGCCGAGCGGCGGCTCGCCGCCTATCCGCACCAGTTCTCCGGCGGCATGCGCCAGCGGGTCATGGTCGCGATCGCGCTCGCCTGCCGGCCGAAGCTGTTGATTGCCGACGAGCCGACAACGGCGCTCGACGTCACGATCCAGAGCCAGGTGCTCGACCTGATCGACGACATGCGATCGGAGCTCGGCATGAGCGTCGTGCTGATCACCCACGACCTCGGCATCGTCGCCGAGCGCTGCGACCGGGTCGCGGTCATGTATGCGGGGCAGGTGGTGGAGACCGGCCCGACCGCCGAGGTCGTGGCCTCGCCGATCCACCCGTACACCCAGGGCCTGCTGCGCTCGATGCCGAGCCTTGCCCATCTCGACGCGCCGCTGGTGCCGATCGACGGCACGGTGCCAGATCCGACCCGACTTTCCGACGGCTGCCGCTTCCTGCCGCGCTGCCCGCATGCGGTCGAGGCGTGCGCCCGGCCGATCGCGCTCCATGCGGTCTCGCCAGACCGCGCCGCCCGCTGCGTCCTCGTCGAGGTGGCGCAATGACCGCGCTCGTCGAAGCCCGCTCGGTCGGCAAGACCTTCAATCTCCGCCGCGGGCTGCAGCGCTTCATGGCGCCGAAGCCGGGCAGCTCGGTCCGGGCCGTCGACGGCATCGACCTCGACATCGAGAAGGGCGAGACCCTCGGCCTGATCGGTGAGAGCGGCAGCGGCAAGTCGACCTTGGGCCGCCTCGTGCTCAAGCTGCAGACCCTGACCGAAGGCTCCGTCCGCTTCGACGGGGTCGATCTGGTGGCGATCCCGGCGGCCGAGCTGACGCAGCTCAGGCGGCGGATGCAGATCATCTTCCAGGATCCCTATGCCTCGCTGAACCCGCGCCACACGGTCGAGGAGATCGTGGGATTGGGCCTCCGCGTGCATGAGGACCTGACCTCGGACCAGATCCGCGGCCGCGTCGTCGACATGCTGGAGCGGGTGGGTCTCGGTCCGGCGCACCTCCGCCGCTATCCGCATCAGTTCTCCGGCGGTCAGCGGCAAAGAATCGGCATCGCCCGCGCCCTGGTGCTCCACCCGTCCTTCGTCGTCTGCGACGAGCCGGTCTCCGCCCTCGACGTTTCGGTGCAGGCGCAGATCATCCGGCTCCTGGGCGAGCTCAAGCGCGACCTCGGCCTGACCTACCTCTTCATCTCCCACGACCTCGCCGTGGTGGCGCATCTGAGCGACCGGATCGCGGTCATGTATCTCGGCCGGATCGTCGAGATCGGGCCGGCACGCGAGATCGTCTCCGCGCCCCGGCACCCCTATACGCAGGCCCTTCTGGCCGCCGTGCCGCGCACCGACCGCGCACCGGGCGAGAAGCGGCCGCGTCTTGCCGGCGAACCGCCGTCCTCGCTGTCGCCGCCGGCCGGCTGTGCTTTCCACACGCGTTGCCCGCACGCGATGCCGGTCTGCCGCGAGACGGCGCCGGCGCCGCGCCGGGCGGCCGACGGTCACCAGGTTTCCTGCCACCTCGTCGAGGAGGTCTGATGTCTCCCCTGAACGCCCGGGCGGCGCGGCCGCTGCATCTCTCCGGCACGCCGTTCCAGCGCGGTCGGATGCAGGCGACGCTCTGCCCCGACATGATCGGCTTCGTCCGCACCGCGGTCGCCGCGCGGATGGAAGAGACCCGCGTGGCATTGGCGCTGCCCGAGACCAAGGCGCTGATCCGCGGCAACAGGGCCTATACCGAGAAGCACTATCCCGAGATCCTCGAGGAGATGCAGGGCATCTGCGAGGGTTTCGGGCTCGAGCTCGACACGCTGTTCGACTACATGCACTGCGCGGTCGCCTCCGACCTGGGCCAGATGGGCGAGCGGCTGCCGGAAGGCTGCACCTCCTTCGCCGTCGCCAACCCCGAGCTCGGCGCCGTGGTCGCCAAGAACCGCGACTACCGGCCCGAGCACATCCCGATCCAGCGTGCCTTCCATCACCGCGATCCCGCCTGGGGCCGGCGCGAGGTGCTGTGCCTGGGATCGCTCGGCAGTCCCGGAAACTTCTCCAGCGGCATGAACTCCGACGGGCTCGCGGTCACCGACACCAACAGCCGCACGACCGACCACGGCGTCGGCATGCACCGATATTTCCTGCTGACCTGGCTCTTGGTCCATTGCGGCTCGACCGAGGAGGCGCTGGACCGCATCCTCGGCATGCCGCATGTCGGCGGCGGGCTGCTGATCCTCGGCGATGCCGCCGGCACCGTCGCCGCGGTCGAGCTGGGTCATAAGAAAGTGGGCTACGAGAAGAAGGTCGATGGCCACGTCGGCCGCGCCAACCACTTCGTCACCGATGGCATGGACAGGGTCAACCTGCGCACGCCCGACAGCGAGGCGCAGTCCTGCCACTCCGATCGCCGTCACCCGACTCTGCAGAAGCGCCTGGCCGACGCCCCGACATCCTTCGGCATCGCCGATGCCGCGCGCCTCGCCTCCTATCATGGTGAGGAGGGCGGCGAGGGCTTCTGCCGCCATGGTGCGAAGGACCTCGGCAACACGATCTCCTGCGCCCTCTATGCCACCCGTCCGCGCACGCTCACCTTCACCGCCGGCAATCCCTGCGAGGCCGACTGGCGGCTGTTCGATTTCTCCACCAACGCTTCCACCCGTCTCGCGTCCTAACGGAGCCATCCATGCCTTCGGTCAAGATTCTCTGTCCCACCGGACATCTCAGCTTCACGCCGCTCGAGAAGGGCAGCTTCCTTCTCGGCTGCGAGCAGAAGCCCGACTTCATCATCGCCGATGCCGGCAGCTGCGACATGGGGCCGCGCCCGCTCGGCGCCGACCAGCATGTCAGCATGGAGGCCTGGCAGCGCCAGGACCTCGAGATCATGCTGCTGAAGTCGCGCGAGCTCGGCGTGCCGATGATCGTCGGATCCGCCTCCGATACCGGCACCGACCGCGGCGTCGACCAGTTCGTGGGATTGATTGCCGACATTGCCCGCCAGCACAAGCTCAAGCCGTTCAAGCTGGCGGCGATCTATGCCGAGATCCCGGTTGCAGACCTCAAGCGCCGGCAGGCGGGCGGCACCGTGATCTACGGCCTCGACGGCCGCGCCGATGCCGATCCGTTGGTGCTCGACCGCACCACGCGCGCGGTCGCGGTCATGAACGCCGAGCCGATCCGGGCGGCACTCCGCGCCGGTGCCGACGTGGTGATCGCCGGCCGCAGCAGCGACTGCGCTCTCTTTGCCGCACCTTTGCTTGAGGCAGGCCTCTCGCCGGCGGTCTCCTACTATGCCGGAAAGCTGATGGAGTGCGCCTCCTTCTGCGCCGAGCCGTTCATGGGCAAGGAGTCGATCCTCGGCCGCATCGAGGGCGAGGAGGTCTACGTCACGGCGATGCATCCGGGCCAGCGCTGCACGCCGGCCTCGATCGCAAGCCACGCGATGTACGAGCGCACCAATCCGTACCGGGAGTACGTGGCCGGCGGCTATGTCGACATGAGCCAGTGCGTCTACACTCAGGTCGATCCGAAGACGACGCGGGCGACCGGTGCCACCTTCGTCGCGGACCCGTCCATCAAGGTGAAGCTCGAAGGCGCCGGCCTGGTCGGCCATCGCCGGCTCGCGGTCGTCGGCATCCGCGACCCGCAGACCATCAGCCTGATCGACAAGGCGATCGACTGGGCCAAGGGCAAGCTCGCCGAGCGCTTCGGCCCGGTCGGCCAGGGCTACGACGTCTTCTATCATCTCTACGGACGAAACGCGGTCATGGAGGAGCTCGACCCGGCGCCGGACCTGAAGCCGCACGAGCTCGGCATCGTCGTCGAGGCGATCGACAAGGATCCAGCCCGCGCCCAGGAGATCTGCGCGCTCGCGGCCCGCAACCTGTTCTACGCCCGCCTGCCCGAAGTGAAGGGCACGGCCGGCACCGCCGCGCTGATGTCCGACGAGATCCTGATCGGCGAGCCCGGCTACGAATGGACCCTCAACCACGTGATCGAGGTCAAGTCCGCGATGGAGCTGTTCCGTATCCGACATCTCGTCGTCGAGGGCGGCGCTGCGAAGGAGGCCGCGTGATGGCCACGACCCGTCTGCGTGAGCTGGCGTCGACCATCCGGTCCAAGAACGCCGGCGTCGACCACATCACCTTCGACGTGATCTTCCGCGAGCGCGCAAATTTCGAGCGCGTACGCGACTCGGGCGTGCTGGCCGAGGCGAAGATCCCCGGCTTGTTCAACCTCGATCCGAAGCGGATCACGCATTACTGCGTGTTCGAGCCGGCGAACGCGATCAAGTTCACGATCCGCCGTCTCAAGCCCAGCGGCAGCCCAGGCGAGCGCGACGTCTTCGGCTCGCAGCAATACGCACCCCTGTTCGACGTGCAGGTGCCTTAGGGTCGGGCGATCGCCTCGAAATCCGCGAACAGCCGCTTGGGGTCGGCGGCCTTCGGCACCAGGCCCTGGGTGTGCTGCTCGCGGCAGATCGTCTCGACCATCTTCCGGTTCGCCGGTGTCATGCCGAAGGCGGCGTCGCCCGCAAACTCGTTGCAGAGATATTCCATCTCGCGCATCGCCCAGGGTGAGTCCTCGGCGAACCACTTCACCTTGTCTTCCCAGATCGTCCAGGACTTCTGCATCGCCTCGTAGATCGTCCGTAAGCGGTGCTTATTCCCCACCGGTGATCTGACGGTGGTGCTGTGAGAGTCTCTGGCTCTTTGCGGGTGGGGCCTTGGGACTATGACGGATAGGGGTGACGATCCTAGGACCAAGGGCGCGCCGGCGCGGCGGGTCGAGATCTTCACGGGAGCCGGGCGACGGCGCCGTTGGAGCGCTGAGGACAAGGCGCGGATCGTAGCCGAGAGCCTGGCGCCTGGCGCGAGCGTGAGCGCGATAGCGCGACTTCATGGACTGACGCCGGCACAGATCTTCCGGTG
>Ga0194132_10010537_pt1 | contig 12252 bp, 13 predicted proteins | sample TA2KigOf80mmetaG_FD_148612 | JGI IMG/M metagenome (GOLD analysis project Ga0194132, IMG submission 148612) | Freshwater microbial communities from Lake Tanganyika, Tanzania - TA2015054 Kigoma Offshore 80m | ecosystem: Environmental > Aquatic > Freshwater > Lake | place: Tanzania: Lake... | reverse complement strand
TTGAAGTTTGGGGCGATGGAAAACAAACTCGTTCATTCCTTTATATTGATGAGTGTATTGAAGCAACTCGTAGAATGATGAATTCTGATTTTATTGGACCAGTTAATATTGGCTCGGAAGAAATGGTAACGATTAATCAACTTGTTGATACTGCTGCTAAGGTCTCTGGTAAGGAGGTTGAAAGGAAACATAATTTAAATGCACCGACAGGTGTTCGAGGACGTAATTCTAATAATGATTTGATCCGTGAGAGACTTGGTTGGGATTATTCTCAAACTCTCGAAGAGGGAATTCGCAAGACTTATGATTGGATCAACAAGCAAGTTTATAAAGGTAAAATAATGCACCATCCTGTATGAAAAAAATTATCGTAACAACCACAATCAATCCTCCCACTGAGGCATTAATTAAATATTCTAAGAAAGAAAATTGGAGTCTTATTGTTATTGGGGATTTAAAAACCCCACACGATGCTTATAAAAAAGTTGACTGCATTTACTTTTCACCTGAAGAACAAGAAAAAAAATATCCAGAATTAAGTGAAGTTATTGGATGGAAAACAATTCAACGAAGAAATATTGGATTTGTTGAAGCATACAACATGGGTGCTGATGTTATCGCAACAGTTGATGATGATAATATCCCATATGAAGAATGGGGAAAAAATGTTTTAGTCGGACAAAAAGTAACCGTCGATTTGTATGAACCAGAGTATCACATTTTTGACCCTCTTAGTGTTACAAATGTGAACGAAGTTTGGCATCGTGGATATCCTATTGAAAATGTTCCTTATCGTAATAGAGTTCAATATAAAGGAAAAACTGAAAGGGAAGTTTTAGTTCAAGCTGATCTTTGGGATGGTGACCCTGATATTGATGCTATCGCTAGATTGTCAGTAAGACCTATCGTTAAGTTTGATGTCCAGGGTCCATATGCTGGAACTAAAATGGGAGCATTTAATAGTCAAAATACTTTCATCTCTGGAAAGTATATTAGGGACTATCTTCTTTTCCCATTTATTGGTAGAATGGATGACATCTGGGCATCATATTACTTCCAACATCTTTATCCAGATTCTGTTGTTTACAATAAAGCATCAGTATATCAAGAAAGAAATGCCCAAGATCTTGTAAAAAATCTTGAGAATGAAGTTATTGGTTATCGCAATACTCTTAACTTCGTTAATGATTTAGATAATTTTGAAAATTATCTACCAGATCAAACTAAAAAATTTATTGAAGTTTACAAAAAGCAATTTAACTAATATGGAAAAAAAATTTGGAAATTTTCTTGATGAGTTTATTAAGGAAAGAGTAGCAGATGTTCTTGAAAATCGTGAGATTCCTGAAGAACCAGCACAGTATATTGAAACTGATAATCTTGCTGAAGTTGTTGAAAAATTAGTAATCCTTCATATTCGTATGTGGATGTTGGAAGACACCATGCGTGAAGCAGTAACCGATGAGGAAATTGCACTTATCAAAAAGAAGTGTGACATTTGTTTCAAAGTAAAACGCCCCCGTTATGTTGAGGCAGTCAATCTTATGGTCGATAATGCTATTGAATCTGGTCGTTCTCTCCGTGAAGATTCTGTGAAACTTTATAAAGGTTAATATGAAAATATGTTTCTACACTGAGGGACACATTGGAGATTTATTGATAACTCTTCCCTTCATAGATTTGTTAATCAAAAAATATCCAAATAATGAATATTATCAGTGTGTTCATGGTAACATGACACTCTTTGATAATACTTTAATTACATGTGTGAATGGTTTAATACCAACTGACTCTCTGTGTGGAGACATTAATATTCCTACTTGGATGTGTAATTCTGAATACTCTGGGTGGGTTGTTCCTCCAGAGTATTTACTGGAAGATCACTTTTCCATAATGAGATTTTATTGGAAAAAAATTTATAAAAAATATAATTTTAATGTTCAAATTCCAGGTAATTTGGGATTAAATTTAAATTATAATATAAGTACTGATAGTAAAAAATTAGTTTCTCTTTTTTGTCAGTCAAGTACAAAAAAAGTTTTGATTTTCAATCAAAAAGTTAAGTCAAGTCAAACAGATAACGAAGACTGGAAAAGTTATATTATTAGAGTTTGTAATTTATTTCCTAATGTGGATTTTTTCTATACTAACAATGAAGATATTGATACTAAACTAGCACTGAATAATAACCTTCACTACACTTCTGATATTTTTGGAAAACATAAATGCGATATATTGCATAATTCATATTTAAGTACATATTGCTCTATTATTATTGGAAGATGTAATGGTCCGTTTATGTTCTCAGCGATGCACAATAATATCGTTACGAATAAAGATAAAGTTATAATTGCTCAGATCAATAATAATTGTCATAAAGATGATCTAGAATCTTTTTATAATAGAAGAATTTATAAAGCAAGAAACATACATTCCCAAAGTAGCAGACAAACTTTTAATGAATTGGAAAATCTATTATGGCAGTAAAGTATAGTGAATTAAAAAATTGTAATGATATAGATCAATCTATCTTTGAAAAAGAAAATTGGTACTTGATGGCATGGGGAATGGGAGATGCTCTTAATGCGGTTTTGTTTTTAGAATCTCAATCACCAACACCTTATAAAATTCTTTGTCCGCCCAGAAATCTTTCTGCTATCAAATTTATTTTAGATGACTTTGCTAATAAAAATCCTAAATGTGAAGAGGTGGTTGTCTATCCTCTTCAGAACGGATATCCAATTCCACAAGATGATGTAGTAATGTCAAAGCATGGATTTGCCCCGCATACTATACATCTTGCTGAACAGATTTCAAAATTAAAAATTATACATGCCCCACCAAGAGATTGGTTTTTTTATCAACGATTGGAAACTTGCGGAATTTATCAAAGAATATTACAGTATGAAAAAGATAATAAGTCCATAGAAAATAAAACGTGTATTTTATTTCCTGAGAGAGGAGATAGTTATCAGTTTCCAGATGATTTTTGGGATAATATCGTTGATAAGATGAAGCAAAAAGGATATGAAGTGTATGTAAATACTACTAAAAAATCTGATGTTTATCTAAAAGAAAAACTCTTTAAAAACACAAAGAATCTTGATAAACCAGATATTAAGGATTTATTTGATTTTGTTGTTAAACATAAAAATCTTGTTACAATTGGCCAAAGGTCTGGAATTTTTGATTTTTTAAAATATTTTGAATGTTTAAAAATTATTTTTTATTATGATATTGAAGATCCGAACATGAAAGACCCATCTAGAGCACTTTACGAATGGTCTCATTTTGAAAACGATCTATATACAAAGAATAGTCTTGAGTTGAAATTATCTCAATACAATCCAATTACACTTGACTTGGTTATTCCATGAAGAAAAAATTTAACTTAGTAGGTAATACTTTTACACATCTTACGAACGGAAATAAAGGATATTCTGTTCATGGAAAAGAATCCAAGTATATTGAATGGGTTCAAGATGGTGGAGATGGAACATTTTATATTGATGATACCATTGATACTGGTATTAATGATGAAAATATCGGACCAAAATATCTTTGGCTCCTTGAGTCTAAGTTTATTAAACCTGGACTTGTAGAAAATATTATTCAAAATCGTGAATTGATTGAAAACACATATGATGTAATTTTTACTCATGATCAGAGATTACTCTCTCTTGGTGATAGATTTAAGTGGGTTCCTGCTCAAGGATTTTGGATTAAAGAACCAAAAGTCTATGAGAAATCAAAAATGATTTCCATGATCGCATCAAATAAAAGAATGTGTGAAGGTCATATTAAAAGACTTGAATGGGTAGAAAGAATCGGAGATCAAGTAGATCTTTATGGTCGTGGTTTCAATGAAATTGTAAACAAAGAAGATGGACTTTGCGATTATATGTTCTCGATTGCAATTGAAAACGGTCAATATGAAACTTATTTCACAGAAAAACTTTTAGATTGTTTTGCCACAGGGACAATTCCAGTTTATCTTGGTGCTCCTGATATTGGAAATCATTTCAATATGGACGGAATTATTATTCTTAGTGATGAATTTGATGTTTCGGAAGATATCTATTATAATAAACTAGATGCAATCAAAGATAATTTAGAGAGAGCAAAGGAAATCGAAATTCTTGAAGACTTTATTTACGTGAGGTATTTGCAATGAGTATGTTAGGTCCTTATGCTTCTTGGAATCAAAAGACTGGATATGCTATCTGGGACCATCCAACGGCAGAATATACTGGAATCTTTGAAAGAATTAACGTTGGTATTAAAGGCATCATTCACGTTGGGATGTGGGACTTTGTTGAGTATGGATGTTATACCAAACTAGTTGGTAGTAATGTTATTGGTATAGAAGCAAATCCCCAAATATACAATGATATGGCAAAACCAGTTGCTGATAAATGGGGATTTAAATGTTATAATGAATTTCTATCAAATCAAGATGATAAGATTAAAAATTTTTATTTTGCTGGAGAAGGATCAAGTCTTTATCGAGGACAACCTCAATGGAATAAGAATGTATCAATTAAAGTTAAGACAAAAACACTCTCAACTGTGATCGAAGAAAATAATATTGACGTGACACAATATGATTTTCTTAACATTGATGCTGAGGGATCTGAACTTGATATTTTAATTGGGTTTGAAAAATATCTAAATCACATTAATGTAATTGACCTTGAAACATCCTATGACGATAGACACAGAAGTGGAGCAGATCATAATAAAATTGTTGATTGGTTGAGGCAGCATAACTTTGAACTTAAAGAAATGTCTTCATCCTATGAAACACAGGGATGGGGAGATGCTGTCTTTGTAAGAAGTAATAAAGATCTTCCTCCGTTTGTAGATGGTAACATTGGAACTCAAATTTATGGGAAAGATTATTTGGAACTTAATTGGGGAAAATGAAACTTTGTTTGATTAAACAACCAGCAGGAATTGGTGATATATTCTTCTGTCAAAAAATTGCAAAAGCAATGATGAGTCAGGGATATCAAATTATTTGGCCTCTAAGACCAGATATTGTTTGGATTCGTGATTATATTACAGACATTTATTTTCCTTCTGTTAACGATTCATTTCCAGGTAAAGATATATTTGATAATGCTGCTGGATGTGTAATCGAAGAAAATGGAGCATTTATTAGTACAGCAACTGCAGATATTACTCATAGTGATGGTAAAATTATGAGTTCAAAGTATTCTATGATCGGACTTGATTATGATGACTGGCAAGATTATTTTCACTTTGATCGTAATCTTGATAAAGAGAATGAACTATACTATAATGTATTGGGACTCACTGACGACGCTGAGTTTATTTTTATAAACAATCTTTACAATACTGATATAAAAAATAGTAATCTTTTTTCAGAAAATAATTTTGACCTTCCTGTTGTTGAATTAAAAATAATTGATGGGTTTACTTTGTTTGATTGGTGTAAAGTTCTAGAAAGGGCTAAAAAGATACACACAATTAATACCTCAATTAACTATATCATTGAAGTCATTGATACTTTATATGATGAATATGTAATATATGCTCACGATGAAAGAAATAAAAGTGAGATTGACTATCTGTTCAAAAAACCACACACAATGTTATGCAAGTAATAGAGTATAAGGGAGATAAGTATCCACACTTTCAAAGTATTGGAAATGCATCTCAATTCGCAATCCCTTTCGCAAAGCACTTTTGTTTTGGGGAAGGATATGATATTGGATGTATGAAATCAGAATGGGCATTTCCTGGGGCAACTCCAATTGATCTTTCTTTTAATGACCCTTGGGATGCTAATCACCTTCCTAAAGGTCAAGTTGATTATATTTTTTCTAGTCACTGTCTAGAACACGTTTCAGATTGGGCTGGAACTCTTTTATATTGGACTGAAAAAATTCGAAGTGGGGGAACTTTGTTTCTTTATCTACCACATTACGATCAAAAGTATTGGCGTCCTTGGAATAATAGAAAACACCTTCATACATTTGTTCCTGGTATGATAGTTGATTTTATGCAAGATAACGGTTATAATAATATCTTTAGTAGTCAAAGGGATTTAAATCATTCCTTTATTGTAGTTGGAGAAAAAATTTAATGGGTCAATTAAGCGAAGCAATTCAAGTCAAAAATGTTCTTGACTTTTATAAGATTGAAAATTTTATTGAAACAGGAACAGGTGCCGCTGAAGTTGTAAGATCTGTTTGTAATGTTAATAAAACTTTGAACATTCATACAATTGAAATTATTGAAGAGATCTATGATAAGAATAAAGTTTCTTTTTCATATCTTGAGAATGTGAATTGGCACTTGGGGCAATCATCCGTTGTTCTTCCAAAAATTCTTCCTCAACTAAAAGGAAATACTTTGTTCTGGATGGACGCTCACTTTCCTGGTGCTGATTTTGGGACGGCAACTTATGGCGATGAACTTGATCTCAAAAAAAGACTTCCACTACAATCTGAACTAGAAATCATTGTGAATAATAGAGATATTAAGAATGATGTTTTTGTAATTGACGATCTTCGTATCTATGAAGATGGCCCATTTGAAAGTGGAAACTGGAGTGATCGTAAAAAGTTTGGTGGTGATGGTATAGATTTTATTGATGAACTTTTTGATGAAACTCACTATGTTGTAAAGTCTTATAATAAGCAAGGATTTATTCTCCTTTTCCCTGTTAATAAAAACATCGAAGATGAAGCAGAAAATCTTGTGGTGGGATCTGTTGCATAATGTCTAAAAAGATTCTTATTTCTACTTGGTGTACTGACGACTATGCTGAGTTACTTGGTGTAAAAAAACTTGCCAACTCAATTAAGTATTTTCATCCAGATGTCGATCACGTTATTTTTAATAGTGAAATGACTGAGAAAGTCTATGAAACGTATTCTTGGATGAAACCCATTTGGATGATGGCTCCTACTTGTCTGCCATTTGTAGAAGCATATGATATGGTAATTCATTTGGATGCAGATGCTGTTGTAACTGGACCAATGAATGAACTCTTCGACAGCACAGCAGACGTGCTTGGAGTTCGCAACAACAACAGTTTTAACAAAGCTGGATCTCACAGTGGGATTACAATCAATCATTTAGAACCTTTTGGAAATAATACACAAATACCGATCCAAGGGTTCATTAATGCAGGCCTCATCGCAGCAAATCGAAAAGAGTTTTGGTATGAGTGGCATAACTTAAATCAAGAAGCAGCACGTATCAAAACAGAAGTTAATCCTTACGCTCACGGTATTGGTGATGAAAATGATACTTTGAATCAACTTTTTCATTGGAATAAGTATAACTCCGAAGTCATCGATGCGATTGGTACAAATGTTTCTTATGGAATTTCCAGCTGTTGGGGTAATGATCCTAATAATCACTGGGAGAGTTGGTCGCAAATTTATTTAAAAGAGGATAGACTGTACCTAGATGATCCAGTCACAGGCGAATCTATGTGCATTAAAGTTCTTCATCAGGCAGGAGGAAGCATCGCTGCTGAATTAAATAAATCCTCTGGAGGATTTAGAAATTGGTTATCGTCAGTTGTCTCTAGCGAGGTTAATGATTATTTGAATGAGGTTACAAATGGATAGTTTAATTAAGAATTTTTTAAAACAAGCATCAGAAACAGAATCAGATCTATTTCCATATCTTGCTAACAGTGGTAAGTTTGTCTCTGGAGAGTCTCCTGTATACTATTCTGGTCCATATTGGAATGACGATGAGATTGAAGTTATCTTAAAGTCATTTTTAAAAGGCAAGTGGCTTGCTTCTGGTGAAGAAGTTAATAAGTTTGAAAGAAAGTTCTCTCAAAAATTTAATAAGAAACACTCTCTGATGGTGAACTCTGGGAGTTCCGCTAACCTGATTATGTTCGCTGCTCTGAAGCAAAGATTTGGATGGCAGGATGGAGATGAAATCATTGTATCTTGTGTTGGATTTCCTACTACAATTGCGCCCATCGTTCAGTGTGGACTTAAACCAGTTTTCGTTGACATCGACTTCAAAGATTTGAACTGGGATGTATCTGAGATTGAAGATAAAATTACTACACGCACTCGTGGAATTATCTCATCTCCTGTTCTTGGTAATCCTTATAATTATGATGAAATCTTGGATATTTGTGAGAGAAATAAAATTTACCTCATCGCTGATAACTGTGATTCTCTTGGTAGCAAGTGGAATGGAAACTATCTTACAGATAAAGCAATTGCTGCATCTTGTTCTTTCTATCCAGCGCATCACATTTGCACTGGGGAAGGAGGAATGGTTTCCAGTGATGATGGTGAATTAATTAATATTGCTCGTAGCCTTGCTTGGTGGGGGCGTGATTGTTATTGTGTGGGAGCACAAAATCTTTTATCTTGTGGTGTCTGTGGTAAAAGATTTGATAAGTGGATTGAGAAGTATGATGGCATCATCGACCACAAATATGTTTATAGTCAGATGGGTTATAACTTAAAACCAATGGATTTTCAAGGAGCTGTTGGATCAGTTCAAATTGAAAAGTTTGATGAGATTCACTATCATCGAAGAATGAATAAGACTTTAATTCAGGAACATTTTGAAAAAATTTCTGGTATTCGTAGTGTGAATGAACTTCCAAAAGCAGAGACAAGTTGGTTTGGTGTTCCTATTATTTGTGATAGCAGGGAAACTAAGAATAAATTAACGCAGCATCTTGAAAGCAACAAAATTCAAACCAGAAATTATTTTGCTGGAAATATTTTAATGCACCCTGGATATAGTCATCTAGACTACTACAAAAATTATCCTAATGCTTGTAAAGTTTTAGATCTGGTCTTCTTTGTGGGTTGTTCTCCTACAATCACAGAAGATATGATTGAATACATTGGATCAGTAACTTCATCTTTTCAAAAATGAGAGTAGCAGATTATATTATCGATCAAATTTATGAGTCTGGATGCGGTCATATTTTTTTGGTGACTGGTGGTGGAGCAATGTATTTAAATGATGCTATTGCCGCCCATTCAAAAATCAAACCGATTTGTAATCATCATGAACAGGCTTGTGCTATGGGTGCTGTTGCATATGCAAAGTATACGAATAAAGTTTCTGCAGTTTGTTTGACGACTGGTTGCGGCGGAACAAATGCAATCACAGGTCTTCTTGATGCTTGGCAAGATAGCGTCCCTGTAATTTTTATTTCTGGTAATGTTAATCGACCACATATGGCTCCGAGTGGTGTAAGAAATCTTGGAGTTCAAGAAGCAAATATTATTGATATTGTAAAACCAATCACAAAGTATGCTGTAGTTGTAAACAATCCAGACAGCATTAGTGAAATTATGCAAGAAGCGATTCACCAAGCAACAACAGGTCGTCCAGGGCCAGTATGGGTTGATGTTCCTATGGATGTTCAGGGTGCCTCCTGCTTCAATATCAAAGATGAGATTGAGAAGGCAGAAAGACCTTTGATTCTTGCAGGAAATGGTATTAATTGTGCTGATGCAAAATTAACTTTTAGAGAATTTACTCACAAAACTAATATTCCTGTGGTTACTTCATACAATGGTGTCGATTTGATCGAGTCTGATGACTTTAATTTTGTTGGTAGAGTCGGTATCAAAGGAACTCGCGCAGGTAATTTTGCAATGCAGAATTGTGATTTACTTCTTGTTCTTGGATGCCGTCTTCCTGTCCCTGTTACTGGATATAATTATTCTACCTTTGCGAGAGATGCAAAAGTTATTGTTGTTGATATTGATAAAGACGAACATTCCAAGGATACTGTAAAGATTGATCGGTTTATTTATTCTGATGCAAAAGACTTTTTGCAGAAAAATATCTTTAGAAGAGAAAGAACTCCTTGGAATGAAACTTGTTTGCGTTGGAGAAGTAAGTGGCCTATTTGTCCTGAAAAAAATACAACTGAAAAAGTAGACCTATACTACTTTATGCATTGTCTGAATAAACTCAAAAGGTATGATGATGTTGTGATTTCTGATGCTGGTTCTGCATATTATGTTTGTTCTCAAGCGACAGGAATAAAAGCATCTCAAAGATACATCACATCTAGCGCCCAAGCGGAAATGGGATTTACTATTCCTGCTTGTATTGGTGTTGCTTTTGCAAAGGGTTATGATGTGATTGGAGTCACTGGCGATGGTTCTTTTATGATGAATCTTCAAGAGTTACAAACAATCGCACACTATAATCTTCCAGTTAAATTATTTGTTTGGAATAATGATGGATATCTTTCTATTCGAACAACTCAAAAGAAATTCTTTGAAGGTAGAGAGATTGGAACTGATGTGGAAAGTGGTGTGTCAATTCCAAACATTCGCAAGGTTGTTGAAAGTTTTGGAATTGAATATGCTTATGCTGATGCTGAAGGACTGGAGGAAGCAATCAAATACACTTTGAATTATGATGGACCTGTGGTTTGTGAAGTTATTTGTGAAAAGTGGCAAGAGGTCATTCCCACTCTTATGGGTAAGAAAAATGATGATGGAACCATCACAGCAAAACCTTTAGAAGATATGCATCCCTTCTTGTCGAGAGAAGAATTTTATGATAATATGATAATTAAGCCCGTAGATTGATATGCCTGCTGATAATAAAGATAAAGTAACAATTCTAAAGTTACAAAAGCAAAAACAAAATAATGTAAAAACCGTAGGAGTTACAGCATACGATTATCCACAAGCACTTATGGCAGACAATGCAGGTGTTGATTGGGTGCTTGTTGGTGATTCTCTTGGTATGACTACTTTGGGATATAAGACAACCATTCCGGTGACAATGGATGATATGCTTCGTTCTGCTAGAGCTGTGTCGCGTGGGGTCACCCGTGCGTTTACAGTTGGCGATCTTCCTTATATGTCATATCAGATTTCAAACGAAGACGCTGTTGCAAATGCTGGAGCATTTATTCAAGCAGGAATGGATGCAGTAAAAGTTGAGGGTTGTATGGTAGAGCGAATCAGAGCGATTTGTGATGCTGGTATTATGGTAATGAGTCACCTTGGATTGACTCCACACACCCGTGCTAAACTGGGTGGATATAAAGTTCAAGGTAAAACTGCAGATCAAGCAAAAGTTATCTTGGATCAAGCATTACGACTTCAAGATGCTGGGTGTTCTTTTCTTCTTCTAGAAGCTATGCCAAGAGAATCTGCTGCTATGATTGCAGAGAATTTAGATATTCCAGTCTACGGAATTGGTGCAGGTGACAAAGTGGATGGCCAACTAGTCATTATGCACGATCTAATCGGATTGTTTTGGGAGTTTAAATCTAAGTTCGTAAAGCGTTACTGTGAAGCAGGACAAATGATTCAGTCTGCTCTTACTGATTATGTCAATGAAGTTCGTGATCTGCAGTTTCCATCTTCAGAAAATTTCTATGAGATTAAAGATGACGAACTTGAAAAGTTACTGAGTGATTCGAGTTGGAAGTATGAAAAAAGGTAAAATTCTGTTTACTGGCGGCAATGGTTTTATTGGGCGTCAGATCATCCCTCTTTTAGAAGAGGAAGGTTGGGAAATTGTAAGACCCAGATCTTATCAAGTCAGACTAGAAATCACCAGCGAAGTAGATTCTCTTTTTAATGGTGAAAGTTATGACGCAATTATTCACGGTGCTATCATCGGAGGTCGTAGAGAGGTTGATGATGAACCTAAAGTATTCTATACAAATATGAATATGTTTGAAAATGTTTTCAGACATATCAAAGATACTCAAACATTCATTAATTTAGACAGTGGAGCTTCATATGGTCGCCCAGCTCCAGTTGAAGAACCATCTCCAAAACACTTTGGTATGATTATCCCTGCAGACAATTATGGATTTTCTAAATACTGCATTGCAAAAAGAGTTTTAAGTCATCCAAAAGGAATTAATCTTCGTATCTTTGGATGTTTTGGTCCACATGAAGAGTCAAGTAGATTCTTCTATACAAATATCAACAACTATCTTAAAAAGAAGAGCATAGAAATTTTTAAAGATAGGAAAATGGATTTTATCTATGCTAATGATCTATACAAGATTATTAGTTATTGTTTACGTATGGGAGAAAGAACTTTTGTTCGTGATGTTAATTGTGTTTATCCTGAAAAATATTATCTAAGTGATATTGCAAATATGATTAATAATCTTTCAGATCATAAGGTTGATATTATAAAACAAGGTAACTACAATGAATATCCATATTGTGGATCTCCAAACGATATTAGTTGTATTCAGTATGATGGAATAGAAAAAGGAATCAAAGA
>Ga0194132_10010535_pt1 | contig 12255 bp, 6 predicted proteins | sample TA2KigOf80mmetaG_FD_148612 | JGI IMG/M metagenome (GOLD analysis project Ga0194132, IMG submission 148612) | Freshwater microbial communities from Lake Tanganyika, Tanzania - TA2015054 Kigoma Offshore 80m | ecosystem: Environmental > Aquatic > Freshwater > Lake | place: Tanzania: Lake Tanganyika... | reverse complement strand
GGTATATTCCTGGATGCGGTGGGTGAGATAGGTCAACTGCTCGTCGGTGAGGCGAGGACCTCGCACCATGCGTACGGTCAGGTGGTCCAGCGTTTCTTGCTGCACCTGGAACTGCACGATGTCGAAGTCCTTGAACAGATGGGGGAAGAACTCGCCGGGCAGGTAGCGGCCGCCGGGCAGGGTCAGGATGTCTTGCACCCGGCCCTCCACCACGCGCATCAACGGCAGGCCGCGGCCGCAGGCACACAGGCCGTCGGAGGGCGAGCCCACGTCCTCCACGCGGTAGCGCAGCAACGGGAAGCTGTAGAGGTCGAGCGCCGTCAGCAGGATGTCGCCGGGCTCGCCGGGCGCCGCCGGCCGGCCGTCCCGCACGAATTCGACGTAATAGTTCTCGGCGTTGATGTGAAAGCCGCCCTCGGGGCACTCGTGGGCGATGTCTCCCATCTCGCGCCCGCCGTAGCGGTTGTACACCTTGCAGCCGAACACCCGCTGGATGGTGGCCCGCTGGTGGTCGAACAGCATCTCGGCCGAGCAGATGATGCCGCGGGGACGGATGCCGGTGATGCGACGCTCCTCCAGGAAGCGGGCGAAGTGATACATGGGGGTGACGTACGCTTCGATGACGTCGGGCGGGTCCTGCATCAGCTCGGCGGCGTAGGCGGCCATGGTGGCTTCGGTCATGTCGAAGCAGGGCAGCACCCGCACCCGCGTCGCCTTGTCCCACACCCGCTGCTTCAGCGCCTGGTGCGGCTTCACGTCGAACTGCGAGCCCCACAGGCGCACCCAGGCCCGCCCAGGCCGCCAGCCGGCCCAGCCGAAGTTGCGCAGCTTCACGGCCTGATACGCCGACACAAAGGCGCCATCGTGGTACACGGTGACCGGCACGCCGGTGGAGCCGCCGCTGGCAGTGCGGACGAGGCGGGAGCGGTCGGCGTTGGCGGCGAACAGCTCGTCCTGGTGTTGGTTGATCAGCGCCTTGGTCAGCACCGGCAGCTTGGCGAAATCGGATGGTGTGCGGATGTCGGCGGGCGTCACCTCGCGCTCCAGCATGGCGTGGCGATAGTAGGGCGACTGACGGTAGGCGTGCTCCACCAGCCGCTGCAGCTTCTCCCACTGATGGGCCTGCACTCTGGCGCGGGGCCACCACTGGCTGGCCTCCAGCTCGGCGGCGCGCTGCGAGACCGCCCGGCCGCGCATCAGCAGCCGGTAGCCGGCTGCCACCGCCGCCCCGTGAATCTCTCGCCCTGCGCCCACCAGCACCATGCGTCTACCGTCCCTCTGCCGTGCGGTTGTACCCGAGTATCCCGAAATAGAGGTCGCCGGTGCGGGCCTGATCCCGCAGATGGCGGCTGCCGTCGGGGTAGTTGTCCACGCCTTCCTGGTACCAAGCGCCGGCGGCCATCTGCCCGGCGCTGGGCGTGCTGCCCAGTTCCAGGTAGTAGCGCTGCCCTTTTTGGAGCGAGAGGGCGGACATATCGAAACCATACCACCTATTCTGTACAACTGTCGCGCCCGAAAGTTCCACCTCGGCCAGCGGCGCGCCGGTGGGTGGGAAGGCGAACAGGCGTAGCCGCACCGGCGCGTTGGTGCTAGTGCCGTTGCCCGAGAGCAGCACCCGCACTTCGGTCAGCACGTCGTAGCCGGCGATGAAGGTCTGGCCGGCGGGCTCCTGGCTCAGCGGCGGCGTGGCGGTCGCGCCCGAGGTGCTCCAGGTCCAGCCCGGGGCCGTGCCGGTGTAGCGCTGAAATACCCGGTAGTTCTTGGTCTGGAAGCGCTCGACGAATCCGGGATTGGCCGTCAGCTTTTCGTCGGCCCGCAGTGCCCTGCCCACCAAGCCCGTGGCGACCCACTCCGCACCCGGCCAGCCCCAGTCGTAGGCGGCGTCCACTTCAGGCTGGGTGACGGTGGCCACCAGCGTGGGAGGATGGGCAAGCGTTCGGCCGAGGACGAGGTCGAGTTCCCACTCGGTGGCGCCGATGTGTGCGCCGCCAGCCTGCTCTCGCAAGAAGGCGACGACCGCTTCCGGCTCGTTGGGTTGGGGGCCGATGCGTTGGGCTGCCCACCACCCGGCGGGCAGCAGCAACGCGGCGAAGGTCAACGCCTGCGCCGTCCTTCCCCCGTGGCGACCGATGCCTGCGAGCAGGGTTGGGATGGTGAGGCCGGCCAACAGCGCCAGCAGCCCCGCCATCCAGAAGCCGTAGCGGGCCCAGCCGGTGGAGAGCAGGTAGAACGCTGCGGCGGGCGCCAGCAGCGCCCAAGGCAAAACCGACGCCGCGGTAAGCGCGCTACGGTTGACCAACGCGACGGCTCCAGCCAGCAGGGTGGGCGCGAGCCAGGGCAGCACACCCGGCGGTACCGCCTCGCCCAGCTTGCCGAGGTTGGCCAGCACCCGCTCGGAGGGGCTGAGGATCTGCTGGCGATAGTCGCCCACCACCGCCATGCGTTCGAGCGCGCCCTGGGGGCCAAGAAAGGCCGCCTGTAGCAGATACCAGGCCACGGTGGGGGCGAGCGCGCCAGCCAGCGGCCACGCCAGCGCCGCCAGCGGTAGCCGATACCTGCCAAGCCGGAGCAGCGCCCAGGTGACCGTGACGGCGATGATGACGATGGGGAGCATGGCCAGTTTGGTGAGCCCTGCAAGTCCCAGGACGAGGCCGGCGAGGGCGAGTTTGCGGGTGGTCAGCCGGTCGAAGGCGCGCAGCCAGAGCCAGCCACCGCTGAGGGCAAGCGCGAGCGCCGGCACCTCGCCCAGGGCGATGCGGTTGTGGGGGTACAGCGAGAGGCTGAGCAACAAGGCCGCCACAGCCGACACCGCCGCTCCGGCCTGACGGCGAGCCAGCGCATAGGCGGCGGCCGCGGCCAGCCCCGCGAATAGCACGGTGACCAGCCGGGCCTGGGCCACGCCGGCACCGAACAGCGCGTAGGACAGCGCGACCGGCAGCGTGAAGGGCAGGCCGGTGGTGACGTGGGGGTCGAAGGCCGAGCGCCACGCGGCGTCGATGGTGCCGTAGAAGCCCAGGCGCACCAGGTTCCAGGGCGCCTGCAGCACGTACCCCTCGTCGTAGTTCAGCGGCGGGTTGGTCACCAGCCCCGGCAGGCTGAGGGCGATCGCGAACGCTGCCAGCAGTGCGGCGATCGCGAGGTCGCGGCGGCGGCCTGGCTCGGCCGGTTGGGGCGGATTGCCCGTCGCTGCCTCGGGACGCGCCTCACTCACGGTCACGGCAGCACCTTGATGATCTTGCTGCCGTCGATGGGTTCGAAGCCGGCGAGCTGGCCGTCTTTTAGTGTGAACTCGAAGGCAGGGAGGGTGTCGAAGGTCTCTCCCTGCTTGATCATCACGAAGCCGCGGTAGGTGCCGTCGCGGGCGGGCCAGGTCTGGGAGGCGAGCGAGGCGGCTTGCCCGGTCAGCTCGACACGCTGCGCCGTTGGTAGCAGGCTGAAGCGAAGGTTCAATCCGGTCTGGGCGACGGGACCGGCCCACCACCCATAGTGCACCGGCGCACAGCTCGCCGTCTCATAGATGTCGATGCCCAGCAGCGTGGTGGGGCTGGGTGTGCCTTGGTAATCGACCGCGATGGCGATGTCTCCGCCCGCATGGCGAGCCTCGGCCGACACCAGTGCTGCGGGTGCTTGCGAACTGAGTGCCGCGGTGACCCAGGGGCGGGCGCTGTCTCTGCGCGCTGTGAGGGTGCCCAACCCCGGTGGCGCCGATTCCGACGGTAGGCGATGGAGCACCAAGCCATCGCCCGATACCCGGTACAGGTTTGCGCTCTGCCCCTCCCACAACAGCTGGACGTTGGTGATGGCCAGCTCGGGGGGCGTGACCGTGGCGGGGAGAAGGGCATAGGCAGGCAGGGCATCGCCGGGGCCGATATTGGTGATGAACCGGCGGTCGGCGAGGGTGGCAGCGGCGGTGGCGATGAACGAGTGGTCGAGCTCGCGGGCCACGGGCAGGTAGACTGTGGCGTCGGGCGGCAGCACCCGGCCCAGCGCCAGCACCTCCTTGGGGGGACTGAGGTACTGCACGACGTAGGGTGGCAGCTCGTCGAGCCGCTGGTTGGCCACCACGCCGTCGCGGATGGTGAAGCGCAGCCATCGTTGGCGGTACACCTCCTCGTTCACGTGGTACAGCGCCAGGTGGCCCTCGTAGTCGCCGTCGGCGCGGGGCAGCGGCGGCGCGCCGTCGCCACAGCGAGCGTCAGTCAGGTCGCCGCGCCAGGTCAGGCGGGCGCTCTGCGGCTGCTTGGCGTGCAGCAGTTGGGTGAAGCCGGAAGGCTCGAGGCCCGAGCGGCCGCGCCGGTAGAACTCCACCGATGCGGCGGTGAACCCCTTGCGGGAGCTGTTGACATAAGCTTCCAGCTCAAATTGAGCCGAGGAGCCGAAGACCGCCGGTTTCGCCTGCAGCAGCACGAGGTCGGAGGAGGACTGGCTTGCGGCGCTGCCGTCGCCGGCCTGCAGCATCCGCATGCCGAGGAGGCGCACCTCGGGGCCGCCGGCCGGCTGCGTCAGCGCAAGCGTGGTGGGCGTGGCGACGGCCGCCGTTTGGTAGCGCACCAAGCCTGCGGGCAGGTCGATGGTGGTGGGGCCATTGGCTGACTGTAGGTTCACCTTGGCGGGCTGCAGGGATAGCAGGGTCAGCTCAAGTTGCTGGCGTTCGGCGGGTGGGCTGAGCGCTCCGTCGTACAGCGGGCGGCCGTTGTAGAGTGCCCAGCCGTCGGGGCGCAGGCGCAGCTCCACCGGCGTGCTGGTCAGCGCCAGCGGGGCCTGCACGCTCTCCAGGTCGACGGCGGCGCGCCACGCCTGCGGCCGCTTGTAGAGCGCCACCAGATCGTTGCTCCACACCAGGTCGGCGGCCGAGACGCCGGACTCCTCAAGACGTTCGGACCGCTGAAACAGCAGATACTCGAAGGGCTGGTCGGGGCGTTCGCTGCGCACGCTGCCGTAGGCCGACTTGAGGTTGCCGGCCACCGGGTTGTCCATCAAGAAGTAGGCGACCATCGCCGCGAAGCGCTGGTCGAAGCCCGACCGGCCGGTGACGTAGACCGGCGCGCCGGGGGGCAAGTGGGCATCCAGCGTGGCCAACTCCCAGGTGGCGGCCGGCAGCTCGTTGGGGTCGGGCTCCCAGTAGTAGCGCAGGCTCTGCTGCAGGTTCGCCGCCAGCAAGGGTGCTGCGGCGAGGGCGAGGGCCGCCGCGGCCAGCCGGCTGGGGTAGCGCAGCGCGCCGGTCGGCGCCGGCCAGCGACCGGCGAGCCAACCGCCGCTGAACAACACGGCCAGGCCCTGGCCGATGCCCGCCGCCAAGAGGAAATAACCCAGCGAGAACACTTTGAAGTAGCCGTAGGGGTAGGCGGAGCCGTAGCGCAGGAGTGCGGCGAAAGCGGCCACCCCGAGCAGCGCTGCCAGCCAAGAGCTGCGTCCCCAGCCGCCGCGTGTCATGGCCAGGCCGAGCAGGCCGACCACGGCGACGCTGAGGACCGTGCCCCAGGCGGCGACGAGCTGTGGCGAGAGATCGGGCAGGAAAGGGTACGCGGTCAGCCGCTGCTGCACCAGTAGGTAGGGCGAAAGGCCGACCGCCTGGCTCAGCGACAGGAACTCGGACACCTTCCAGCCCTCGGACAGGCCGGCGCTGAAGTAGGTGGGCACCAGCAGACCGAACCGGACGTGGGCAATCGCCCCCAGCACCAGCAGCACGGCGATCGCGATACCCGCACCTCGCAAGAGTTGCGCTCGTGCCGGATGCCCGGCCAGCGCCCACAGGCCGATTGGGCCGACGACCACGGCCAGCACCGCCGCAGCACCGGTGTAGAACGACATCAGCAGTCCGGTCACGAACACGCCGGCGACGACTGCCGCCTGCGCCGAGCGATCGTGCACCACCCACAGCACGCCCAGGGTGGAGAACGGCAGCAGCACGAAGGCCACGGCGTGCCCGCCCAGACCAATGGACGCTACCCACATGTTGAGGCCGTTGGCCGCAGTTAGTGCGGCGGCGACGAGGCTGGCGCCGTGCCCCATGCCGAAGCCCCAGCGACAGACCGCGAACACCGCGGGCACGCTCAGGCCGAACAGTAGGTGCAGGGTCGGACGGTAGGTCTCCCACGAGGGCCAGCCGAGCAACGAGCCGAGCGCGGCGTCGAGGTACATGAAGCCCCAGCCGGAGCCGCCGCGCACCGCGGGGTCGTTCATGGTTGCCAGCAGCGGACTGGGATGGGTGACCAGCTCGGCGCCCATGGCGAAGCGCTTCAGGTACTCGCTCAGCGGCAGGTAGATCTCGAGGTCCCACTGCACGCCCTGGAACGCGAGGGTGCCGGCGTGGACTTGCGGCAGGTTGGCCACAGCGTAGGCGGCGACGCCGAGGGCCATGGCTGCGCCCGCCGCCCGCCCGGGGAGCGGCAGGTCGAGCCCGTGGCGGCGGACCGTCCAGACATTGGCGACCGTCGCGCCCACCACCGTCACGGCCAGCACGCCGGGCATCGGCAGCAGGTAGTTGAGGAATGAGGCGGCGATGACCAGCACGCAGAAGCCGAAGGCAGGCAGCAGCAGCAGACGGTCAGCCCGCTCTCGCACCAGCAGGCGGGCGGGGGTGTAGCCCAGGTAGCTCAACAGCGCCAGCGCTGCGATGAGGAACAGCGCCAGCCGCAGGGCGATGATCATGGCCTCAGGATACGTTCGCCGGCTTGGGCCGTGCCAGCGCCCGGTACAGGCCGGCCTCCAACACGCCGCCGATGCCGCCCAGCAGCAAGAACATGCCGGAGACGATCAGCGAGATGGCGAGACCCTGGGAGAAGGGCACGCCCTGCTGTTCCAGCAACAGCGCATAGGCGCCCTCGCGCACGCCTAGGCCGCCAAGACTGATGGGCAGCAGGTTCAGCAGCGACACCGTGCTGACGATCCACACCAGCGCTGCCAGTGGGAGTGGGGCACCCACACTGAGCACCACCAGGTAGTTGGCGCCGTACACCGAGGCCTGGAACACCAGCGCCAGCACCAGCGCCTCGGCTAGCACCAGCGGGCGGCTGCGGTAGGTCAACAGCGCATCGTTGACCGCTGAGGCGGCGAGCCAGAGCTTGGCGTAGAGGCCGGCCGCCGCCTTGGGGGCGAAGGGCAGGCGTTGGCGCGTCAGCAGCACGGGCAGCGCCGACCCACCCAGCACCACCAGCGCAATCCAGACTGCGGTGCCGGTGAACGGGCTGCCGGGGGTGAGCGCGAGGCCCAGCAAGCCCGCCAGCCCCAGGGCCGCCAGTCCGGTGAGGCGATCGACCAGGATGGAGGTGGCGACGGCCGCGCGCTGCACGCCGAACTGGGCGAGCCGCACGCCCTTGATGATCTCGCCGCTGACCTGGCCGGGTAGTACCAGGCTGTAGAACACACCGATGAGGTTCAGCGTCAGCAAGTCCCAGTAGGGCGCGGCCGAGCCGAGCGCCGCCAGCAACCGCTGCCACTTGAAATTCGCCATGAACCAACCACCGAAGCCGACGCCGAACGCCAGCACCAGCAGCGGCAGATCGGCCCCGGCGAAGGACGCGCCGAGGTCGCTGAGCGGGGTGCGGCTGATGAGCAGCGCCAGCAGGCCGCTGCTCATCAGCGCCTTGAGGACGAAGCCGCGCTTGCCGAGCATCATTCGGCAGGTCCATCGGCGGCCACCGCGCTGGGTCCGGCGGCGTGCTGCAGGATGGCCTGACTCATGGTGAGGTAGGCCTGCGCGGTGCTGCGCCAACCGAAAGCTTCGGCCCGCTCGCGCGAGCGTTGCGCCAGCCGGTCGCGCAGGCCGGCGTCTTGCCCCATGCGGATGAGCGCTGCGGCGATGGCTCCGCTGTCGGCGGTGGGGGTCAGCAGGGCGTTGTCGTCGTGCGCCATCAGCTCGCGGTGGCCGTAGATGTCGGTGGCTACCAGCGGCAGGCCGGACGCCATCGCCTCGAGCACCACGTTGGGCATGCCCTCCTCGAAGGAAGGGAACACGAAGACGTCGGCCGAGGCGTAGAGGCCGGGCATGGCGGCGCGCTCGGTCCAGCCTAGGAACCGCACGCTGGCGGTGAGGCCGAGCGCATCGGCCTGAGCGCGCAGGTCGGCCTCGATGGGCCCGGCGCCGGCGACCACGAGCTCCACCGGCCGAGCCAGGGTCGCCTCCACGGCAGGGAGTGCGTCGATGATGTAGCGGACGCCCTTCTGCTCCACCAGGCGGCCCGAGAACAGCGGGCGGAACACGCCGTCGGTGCGGGGCGCGGCGGGCGGTGCGTAGCCTTCGAGGTCAATGCCGTTGGGGACGTAGGCCACCTCGCGCCAGGGCGAGCTCTGTTGCGCGAGGTCGCGCAGGCCGCGGCTGTTGGCCACAATGGCCGAGGCCTCGCGCCAGACCCAGCGCGAGATGGGCGCGGTGAGGGTGTGCAGGCGGTCGAGCGTGCCCGGCAGGAAGCCGGGTACGTCGCCGCCGCGCAGCGAGAGCAGGTACGGGCGGCCGGTCAGCTTCTTCACCGCCAGGCCCACCGGGCCGGTGGGCATGCCGAAGTACACGTGGACGACATCCGGCTTGAACCTGCGGGCCAATCGCACCGCTGGCACCAGCGAGGCGGCAGTGTAGCTGCCCATCTCCAGCGGACTGCTCTGGTCGACCTGACGCCGCAGCACTCGCACCCGGTGTACGTCGTAGCCGTCGCGGGTCTCCACTGCCGGCAGGTCACCGAAGTGCGAAGTGAGCACCGCCACCTCGCAGCCGAGGCGGGTCAGCTCTTTGCAGATGGAGGCCGTGGCGTTGCCGGCGCCGCCGCCCAGCGGGGGGAACTCGTAGTTAAGCGCGAGAATCCGCATGGTCCAGCGTGGCGAACCCGCGCCAGCTATTCTGGTTGCGCCACGAGAGGCGGGGCGGCGGCAGCTTGGCCTCGGCGAACCACCGGGCGAACTCCTCGCGCCGCAGGTAGAAGGCGGTGGGCGCCACCATATGGTCGAAGATGACGTGGTGGTTGTGGCGGAAGCCGAACTGGCCCAACCAGCTGAGGTAGCTGTAGTAGGGCAGCACGCTGCGCCAGCCGCCGCCGGTGCGATACAGCGTCTTGAGCACCGGCTGCAGTACCGCGGTGATGGCCAGCGAGATACCGTACAGCACCTTACGCGGCAGGCGTGAGAACACCCGCTCCCGCAAGGGATTGGCCAGGTGCACAATCCAGCCGTTGTTCTCGCGGCCGTACACCCAGGCGAAGATGGAGCCGTTGGGTTTGAGGTGGGTGACCAGCGACTTGAACCCGCCCTTGGGATCGGGCAGGTGGTGCAGCACGCCGATGCTGAAGGCGAAGTCGAAGGGCTGCTTGAAGGGGAGCTGATAGATGTCGGCCTGGATGACGTGGACGTTGGGCAGGTGGCGGCTGTTGCGGTAGGCCGACTCCACGGCGTCGCTCAGGTCGATGGCCAGTACGTCGCGAGCCCCGAACTCGGCCGCCGCGATGGAGAACCGGCCCATCCCGCAGCCGGCGTCCAGCACCACCTTGTCCTGGAAGAAGGGGCGGTCCAGCGGGTGGATCCAGTCGAGGTACTGCTCCTGGTACACCTCCGGCTGGTCGTGCAGGGCGTCGAACTCCTGCCACTCCCACCCGAAGGCGCTGGCGGTGGCCAGCTTGTCCTCGGCGACGTAGCCGGGCAACAGCCGGGGAATGCCCCGCACGATGGGGTACTGCCGGGCGCAGCCGCTGCAGGCCAAGTGGCCGGTCATCACCTCCTCGCCGTTGCGCACGGCACCGTCGGCAATGGTGAGGTCGGCCTTGCATTCGGGGCACACCAGGTAGGGGAGGACGTGTGGGTTCATCGGGCGGTGCTCCCTGCCGGAGCGGCTTGGGGTGTCATCCACGTATCGTACCAAAGCTGGAGCACGAGGAGCGTCCATAGCAGCTTGCGGTTGTCGCGTTTGCCGGTGAAGTGTTGGCTCAGCAACGCCTCCACCGCTTCGGGCCGGAACAGGCCCTGGCGCTGCACCCGGTCCCGGGAGAGGGTGTCGAGCAGCAGGCCCTTCAGCTCGTGGCGGAACCACTTGGCCACGGGGATGTTGAACCCCTTCTTGGGCCGGTTGATGATGTTGTCGGGCAGCACGCCCTTCATGACGCGACGCAGCAGGTACTTACGGGTGAACCACTTCAGCTTCAGCTCGATGGGCAGGCGGTTGGCGAACTCTAGCATCTCTTGGTTCAGGAAGGGCACGCGCGCCTCCAGCGAGTTGGCCATGGTGGCGCGGTCGACCTTCATCAGGATGTCGCTGTCCAGGTAGAGCTTCATGTCCATGTGCAGCACGCGGTTCAGGTCGTTGGCGGCGCGGCTGCCGTCGGCGCAGGCGGCGGCTATGGCCAGCGCGTCGTGGCCGGCCAGCTGGGCGGCGGTCTCAGGCCGGTACAGGGCGGCCTTCTCGGCAGCGGTGAAGGAGCCGAGCCACTGGTGGTGGCGGACATGCAGCGGCTCGTCGGCGGCCTGCACGAAGCGCTTGGCCTTGAAATCGAAACTCAGGTTGTTATGCGAGACCGGCAGCGCGTTCACCACCGGCCGGATGAGGCCGTGGCGCAAGAAGCCGGGGATGCGGTTGTAGACGCCGGTGAGCCGGTGGGCCTGCAGTGTCGAGTAGCCGGCGAACAGCTCATCGCCGCCGTCGCCGCCCAAGGCGACCGTGACGTGACGGCGGGCGAACTTGGCCAGCAAGTACGACGGGATGACCGACGAGTCACCTAGCGGCTCGTCCAGGATGTCGGCGAGTTGGGGCACCAGCTCCCACATCATCTGCTGCGACAGGGCCTGCTCGCGGTGCAGCGTGCCGAGGTGGGACGCGACCTGGCGGGCGTAAGGCGATTCGTCGAAGGAGGGGTCGTCGAAGGCGATGGAGAAGCTTTGGACCGAGCCGCCGGCCTCCTGCATCATCAGCGCCGCGATGGCGCTGGAGTCGAGCCCGCCGCTGAGGAAGACGCCCAGGGGTACGTCGGCCACCAGCTCCATGCGCACCGAGCGCCGCAGGGTCTCTTCCAGCAGCTCGGTCCATTCGCCCTCGGACTTCGGCTCGCCGATCTCACTGAGGGAAAGGTCGACCTCCCAGTAGCGCTCGATGCGAGCGCCGGAGGCCTGGTCGTAGGTGAGCGTGCAGCCGGGCGGCAGCTTGGTGACGCCTTGGATGATGGAGCGGGGCGCCGGCACGTGCTCGTACGTCAGGTAGGCGTCGACTGCCTCCAGGTCGAGCTCGCGGGGAACGTCGGGGTGCGTCAGGATGGCCCGCAGCTCGGAGCCGAAGATCAGGTTGCCGGCGTGCTCGGTGTAGTACAGCGGCTTGATGCCGACGCGATCACGGGCGAGGAACAGACGCTGCCGGGGCTTGTCCCAAATGGCGAAGGCGAACTGACCGTTCAGCCGCTCGGGGCATGCCTCCCCCCACTCCTCATAGGCGTGGACGATGACCTCGGTGTCGGTGTGAGTGCGGAACTGGTGGCCGCGCTCTTGCAGTTGGGTGCGCAGCTCGCGATAGTTGAAGATCTCGCCGTTGAGCACCACACAGCAGGTCTCGTCCTCGTTGGCGATGGGCTGGTGCCCGCCCGCCAAGTCGATGATGGAGAGCCGGCGCATGCCCAATGCCACGTGGTCGTCGAAGTAGGTGCCCTCGTCGTCGGGCCCGCGGTGGCGGATGGTGGCCAGCATGGCAGCCAGCGCCGCCTGGGTGGCCGGAGGCTGGGTGGAGAAGCCGGCCGCGCCGGCAATGCCGCACAACGGGCTGGTGTACTCCTACCCGATGATGAAGGCGACTGCGACGTTGCCGGTGATGGTCTGGGTGCCGGGCTGCACCGGTGTGGCCGGCATCTGATCGGGGGCCTTCACCGGGAAGGGGCCCGGGACCGAGACGCCATTCTCGGCCACCGCATGCACGGTGGTGACGGCCACGCCCATGGCATCGGCAATGGCGTCGGCTTTGGCGCGAGCGTTGCGGGCGGCGGCGCGTAGCGCGCGGTTGCGCAGGTCGTCGTCGTTGTTGAAGCCGAAGCTGATGCCGCTGGTGTAGGTGGCGCCGGCTGCCACTGCACCGTCGAGCACCCAGACCAGCTTGTTGAGGTCGCGCACGCGCACGGTTACCGAGTTGGAGGCGCGGTAGCCCACCACGGTGGGCGGCTGGGTGCGGCTGTACTCGGGGTACAGCGAGATGTTGGTGGTGGCGATGTCGTCGTCGGGGATGCCGGCGGCCTTGATGGCGGCCAGCACCTTGTTCATGGCCTCGCCTGCCTTGGCCATGGCCTCCTGGGCGGTGGGGGC
>Ga0194132_10010534_pt1 | contig 12258 bp, 10 predicted proteins | sample TA2KigOf80mmetaG_FD_148612 | JGI IMG/M metagenome (GOLD analysis project Ga0194132, IMG submission 148612) | Freshwater microbial communities from Lake Tanganyika, Tanzania - TA2015054 Kigoma Offshore 80m | ecosystem: Environmental > Aquatic > Freshwater > Lake | place: Tanzania: Lake... | reverse complement strand
AGGCTGTCCTCGACGAGTTCCCGGGCCGACACCTCGCCGGTGCGGACGGCCTCGGCGGCGGCGGTGACGTCATTCGGCTCCACGGCGGCGGACCCTACCGGGCCGTCGTGCCGGCCGGCTCAGGTGCCGGTGAGGCGCTGGACCAGCGGGGCGAAGTCGTGCGCCCGGTCCCCGGGGATCACGTGGTACGAGTACCCCCAACGCTCTCGCCGCTCGTGGAGCTGCTCGGCGCAGTCGGACTCGCTGCCGACGAGCGCGAGCGGGGAGCTGCGGAACGACTCGACGTCGGTGCCGAACAACTCGGCGAGCATCGCCGGGACGCTCGGATCGTCGGTCAGTTCGGCGGCTGCGAGCCACGCGTTCAGCTCCAGGTCGTCGAACCGGTCGCCGGCGCCGTCACGGACCCAGCTGACCTTCTCGTCGATGCGCTCGGCCAGGCCGTCGTGTGCGGCGGCCTGGTCGATCTCACCGGAGTGGATCGACGCGTTGACCCCGACGATGTCGGCCAGCGCGCCGGCGGCCCGCAGCAGTCGGGGAGCGCCCCCGCCGATCAGGATGGGCGGACCACCGATGGCGTGGGGGGCGGGCGTGCCGTCCAGGGCGTCGATCCGGTAGTGCTCGCCACTGAAGCTGAATTCGCCCTCGGACCACAGCCCCCGCAGGACCTGCAGGTGCTCGAGCATGCGGGACACCCGCACCCCGGGCCGGTCCATGGGGATGCCGGTCTGTGGGGATGCCGGTCTGTGTGTAGTCGAGCGTCTTCCAGCCGGCGCCCAGACCGACCTCGAGCCGACCGCCCGAGGCGGCGTCGATCGTGGCGAGTTCCCGGGCGAGGATCGCCGGGTGGCGGAAGTCGCAGTCGAGCACCAGGGCGCCGACGCGCAGCTCGGTCGTGACGGCCGCGCACCACGTGATGGCCGACAGGGGGCCTGGGCCCTCGTCTAGGTGGTCGGGGAAGAACGCCGTGGCGTAGCCGAGCTGCTCGGCCTCCCGGGCCGTGTCGGTCCAGGAGCGGCCCTCGAACGGGTGGTGCAGCTCGACGGCGAATCGGAATCGGCGTGGATGGGGCACGGTGCTCCTTGCGACGGTGGTCGGCGGCGACGGTGGTCGGCGGCGACGGTGGTCGGCGGCGACGGTGGTCGGCAGCGATGATGGTCGGCGGCGACGGTAGCCTCGCCGCCGTGCCTGCCGACCCCCCGAGTCGACTGACGCGGCGACTCGGCACGGGTGACGCCGTCGTGGTGGGCCTCGGCGCCATGGTCGGGGCCGGGGTGTTCGCGGCGATCGGGCCGGCGGCGGCGACCGCCGGATGGTGGCTGCTCGTCGGGCTGGTGCTGGCCGCCGGGGTGGCGACGGCGAACGCGTTGTCGTCGGCGCAGTTGGCGGCGGTGCACCCCGAGTCGGGCGGGACCTACGTCTACGGCCGGGAGCGTCTGGGTGAGGGCTGGGGTTTTGTCGCCGGGTGGGCGTTCGTCGTCGGCAAGGCGGCGAGCTGTGCGGCCATGGCCTGGACGTTCGGGGCCTACGTGTGGCCGGCTGGGGCCCGGTGGGTGGGTGCGGCGGCGGTGGTCGTGCTGGCGGCGGTCAACCTGCTCGGGGTCGCCCGGACGCTGACGGCCACCAAGGTGCTGCTGGTCCCGGTGTTCGTCGCACTCGCCGCCGCCGTGGCGGGCGGCGTGGCGGGCGGGCTGGTCGGCCCGGCATCGCACGGGGGAGTCGGTGCGGTGTCGCTGCGGGAGGTGCTGGGTTCGTCGGGCCTGTTGTTCTTCGCGTTCGCCGGGTACGCCCGGGTCGCCACCCTGGGCGAGGAGGTTCGGGACCCGGCCCGGACGATCCCCCGGGCGGTGCCTGTCGCGCTCGGCGTCACGTTCGCGGTCTACGCGGTCGTGGCGGTCGTGGCGCTGGCATCGGTCGGCCCCGAGGTGCTCGCCGCGTCGGCGGCGCCCCTCGTCGACGTCGTCCGACACGGCCTGCCGGGCTTGGAGCCCGTCGTCGTCGTGGGTGCGGCGGTTGCGTCGCTCGGGGTGCTGTTGTCCCTGCTCGTCGGTGTCAGTCGGACGACCTTCGCCATGGCGGACCGTCGTGACCTGCCGCTTGCGTTGGCGCATGTGTCCGAACGCTCGGGTGTGCCGGATCGCGCCGAGGTGGCCGTCGCCGCCGTCGTGGTCGTCGTCGTCCTGCTGGTCGACCTGCGCGGGGCGATCGGAGCGAGCAGCTTCGCTGTGCTCGTCTACTACGCCATCGCCAATGCCTCGGCGTTGCGGTTGAGGCCGGATGAGCGCCGCTGGCCCCGCTGGATCCCGGCGGCCGGACTCGGGGGGTGCGTCGTCGTGGCGGTGTCGTTGCCGTTGCGAAGCGTGCTCGCCGGGGTCGCACTGCTCGAAGTCGGGGCGCTGGTGCACTTCGCACTCCGCCGCCTGACTCGCCGGCATCCCGACCCCTGAGCCTGATCCGACCCCCGGTACCATTCGCCCGTGATCGGCGGGCGGTCAGCGGTGCCAGAACTGGCGGGCCATCGTGCCGCAGCGCGTCATCGTGGCTGTTCGGGCCGCACCGTCGCCATCTCCGTTGCGTCCGCCGTCACCCTGCTCGCCGGTGTGGTCGCTGGGTGTGCATCCGAGGGAACGACCGAGCTCGGCACTGCCGCTCCGGCAACGGTGGCGTCGGCACCCGTCCCCACGTTCCTCGACGGGCCGACCGATGGTGTGGCCGACGGTGCTGCGGCCGGTGCGGCGGATCCGTCCTCGGTGTCCGGAGCTGGTTCGGTGGGCGAACGGTTGCGGCGATCGGCCGGGAACGTGATCTGCGCTACGGCTTCTCCAGCACCGTGGTCAACAACAGCCGCCGCGGGTACCCGATCAACGTCGTCGATCCGAGCAACTCCACTCCGACGGACTTCATGGTCGCCGCCGTCTACCTCTACTTCTCGAACGGCAAGGACGTCCCCATGCCTGCAGCGCCGCGGTTCGAGGGTTGGCCGAGTCGACAGTGGGACAAGCACCTGCTGCTGCTCGACACGAGTACCTGCCGCACACGGGAGTTGCTCAACGTGCAACCGCCGGGTGAGAACGACACCGCTCGTCCGTTCAACATGTGGTACGCCGATGCGGTGGTGAGCTTCGACCTCACCAGCAACGCGTATCCGAATGGTTCGGCCAACGCCGCCGGTGTGTCCATGTTCGCCGGACTGGTCCGCTACGACGAGGTCGCCGCCGGACGGATCAACCATGCGTTGGCGATCGGAATGTCGGAGATCAGTCCCGGTGAGCCCATCTGGCCCGCCTACAACACCGACGGCCGATCGACGAATCCGGACGCGCCGCGCATGGGGTCGAGGTTCCGTCTGCGATCCGACGTCGACATCTCGACGCTCGGGCCGCAGGCCCGGGTCGTGGCGGAGGCGCTCCGGGACTACGGGGCCATCGTCGTCGATACAGGGCCCGGCATCACGATCACCGGCGAACCCGACCTCCGTTGGAACGACGCCGACCTGGCCGGGTTGGCGAGTCTGGGGGCCGATGACCTCGAGCTCGTCGACATCTCCTCGATGATCGTCGACCCGTCCACGCATCAGGCTCGCCGTCGTGTGTGAGGCGTCCGACCTCGCCGCACGCAGTGCGACTCGGCCGGAGGTGCAGGCCGTGACCGCCGGCTCCATTCAGCGTGCTGCGGCGCTGCTCCGCAACGGTTCTCTGGTGGCGTTCCCGACCGAGACCGTCTACGGACTCGGAGCGTCGATCGATCACCCGGACGCCCTGCGGCGGATCTTCACCGCCAAGGGCCGACCGACTGCCGATCCTCTCATCGTCCACCTCGCTGACGCTGCGTCGGCGGAGTCGTTCATCGGGGACTGGCCCGCTGCCGCTGCCGAGCTCGCCGCTCGCTGTTGGCCCGGCCCGCTGACACTCATCGTGCGTCGACCCGCCGGAGTCATCGTGCGTCGACCCGCCGGAGTACCCGATCTGGTGTGCGCCGGCGGAGCCACCGTCGGGATCCGCGTCCCGCAACCCGTTGGCACCCGGGCGATGTTGGCCCAGGTCGGTTCACCGGTGGCTGCACCCTCGGCCAACCGGTTCGGCCGGATCAGCCCGACGACTGCGGCGCACGTGGTCGCTGAGTTCGGCGGTCCCGACGTGTCGGACCGGCCTGATCTGATCCTCGACGGGGGACCCTGCACGTTGGGAGTCGAGTCGACCGTCGTGGATCTCACAGGACCCGACCCGGTGGTGCGTCGCCCCGGCGGAGTGAGCGTCGAGGACCTCGAGGCCTGGATCGGTCCGCTACGCCTCGACCACCGGGCTGTTCAGAGCGACGACGTGACCGCCGCCCTGCGCTCACCCGGCGAGTACGAGGCGCACTATGCGCCGAACGCCCCGGTCATCGCACTCGATGCGGTCCCCGGAATCGCAGCGCTGGTCGCCGATGCCGCAGTGCGATCCGGTCGTCGTGCGGTGTCGCTCGACCTCCCCGCTGACCCGGATCGTGCCGCCCAGACGCTGTTCGGTCGACTCCGCTCCCTCGACGAATCCGCCCCCGAACTGATCGTCGCCGAATTGCTCGACGACACCGGCGTGGGCCGGGCGGTGAACGACCGACTTCGTCGGGCGGCCCACGGCCGCCTGGTCACCGCCGACCGCTCCGACACCATCGAGGAGATCCTCGAGTCGGTGGCCGGACTCCTCGGTTGGTGAACGGTGCGCCGCCTCCTGACTCCCGTTGCACTCTCCGCCGCCGTCGTCCTCGTGTTCGTCGCATGCGGATCGGGTGAGTCCGCCGCTCCTGGAGGCGGTGCGCTCGACGCCCAGTCGGCGCCCTGGGGAGCGCTCGGCCCCGGCGGTCTCGATGACAGTCCAGATGGCCTCGTGGCCGACCCCGGCCGGAGTGATCCGCAGGTGATGGCCGAGATCACCCTGCCCGGCGGCGGGGTGGCGACCGTTCCGCAGCCGAGCGTTCCAGCGCCGGAGGTCTTCATCACCCCGACCGAACAGACCGCTGGCGATGACGGAGGGACCGGTTCGCCCCCGCCTGCCGCCCGTGCGGTCGCCGGGGTACCGACCACCGCACCGGCCCCACCGGAGGGTTCCGGTCGGGCCGTCGAACGGCTCGGGAGCGACGAACTCCGGTCCACTGCGGCGCGGGCGCTCGGTCTGGTGCGCTACGACTGGCAGCGGAACCTCCCCGGATGGCAGCTTCGTTTCCTCCCGGGCCGTCAGGGCGTGCGGGGTTACACCTACCCCGAGAGCCGGGTGATCGAGGTGTTCGTTCGGGAGTCGGACTCGCCCGAGGCGTTGGCCCACGTGATTGCACACGAGGTCGGCCATGCGGTGGACGTCAGCCTCCTCGACGACGGGGAACGAGCCTCGTGGAGGGGGGCACGGGGCATCTCGGCCCGGGCGCCGTGGTTCCCGGGCTTCAACGGGGAGACCGACTTCGCCTCGGGTGCCGGCGACTTCGCCGAGTCGTTTGCGTGGACCTTCGCCGGGCCGCCGTGGTTCTCGGATCTGGGGCCCCCACCTGATGATCTCCAGATGGCCCTCGTGCGTCAGCTCGCCTCGTCGTGATGTCGTCGGCCCGCCGTTAGAGTGGAGTCATTCGGCTCCGCCGAATGAGTTCTCGCCATGACGCCGGACGACTGTGACCGAACGACTGTGACCGAACCAGCCACTCTCACGGCTCCGGAGCCCGGAGCGTCTCGTCCATCCCTGATGCTCGGCCTCACCAAGGCGTGCCGACCCAAGCAGTGGGCCAAGAACGTCCTGGTTTTCGTGGCCCCGGCCGCTGCCGGGGTCCTCACCGAGCCCTACCTCCTCCGGCTCACCCTGCAGGCGTTCGTGGCGTTCTGTGCCGTGTCGTCGGCGACCTATCTCCTCAACGACACGCTTGACGTCGAGTCGGACCGGCGACATCCGACCAAGCGCAATCGGCCGATCGCAGCCGGGGTCGTCCCGATCCCGTTGGCCGTGGCGACAGCGGCGGTCCTGTTCATCGCCGGGGTGGCGCTCGCAGCGTGGACCAACCCGGCGCTCGCCGGTCTGGTGGCCGGGTATGCCGTGTTGACCACGTCGTACTCGCTCTTCCTCAAGCAGGTTCCGGTACTCGACCTCGTGATCCTCTCCGCCGGGTTCATCCTGCGACTGCTCGGCGGTGCCTACGGCGCCGGAGTGGAGGTCTCGGAGTGGTTCCTGCTCGTGTCGCTGTTCGGTTCGCTGTTCATCGCCGGAGCCAAGCGGTTCGCCGAGAAGAAGGAACTCGGTGAGGAGGCGGCAGCCCTGCGGCCGACGCTGGGGGCCTACAGCACCGAGTACCTCGGATTCGTCCGTTCCGTCGCTGCGGCGGCGGTGATGATCTCGTACTGCCAGTGGGCGGTGGAGAGTGGTGGGACCGAGCGATACGCCACTCCCTGGATCCAGCTGTCGATCATCCCGTTCGTCATTGCGATCCTGCGTTACGCACTGCTGGTCGACCAAGGACAGGGAGCGGCTCCCGAAGAGGTCTTCTCGAGTGATCGACAGATGCAACTGATGGGCGTGCTGCTCGTGGCCTTCCTGGCGTTGGCGGTGTACCTGTGAGCGACTCGCTCGAATCCGAGGCCAGCGAGGAACTCCTCGCCGGATGGGGCCGGACGGCGCCGACGCACGCCACGGTCGTCCACCCTCACAGCGCCGAGGCCGCCGCCGAGCTGGTGGCGACGGTCAACGGCCGGGGAGTCGTGGCTCGTGGTCTCGGCCGTGGGTACGGCGACTGCGCCCAGAACGCCGGTGGAATGGTCGTCGATGGTCCGAGCCTGAGCGGACTCCTGAACCTCGACTGGGAGCAGGGCGTGGTGCGGGTGCAGGCAGGTACCAGTCTCGACGACCTGATGCGCTGGCTCGTGCCGCTCGGCTGGTTCGTCCCGGTGACGCCGGGCACCCGCATGGTGACCGTCGGGGGAGCCATCGCCGCTGACATCCACGGCAAGAACCACCATGTCAAGGGAACCTTCGCCGAACACGTCCGACACCTACGACTGATCGATGGCTTCGGAGAGGTGCGTGACGTCACTCCGGAGGGCACCCCCGAGCTCTTCCGGGCCACCGCCGGCGGTATGGGGCTCACCGGTGTCATCACCGAGGCCACCATCCAGATGACGCCGATCGGGTCGAGTCTGGTGAGCGTCGACACCGACCGAACCTCCGACCTCGACGAGGTCATGCAACTGATGGTCGACGGTGACGCCGACTACGAGTACTCGGTCGCCTGGATCGACCTGATCGCCACCGGTCGCCACATGGGACGGTCCATTCTCCAGCGTGGACGGTTCGCCTCGGCTGAGGAGGCCCGAGCCTCGGGCGCTGTCGACTTGTACTCCTACGCACCGAAGCATCTGCCGTCCCCGCCGGACCTGATCCCCTCAGGACTCCTGAACCGTCGCACGGTCCGGGCTTTCAACGAGCTGTGGTACCGCAAGGCACCGGCGTGCCGTCGGGACGAACTCCAGACCATTGAGCAGTTCTTCCACCCGCTCGACATGATCGCCGGCTGGAACCGGATCTACGGTCATCGGGGATTCCTCCAGTGGCAGTTCGTCGTGCCCGACTCCGGCGGTGAGATCGTGCGGACATCGGTGGAGCGGCTGTCGTCCTCGGGCGTGTCGTCATTCCTCGCGGTGCTGAAGCGATTCGGTCCTGCCAACGACCACTACCTGTCGTTTCCCCAGCAGGGATGGACGTTGGCGCTCGACATCCCGGTCGTGGCCGGCCTCGATCGACTGCTCGACGAGCTCGACGAACTCGTGGTCGAGGCGGGCGGTTCCATCTACCTCGCCAAGGACAGCCGGGTCCGACGAGAACTGGTGCCGCTGATGTATCCCCAGCTCGACACCTGGCGCGAAGTGCGTCGTGGCCTCGATCCGGAGGGCCACTTCCGATCGGATCTGGCCCGCCGACTCGAACTCTGCTGATCCGACAGTGAGGACCGGAACCCCAAGCGGGTCCGGTGCGGCTCTGCCGCCGACGGTGCGGCTCAGCCGCCGACGGTGCGGCTCAGCCGCCGACGTCAGCGGCGTAGGAGTCGAGTGCCGCCTGGAACCTCGTGTTGGCGGACTCGAGCGCTGGCTGGATCTGCGCATTGGTCAACAAGACGTTGTCCATGGCGGTGCGGAGTTCGGTCCGGAAGGAGTTGTACGGCCCGATCACCGGCCCGGGGAAGGTCGGATCGAGCGACTTGAGGCTCTCGAACGCCACGCTCAACCCCTCACCCTTGAGGGTCGTGGTGAACTCCTGCTGGAGCGTCGGATCGTCCGCTGCGGACTGGAGGATGGGCAGGTATGAACCGTTGATCGTCCAGGCCACCTGGTTGGGCGTCTGGAGGAAGAACTGCAGGAAGTCCCAGCTGGCGGCCACGGCGGCATCGTCCGGGCCGTCGACGAGGTACCACCCGGACCCACCGATCTGACCCTTCCCGGCACCGGTCACGCCGGGAGTCGGACCGAAGCCGATCTTCAGACCTTGGTCCACGTCGGCGTTTACACCCTCGCTCGCCAACGCCGACTCGTCGACCTGACCCGACAGCAGCGCTGCCACCGTCGAGATGGCCGTCGACGTCTGGATGAGCATGGCGGAGGACTTGTTGTTGATCGCCAGGTACTCGTCGACGCCACTCGATGTGCTGGGGATCGCCTTGAGGAGTCCGTCAGCGACCATCTTCTGGAGCCACTCCATCAGTTGGGTGGTGGTCGGCTGCAGCAGTTCCGACGTCGTGGCCAGGCCGGAGCGCCCGTTGCCGTTGTTGACGATGGCCTTGTCGTCGCCGGTGAGCCAGTGCTCGAGGGACCACGAGTCGATCTTCATCACGAGGGGTGCCTCGAGGCCGGGGATGTTGGCCGCCTTGACCTTCTCGGCAGTGGCGCGCAGTTCGTCGAGGGTCCCGGGGAGGGTGGTCGTATCGACTCCGGCGGCTCCGAGGATCGTCTCGTTGACGTAGAGGACAGGCGTATTGACGCTGAACGCCGAGGGCCAGAGCACCCCGTCGACCGAGTAGGCCGCTGTGACCGCCGGCAGGATCTGGTCGTAGACCGCCTTGGACTCGGGGTCGGCGGCCACACACGCTGCGGCCGGGACGATCGTGCCCGAGTCGATCATGAATTGTGTCGTGGTGTCCTCGGTGAGGACGATGTCGGGCAGTGACGCCGGGTCCGCCAGGCGGTCCTCGAACTTCTTGAGGAGTTCCTCGTAGCCGCCCTGTGCCTCGACGACCACCTGGACCTTCGACTGCGAGGCGTTGTACTTGGCGGCGAGTTCCTCGAGCGTGGTCTTGGTCAGGCCGGCGTAGGCGTGCCACAGCGTGACCTGAATCGGCCCCGCAGCCGTATTGAGCGTTGCGACCGGACACTGCGATGGATCAACCTTGGGAGCCTCCTCGCCCGAACCCTGGTCGGCGCCGCCGCCGGACTCGTCGCTGCTGCTGCCACCGCACGCTGCGGCCGCGAGGGCGAGCAGGGCCACCACACCGACGAGCCAGCGGTGGCCGCGGGGGGTTGGTCGATCGATGGTGTTCATGGTCGTGCTCCTCGGTCTGGGGGCCCTGTGGTGAGGTCGGTTGTCAGCCCTTGACCGCTCCGGCGGTCAGGCCTCGGATCATCTGCCGTTGGAAGAAGATGAGCAGAGCGAGCAGCGGCAGCCCTTGACCGCTCCGGCGGTCAGGCCTCGGATCATCTGCCGTTGGAAGAAGATGAGCAGAGCGAGCAGCGGGAGTGCCGCCAGTATGGCAGCGGCGAACCCGATGTTGAGCCGGTCGACCCGATCCGAGCCGATGCTGCGCAGCGCCACCTGCACGGTCTGCCAACCGCTCTGGTCGGTGGCGAAGCGCGGCCAGACGTACTGGTTCCAGCCGCCGAGGAACGCAATCACCACGAAGCTCCCGATGATCGGCTTGGTCACCGGGATGGCGACGCGGAACAGGAACCGTCCGTGCCCGTAGCCGTCGAGCTGGCTGGCGTCGAGCAGGTCCCTGGGTACGGCGGCGAAGCCTTGACGGATCAGGAAGATGCCGAACGCCGTGGCCAGGAATGGCACGGTGAGTCCCTGGAGGCTGTTGAGCCATCCGAGGCCCCGGATCGTCTCGAGGTTGCCGATGAGTGTCACCTCGATCGGGAGCAGCAATGTTCCGATCACGAGGATGAAGACCGCGGTCTTGCCGGGGAAGTCGAGGAACGCAAAGGCGTAGGCGGCCAGCACAGCAGTGAGCAGTTGGACGGCGACGATGATCGTCGTCACGAGCAGCGACAGTCCCATCGCTCGGCCCAGGTCGGCCTCGGTGAAGGCCTTGATGAACACGTCCCACTCAACGTCGACGGGGTAGAGCGGCTGGCCCTGGGCGACGTAGGCGAGCGGGTTCGACAACGCTCGCAGGATCAGCATGTAGATCGGGAACAGGACGATCAACGACAGCAGGGACAGCGCCACGTACCACCCGATGTCTGCGGGCCGGACTCGTCGTTTCGGCGCTGAGTCCGGAGCGGCGACCGTCGCGGCCGAGGTGCCACGGGTCGACTGGGTCAGCGTGTCCAGCGGGATCGCCGGTTGGTCAGTCGCCATAGTGCACCCGCTTCGACAGGAGGCTGTACTGGACGGCGGCCACGATCGCCGTGAGGGCGAACAGTCCGATCGACAGGCCGGAGCGCACGTCGAGACCCCGGACTCCCTTGGGGTCGGCGATCTTGTACAGCAGTGTCTCGGTGGCGTCCCCCGGACCACCGCCGGTGAGGAACTCGATCTGGGCGTAGGCCTGCAACGCACTGACGACGAGTACCACGGCGAGGAACAGCAGCGCCGGTGAGATCAGCGGGACGGTGATGCGGAAGAAGCGTTTCGTTGCGCTGAATCCGTCGAGCGTCGCTGCTTCGTTCATCTCGTCGGGAACGGCCTGAAGAGCCGCCAGCACGATGATGAACGTCAGCCCGAGGTTCTGCCACACCGTCGTGAGCGCCACGGCGAACATGGCCGACTGCGGGTTGCTCAGGCTGAGCCAGCTCACGTCCTTGAAGTAGCCGACCTCCGGGTTGACCAGCGTGAAGAACACCACAGAGGCCACGGCGACCGACGTGGCGACGGTGGAGGAGAAGATCGTCTGGAAGATCTTGATGCCGGCGAGTCGACGGTGCGCGGCCACGGCGAGGAGCACGCCCAGGATCAGGCCGAGGGGCACGGTGTAGACCATGAACTGGAAGGAGTGCAGGAGCCCGGAGGTGAAGTCACGGCTCGTGAGGGTGTCCCAGAGTTGGCCGAACCCGACCCACGTGGCCTCCTTGTTGCGGAAACGTGGCTGGCGGTGCGTGGCGTACCAGAAGAGCCGGTAGAGCGGGTAGTAGGAGAAGACGGCGAAGATCAGCACCGCAGGAGCGAGGAACGCCAGCGCCATGAGTGAGTCGCGTCCACGTTGCCGCCGTGGACGGCGAGATGCGCCACCACTGGATACGAGGTCCTCGCCGGCGACCTCAGCGACGGGCAGGTCACTCATGTCGCTTCAGTTGCTCCGCCAAGAGGTGGCTAGGTCGAAGAGGTGGACTCGGTCGGCTTCGACACTCAGGTGGACGGGGCTGCCCACCCCGACGGTCGGCCCGTCGCTCGGATCACGGACGACGAGGCGAGCGTCGGAGGTGCGAACGATGACGTGTCGTTCGTGACCGAGCAACTCGACGTTCTCAGCGGTTCCAGCAATGTGCGCCGGCGTGGGCGAGACGTGGAGGTGCTCCGGCCTTATGCCGACCACCGTGGGAGCATCGAGGGTGTTGGTGCCGACGTTCGACACGGGCACGTCGCCGGCCGCGGTCCGGATGGCGGCTCCACCGGGTGCGTTCACGGCGACTCCGGAGAGGAAGTTCATCGGTGGACTCCCGATGAATCCGGCCACGAACAGGTTGGCGGGACGTTCGTAGACGGCCTGTGGGGCGCCGACCTGCTGGAGACGGCCGTCGCTCATGATCGCAATCCGATCGGCCATCGTCATGGCCTCGACCTGATCGTGTGTGACGTAGACGAATGTGGTTCCGAGCCTCCGGTGCAACTCGACAAGTTCGAGCCTGGTCTGGGTGCGGAGCTTGGCGTCGAGGTTGGACAGAGGCTCGTCCATGAGGAACACCTCGGGGCGACGGACGATCGCCCGGGCCAGAGCGACTCGCTGGCGCTGGCCGCCGGAGAGCTCTCCCGGTTTGCGGCCGAGGTACTCGGTCAAGCCGAGGGTGGCGGCGGCGTCGGCGACGCGAGTGGCGCGCTCGGCCGG
>Ga0194132_10010533_pt1 | contig 12259 bp, 10 predicted proteins | sample TA2KigOf80mmetaG_FD_148612 | JGI IMG/M metagenome (GOLD analysis project Ga0194132, IMG submission 148612) | Freshwater microbial communities from Lake Tanganyika, Tanzania - TA2015054 Kigoma Offshore 80m | ecosystem: Environmental > Aquatic > Freshwater > Lake | place: Tanzania: Lake... | reverse complement strand
ATGTGATGCCAGAGGTGCGAGCCACGCTTGCCCGCATGAAGTCGTTTTGCAACGCAGTTCGGAGCGGCGCCTGGCGCGGTGCGTCGGGGCAGCCGATCCGGCATATCGTCAACATCGGCATCGGCGGCTCTCATCTCGGACCGATGTTTGTCGCCGACGCGCTCAAGAATTCTCAGCGCGACGATCTGTCGGTGGCATTCGTTTCAAACCCCGACCGCGCCCAGATCGATGAGGCGCTCAAGGGCTTGGACCCCGCGGCAACGTTGTTCACGATCGCGTCCAAGACTTTCACTACCGTCGAGACCATGGCCAATGCCAACCAGGCGCGGGCATGGATTGTCGCGAAACTCGGCGCACCCGCCGTGGCGCGGCATTTCGCCGCCGTGTCGACCAATCTGAAAGCCATCGCGGCGTTTGGGATCGATCCCGCCAATGTCTTCCCGATGTGGGACTGGGTCGGCGGCCGCTACTCGGTGTGGTCGGCGGTCGGACTTTCCGTCGCGCTCGCGTGTGGCTTCGACAATTTCGAACGCCTTCTCGCCGGCGCACGTTTGGTGGACGATCATTTCAAGTCCAAGCCATTAGCCGAAAACCTTCCCGCGCTGCTCGGCCTGATCGGCGTTTGGAATGCCGACGTGTTGGGCATGCCGGCGCTGGCCGTGCTGCCGTACGATCATCGCCTGAAGTTACTGCCGGACCATCTGCGGCAGGTGGACATGGAAAGCAACGGCAAGGCGGTGACGCGCGAGGGCGCGGCGGTCGGGTCGCTCGCCGGGCCGTTCCTGTTCGGCGGCGGCGGCTCCGACGGCCAGCATTCGTTCTTCCAGCACCTGCATCAAAGTCCGCGGGTGATTCCGTGTGACTTCGTGGTGTCGCTTGCGGGCAGCGAGCTGTTGGTTGCGAATGCCTTCGCCCAGTCCGAGGCCTTGATGCGCGGTCGCACGGCGGCGGAGCTGGCGTCCACGCCAAAAGCGCTTCGGCCGCACCGTGCCTTCACCGGCAACCGACCGAGCACGACGATCCTGCTCGACGACATCACGCCCGAGAGCGTCGGCGCGCTGGTCGCGCTTTATGAACATAAAGTCTTCGTGCAAGGCGCCATCTGGGGCGTCAATTCCTTCGACCAATGGGGCGTCGAGCTCGGCAAGGAATTGGCGACGCGGCTTGGGCCGGCGGTCGCCGGTCAGGGGGGCGCCGTGGCCCACGATTCCTCGACCACCGGCCTGATCGCGGCCTATCGCGCAGGTCGGCGTCGCAACGTTTGAACCGCGCCGCCGGCGGCGGTATTGATGCCGTCATGCCGATCCGCCTCCTGCCGCCCAATCTCGTCAACCAGATCGCCGCCGGCGAAGTGGTCGAACGGCCCGCGTCGGTGGTCAAGGAGCTGATCGAGAACGCGATCGACGCCGGCGCGACGCGGATCGACGTCGTGCTCAACGATGGCGGCAAATCCCTGATCGCCGTCACCGACAACGGCTCGGGGATGTCGTCGCGCGATCTCGAGATGGCGGTCGAACGCCATGCCACCTCGAAGCTGCCCGAGGACCATCTCGACGATGTTGGCTTTCTCGGATTTCGCGGCGAGGCATTGCCGTCGATCGGCTCCGTGGCGCGGCTCGGCATCACCAGCCGCACGGCGGACGCCGAATCGGCCTGGCACATGATGGTCGCGGGCGGCGAGAAAAAGGGCCCGGTGCCGGCGCCGCATCCGCGCGGCACGCGCGTCGAAGTGCGCGACCTGTTTTTCGCGACGCCGGCGCGACTCAAATTTCTCAAGACCTCGCAGACCGAACTCGCCTACGCCGCCGACGCGGTCGAGCGGCACGCCATGGCGCATCCCGGAATCTCGTTCACCTTGTCGGCCGACGGCAAGTCGCGGCTCAATCTGTCGGCGGGTTTACTGCAGGGCGATCTGTTCGACGCGCATCTCGAACGACTGTCGGCGATCCTCGGCAAGGAGTTCGGCGCCAATGCCGTGCCGGTGGCGGCCGAGCGCGACGGGTTCAAGTTGTACGGATACGTCGGCTTGCCGACGCTCAACCGCGCCAACGCCATGGCGCAGTATCTGTTCGTCAATGGCCGACCGGTCAAGGATCGCCTGCTGCACGGCGCGGTGCGGGCGGCGTATCAGGATTTTCTCGCGCCGAACCGACACCCTTATGTGGCGATCTTCCTCGACGTGCCGCGGCGCGAGGTCGATGTGAACGTCCATCCCGCCAAGGCCGAAGTGCGCTTTCGCGACGCCGGGTTGGTGCGAGGCTTGATCATCGGCGCCATTCGCCATGCATTGGCCGAGGCGGGCCACCGCGCCTCGACCACGGTGGCAGGCGCGGCCCTGGGCGCGTTGCGTCCTGGCGGCGGGGGCGCGTCACGCCCGTTATTCGCGCCGCGCGCGGCCCAGGCGTTCGGCGCGGCGGTCGCGATGCAGGCGCCGCTCGAGGGCGTCGCCGAGGAGGCGGCGCTGTTTCAGGCCGAGCCGTCCGCGGCGCCGAGCGCCCCAGAACTGCCGGCCGCGGATTTTCCCTTGGGTGTCGCCCGCGCCCAGGTGCATGAGACCTATGTTGTCGCTCAGACCGCCGACGGCATCGTCATCGTCGATCAGCACGCGGCGCACGAACGCATTCTCTACGAGCGCATGAAAGACGCCATGGGCGGCGAAGGCGTCAAGCGCCAGATCCTGCTCATTCCGGAAGTGGTCGAACTGGGCGAGGCGCCGGCCGAGCGATTGCTGGCGCGTGCGGGCGAACTCGCGGATCTTGGTTTGGTGGTCGAAGCGTTCGGATCGGGCACGGTCGCGGTGCGCGAAGTGCCGGCCCTGATCGGCGACGGCGACGTGGCGGGGTTGGTGCGCGATCTCGCCGACGAACTCGCCGCCTGGGACGAAACGCTGAGCCTCAAGGATCGCCTCGGCGACATCTGTGGCACGCTCGCCTGCCACACCTCGATCCGCGCCGGCCGCCGGCTCAACCCCGCCGAAATGAACGCCCTGCTGCGCCAGATGGAATCGACTCCCCACGCCGGTCAATGCAATCATGGCCGTCCCACCTATGTTGAGCTCAAGCTCTCAGACATCGAGCGACTATTCGGACGAAAATAGGGTCGTACCCTTATTTTGATGGGAAACATGAGTAAGATCATATCGTTACTTGTTCTGGCGCTGTTCGCAACCCCAGTTGCCGCGGCGCCCGGCTATTTCGCCTCGCGGGCCGAGTTGGAGCAGGTGCTGGCGGACATCATCGCCTGGCTGCCGGGGTCATGGGATTCCTATCCGCAGATCCACATGGAACACCACGACGCCATGCCGGCCGAAGGCGAGCACGAGCACTGGCATCGCACCTTCGTACGCATCGACGCGCCGCAGGTGGGCGAGGTGGTGTTCTACGGCCAAGTCAACGCGGGCGGCCGCGACGGCCCGATCGTCGCCGGCAGTCAGGTGCTATATAAGGCGGTGATCGACGAGCGCTTGGGCGCCGTCAATATTCTGGGCCAGGGCCCGCTCGATCCCGAAAAATACGAGAACCTGCATGATCGCCCAGAGTTGTGGGGCGAAGTGAAAATGCGCGAGCCCGAGGCGATCAACTGCGACTTCATCTGGCGTCGCGATGGCGCGCAGGTGTTCGCCGTGCTGCAGGGCAATACCCCGGACAAACAAAAGTACGGCCCCGGCACCTGCGCCTTCATTTCGAAGCGCACCGATGCCGAGTTTCGCGCCGATGCCGAGTGGGTGCTGTCGGCTGAGAATTTCTGGCTCTACGACAACAATTGGATGGATGACCGGCTGTTCCTGGGACGCGAAGACCGCACGCACATTCGATTGTTCCGGTCGCGGCCCTATCAGTGCACCGTCAAGGATGCGGCCGGCACGCGCAAGATCGATGGCCACGATCGCGGCACCGCCATCAAGGCCAGGACAAAAGACGGCAAGGATCTTGACGTGCTGCTTGTGCGCGCGAACTTTCCGGCGGGCGCGGGCAAAGGCCTGTCGGATCGGATGAAGCTGCTGGTGACCGACGCCAAGACCAAAGCGGCGATCGGCGCGGCTGACAAGGAGCCGCTCGCCAGTCGGATCACGCTGACCGCAGACGGCGTTTCAGTGCGCTGCGCCCGGCAGGAGAAATTCCCGCCGATGCATCCGCCCGAGTCCTGACGGCGCCTGCCGCAGGGCGGTCGAGCGAGCGAGGTTCTTCGGATGTTGATCCGGATCAAGTGACCGGGCGCGCGTCGCGCCCAGCATGGGAACCACGTGCCCGCGTGGGCGCGCCGAACCAGTTGCGGGGTGCCATGGTTTTCGCTGATATCCCATGATGATCGGCGAACTCTGGCGCTATTGGACGACCTTCGCCCCCGAACGGGTGCGGGCCTACGGTTATTTGTCGAGGCTGATCGCGCTTGAGTTTCGGGCCAAGCGCTGCCAGGCGGCGTGGGCGCCGCACCAGCAGCGCTGCCGCGAGAAGATCGTCAAGGTGGCCGCACTGGCGGCCGGTCGCGACGTTTGTGTCGTGGTCGGCTCGGGGCTGTTGCTCGAAGTGCCGATTGAGGCCCTCGCCGACACGTTCAAGCGGACGTATCTGGTCGATATTTTTCATCTGCCCCAGGTGCGACGGCAGGTCCGGCCGTTCAAGGATCGCGTCACGCTGCTGACGGGCGACGTCACCGGCATCTTCGCCGCGATCAAGGACGGTCAGCCGCCGGGGCCGCACATCCCGGCGCCGGCGGCGCGCATACCGCATCTCGCCGAGGCCGATCTGGCGATTTCGTGCAATTGCCTGACCCAGCTGGCGGGGCCCTTCGTCGCAGCTTTCGAGAAGACGCCGACATTCTCCGATCTCGATGCTGACCGGTTGGCATTTCAGATCATGCAAAACCATGCCCACGCCTTTGCCGCGGAAGCCAAAGGGATCGGGCTGATCATCAGCGATATTGAGCGCCATGTGCTCAAAGGCACCCATGCGGTCGAGCGGATCGACCTCCTCAAGGCGATGAAGCTGCCGCCGACGGCGCATCTTCTCCACAACGAGGAATGGACCTGGCGTATCGCGCCCCGGGGCGAGGAGTTCCCCGACCGGGATGTCGAACACATCGTCGAAGCCAAGGTTTATGAGCGAACTGCGCCGGCGGCCGTTTCTGAGCCGCCAGCCGATGACGGTTTGGAGGCGGTCGCGGCAACCGGGCGGTTTGCGGCGAGTTAGATTCCGATCAGAAACGTAAACTTAATCCGGCCATAGGTCCGGCTGTCGACGAGGGAGAGGCCCGGGACGGTCGCGACCTCGGTTTCTGCCTCCGTCTCGACCACCACCAGGGTGCCGGCGCCAATCCAGCCACGGGCTTTGAGGGCTGACAGGGCCGTGCCCTCCATCCCTTCGCCGAACGGGGGGTCGAGGATAACAAGATCGTAGCGCCGGGCGGCCGGAGGCGGGGCATTGGCGTCGGCCCTTATCACCTGGGTGCGGTCCTCGGCGTCCAGGTGGCTGACGGCAGCTTCCAGGTGTCGGACGACCTCTGGATTGCGTTCGACGAAGGTGACCGCCGCGGCCCCCCGCGACAGCGCCTCGAACCCCATCGCCCCGGTCCCGGCGCAGACATCGGCGACGGTCGCGCCCGGAAGGCGAAACCCTTGCTCGGCGAAGCCGTGGATCAAGCGGTTGAACAAGGCCTCGCGCGCCCGGTCGGCGGTCGGGCGGACCTCGGCGCCGGCAGGCACCTCAAGCTTTCGGCCACGCCAGACCCCCCCAACAATCCTAACCTTGCCTGCAATATGCATATAAATACAGATTGTATGTTTTATAAATATACCAATAAAAATAGACGTATATCACTTGTCACCCGCTCCGACCTGCTCCTTGATGACCTTGCCCGGGATCTCGTCCACGGCACCCCGTTCAAGCGATCCCAATTGAAACGGACCGTATGTAAGTCTGATCAGACGGGTCACCTTGAGGCCCAGATGCTCCAGCACCCGGCGCACCTCCCGGTTCTTGCCTTCCTTGAGGGCCATGGTCAGCCAGGCGTTGGCTTTGTCCTGAGCCTTGTCCAGCGAAGCCATAATCGGGCCGTAAGAAACCCCTTCAACAGTGATGCCTTTGGCCAATCCGGCCAGAGCCGTCGGGTCAACCCTGCCGTGGACCCGAACCCGGTATCGCCGGGTCCATCCCCGTGAGGGGTGTTCCAGCATCCGGGCAAGGGCGCCATCGTTGGTCAGCAGCAAAAGCCCCTCGGAATTGAAGTCGAGCCGCCCGACGCTGATCACCCGGGGCAGATCCTTGGGAAGGGCGCCGAACACGGTCGGCCGATCCTTCTCGTCACGGTGAGTTGTAATGAGGCCGGCCGGCTTGTGATAGCGCCACAGGCGGCGTTTTTCGGCGGCCGGCAGTGGTTTTCCGTCGACCACGACCTTGTCGTCAGGCGAGACATTGAATGCGGGCGTGGTCAGAACTTCGCCATTCACCGACACGCGCCCTTCGGCGATCCAGCGCTCGGCATCGCGCCGTGAACATAGCCCGGCGCGGGCCAGCACCTTGGCGATCCGCTCGCCCGGCCGCGCTTTGTCGGTCATGACCGGCAGGCGTCAATGAAAGCCCGGAAAATCTTCTCGTCGGCCGGGCTGATCGCGAACTCGGGGTGCCACTGCACGCCGAGGCAGAATTTGCGGGTTGGATCCTCGATGCCTTCGATGACGCCATCGCTCGATCGGGCATTGACGACCACCGGGCCTTTGACGTCTTTCACCGATTGATGGTGGGCGCTGTTGACCGGGGCGCGGCTGACGCCCGCGATCTTGTGAAGCTGCGTGCCTTCGACGATGGCGACGTCGTGGCCTGCCTCGTTGCGCGGATTGGGCTGCTCGTGCGCCAGCGGGTTCTCGACTTCATCGGGAATGTGCTGGACCAACGTACCGCCAAGAGCCACCGCCAGCAGTTGCTCGCCGCCGCAGATGCCGAACACCGGCTTGCCCGCCGCGAGCACAGCCCGCGTGATGCCAAGCTCGAAATCGGTGCGGCCTTCCTTCAGCGACACCGTCGCATGGGTGTCGGTTGCACCGAACAGCTTCGGATCGACGTCGAAGGCGCCACCCGAGACCAGCAGGCCGTCGATCATCGCCGTATAGCGCTCGATCATCGCCACTTCATGGGGCAGCACCACCGGCACGCCGCCGGCGGCCGTGACCGCGCTGCAGTAGTTCTGGCGAAGGGCGTACCAGGGGAACTTCGAATAGCCGCCGGGCTTTTCGCTGTCGGCGGTGATACCGATAATCGGGCCTGATTTTGCGGGCTTATTCATGATGCGGGGTTTCTCGCACAGCGCCCCGGCAAGTCAAGCAAACGTCAGTTCACCGGCGCGGGGCGAGGTGGGTATAGGCCCGGCTGACGCGGGTTGCGGCGGCGGCCGAGGATCCGGTCAGGCCGGCATCGTCAAGATATGAGTTGGTCAGGATGCTGGCCCAGTCGCCGCTGAAGCCGCGCGCCGACAGCGCGGTCTCGTCGCGCGGGAGTTGGTCTTCTTCGGCCATGTTCATCGGCTGCTCGGCGATCAGCTTGGCGAGCTGCTCGAGCACGAACCAGTTGACCGCGACCTTGTCGGTATCGCCGCGGGCCATGGCCGATTTGAAATCGAACAGCGACGGCGCGGCAGGTGTGGTCGCGGGCGGTGTCGGCGCGGCGCGATGGGCGTGATCCAATTCGACTGCGTCCGCGGTGTCTTCACTGGCGAGCGCTGCGGCGACGTCGGAGACTTTATCGAGTTGCGTTTCGAAACGATCGCGGATCAAGCCGACGACATCGGCCACCGTCCGCGGTGCGCCGGACGGTCCATAAAACACCGCGGGATTGGCGCGAGCCGCGGCCGGCATCAGGTGCGCGGCATAGATGTTGGGGGCGTCGTCGGCAGCGCTCAGCATCTGTGTCGCGCCTTTGGCGCCGAGAAAATGGGCCAGATAGAGATCGGGCGCGTCGGGGGCGCGGCCGAGCGCGCCTTCCAGCGCCAAAGCGTTGTCGCGGGCAAAGGCCGCCGCGGCGCGGGCGGACATCTCGGGATCGGAGCGCAGGCCGAGCAGCTTGTCCTCGGTTGTCTTGTCGAGCACGCGGAGCTGTTGGCCGGGCGAGCCCAGAATGCGCGAGGCGAGTTCGCCAAGGCCGAGTTCGTCGGCATGGCGCTTCACCACGCCGAGCCAGGTGCCCTTGGTGAACTGGAAGAGGCCCTTGGCCGACGAGGTCTTGGCGCCGGCGTCGGCGTCGAAACTCGACTCCTGCGCCGCTTTGGCCAAGAGGTATTGAAAGTTGACGCCGCTGTCGGCGCTCGCCACCTGAATGCCACGCAGCGTGGCGCGCGGCACCGTGGCGCCGGCAATCCGGACTTGTTCGATCGCGCTATGGACCATGGCCTGCATTCCCCAATCTTGCTGTCGGGGTCCTGCCTCTTGCGATCCGACTCTAGAAACCAATAGTTACCGAATCCTTATGTTGGGCCCGAGTTGACTGTCGCGGACCTTGACCGACAGGTGTCAGGCAGCAAGGTTGCCGGCATGACCTCGTCCGCAGACCCCATGGAACTGGCTTTTGCCGCCGCCGAGGCGGCCCGGAAGCGCGGCGAAGTGCCGGTCGGGGCGGTCGTGATCGCCGCTGATGGGCGGGTGCTGGCGGCGTGCGGCAACGACGTCGAGGGCGCCAGCGATCCAACCGCTCACGCCGAGATCCTTGCTCTGCGCGCGGCGGCCAAGGCTGTGGGTGAGCCCCGGCTTTCGGATTGCGATCTGTATGTGACGCTTGAGCCTTGTGCCATGTGTGCCGCGGCCATCGCCCATGCCCGCATTCGCCGCGTGGTTTTTGCGGCTTATGACCCGAAAGGCGGTGGGGTAGAGCACGGCCCCAGGTTCTTCGGCCAACCCACCTGCCATCATCGGCCCGAGGTGGTGGGCGGGGTACAGGGCGCGCGCGCCGAGGCGATGCTCAAAGACTTCTTTGCCGACAAGCGCGACAAGCCCTAACATCGGCGCCATGCGTCTCGTGTCATTCGCACTGTCAACCGTGGTGGCCGCCGTCCTCGCCGTGGCGGCGCCGGCATTTGCCCAGAAGAAGGCCGAGGACAGTGCCGTCGGTTATGGCGGCGCCAAGGTTCAGCTTCAGCCGTTCATGGTGCCGGTCCGCAATAACGCGGGCCAGGTGCGCTTCGAGGTGGTGACGATCCGGCTGGTGCTGGGTCCGGCGCCCCGCGACCGGCCGGCCTGTTTTTCGATCCCGATCGTGCACGAGAAACTGCTGCTGTACTTTTTCCGCGCCAAGCTGGTGCCGGGCGATCTGATCGGACAGCGCCGCGAGGTGCTGGCCAAGAGCCTTTTGGATGTTGCGATCAAATCCACCCAAAAGGGTTATTACTCGGCCGTCGAACTGGTCCAAGCCGACGACAAGCTGACCGATCCGGTCTCTTTAACCCTTACGAGCCAATGCAAATAACCCTCGAAATTAGGGTCGTACCCTAATTACCTACCCTCATTAACGGGGCAAGGCCCGCCAGGCGATGTCGCGGCGGCAGAAGCCTTCGGGCCAGCGGATGAGATCGACGGCCTGGTAGGCGCGCGTCTGTGCTTCTTTCACTGTTGCGCCGGTAGCCGTCACCGCCAGCACGCGGCCGCCGTTGGCGGTGACGACGGTGCGGCCGTCTCTCACCGTGGCTTTGGTGCCGGCGTGGAAGATGTGCACGCTCGGAACTTTCTCGGCCGCGTCGAGACCCTCGATGACCGTGCCCTTCTGATAGCTGCCGGGATAACCCTTCGCCGCCATCACCACAGTCACCGCCACGTCGCTCTTCCAGCGGAGATCGAACGTCGCGAGCTGGCCGTCCGCCGCGGCGATCAGGGCTGGCAAGATGTCGGACTTGAGGCGCGGCATCAGCACTTCGCATTCGGGATCGCCGAACCGGACGTTGTACTCGAGCACCTTCGGCCCCTGTTTGGTGATCATCAGCCCCGCATAGAGCACGCCTTTGAATGGCGCGCCTTCCGCCGCCATGCCGGCGACCGTCGGTGTTATGATTTCGGCCATGACACGCGCCTGCATGGCGTCGTCGAAAATCGGCGCAGGCGAATAAGCCCCCATGCCGCCGGTGTTGGGTCCGGTATCGCCATCGCCCACCCGCTTATGATCCTGCGCTCCGACCAGCGGCATCGCGTGGGCACCATCGACCAGGGCAAAGAAACTCGCCTCTTCGCCGTCGAGAAATTCTTCGACCACGATCTCATCGCCGGCCGCACCGAACTCACGCGCGCCCATCATCAGATCGACGGCGGCATGCCCCTCGGCGACGCTTTGGCAGATAATCACGCCCTTGCCGGCCGCAAGGCCGTCGGTCTTCACCACAATCGGCGCGCCGCTCTGGCTGATGAACGCCTTCGCCGCCGCCGCATTGCGAAACCGGCCGTAGGCCGCGGTCGGGATGCCGTATTTGGCGAAAACGTCTTTCATGAACCCTTTCGACCCCTCAAGGCGCGCCGCCGCGGCGTTGGGTCCAAACGCCTTGATCCCGGCCGTCGCCAATCGATCGACCAGGCCCGCGACCAAGGGCGCCTCGGGGCCAACCACAACGAAGTCGATTTTTTTCTCACGCGCGAAAGCGACGAGCCCGTCGAGATCCTCCGTGCCGATCGCAACGCACTCGGCCTCGCGCGCGATACCGGCATTGCCGGGCGCGCAGTAGAGCTTGTCGCACAGAGGCGACGCTGCAATCGCCCAACACAGGGCGTGTTCTCGCCCGCCGCCGCCCACCACCAGAATGCGCATCGTCCAACCTGCATGTTCGATTCGAATTCCTCTTAGCACAGCCCCGTGCCAAGTTGCGGCGATGATTCGTATGATTGCATTCTTGCTGGTTCTCAGCGCTTCCGCCTTGGCCCAATCGACGCTTCGGGTCGGGATGACCGGGCTGTCGCCGAATGCCTTCAACCCCTATTCGAACACTGGGTTGCCGTTCACATACTCGTGGAGCGCTGTGTTCGACGGCCTGACCTTTATCGACGACAAGGGCGAGGTGCAGCCGTGGCTGGCGGAGTCCTGGGTCAACGTTGATCCGCTGACCTGGCGATTCACCTTGAGAGAAGGCGTTGTGTTTTCGGATGGAAGTCCGTTCACCGCCGATGCCGCCGTCGCCGTCGCCGAGACTCTGATCCAGGCCGCCAATACGCCGAACGCCGTGGCGCGGATGATGGCGTTCCTGGCCGGCGCCCGCGCCCTCGATGCCCGCACCGTCGAGATCACCACCAAAACGCCGGTGCCCTTGCTGCCGCGTTTCCTGCCGCAATTCTACATCGCCCACCCGGGGCAGCTGCGACGCCTGGGGCTCGAGGGCTTTTCGCGCGAACCGATCGCGACCGGTCCTTTTGCGCTTGAGAGCTTCGCGCCCAACAAGGCGACGTTTCGCGCGCATGGTCAGTCGTGGCGCAAGCCCAAGTTCGACCGGCTCGAAATTACAGTCGCGCCAGATTCATCGGCGCGCCGGGCGGCAGTGCAATCGGGCGTCATGGACATTGCCCTCGGTCTCGGCCCCGACGAAACCGCCGCCATCGTCGCCGCCGGTGGCAAGCAAGTGAGCTGGCGCGACAACGCGCTGTGGGCGTGGCACTTCAACGGCCTCGGCGGAAACCCGTACCGCTATGCGCCGTTCAACGATATCCGGGTGCGCGAAGCACTCAATATCGCGATCGATCGGAAGGCGCTGATCGACACCCTCCTCGACGGCAAGACGGTGCCGGGCGCCCAGCCCGGCGCTGAGTCGACGTTCGGCTACAACCCCGATCTTCCGCCGATTCCCTTTGACCCCGACCGTGCCCGCAAACTGATCGCCGAGGCGGGTTTCGCGAACAAGCTCGCCTTTGTCGTCGAGCTCACCGTTGGCGCCAGCGCCAACGACGGCGCCCTGGCCCAGGCAATTGCCCAGCAATTGGCGAACGTCGGCGTGTCGGCCGAGGTTCGGCAGATTTCGACGCCGCAATTGATTCGAAACGTGATGGAAGGCACCTGGGGCGAGGGCATGTTCGGGCTTCACTATAGTCACGAGCCCACAGCCGATTCCTTGCGCGGGCTCGACACCGCATCGTGTCTCTGGCCGCACCCCTGGTACTGCAACCCCGCAGCCACCGCCGACATCAAGGCGGCCCATGCGGCGTTTGATGTCGAGAGTCAGCTCGCGCTACGCCACAAAGTCATGGCCGCATACCGCAACGACTGGGCGGCGTTGTTCCTTTATCAGGCGGTGCGTTTCGCCGGTGTCCGCG
>Ga0194132_10010531_pt1 | contig 12260 bp, 12 predicted proteins | sample TA2KigOf80mmetaG_FD_148612 | JGI IMG/M metagenome (GOLD analysis project Ga0194132, IMG submission 148612) | Freshwater microbial communities from Lake Tanganyika, Tanzania - TA2015054 Kigoma Offshore 80m | ecosystem: Environmental > Aquatic > Freshwater > Lake | place: Tanzania: Lake... | reverse complement strand
CGACCGCAGGCTTGCGCCTCTGCGTACCCAGCTGCGAAACGGACAGACGGTCGAAATCGTCACGGCACCGGGAGCGATCCCCAACCCGTCATGGGTCAACTTCGTTGTCACGGCCAAAGCTCGCGCAGCCATCCGGCAGTATCTAAAAGGACTGCGAAGATCCGAAGCCATCGAACTCGGGCAACGGCTCGTCAATCAGTCGCTCGCGGAGTTCGACCTGTCGCTCACGGACATCAGCGAAAACGCTTTGGTGGCCACAGCCGGCGAGCTCGGTATGGCAGACACTGATGAGCTATTCGAAAAAGTGGGTCTGGGAGAACGTCTCGCGCCCCTCATCGCGCGCCGACTCGGACCGGCTGCACCGTCGATCCCCGGCACAGGCGGTGAGGAAGGGGGTGAAAGCGCTCCTGCACCGCTTGCGATCGCGGGAACCGAGGGTCTGCTGGTCAGTTACGCTCGCTGCTGTTTCCCGGTCCCAGGTGATCCGATCCTTGCCTATCTTTCGAGTGGACGTGGAATCATCATCCACCGAGAAGACTGCGCGAACGTCGATGATTACCGCAAGCATCCGGAAAAATGGATTTCCGTCGCTTGGGCGGAGCAGCTTGGACGAATGTTCGGCTGCGAACTTCGCGTCGAGGTTCAAAACCGAATGGGTGTACTCGCTGCAGTAGCCTCGTCCATCGCGGCAACCGAAACCAATATCGATCACGTCGAACTTGAGGAGCGCGATACCGACACCTCCGTGCTGATCTTCGAGGTACGCGTTCGTGACCGCCAACATCTCGCGAGCGTCATTCGGGTGATCCGCCGTATGCCCGACGTCTTACGTCTCTCGCGTACACTTGCCGTCAAGACGCGCGACGACTGACTCGCGCGGAAATCAAAATGAGGTTTAAGACATGACTCGACAGATCATCAGTACCCCCGATGCTCCACAGGCGATCGGCACCTACTCACAGGCCGTTCGAGTCGGTCCCACCGTCTACATCTCCGGACAAATTCCGCTCGACCCCGCGACCGGAGAGCTCGTCAGCGGCGATATCGATGCTGAGATACGTCGAGTCTTCGACAACCTATCTGCAGTCGCGAAGGCAGCAGGTGGTTCACTGAGGCACGCCGTTCGGGTCACCGTATTCCTCACCGACCTCTCGAACTTTGCGAAGGTCAATGAAATCATGGCGACCTACTTCCCGCAGCCCTGGCCGGCGCGCGCTGCGCTAGGGGTCTCGCAATTGCCCAAGGGAGCGAGAGTCGAGGTCGATTGCATCCTGCACCTTGACTGAACCCCGAGAACAACGCCCGGTCACCGCGCTGCGCGGCGTAGGCGACGCACTTGCAGCTCGCCTCGCTGTGCTCGGCGTAACCACCGTTCAGGACCTACTCTTCGTTCTGCCCGCGCGGTACGAGGACCGAACTCGTATTCAACCGATCGGCTCCCTGCTGGCGGGGCACCGTGCCGTCGTCGAAGGTGAAGTGCAATTGACGGAAGTGGTTTACCGAGGACGACGTCAAATGCTATGTCGAATTGCGGATGGCTCGGGTTTTCTCACGCTGCGCTTTTTTTACTTTTCGAGCGCCCAACAAGAAGGGCTTGCACGAGGGATGCGTACCCGATGTTTTGGCGAGGTTCGTCGGGGTCCTCTCGGGCTCGAGATGGTGCATCCGGAGTACCGCAGAATCTTTGACGATCACGCCCCTCTCGAGAACTCGCTCACGCCTGTCTATCCGGCGACCGCGGGCGTCAGTCAAGGCCGACTGCGGATGCTGATCAACCTGGCGCTACGCGAACTCGATACCGCGGGCGTTCGAGACTGGCTGCCCGCTTCGATTATCGCACCGCTAGGTTTGCCTGCTCTGCGCGATGCGTTGCGCTACGTGCATCGGCCTCCTGTTGACGCGGCACTCGACGAGCTTGAGGCGGGGCGACACCCTGCTCAACGGCGACTCGCCTTCGAAGAGTTACTCACGCATCAAACGGTGATGCGACGCCTGCGAGAATCGACTCGGACAGATCCCGCCTGGGCGCTCGATGATGCCGATGGGCTCGAATCCCAGTTCATCGCGACCCTCCCCTATTCGTTGACCAGCGCCCAACAGCGCGCGCTGAACGAGGTCGATGCAGATCTCGAACGCGAGCGGCCAATGGTTCGGCTCGTTCAGGGTGATGTGGGCTGTGGAAAAACCGTGGTGGCCGCGGCGGCGGCCGCTAGGGCGGTCGGCAGCGGGCGCCAGGCGGCGCTGATGGCGCCGACCGAGCTACTTGCCGAACAACATCAAAGAAATTTGGATGCCTGGTTCCGACCATTAGGCATCACGGTCGGCATGGTGTCTGGCTCGCAGCCCGCGCGTACGCGACGCAGTGCGCTTGAGGCCGTGGCATCGGGCGACGTTCAGATCGTGGTCGGGACGCATGCACTTTTCCAGGAGGGTATGCAGTTCCGCGATCTCGCCCTCGTCATCGTCGATGAACAACATCGGTTTGGAGTACAGCAGCGACTGCGCCTCGCCGAGAAAGGACAAGCGAGCGGGCGGCATCCTCATCAGCTCATCATGACCGCCACTCCGATCCCGAGAACTCTCGCCATGACCGCTTATGCGGATCTCGATGTATCAGTCATCGACGCCCTGCCTCCCGGACGAACACCGGTCAAAACCGTGGTGGCAGCCGAAGCCCGTCGAGATGAGGTCGTCGAACGAATCGACGCGGCGTGCCGGGAAGGCAGTCAGGCATATTGGGTATGTCCGCTCATCGAGGAGTCCGAGGAGCTTCAGTGTCAGGCTGCGGAGGAAACGGCCGCCGTACTCGCCGAAGCGTTGCCGCATCTTGTGGTACGACTCGTTCATGGCCGTATGACGCCTCGTGAGAAAGACGCGGCCATGATGGCGTTCAAGGCCGGGAAGATTCATCTTCTTGTCGCGACGACGGTGATCGAGGTCGGTGTCGATGTTCCAAACGCCTCGCTGATGGTGATCGAGAACGCAGAGCGTATGGGCCTCGCGCAGTTGCACCAGTTACGTGGCCGTGTGGGTCGCGGCTCGCGTGAAAGCGGTTGCGTCCTACTTTATCGTGCGCCGCTCAGCCCGCTCGCTCGTGCGCGACTCAATGCCATTCGCGAAAATAATGACGGCTTTGAAATCGCGCGTCGTGATCTCGAACTACGCGGACCAGGCGAGTTACTCGGCACGAAGCAGACCGGTCTTGCGCGAATGCGGGTCGCGGATCTCATTCGAGATGCCGATCTGTTGCCGAAAGTACAGGAAGCCGCAGAAATCCTGCTCGCCGCCCATCAAGATAGAATCGGCCCGCTGACTCAACGCTGGATCGGAACGGATGAACGATATGGCCGCATCGGCTGATTCCCTCTCGCTGCCACCCGCGGTGCCTGCAGCGGCGATGTGGCTGCCCGGAAGTGCGCTCAATTGCTATGTCGGCGATGCCACCATGCGTGACTGGCTACTCACCCCCGGATTGCTCACGCAGCGAATTCGCGAGGCGGCAGGCGATGGTTTCGCCATGCACTGCCTTCGAGAGGAATTGCTTCACGGCGAACATGTACGCGAAATCGATATGTGCTGTGACGACGTCGTCTGGATGTTTGCGCATACGCGTATCCCCGCCCCAACGCTCGCGGACCATCCTTGGCTAGGACAGATCGGTGATCGGACTTTGGGTGAGGTGCTCGTAGGTCGTGAAAGCGTGCAGCGTGAAGATTTTCGGTATGCACAACTTTATCCGGAGAGCTGGCTCGCCGAACGCGTACTACATCACGCGAGACTGCCGCGTCAGCCTCTGTGGGTACGCCATTCCGTGTTCAAAATTGGTGCTTCGCCTTTCGCTCTCTACGAGGCGTTCCTACCCGCGATCGGACGACGCGGCTCCGCTGACACCCAGTACCATCGATAACGCGAGCCCGCCGTGACGCCTGCCTTTAAACGACGATTGAACGAATACATACTGCTGACGCGGTTCAATCGCCCTATCGGAATGTTGCTTCTGCTGTGGCCCGCGCTCTGGGCGCTCTGGATCGGCGCCGGCGGTCTACCCGATCCACTGCTTTTAACCGTATTTGTTTTGGGTACGCTGCTCACGCGTTCGGCCGGTTGCATCATCAATGATTTCGCCGATCGGGATTTTGATCCACATGTCGAGCGTACACGGGAGCGGCCGCTCGCTGCGCGGCGCATATCACCATACGAAGCGCTCGCGCTCTTCGTGATCTTGATGCTGCTCGCCTTCGTGCTGGTTCTACAACTCGATACGAGGACCGTATTGCTGTCGCTCGTCGCGGCCGGTCTTCTCGGCACCTATCCGCTGTTCAAGCGATTTTTTCCGGCACCCCAACTCTATCTCGGCATCGCTTTCGGCTGGGCCGTACCCATGGCATTTATGGCGACTCAGGGAAAAGTCCCGCTGATCGCCTGGCTGATCTTTGTCGCCACTGTGATCTGGGCGTGTATCTACGATACGTTCTATGCGATGGTCGATCGCGAGGACGATGGTCGTATCGGTATCAAGTCGACCGCGCTGCTCTTCGGTCGTCGCGATCTCCTCGTTATTTCTTTGTTACAGATCTTGATGATCTCGACTCTAGGTCTGGTCGGTGTGATAGCCAATCTTGGATGGATCTATTTTCTAGGTGTCGCCTGTGCAGCAGCTCTGTTCGTCTCGCAGACCTGGTCTGCTCGAAACCGTGACCGTGAAGCCTGCCTTCGCGCGTTTCTCGATAACCACTACGTCGGCATGGTACTTTTTGTAGGCATCGCTTTGGCCACAGCCCAGCGCTGAACGTCCACGACGCTCACTTCGAGAAGCGCCTCCCGAGCCGCATCGAGTGAGGCGTCGGTGGTGAAGATATCATCGATGAGTGCGACCCGACGCAGACCCAACGATTCGATGTGCGTGCGAAACTCAGCGCACACGATGAACGCGCCCTCGACATTGTGACGTCGCTCAGCAGCATGAAGCGTGGTTTGTGAAGGCGTAGCGCGAGTTCGTGAGATTTCGCGCGAACTCTCGGGGCAACAGAGTTTAGCGCCCACATGTTTTGCGATTAGGGGGGGTTGGTTGAAACCTCGACTGCAGACACGGCCGGGACGCAAAGGCACCGGGATCAGGACATCGGGTCGTGGTCTGTCTCGGGCAGCCGCGGCTTGGGGCGCGCCAAAGAGGCGTACCGCATAACGATCGCCGCGATAATTGAGCGCTTTCAAGGTCTCGTCGATAGGGTCCCGATAGGCGAAGGCGGAGAGCGTCGAGGCCAGACGATCAGGTTCGACCATCCACGGCAAGATCGATAAACACTCGCTACACACGTCGACGGATCCCAGGTTCGCGGGGTCATGGCAGAAGAGATATCGCGGTGGCAGTCCGAGGAAGCTCCATCTAGCTCGCCAAGGTGATCGGCCATCCTGTTCAAGCAGCCAAAGCCCTCGCGCGTTGATTGTCGACTCATTCGGCACTTGCAAGTTGACAGCCTCCCCCGCCCTTGAGGAACATCCTCTTCACGCAACGGGACAGGCTGCCCTCGGACCGGGCTGTCGAGCACTACGGGAATCTCGCCATCACACCAGGAAACACCATGACCGAACACGCCGTCCGACACGATTGGTCCATCGACGAGGTCGCGGCCCTGTTCGCGCTGCCTTTCCAGGATTTGTTGTTTCGAGCGCAATCGGTACATCGTAAACATCAGGCCACCAATACGGTTCAGATGAGCACTCTCTTGTCGGTCAAGACTGGAGCATGTCCCGAGGACTGTGCGTACTGCCCCCAAAGCATCCGATACGACACGGGACTCGATCGCGAGGCGCTGATGGCTGTGGCCGACGTCGCCGACCGAGCGCGAGCTGCGAAGAATGCCGGCGCCACACGTTTCTGCATGGGTGCCGCGTGGCGATCGCCAAAGAGAAAAGACCTCGATGTCATGACTGCGATGATTCGTGAGGTCAAGGCGTTGGGCCTCGAAAGCTGCGCCACACTCGGCATGCTTAATCGCGAGCAGGCAAAAGAATTACGCGAGGCGGGTCTCGATTATTACAACCACAACATCGATACCTCTCCAGAGTTCTACGACAAGATCATCACCACGCGCGATTTCCAGGATCGGCTCGATACGCTCGAAGCGGTTCGAGAGGTGGGAATGAGCGTCTGCTGCGGCGGGATCGTCGGCATGGGCGAGACGGTGAAAGACCGGGCACGCATGCTCCAGGTTCTTGCAAACCTCGCACAGCACCCCGAAAGCGTTCCAATCAACCAATTAGTGGCCGTTCCGGGTACTCCGCTCGCCAATCAAGCAGCCATCGATCCGTTCGACTTCGTTCGTACCATTGCCGTAGCGCGCATCCTGATGCCGAAGTCGGCCGTGCGCCTGTCTGCAGGTCGCGAGCAAATGTCCGACGAACTCCAAGCCCTCGCTTTCTTTGCCGGCGCCAACTCCATCTTTTACGGCGAGAGGCTGCTCACGACGGGTAATCCCGACGTCGAGCACGATCGCGAGTTGCTTCAACGCCTCGGCATGCGTACCGTGACCGGAGCATCCGGTGCGTTGCACGCCTGAAGCGATTGCCGCCGCGTTAGGCGACATCGATGCCCGCAATCTCCGTCGACGACGTGAACTCGCTCCGGACGGTCGTCTCAATTTTTGCAGCAATGACTATCTAGGACTCGCGACCGACGAGCGTATCTCGAGCACCATGGCGGAAGCGGCGCGGCAGTTGGGCGCGGGTGCCGGCGCATCTCATCTCATCAGCGGGCATAGCGCCGAACACGATGTACTCGAGCGAGAGCTCGCCGAATTCACGAGGCGCGAGCGCGCCCTCGTGTTCTCGACGGGCTACATGGCTAACCTCGGTGTGCTATCGGCGCTCGCGGATCGTCATGCCGTACTGATCGCGGACGAACTCAATCACGCTTCTTTGATCGATGCCGCGCGTCTCGTCCGCAGTTCGGTCAACCATCGGTATCGGCATGGGGATGCTGCAGAAGCGACTTGTCTGCTTGATACGCACGCTCCAACGAGCGAGGCCAATGGCAGCGGAACCTTCCTCATCACCGATGGCGTCTTCAGCATGGACGGAGATTTGGCGCCCCTCCCAGAGCTTGCTGACGCCGTCGCTCGGCATCACGGTTGGCTCATCGTCGATGATGCGCACGGGCTCGGCGTCGTCGGCGCAACGGGGCGAGGTAGCTGCGAACTTCATGGGCTGAGCGCGAGGCATGTTCCCGTTCTCATCGGCACGTTCGGCAAGGCGTTCGGGACGTTTGGAGCGTTCATTGCTGGAGATGCAGACGTCATCGAATTGATCATGCAACGGGCGAGAACGTACATCTATACGACGGCGCTACCGCCGGCGGTCGCCGCGGCGACTCGAATGGCGCTCGCGATCGTCCACAAGGAATCGTGGCGACGAGACCGTCTAAATTCGTTGATATCACGATTCAGAGAAGGTGCAACATCGCGCGGCATTCACCTCATGCACTCGACAACGCCCATACAGCCGGTGGTTCTCGGTTCAGCCGGGGCGGCTTTATCGGCAAGCGCCAAGCTTTCCGCAGCGGGCTTTCGTGTTACCGCCATCAGACCACCGACGGTTCCTCTAGGTACCGCAAGACTACGGATTACGCTCTCCGCAGCACATAGCGAGTCACAGATCGATCAGTTACTCGTGGCGCTAGAGGCTGCGATATGAACGCGCTCGTTTATGGGGAGCTGCTGAGTCGACTCGATCAGTTCGCTCTGTCGCCGAAGATCGTCATAGACATCGGCGGACATGCCGACGGGTCTCAGGGTGCACTGAGACAAAGATTTCCAAAGTCGAGACTGATCTCGACAGGTGAGGTGAAAAAAAAGGAGGGTGGTCAGGGCTCGATCCTGGGTCGCTTGTGGCGTCGTAGATTGCAGGTTGAACATCTCGTCTGCGCCGTTCATGAGCTACCTTTCGCGGACGGCAGTGTCGATCTCGTCGTCGCTCACGATTGGCGTCCCGGCGTCGATTCGCTCGACGGAGCACTGACGGAGATTCACCGCGTATTGATGTCGGACGGGGTATTTCTCTCCACGACGCCCAGCCCGACATCGCTCTCAGGTATGGCGGATATCCACGATTTCGGTAGTGCTTTGATGCGGGCAGGTTTCATTGAGCCTGTACTCGACATCGATCGATTCGCGGGCGACGACGGGGAAGTCATTTATGTGGCGGCCTTTGCGGGTTCGCCTCACCAGCCACGCGGTGGTCATGAGATCGTCGTGCCATTGTCAAAGATTTCGCGCCGATGAAGCCGGCCATCAGGGTGTTTGTCACGGGGACCGATACAGAGATCGGTAAGACCTTCGTATCGACTGCGCTCACCGCGGCGGCGCGCAGCAAGGGCTTGAGGGTCGGAGTGATGAAACCGGTGGCATCGGGTGCTCACGCGACGCCGGATGGGTTGCGCAACGACGATGCCCTCGCGCTGATGTCAGCAGCCGGCGAAACGGACTATGGAGTTGTGAACCCCTACTGCTTCGAGCCCCCAATCTCCCCGCACCTGGCGGCGGCGGATGCAGGGGTGGACATCGATGTCCGACACATCGCGGAGCTCGTACGGAATCGCGCCGAAAAATATGACTGTCTGGTGGTCGAAGGTGCGGGTGGCTGGCAAGCGCCGCTCGGGCGCAACCTCAGCATGTCGGACCTTGCTTTGGCGCTCGAGCTGCCGGTGATCTTGGTCGTGGGTCTACGCTTGGGATGCCTCAATCACGCCGCACTCAGCGCCGAAGCGATACGCCGATCCGGCCTGAGTCTCGCGGGATGGGTGGGAAATCGAATCGATCCGGCCATGTCGCGCTGTCAAGATAACATCTCGACCCTCGAGATATTACTCGGAGCGCGGCCCTTAGCGGTCTTCCCTTTCGGAGCTAAAGAGTCAGAGCGCCTTGTGCTGGGAGGGCGGATGCTTGACCACTTAGTGGACGGTTATGATCATTCTCTATCGATCTAAGTGACTGTATTGGTTGAATTTTAACAAATTTAAAGCACTTTTCGCGGAGCGCAAGGTCCAAGTTTTGTGCTCAAGCCCGAAGCCCGAATCGATATCACACCCCATTGCTCGCTATCACCCCGCGGAGCGTGCTGGTTTTTTGTCAGCATTTGCGTCGCCTCACTGTCGATCGCCCTCCCGATCTCCCTGATGGGTTTCTGGCTCGTTCTGCCCTTTGCGGGACTGGAAATCGCATTGGTGGGGTGGGCTTTGAGCGTCAGCATGGCGAGGCGATATCAGCGGCAGACGATCATCGTGTCCGAGGACCTCGTGACCATCGAAGATGTGTCGCCGCCCACTCGGCAGCGTGTCGAGTTCCCGCGACACTGGGCGCAAGTTAGAATTCGCGTTGGGGGTTCGCCGCTGCATCCGAGTCGACTGACCGTCGAATCGAATGGTCGCGGCCTCGAGATCGGGCATTTCCTGAATGAACAGGAACGGCTCAGCCTCGCCAAGCGGCTGCGTCGCTTGATTGGCCGGATAGCAGAGTCCCCGCCATTGCCCGCCCAGGGTGGTCCGGCTTGACCGGCCTGCTCGGGCAGGTGCGTTTTTTGGTTTTTGATCGTCCCATCGGATAAGCCATGACCAGACATGCTCGCACTGCTCTCTCCGCCACCGCCTTCGCGATCTTGGGCAGCCTCGCCCCGCTCGCCGGCCATGCCGAGTGGGGCAATCTGAACATGCCGGTCGGTGTCACCGTTCTCTCCAAAGAAATCCATGCCCTGCACATGACCATCTTCTGGTGGTGCGTGGCGATTGGCGTTTTCGTGTTCGGCTGGATGATTTGGTCGCTCGTCGCGTTTCGCAAGTCGCAGGGCGCCAAGCCGGACACCACCATGGTGCACAGCACGAAGGCCGAGATCATCTGGACGGTGATTCCGGTAGTCATCCTCGTGATCATGGCAGTCCCGGCTGCACGCACGCTCATCGCTATCGAAGATACGCGCAACACTGAGATCAGCATCAAGGTGACGGGTCAGCAGTGGAAGTGGCACTACGATTATCTTGGCGAAGACGTGAAGTTCTTTTCCTCGCTTGCCCGTGCGAGCGACGAGGCCCGTCAACTCGGTTCGGGCGTCAATCCTGAATCCGTCGAAAACTATCTTCTCGACGTCGACAACCCGCTGGTCGTTCCGGAGGACACCAAGGTCCGCTTATTGCTGACCGCGCAGGATGTCATCCACGCATGGTGGGTTCCGGCTTTCGGCATGAAGAAAGACGCTATTCCCGGCAATGTCAACGAATTATGGTTCAAGATCGACAAGGGTAAGACCGGCCTCTATCGCGGTCAGTGCGCGGAACTTTGCGGGCGTGATCATGGCTTCATGCCCGTCGTCGTCAAAGTCGTTACCAAGGACGAATACCGTATCTGGCTCGCCGGTCAGAGGGCTGGCACATCGACTCCGTCAGAAGCATCAACCGAACTAACGGCAGATGCAGCGGCGGCGGTCGCAGCACTTCCTGCGGCACCTCGAGGCTGATGGCAGCGCTCGCTGATCAAAGAATTCATCGTACGAATTAAGTTAAATCGAAGAGAGCAAAAAATGGCTAACTCCGCGACCCACGATCACGCGCTCGATCATCACGATCACAAGCCACACGGCCTCAAGCGATGGCTCTACGCCACCAACCATAAGGACATCGGCACGATGTACCTGGTGTTCGCTTGCGTGATGTTCTTCTTGGGCGGCACCATGGCGCTCGTCATTCGCGCCGAACTCTTCCAGCCGGGACTTCAGTTCGTCGATCCGGGATTCTACAACTCGATGACGACCATGCACGCGCTGCTCATGATCTTCGGCGCGGTGATGCCCGCGTGGACGGGTCTCGCCAACTGGATGGTGCCCATGCAAGTAGGCGCTCCGGACATGGCACTGCCCCGACTCAACAATTTCAGCTTCTGGTTGCTGCCGTTCGCCTTCACGTTGCTGCTGCTCACGCTGTTCGTCCCGGGCGGCGCTCCCGCAGGCGGCTGGACGCTTTATCCGCCTCTCTCCCTGCAAGCCGGTGACAGCTTCCCGCTCACGATCTTCGCGATCCATCTCTTGGGTATCTCGTCAATCCTCGGCGCCATCAACGTGGTCGTTACCATTCTCAACATGCGGGCTCCGGGCATGAGCCTGCTCAACATGCCGCTGTTCTGCTGGACCTGGCTAATCACGGCCTATCTCCTGATCGCAGTCATGCCGGTGCTCGCGGGTGCAGTGACCATGCTGCTCACCGACTATTTCTTCGGGACGAGCTTTTTCGCTGCTTCGGGTGGCGGTGACCCCGTGATGTTCCAGCACATCTTCTGGTTCTTCGGTCACCCCGAGGTCTACATCCTCATCCTGCCGGCCTTCGGTGTCGTCTCCGAAATCATCCCGACTTTTTCGCGTAAGCCACTGTTCGGCTACGAATCAATGGTCTTTGCGACCGCCTCGATCGCCTTCCTGTCATTTATCGTGTGGGCTCACCACATGTTCACCGTAGGCATGCCACTCGCAGGACAGCTGTTCTTTATGCTGTCGACGATGCTGATTGCTGTGCCGACGGGCGTGAAGGTGTTCAACTGGTGTGCGACCATGTGGAAGGGGTCGATTAGTTTCGAGACGCCGATGCTCTTTGCGGTCGCGTTTCTGTTCTTATTCACGCTCGGTGGCCTCTCAGGCCTGATGCTCGCGATCGTCCCGGCCGACTTCCAGTACCACGACAGCTATTTCGTCGTCGCGCACTTCCATTACGTGCTGGTCCCCGGCGCCATCTTCGCCATCATGGCCGGTGTCTACTACTGGCTGCCCAAGTGGACGGGCCGCATGTACAACGAAAAGATCGGCAAGCTGCACTTCTTGCTGTCGACGATCGGTGTGAACGTCCTGTTCTTCCCGCAGCATTTTCTTGGACTCGCCGGCATGCCGCGACGTATTCCGGACTACTCCACGCAGTTCGCCGACTGGAATATGGTGTCGTCCGTCGGTGCCTTCCTCTTCGGCGTCTCGCAGTTACTCTTCGTGTACGTCATCTGGAGCGCAGTACGCTCGGGCGAGAAGGCGGCCGAGCGCCCGTGGGAGGGCGCGCATGGTCTCGAGTGGCAACTGCCGACCCCGGCGCCGTATCACAGTTGGGAAACACCGCCGTCGCGTCCGATTATTTCACATGGAGCGATGCTCTGACATGGAGCCGAACGTTACCGACATCGAACGCACACGACGAGTAAAACGCTCGTCTATCGCGCTCGGTCTTATCGCCCTGGGGTTTT
>Ga0194132_10010530_pt1 | contig 12261 bp, 11 predicted proteins | sample TA2KigOf80mmetaG_FD_148612 | JGI IMG/M metagenome (GOLD analysis project Ga0194132, IMG submission 148612) | Freshwater microbial communities from Lake Tanganyika, Tanzania - TA2015054 Kigoma Offshore 80m | ecosystem: Environmental > Aquatic > Freshwater > Lake | place: Tanzania: Lake... | reverse complement strand
AAGCTAGCCCCGGGAGGGCCCATTAATTCGCTGTTTACTCGCTATAACTTTATTTATGGCCATTATAACTCAATAAGAAATGGGCTTTTATGTTGCTTATCCGTCAGTGCTAATAATGTTCGATCGATCCGCGAAATGTTTAAATTACCGACGGATTGAAACCCAACTTCATTATGAAATTTTCACTGTTAATTAAGAATTCTAGTGACGATTAACATTTACATTCACAACGGCATCTGGATATCCCAGTAACTTTAAAGCTCCAGCTTCGGAAAGTCTCGCCCCACGCTCACTTTTACTCCATTTTTGTAATTTCCCATCAACAAATATCAAACCATAAATATCAAAATATGGACTTAACGTTGTTGCCATTTGGTATTGTGAAAGTCGAAAATCCCAGACCTCGACTGATTTTCCGTCCGGAGCGACAAAGGCTGATGATACGGACTCAGGGTCCCCAATTTGATCTGTAACCTCGTCTTTGGTCATTCCAATTCGTACATGCTTTAAATTTTTTGCACTGGTAACACAGCCTAAGAGAATTAGGGGTAACACAAACAAAATCGCTTTACGCATAATATCTCCTAGAAATCTCCAAACCCCTTATTTGAATTTCGGCTGGCTTGGCCTCATTTATAATATCATTCGGTGATTACTCTTCTTGGTTTTAGTGAAATAACTTTCATATTTATCTGACGCTCGGCGAGATCTTAGAAAATTTGATACAATATTAAGGCTGTATTTTTACAATTAAACGCGATGCGCCTCCCCCCATTTTGCTCATGAAATTAAGCTCAATCAAATACATTCTAGGCATTGGTCTGATGTCAGCTCCACTATTAAGTGACGTTCCGGCTCCCGCTTGTTCAAACCCAGACAATACGACATGGTTTAATTTAAAAACAGTGACATCATTTCAAGTTACGCAAAACTGTGAGTTTAAATTTCATGGTCCCAATTGCGAATCGATTGGGACGCTCTCAGACCCAATGGAAGAACAGGGAGAGGTTATTTTTAAGACCTCACAAATCAACGACAATTCAAGTTGCCCTTTTCCTGGTGAGCGCTCCTGTAAGTATGTGCAGTTGAGCAATGAAATCTTGCTTAGTTGTGGGGAGAAAGAACATTCCACCTATCGCACTCAAAAAGAAAAGCCCAATCTCAAACATCTAAGGAAAGCAACAGAGGAAGGTGATGAAACAGCACAAGAAGAATTAGTGGCACACTATTTAAGCCATAATCAATCTAAAAAATCTAGGCCCATTCTTGATAAAATGGCGAAAGCAAAAAATACGGACGCCATCTCAGCCCTGGGCCTCTTAAGATTTTATGGAAGTAATGGTTTTAAGAAAAACACTAAAGAATCTTTAAAATGGAACCGGTTAGCAGCAGAGGGTGGAAGTGCTGAAGCCAAATATATTTTAGGTCGCCATTATTTTCATGGTGATGGGGTCAAGAAAAGTTACCCCGAAGCAAGAAAGTGGTATCAACAAGCGGCTTTGGATAACCATATCCCGTCCCAAAAAGCGCTAGCTATGATGTGGAAAGAAGGCGTCGAAGGAGTCATCAAAAAATATGACGCTAAATTTTGGTTAGATAAAGCAATTGCACTTGGAGATGTAGAAGCTGCAACTATGCTCTTGCATCTTGATGATGAACCCATTCGCGAAGTTGCCGAAGAAAAGAAAGTGGCCGAAATTCCTGAACCCGTAAAACCAAGTGCAGATTTAAGACCACCCACTGATGAAAAAATCGTGCAGCAGCCCACGCCGCCAGCGGAAGGCCCTAGAACACCTTGTTCAACTATTTTCGCCTCAATGGAGACTAATCAGCCTGATCGCAGTGAGCGATACTTCGAAGGGATTTTTTTGGTAAAACCCTATTTTCTCTTTCAAGAAAGGCAGGGGGCTGTTCCCTCAGTTGCCATTGGAATCACACCCGGACTTCAAATGGGGCAAATAGCTTTAAAGCTACAAGCCTCTGTATCCTTACTTAATATGGCACTTGGTGACACCTTTGCGGCGTTTGATGTGGCAACTGTTCTAGGGGTTAAGACGGACACTTTGTTTGTAGAAGGGGGCTACGGTTTAGATTTTTGGCCTGAACCCGGCGGAACAGCACAGGCAGTTTCAGTAAGTGTTGGAAAAATACTGACTCAAGACCTCTTGGATCTCTTTCCAGTAAAAACAATTTCGTTTGGGTTTTCTCAAACGTTTTTTAAAGACAAAACTTTTAAAGTGTTTACAGCAACTACTTTTTGATTATGAAAAAACAGCTCACAATTTTTCTTTCAGTCCTTTTGCTTGCAGCGATCTCTTGTAAGAGAGTTAACCAGAAGACATCTGACATCACTCCGCCGCAAGATGCTAGCATTCTGATTAATTCAGGAGACGCTGTAACCACTTCAACCTCGGTGGTGTTAACTCTTTCTGCAACCGAAGCCTATGATATGTATGTCACGAACACAGCTGGCTGCGCGGGCGAGGGGTCGTGGGAATCGTATTCGACTACAAAATCGTGGGTATTGGCTCAGACAAATACTACGGCGACTGTTTATGTGAAATATCGCGATAGAGCGCTTAATGAAACCTCTTGTGTGAGTGACACGATATTGCATGATGATACAGCTCCACAGGGTGGGGGAATCAGTATTAACGGTGGGGCCGCCGCTACGAACTCAACGACAGTCACTTTGACATTGTCTGCTACCGGAGCAGATAAAATGTATGTCACAAATGATGCAGGTTGTGCAACTGGGGGGAACTGGGTCGACTATGCAGGAACCTTTTCATGGGAGCTTGGACAAACCAATGCACTTGCGACTGTTTATGTGAAATACCGAGACAGTAATCTAAATGAGACTGGATGTTTGAGTGATACGATCACGCACGACAACCAAGCCCCAAGTGGAGCGAGTGTTTCTATCAATTCGAATGCTACATACACCAATACAACTTCAGTGACTTTGACTCTTGCAGCCACTGGAGCCTCACAGATGTGTGTCACTAACACTGCAGAATGTGGTTGTGCGAATTCATCTGATTGGGAAACATACAACACAACGAAAGCATGGACGCTAGGACAAACTAATGCGACGGCGACAGTGTATGTGAAGTATAGAGATGTAGCCCTTAATGAAAGTGCGTGCATCAACGATACGATCATTCACGATAATCAGGCGCCGACAGGCGACAGTATAAGTATTAACTCCAACGCAACATACGCAACTTCCACTTCTGTTACTCTTACGTTGGGGGCGACGGGTGCTTCGCAAATGTGTGTCACGAATACAGCGGGCTGTAGCTGTGCAAATTCTTCCGATTGGGAAACATACAACACAACGAAAGCATGGACGCTAGGACAAACTAATGCGACGGCGACAGTGTATGTGAAATACAGAGACGCAGCTCTTAATGAAACCGCTTGCATAAATGACACGATTATTCACGACAATCAGGCCCCCACGGATGGGAGTGTTTCTATTAATAATGGAGATGCTTCAACGACTTCCACTTCAGTCACGCTGACTCTCAATGCAACGGGCGCTTCGGACATGTACATCACCAACACTGCAGGGTGTGCAGCGGATGGGACGCTCTATAGTTACGCCACAACTCAAGCATGGACGTTGGGTCAAACCAATGGAACTGCTACCGTTTACGTTAAGTTTATCGACGCTGCAGGAAATGAATCGGCGTGTTTGAGTGATACGATTACGCATGATAACCAGGCTCCTACGGGCGGAAGTATTTTGATTAATAATGGGGATTCTTCGACTGCTTCCACTTCAGTCACGCTTACTCTCAATGCAACGGGTGCTTCGAATATGTACATCACTAACACTTCAGGATGTGCTGCAGATGGAACACTCTATAGTTATGCCGCAACTAAAGCATGGACCCTGGGCCAGTCTAGCGGAACCGCAACTGTTTATATTAAATTTATTGATTCAGCTGGAAACGAATCTAGTTGTTTAAGCGATACCATCTCAGTGTTTCCGGATGTACCGTTTGGGGTTACGGGTGAAATCTGTGACAATGCTCTTCTCGGGGCTAACTTTCCGAGCCTTTCGCTTGATAGCAGCGGAAATATGTTCGTTGGTCTGAGTAATACAGTTCGTAAGTATGATTTGTATGGAAGTCTGGTAACTGCATTTGGGTCCAATGGCGAGGCCACCCTTTTTCCAAATAATTCAAATGGATTACAGATGGTCAATGGAGTCGCAGTACAATCAGACGGCAAAATTGTCGCCACTGGCGCTTTTCAAAGCGGTTTTAGCGGGGGGGCTGGCTTATTGGTCCTAGCCCGAATTACTGGAGAAGGTCAACCAGACAATGTGATGTGGCAGTCGGGTTTGGGCCTGACGTACGAAACAGCACTCCCACCAACCTGGGATTATTATGGGCTTGGGCACTACCTAGATATCCAACCCTCAGGTAGGATTCTAGTTGCAACAAGCGCACTTGCTCCGAACTCGAACGGGCGAGGGGTGAGGTCAGTTCTCTATGGTTTTGATCAAGCCACTGGTGCTCTTGACACTTCTTTCGGACCGTCGAATGGCTATTTAGCAAGACTGCCGTTCACAATGCAGCCCGACGGAAAGATTATTGTAGTTGATCCAAATTACCCAGGCGGAGGAGCTCCCCCAACTTTAGAGGTTCGTCGGTATGAGTCTGATGGAAAAACATTGGATGCGACCTTTGGAACGGCTGGAGTTGCGTCATTTAATTTGTTTACCGACAATCAAGGCTTAAAGGAAGTGATCGTTAGTCCAAGTGGTAAAATTTTTATCTACGGGACGGGAAATAATGATAGCGGTGAACCGCTTTCAGACACTGTCAGATATTTGCTGTCATTAAACGCAGATGGAACTAGAAATACAGCTTTTGATACAGATGGATTTCTTACGTTCCCGTACTTTTACATGGGGACACAGGCATTTGCTGTTCAAGCTGATGACTCTGTTTTAGTTCGAAACGCTGCACCCGAAGGGATAGTTAGGTATACACCTGCCGGAATTATCGACTCATCTTTCGCTGGAGATGGCGTGTTTGATGTGGGCGATGCGATGTCGGGACGCCCTAACTATATTTTGATTACTCCAGATAATAAAATAGTTTTTATGAAGTCTCAAACCTGCATTGTCCGCCTCCGCTCCAACGGCGTTTATGACAGCGCCCGTAATCATCCGGCATTTAACTGGCTAGGCGAAAATAATAATTGGTTTTCTTCTCTGTTAAAGATGTTTTAGCGCTATCCGCCAGTTACCACCTTTGCCTCTTTTTTTTGCAGAAATTATGAAATTTTCGGGTTATGCAAAATTTAACCTCTCAAAAATACATTTCTATTTTTAGGTAGAACACAATCGGCATAATTGTATAACTTTTTTATTGTATAACTTTATTAACAATTCAGTCTGATTTGGAGGGAGCTATATGAAGTACGTCCTTATAGTCTGTTTTCTGCTTTCTATGCCTGGGTGTATGACGATGAGAACACAGTATGTTCCTCATGGTACCAATGGTGGATACAGTGAACAAATGGTTGGGGAAAAGTTGGGCGTTGCCAGATTTTCTGCGAACACTATGACCGATTCAAACCTTGCGAATCTGTTTTCAAGATTAAGAGCAACAGAATTGTGTCAACAGCAGGGTGGAAAAATTCCGAGGGTTTTGGGGGTCCTCGATCAAACCACTCAGCAAACTGTTCAAAAAACTTCGGCGTATAGTTATTCGGCCCCCCAGACCTACTCTGGAACGTCAAATACCATGTTTAACGGATTTGGAATGGCAAACACGATGAGCAGCGGCACCTTGTCGGGCGGAAGTACCTACGGAGGGGCTACAACTTGGAATGAGACCTATTCATTTCCGGCCTATGATACTTATTATCATTGCGTTGCAAGAGCATGGGACATGAATGTCCAGTTTCGACCAGTTTCTGAAAATGATATGAAGCCCTATACAAAAGATCTTATGGCTGGGTTGCAGATTGAGAGCATGCCCTCTGAATCACTGAACCAGGGAATTCTTGTTACTGGCGATATAGTAATTAAAGTAGAAGGGACCCGAGTAAAAAACATTTCCGAATTAATTCTAGCGGTAGACCAGGCAAAGAATAAAAAGAGCATCCCGGTGTTTCTCGTCAGAGAAGGACAACAGATGACCGTCAGAGCTAAGGCAGAGGAGATAACTAAAGAGATCGCTGAGCAAACAGAAAAAGTATTAGCATGGGGTTGTTCAGTCCCTGAGGTTTCAGAACGCCCACTTTGTGTCAGTCGAACAACAGCCAGTAAAAAGCAAGAGCAGTAGTTGTTCTTCACTTCTTACTGGCGCAGCTCATTTGAGTGATACACTTCTACCACCCCGACGCCTTCGAACTGGCAATGAGTTCCAATTGCGCGGTCCGTACCGCTGAGATAATCGGTCCGACATTGTGAGAGGCGAGGGCTAGCAGTGCTAAAGTTACTGCCATTTTGATTAAAGAATTGAGTCCGTACATTGTTTCCTCCTGGTTTTGTTAAATTTTAGGTCTGGTCATTTTCTGGTCACGACGACCTAAAAAATGCCATGAACAGCTCTTAAGAACCGAGAGAGGAAAATTGCACTAAGTATTTGTTATGTTGGTTAATTGTTTTTGTTTTCAATGATTTAAGAATTTCTGGAAAAACGATTTTTATCGACTGTAAATCTGACGGCTCTGCCTTCGAAGGTTCGAATCCTTCCCCCTCCACCATCAATAATTTCAATAACTTACAGCTCAAATCTCGAAATCCAAATATCTCAAATTACCCCGTCGTGGTCGTTTGGTGGTCATGACTTGGTGGAAATAACCGCAAAACATTCGCAATTTTTTCCAAATTAGTCCCCCGGTCGTGGACATAACGATCGGTCACCGCGGGCGTTGAATGCGCGAATAAACGCCTCAAATCATAGATAAAACTATCAAGATTTTTGGAAAACTAGATTTTGCATTTAACAATGCTGGAATCGAAGGAACTCAAGCTCCAACTGGTTTTTCGGCTGCTGTCAAAGTATTTCGTGTTTGATGTAAATAATTGCTGTCAAAATAATGAAAATGCTCGTAAGTGAAATTTCCAATACTTTATTTCTCCTTATTTTTTTATGATACAGAACAATTGTCAGTGGAGTCAGAACAAGTCCAGCAAGAACACCCCATATCCAATTCATTCGCATAATCCCTAGTCTTTCGCCATTAGTGTTTACAAGCCACCCATCGTCTGGGCTTATCGCGTTTACAATCTGATTAGTCAGTATGTAAATATTTATAAATAACATTGTACCCAACAAAATATAAAATGGAATTGAAGTCTTGAGGGGCTGTCTTGCAAATAATGACCCTAATGTCAAGAGTCCGAACAGTAGCATATAAATTTGTGGTTCGTTCTTTAATTGGGTCTGCATAAAACCTGTCCCGATAATCAGTCCAGAGAATAAGAGTCCGATTAATATGTCTGAAAGTTTGTAATTCATTTCTTGTCGTTCTTAAACTTGGGCATAACGGTTTGGCGCTTGGCGAAGAAGCGGATTTCGAAGCACTAAACTGACTGCCAGCACTGAACTTGATACGAAGCACAATGTTTTATTTAAGCACTGAACCCGCTTTTTTGCCAAACGCCTGTTGTGCGTTCGTTTTTATTTCACTCCAAATTTCTTATTCTTAAAATCTATAATTATCGTTTTGTCCCAAAACAAAGCGTTTCCTGCCATTCCATCAACTTCATTGTCAATTCCAAGCCCACTATGGTTAGCATAAACTAGTACATTATGAAATTTTTGACCTGCTAATTCAAAAGTATCTTTTATAATTTTGCTTGTCACATCGTGTTTCTTTCCCCAGGACGATATTGATATTGTATCAATGTCAATTGATTTTGAAAAATTCGATATGTTTTTAGCGGGTGTTATGATTGAAAAAATACTAGATCCGTTGTCAAACAAAATTCTAAAATCTTTCGTATAGAGACTCGCGGCGGCGAAGCTAGCCCCGGGAGGGCCCATTAAATCGCTGTTTACTCGCTATAACTTTATTTACGGCCATTATAACTCAATAAGAAATGGGCTTTTATCCCTCGTATCCGGTAGCCCTACAAAAAAACACGGTAATCCAAATTGAAAATCCTAGATAGCCGTTTGGCTAAGTTCTTACCTACAGACCGCTTACCTGTTTCTATCTGAGAAATATTAGACTGTGGGATATTCAATTTATCCGCAAGTTGCGCTTGGGTAAGCCCAGCACCTTCGCGAGCGCTCTTTACCATGTGGGCAGACTCACCACCAGCGGCTTTGATCCTATCCTTTGCTAACTCCCTCCACGGAATAATCTCTTCGCTATAAGCTTTAAGTGCACGAGCAATGGGTTTAAGTTTCGATGAGGGGATATCTCGAAAAAGCATTACTTTACCCTCAAGCTTAATCTGAACCTCAGTATGGGACTTTTTCATGGGTGCCGACATAATAGACCTCGATAAGTTTAATTTCTTTGTTAACTACTTCCCAACAAGCCACATAAGTAGGACGCCCCTTCTTAATATGGCAGTGGTAACGTTGGCCTTGCCCTTTCAAGGCGCTATAGTTCGGCCAATTGGCTCGAAGCGGGCCTGAAATTTCTAGTTCCTTGGCCAACAGGTCAAACTTTTGCTGGATAGCTCTAGGCAGGCTATCAAGCTGTTTAACTGCTCGTTTGGTGAGACCTACGCTCCACATTTATAAATATTATACCGCTTTTGGATATATATCAATATTTGGTATTTTTAGCAGATTAAGCTTTCGTAATTCCTTCTTTATTTGGCTTCGACTGTAACCAAAATGCTCTATAAGTTTCTTTACAGTCCATCCCTCGCTAAATCGAAGTCGCGCCAGCTCGTCCGTATCTAGCTTTGCCCTTTTCCATACCAACGCATACTCTTCATCAACGGTAAGTGGTTCGCCTACTATGGAGTAACCTCCACCATGTAAATCCATCAAACTATTCACAAAAAATTCAGGCAAACGAATCCGAATTTGAACTCCGGAGCTCGATTTCTGATCTCCACTTTAGGGCTTCGCGCCTAATACTGCATTCGTAAGGTTTGCAGTGTCCAAGATGGGTGCTTACAGCTTACGAAAGACCTTCCCAAGGTTACACACGCCATCAACCTGAAAAAACGATTCTTTACCGAACAATTCAGGATCATTTTCAAACATTTTTAGCAGAGGCCAAAACAAGAGCGGAAAAGTTGCCCTTTCCCCTGCACGTTTTTCAAGAAGTCGATGCCTATTTAGGCTGCGGAATCCTTGCAAATGGGTTTGTAAGACTCTCTTGCGAATCCTGTAAAAGCGAAAGACTTGTGGCCTTTTCTTGTAAGAAGCGGGGCTTTTGTCCTTCTTGCGGCGGACGGCGCATGAACGAAGTGGCCATGCATTTAGTTGATAGAGTCTTCCCTCATGTTCCCGTTAGGCAATGGGTATTGTCCTTTCCGTTTTCTGTAAGATACGCTCTTGCCTATAATCCTAATCTCGTTTCTAAAATATTAGCCATCTATATTCGGATTGTTTCTAACTGGTATGAAAAGGCTGCTCGAAGAAACGGCATCGCGGGGAAAACTGCAGCCGTTACTTTCATTCAGCGTTTTGGTGGGGCCATAAATCTCAATGTCCACTTTCATTCTCTTTTTCTGGATGGTGTCTTTACAGCAAAAAATGGGAAGCTAGAGTTTGTCCCAGTTTTTCCTCCCACCAATGAAGAGATCGTAACTCTAGTAAAGCGGATAAATTTAAGAATCGCGCGGTGTCTTGAGAAAAGGGGCTTTATCTTGGAAGACTTCTCGGAAGACCCCTTTGCTCATGAGCAGCCAGTCTTAGCCCATATTACAGGCGCCTCAATCCAAAGTCGGATTGGGCTCGGGGAAAGGGAAGGATTACGTGTGAGAAAAGTTGGCGACGAAATTTCTATTGGAACCGCGTATTCCGTAAGCGAACGTTGTGCCCTTTCAGATGGGTTTAGCCTTCACGCTAATGTCCAAATCAAAGGCAGTGATCGGAACCGCCTAGAAAAACTCTGTCGATACACGGCAAGGCCCCCCATTGCGCTTGAAAGAATGAGTGAGACCCTAGATGGAAAAATCCTTTATAAGCTTAAAACTCGATACTCCGACGGCACAACTCACATTCTTTTTGATCCCTTGGAGCTTGTAGAAAAAGTTGTAGCTCTCATTCCTCCGCCAAGAGCGAATCTGCTTAGGTACCACGGGTTACTTGCCCCGAATTCCAAATTGAGATCAAAAATCGTTCCTGAAAAATTAGAAGAGAAAAAGGAAAGAACCACATATCCGGGACAATCGAAGTGGGCAGAGCTATTGAAACGATCTTTTGCGATTGAGATTTTAAATTGCTTCAACTGCGGGGGAAAAATGAAAGTTATTTCCACTATTCAAGACTTAAGGGTTGCAAAACGAATTCTTAAATCGTTGGGGGAAAAGTCCGAACCTCCAATCCAGGCGCCGCCAAGAGCACCCCCTCAGCTGGATTTTGCTATCAACCAGCTTGATGATTTTTCCCAAATACCGCCTGAAACTGATTCGTTTTAAAACGAGAATGGTACCGGTCTATCAAACGGACCTAAATAACTGAAATTACTTTTAATATTCTCTCGTATAGAGACTCGCGGCGGCGAAGCTAGCCCCGGGAGGGCCCATTAATTCGCTGTTTACTCGCTATAACTTTATTTATGGCCATTATAACTCAATAAGAAATGGGCTTTTATGTTGCTTATCCGTACCGAATTATTTGCAAGTGATGGAACGGCATTTTCAATACCTGCTCACCAAATTTACACGCTTGCTCGGTATGAGTGGTTTAATCAAAAAGGGACCATCACAACCCTCGTGAACATTGAAGGTAATGCAAGGGTGTGGAGCTTTGCGATCCATGAAATTCTTAGTTTACTTGAATGCCCCGATGTTGATTTAAAAGGCCATTTTCATCCGGTCGAGGATACGCGGCTTAACCGTATGCAAGCTATTCGAAACGCGAAAAACAATGTGATTTCATCGGAAAGATACATGGCATTGTGGCACTTATATTCCAATCCAGCTAACAAGCGATAAAGGCTTGTTTACTCGCTATAACTTTATTTATGGCCCGTATAACTCAATAAGAAATGGGCTTTTATGTTGCCTTACCTTCCTTTCTTTTTACTATCCATCAGAGGGAAGTGACTGACTAGCTCTTAAGCTGCTGTCAAAAAGTAAGACAGAGGTTATTCACACAAAGGGGCGCATTCAGGCCCGTATTCTTGAGGAATAAGAATTGCAGCCTCAAGGGGAAAGTTTGTTTTTAAGCTGTTTGGGTAAGGAGAAGAAAATGAAAAAGTTTTCCGCTTTGATTGTTTTTGGTTTTCTCATGATGCTCTCAGCCTGTGGGCTGCAGAAGTATCCAAGCGTTTCTTTGAATGGGAGTTTTTATGATCAAGGCCTATCTGAGAATACAGAAGATTTGAGCTCCATTGTAATAATAGATCAAAACTCCACCATTTCGTTTACCCCCACCTCAGTTAAAGCCTTTTACAAACATTGTGCTGGATATTTTTCATATTTTGTCGTGATCAAGGGACCTGAGGAATTCTTGGATGGCACAATACACCGCGTTGACGATTCCATCTTGATTTCTAGCACAACAATGCCCCAGTTGAATTACACGTATTTAGAAGTTGGTCCAGGGGAGTCGCAAAACCCTGTAACAATTAGTCCAAACTTATATTCTCTGGTTTCCCAAACAGGTGGTTCAGGAATCAATTTCGCCAAGCCTGGAACCTTTGAACAAATCACTTTCACTAAGGCCACTGATAAGCGCGTTGCTTTTAGGTTTCGGTTTTCCTATGGGTTCGGGTTAGAGCTCGGTGGAACCGTAGACGTTCCGTTGACTCCAGGGAGAAAAACAGCTTGTCTATAGGCGATCAGCCTCATTTCGTATAGAGACTCGCGGCGGCGAAGCTAGCCCCGGGAGGGCCCATTAATTCGCTGTTTACTCGCTATAACTTTATTTATGGCCATTATAACTCAATAAGAAATGGGCTTTTATGTTGCTTATCCGTAGGACATCGGCTTGTTTATCTGCCGGAAGCTGTGGCAATAAGGCGACAAGGCGTTCAGGTACGTTGTAGCCTAATTTATCCAGGATTTCCCGGAGGAGTGCCGTACGTTTATTTGGAATGCCTTTACGTCGACCGCTACTTTCGGGCTTCTTTTGGCCTGGGAGAAAC
>Ga0194132_10010529_pt1 | contig 12265 bp, 7 predicted proteins | sample TA2KigOf80mmetaG_FD_148612 | JGI IMG/M metagenome (GOLD analysis project Ga0194132, IMG submission 148612) | Freshwater microbial communities from Lake Tanganyika, Tanzania - TA2015054 Kigoma Offshore 80m | ecosystem: Environmental > Aquatic > Freshwater > Lake | place: Tanzania: Lake Tanganyika... | reverse complement strand
GAAGCCTGCCCTTTTTTTAGCTCGCTGAGCCCAGTGCCTTCAAAACCTTTCGCACGACCCAGCTAGGCTTGGATTTGAGATCATGCTCCCAGATACGGTGGACGCACCAACCAAGCTTGTGAAGTTCGCGGTTCACGCGGCGATCACGAGCCTTGTTGGCGGCGAGTTTCGTTTCCCAAAAGCTGCGATTGTTCGCCGGGATATTGCCATGTTTCGGGCAGCCGTGCCAGAAGCAGCCGTCAACAAACACTGCGACGCGCTGCTGGCGGAAAGCAAAGTCGGGCCTGCCAAAAAGCGAAGTATGACGGCGCCAACCCGTGATGCCGGAGGCACGAAACAGCCTGGCTAGTGCGATTTCGGTTTCTTTGTTCCCGCGTCCCCGGATGCGGGACATCACCTCAGATCGCTTCGCCTTGGTGAAGACGTCAGCCATGACGCGTCAGGCTGAAAAATGGTCGGTCATCAACCACGGCGTTGTGCGCATCACTTCGTCCCGCTCGATGCCGATGCGCGCCTTGGCGGCTTGGTAGCAGTAAAGCTCGTTGTCTGTCAGCTCACCCGACTCGAAGCGACGCCACGCCTCCGCTGCAAACGACTTGAAGTGTTTCGGCCAACCGCTGCCACGCGAGGCGAAGCCATCGGGATGGAGGCCGGGATACAGGAACGATAGTGAACACCAGCCGCGAACGAACTCTGTTTTCGTAAGAGCATGAAGGCCCTTTGTGAAGGCGAAGGCCAGATGCTTTTCCGCAATGCGGCAGGAGGGTGGTATGTAAATGGCATTTTTCACGCAGTCTAGGCTACCAGGGCGATGCGGCTTTGCCGGGATGATTTCAATGAAACAGTTCGTGGACGATCTCGGCAATCTGGCACGCGAGGAAAGGCGGCACAGCGTTTCCGACCTGATGGTATTGCTGTGTGCGCGGCCCCTCGAAGAAGTAGTTGTCGGGGAAGGTCTGCAACCGCGCCGCCTCACGCACGGTGAGACTTCGGCACTGAGTTGGGTCGTAGTGGATGAAGTAGTGACCATCACGGGAGATGTGGGACACGACAGTCGTCGCCGGGCGGCCTTTCAACTGCACACGGAAGCGGTCGTTGAACTTGGTGTCCTTGAGCGCCTCGGCGACATTTTTGTGCTTGGGCAGGAGTTGGGGCGGCATGTCGTCGAGCAGTGGCGACCGATTGTGGACGCGGGCAAAAGCGGCGGCGAAGAAGTAACGATGGAGATCGGCGCGGATGTGCGAGCGCGTGGCATGGTTGCACACGCCGCCAAGCCGGTTGTCCTCAAACCAGTCGCGGTGGCGATGGATGACCCGGCGCGCCCGTGGAAGAAAGTCCGCGCCGCGGTCGAGCGTGGCATCCAACTCCCGAAGCAGTGTGCGGATTCCACGCCGCACTGCATCGTCAACCTTGGGACTGTGAAACCATGCGGAATCGGGAATGTTGAGTAACACGCGGCACCACGCATCGGCGCTGTCCGGTTCTTTCGACAGGCCGCTCCTGAGCTTGGGGAGGTCGGAAAGAACATCCTCGATGTTTGCGGGAACCTGCGGTTGGAGAAGTCGTGGCGTGCCGGCGAAATGATCCGCGATGCCAACAATGATGAGACGGTGACGGGCCTGAGGGACACCGAAATCCTCGGCACACACGATGAACTCTCCAGGATCGAAGGCACCAATTTCAGCGTTGGGAAGCACCGACAGCGAGAAAAGGCGATACGCGAGTGGCGCATATTGGCGTCGGGCCGCGTGACCGAAGCATGCCTCAAGCGGATGTTGCAGATCGCCGAGGATGCGGGAAATCATGGAACCTCCTCCAACCTTGGCGGAGAGAAGTCCCTTTACATTCTCCATCACGAACACGGGCGGCCGATGAACGGCAATGATGCGGAGGTATTCGCGGTAAAGGAAATGGCGATGGTCGGCCTCGTATTCGGCAGTGCCCTTGCCACCGATGATGCGCGACCTTCCCACCAACGAGTAGGCCTGGCAGGGCGGTCCTCCAATGAGAACCCATGATTGCTCACCGGCTAACGCTTTGCGTATGCGGTCGTCAACGACACCGGCGGGAAATGCGGTGTCGCCCAAAGTCGCGTGCCATGCCTCGTGCGCGGCGCGACGCGCCTCGCCGGGGTGCGCAGCAAAGAGGTCTTCGCGAGAGTGTTTGCCGGCGAGATAGCTGTAGTAGTCGTCTGGCGCCTTGCCGGCCGGGAATTGGCGGAAAAATGCACGGAGTTCGAGGGTTCGGTGGGCGTGCGGTTCCTTCTCCACCGACAGACCGATCCGAAACGCGCGCCGTCCTTCGTCATCCTTGAGCGCGGAGAATCCCTCACCCAACCCGCCGGGGCCCGCGAAAAGGTCAATGATGGGGATAGGTGGCATGTTTCTGAATGGATTGGCATCTGCCAAAGTGATCGGCTCCTTATCCAGTCGACCAAGCGTCGTCTACGAACTCCGACAGAAAGCCTTGGTCGCGATTCTCGGGGGTGCCCACAACCATTGCACGATCTAGTCCTTGATTGATTGTCTCGCAGGACGTTTCAGGAAGCAGGACGCAGGCGTGGCACGCGGCAAGATTCGCGAGTTTCGATCCCTGCCCACCCAAGTGTTCAGAGCAGACCGGGTCGGCCGAGCACCATGACGCCCGACCGAGCGCGCGGCGAACCACCGGTCCGAGACGTTCGGGCCGACCCAAGCGCACGAGTCCGCCGAGAGTCCCCTCGGCGTCTCCCGCCGCCGTGTAGATCATGAACGCGGCCATGGGAGCGGCCGAATCCGGCGAAACATAGAGGCGTTCACGGAGGGAAGCGGTGCTATAACCACATTCGAATACCAATTGATTGATCAGGATATGGGCGAGGCTGTGAACGAGCAGATAACGGGACGCCCATTCACGATTCGCCGCGCCCAGCGGGGGCAATGTCTGAAAGACGCCACCCAAGCGCGCAACAAAGCCATCGTCCAAACGACCAGCGAGCCAGGACTCGTTGTCATCCTGCCACGTGCGAATACGATTCTCATCCAATTCGACGTAGATGCCTTCGCCGAAGACCTCGACAGCGGGCAGCCAGCGAGCGGGCGGGCTTGCAGGCGGGTCGCGGAACAACTGCCGCATCGCAATGTCCGGCATCTGCGGAAGCGCATTGTTGTTCTGGTCCAAGCGATCAAAACCGTAGAACACCCGCGTCTCCCGCAACCTTTCCACAAGGTTGACGCGCGCGAACCAGCCGGACAGTTCCTCGGGAACGGCGGCGGGAATCACGCGGAGATTGGGCACGTTTTGCGGGTCGTTCACCTGGTTGCGGATGATGTTGAACTCCGCGCGGCGAAAGGCGACGAAATCAGATTCCGGGGCCGCCGGGGGGAGCGTCCCGGCCGGAAGCTGCGCCGCCGTGTCATCAAACAAACTTTGCAACGCTTCCTGAACCTGGGCCGCATCCGTGGCAATCCCAACGGCATCAAGTCCGGCCCGCACCATCGCCACCGTTCCGGCGCGGTCACCCATGTTCCAGACCGTTCGCGCAATTCCCACAGTGGGAAGCGCGCCAATTTCGTTTTTGAGGGTTGTGATGGCCGGATTCTGCGGGCGCAGGTCAGGAAGAGCGATTGCCGAGATGGTTCGCGGGAAATAGATATTCGTCTGATTTATGAGACCCGCGACAAGCGGCTGGTTGCATGCCGGCTCGTTCGCCCCCTCGCCGAGCCAAGGGCGGTCTCCGGGGCAAGGGATGCCGGCCCTTTGAAATTCGCTCTGCTCGCCCAGCGCGACGTTCGGTTTGATTGTCGTTCCCGCGAGGTTCCGGCCCTGCCGCCCCGGCGAACCGGCCGGACAACTGCGACACTCGATTCTGATGCTGCTCAATTCAGAGCCGCCGCGATCCGTCAGAAACAAATTGCCGTCGCCGGGGCACTGACAGTTGATCCATTGCTTCCAGGGAAACTCGCCAAGATGTCCGGCAGCGCAGACGGAGATGAAACGGACAGGCTGCCAGCGCCCACCGCCCGGCGGATTCGGAAGCTGGGCCGCGTCCAAATTGAATCTACGCAGCTCGCCAGTTCTGGTCTGGCGATACCAACGAGGAAATCGCAAGGCGGGGACGAACAGATTCGCATTCGGGGGCGGCTGGTCGGCCGGATTGGTCCGGCGAAAGGCGCGATAATCCGGAGGGGCGCAGAATCGCGCCACGCAAAGCAAAGCGGAGAGCCGCGGTTCAAAGCGCTCGAACTCCTGCGCGTTATTGCAGGACACCATTCTGCCCTGGTTCGCATCCCATTGCATGAACCAGTGATCCAAGCCGGCAACGATGTGCGGCACGCCACGACGGTCGGTGTAGATGCTTCCTGGCCCAAAGGGAGCGATGAGCTGTCCGGTTCGTATCTGTTTATTTCCCATAAGCTTGAAGGGTCAAGGATTTGGCGGCGGGGTTGCGGGCGGCGCAGGCGCAGGAGCGGCAGGCATCACGGGAACGTAACCCTGGGTGATCTGCAATTCAGCGCTGCGGTCAACCTGCCGCATACTGCTGGGCACGCCGGCACCGCGGCGTTTCTGGAGGCCGGAGTAAAACTGGCCGGGCCACAGCATGAGATATTGTCCGGTCACATTAGGCGGATATTTTTCCCATTCCATGGGATTCTGGTCCCACTTCCGTTTAAGCTCCGAAAAGAGCCGGTCCAACTCCGCCAGCGAGCGCGGCCGGTCGTCAACGGCTTGAACGGCTTCGCAGCGGTCGCGCAGTAACTGGTATCCCGCCTCAAGGAAAGCAGCGTAGGCGGCGGGATTTTGAACGGGGGCCGCGCCATTCTGCCTGGCCCATGCAAGAAGCGCTCCCGAAAGGCCACGTTGAAGAGCGGACAGCGCGAACGGCGTGGCCGTCGTCGGCTCGACCCGTTCGTAGAGGCGGCGGTGGTAGCTATGAAACTGTTCAAAGTGGGAGCGGTCGCGACTTTTCGAGGGATTGTAAACCATGAGGATCAGTCCCGGACGCTCCCACCAGCGACGCCCCACGCGGCCCGTGACCTGGATGTAGGTCGCGGTCGTTTTCGGCTGGCCCACCACTCCCATGAGAGACAGCCGGTCGATGTCGACGCCGACTTCAATGATGCTGGAAGCAAGGCAGGCATCCAGCATCGCGGCGTTTTCCGCCGGAGAATACGCCGCCGAAAGCCGGTCCATCATCGTCACAATGTCGGCTTGGGAAAGGCGGCTGGTCAGTTCCTCGACGATACGCAAGTTGCGCCGTTCGTTCGGGCCGAAATTCTCCCGATTGAACATGAACTTGAGGCGTGAACGAATGTCCGAATCGAACAGGGTCTTGGCGCCGCCGAGTTCGCGGATGCTGTTGTAAAAGGCGAGCAAAGTCCACCACGGGTCACGACGGGCCGCGTCAAACTGAAACGGACGGAACAACGCCGAGGAGAAGGCGCGCACCTGAGTCGTAAGCACCGAACCGTAGTCATTAGCATGGATACCAAGATAAAGCCGTCCGTCCCGAAGTTTGCCCGCAGCGTCCCGCGCGTATTTTCCGAAAAAGGAATCACCCATCATGAGGCCGGGGCTCGGGAACAATTGCGTCGCCGTCCGGGCGTAGAGAGACAGCACCTGATCCGCAGCGCCCCGGATGGTCGCAGTCGAGGCGATGAGCTTGGGTTTGATCCATTGCCCGTCCTTTTCGTGCGAACACAGCCGTTCAAAGACGCCTTCATACAGGGCATACATCGTGCCCAGCGGACCTGAAATCAGATGGAGTTCGTCCTGGATAATCAATCCGGGCGGCAACGATTCGCGGTGGAGATTTCCGGCGACAAACCTCCTGCCAAAGAGCGCGCCCGCTGCCGGACGATAGGCGATCATCGCGAGCTTATCCGCCGTGGCGATGACCAGCGATGGAGGACGCAGGTAAAGCCGCTCATCAATGACTTCGACGGGGAGCCAATTTGCATGGTTGGGGTGCGCGTAGGAACAATTGGGGTCCGTGCAGTGCAGCATCGGCCCTTCCCCAGCAACATCGGTTATGCCCACCGTCCTTTGCGCCGGCGGGACGCCGTTGGGAACACGGCCATCGCAGCGACCGATTTGCGAGCGGCACCACGGACATTCGGTCAAGACGAGCGGGTTGCCCTCAACATCCCCCCGCCGGTATTTGCGGAGCTCGGTGCGAGCATTGTCGCAGGTGTTGGGCGAACCATCACCGCCGATCCACAGGCCCAGAGAGAATCTTTGTCCCGGAATGTCACCGACGCCGGTTGCGGCGGGGTTTCGCCGCAAATATTCCATCGCACAAATCAAGCTGGCGGCGCGTTGAAACTGCTGGGTGGTCAACATTCTGAGCGTATAGCGCATGAGGACGTTCGTTCCGTCACGCTTCGGCCCCGTGCCGCCAGACTCCACAAGCAACCGCTCATGGAACAGGTAGAACGCGACGACCGCCAGATAGGCCTCGGTTTTGCCGCCGCCCGTCGGAAACCAAACCAAGTCCACGATGTCGCGGTCCGGCGATTGGCCATCGCGAACGCCTTCGAGAGACATGAGCAAGAAGGCGATCTGGAATGCGCGCCAAGAACCAAGTTTTGCCGTGTTCTCAGAGCCATTCTGATAAATGCTCCACGGTGACTGGCTGCCGCCTTCAGGCACGACGATGCGCAGCGCGGCACTCCAAGCCAGCGGTCTCCGGTTCAGTTGCTTGGTGGCGATCTGTTGCAGCAGCATCGCGAGATTCGCGAGCCGGAACGAACGTCGTGCGCGCGTGTCATTACGCAGGAGCAATATGCCAGCGTTGATCCGGGCGAGACATCCGGCACAGGAGTCGAGGTGGCGATTGGCAACCGAGGCAAGGTCCGCAGAAAGTCCGGTTACTTCCGCACGCTTCCGCTGAATCCATGCTGCGTAGCCGGAGGCGAGATCTTCCAAAGATTGCCACGCTTCGCCTGTTCCGTTCTCAGGCAGGTCGGCAAGAGAGCGCATGGAGAGACTGACCGGCGAGCCGTTCAATTCGATATCGGGCGTCATGCTCGGCAACTGGACGGCAGGCAGGACATCGGCATACAGCGATACGGGCGCTTCGTTGGGGTCCGCGTCCCAACCCGCCGCGCAGCCGTGACCGATCCCCCAAGTGGCCGACTCCCGATAAAGCAGGGCGAGCGATTGTTCCTCGGCGTCGAGCTGGTTGAACGGGCGGCGGCTTTCGAGATACTTCTCAAAGCCGCCTTCTGAAACGGAGACCTCAAAAAACGTCTGATACAATATTGCTTCGTGCTGATTCTGGACCGTGGCGGGGTCAGTCGAATTCCGAAGGACGATCGTCAGCAACCAGGCGTTCTCCCGACCCTGCAAGCGGCGCGGAAAGACCTCGACGCGCAAAGCGATTGGCGATCCCTGCGGCATTGTGACGTCTTTGCGAACGACACGCCCGTGAACAAGTTCCCCGCGCCCGATGGTGACTCCGGCATCGGGCAGGACAGCGGACATCCGCCGCCATATCGGACCGGTTTTTGCGACTCCGTTTTCATCCGTCCACCGCCTTGTGCAAGCCTCGTAACGACCGTTGAGTTGAAACGGCGGTGTGCTTTCGGGCTGCCAGAAAAAACTTCGGCCCTGCGGCAAGCGCACGACAACTGATCCCCGTTCATCCAGGCGGACACAGAAGGAAATGCCAATCGTGGAAGGGTGTCGGACGTCAGGGCTGGTGACTTCGAAGTCATCGGATGGATCGGGCCGGTTCGAGGTGGCCGAATCGGAGTCTTCGGTTTCGTCATTATCCTCCGCCTGATTGCCGCCGGCTTCATCGGGTTGCTCGTCCGCGCCGGGTTCCGCGCCAATGGTGTCGGCGGCCTGCAAAGCCACCTGCGCCGCCTGATTGGGCGGCGGTGTTGCGGGCGGAAAAACCGGCGCGTGCAGGAGCCCCATGCCGTATTTCCGATGAGGCGACTCGCGGTCGTAATACAACACTTCCTGGATTGCAGCATCGGGGGCGGGCCTCCACGCCAGCGGTCCGCGTCGCATCGGCACAAGGTCGGTAAAGTCGCGATTCGTGAACGCAGCCAGTTCGGGATCGGAGAGCGGCCGGGCCGGGCCAACCATCTCGCCCCGCATCCATTCAATCATTTGTGATCTCTCGGTCATACGTTTTTTCCTCCGGTCAGCCAGCCCAGCAGAGTGTTCTGGCAGGCCTTGTCGCACAGCACGCGAACTGATTCCGTCGCGCGCGTCATTCCCGTGTAAAACAGATGCCGGTCAAACTCCCGGTCACCGGGCGCGACATCGGTGAGAATGATCGCCTTGTTCTCCATGCCCTTGAACGACTGGACCGACGCATATCCCGTTAAGTCTCCGGTGCTCCAGGCCGGCCGGATCTTGAAGCCCTCGCCCCGCAGTCGGCCGGCAGCGCTGGCTTCGTCCGGACGGAAGGAAAGCAGAGTGATTTCCGACGGCTTGTATCCTTGCGCCTTAAAGTCCCTGAGCCATTGGGCAATCCTGTCCAATTGAGCGCGTTCGTGCTCGTAGAAAGTGATGTCGTAGTTGTCGAGGCCGCCGCCGGTGCGCATGTATCCAGCATAGACGGACCTGCCAAGACCGCTGAGGGTCACGGCCGTATCCCCGACAATGCGATAGTTGCGACAGTTCTCGGCGAGTTGCCAACGCGACGGTTTGGCGACGGCATCGAGCGCCAAAAGATTTTGGGTCATGGTCCCGTGATCGGCGAGCACCTGATTGTCGAAGTCACCAAAAACCGCAAGCGCACCCCGCGCGGTGCCGCCGGTCAAGAATTGGGAGAGGCAGGCCCAGAGACGAGGCCGCGCCAACAAGTCCTGAGCCTCATCAATGACGAGGTAATCGAAGGCCGCCGCCGCGCGAAAATCCGGGTCAGTGAGGCGTTCTTCCAACTGGCCCGGCAGCGTCGTTTTCCAAAAGTCACGTGGCGGGTCGTTGGGGATTTCAAGTCCGGTCAATTCCGCCATGACCTGAATGGCGCGGCCCGTCACCAAGTTCGGCAACGGCGGCGCGATTTGCCCCATCCGCTGACGCATCCATTCGCCAACGAGCTGATTGAAGCAGAGCAACGCCACCCGACGGCCCTTTTCGGCAGCGCGACGGGCCACCTCCATCGCGATGAGGGTTTTTCCCGTGCCTGCGCCACCCGAGACAACGAGCCGATCGTTCAAGGCCGCGAGTTGAAGCACGGGCCTTTGCTGATCCCGCAGCAACTTTTCCAACTGCTCCTGCCGGCGCTCAATTTCCACCCTTGCGGCGGGGTGACGCTTCTGGATGGGCAGACAACATTTCAAGATCGCGTCAATCTGACCGCCTGACAGACGCAGGCCGAGAGGGACGATGTTGGCATCGGCGGCGATGCTCCGTTGCATCCTCGCCTTCAGTTCGGCGCAGAAATTTGCGCCGCTGTTGAACGAGCGAAACGCGCGGGAGTCCATCAACTCCCACGGCTGAACCGAGAGATTCTGGTGCAGATCAAAAGGCGAGCGCGGGAAGATGCAGCAGTGGACAATGGGGACACGCTTCAAATCGGGCGCGAGTTCCGCCAGCCGACGATAAAATGTGTGCCTACCGTCGGAAGCCTGCTTGAAGGGCGACCGGCTAATCGTTTCCGGAAACCAATGGTCGCCGTCAAAGGTTATGTTCTCGTGGGATTTGACTTCGATGCAAAGCATCCCCGTGTCAGGGATGATGACGACGAAATCCAGTTCCGTCCGCAGGCCGCGATTCCATGGAGCGAGGTCGAGCGAATGAAGAACGACCCAGTCATCAGGCCCGGAGGCAATCATATTAAAGACATCACGCTCGCCCGGGGGCGTGTGGTCATCCATGAACGACGGTATCATGCGTGCCATAGGCAACAGGTCAGGTCACTTTCCACTGTTCGAGCGTGTTCAAATCCCGAACAAATTTGATTTCAGTCTCCGGGGCCAGAAATCCATCCTCGATCCGCAAAACTTTGAAAAAGACGAACGCCCCGCGCAGATCGTTGCCGGGCGGTATCTGAAGCCGAAAGCCTTCGACACCGACGGACCTTTCGCGGATTTCGGGAAGCAGGGACTTCAGCAATTCGAGCGCCTGCTGCTCGACGAGCTCGTGTTCCTGGCGTCCAGTCTGGATGGCTTCGCCGCGAGTCACGCGAATTTCATCCCAAGCCCTTTGCCACCACGGCCTCGTGTCCCGTCCGGTCGGTTGTGTAACTGCCGGATCAATGGCAAGCGCATCAATCAGAATTTGAAAGTGCCTTCTAAGTTTTGGTGCATGGATGACTGCGTGTGGCGGCTGCGCCCAATACTCCACTTGAGTGTGGAGGTTACGGATATCCAGAAGCCCCTTGTTGCGCAGTATTAGGCAAAAATTCTCAAGGCTCGATTTCAGCTCCTCTCTCAACCGTTGTTTCCAGGTGCGGCAATAGCCGCTCTCTTGGGCCTGCGTCTCGCCAAAGGCAACTTCGCCGAGTTGCGTTTGAATCACGAACATGCCCTCCAAGAGCGATTCACCGGGAACCCGGAGGCCCACAGACGCCCCGTCGGCCGCATTGGGGTCAAAGCTGAGAACCTCCGTGCGCGGATAAAGAATACCATCACCGGCGAGGATCTCCAAAAGGATGGCGCGTCGTCGCGTGCCCTGCTGATTAGGTTCGGCAAACGAGGAAAACTCGTCCTGCTCCGCATCGTAGTATTGTGAGAAGCCAGGGTCGTGTCCGAATTTGGTTTCTCGCTTACCCCATGCAACCTGGTTGCCGATCGCCTCGCCAGAGAGCGGCGCAGCGGGAGTTCCGGGCAAACACGGCGGTTCGACCGGATCATATCCGAATCTCGGGTCGTCTGCACATCCAGACCAAACGAATTGGATCAGTGTTTCAAACTTGGGGGCGGACCTGATCGCATCTGGAGCAGCGCCCCACCCTTTTGAGCGCAGCGGGCCAACTTTGATGAGAGCATCAAACGAGTCGGCGGCGGCATAGTCCCGGACGGAGTGAAGAAAGGACGAATCATCCAATGGCACCGCCAACTTCGACGGATCCAGCGTGTCGAAATGTTCACGAGCCTTCCGGTGACAGAAAATCTTGAACCTCCTGCCATCGGCGCGGAGTGCGCGGATGGATTCAACCAACTCGGCGCGCAGAGAACTGTTTTCGGAAATCATGTCAACCGCAGCGCGGATTGCGGCCTTGAACTCACCACGCAATCCCCAGCGTGTCTCGAACGCATCCGCGTCGCCAAATGAATGGAGCGCATCACGGATGCACGAGTCGAACGCCACCGGGGATGTCAGCCAGGTGAACAAAAGGACTCGCATCGAATTCGCAATTTCGGCCGCTTCAAGGTCTTCCGACTGGCTCAAACGCCGGATGATTGCTCCCATGCTCCGTCGCAATTCACCGAAGGCCGGCGAAGCAATCTCACGGCGTTCGTGCGAGAAATCGCCGCGCGATGCGAGCAATTCAAAAAGGCCGGTGACGGAAGTCATGGGCCATGCCTCCCTTTGAGCACCGCAATGGAGATCCCCCTGGGGCTGGAAGGAAGCGCACACAACGTATCCGTATCGGCGGCAAACCAAAGGCTGGGCTGCATCTTGATGCCGACGGCCTCAAGCCGGTCATACTCCATTGTCCGATGGATGACTCCGATAACATCGCAACTCTGAAATTCAGGATGATCACAAGCGCGCAGGAACGCAACGTCGCCATCTGCGACAACCAAAGTTGGTGTCGCCGCACTACGATCCAGTTTTTGAGTTCTGGCGTTGAAGTAAGCCATGCGAGAAATTTTGGTATCAGACCAACCATGGATCGCGAGCAGTTGCCTTAGCGAATAAATGCAATTCCCGTCACTGAAGCGAACCTGCTCGCATACCTCCCTGCTTGCCGTTTCGCCGGTGATCCGACCCGCGAAGCAAAGTCCGGAATATGAATGCCGCAGGTTTTCCGGAATGATTGTGACTCCATCGAACAGGGCTTGATACGGCCAGAGCGGCAACTCGCCAGCGGCATCATTCCACTGGCAGGGAGCCTCCCCATCAATGTGGTAGTTTTTCGCATGCTGCGGAGTTGGGATTACCAAAGCGTGGTTACGGCGACCGTCGCGTTGGATCCACTTAATCTGCCGTTGTCCAAAGTCAGTTTTTTCAGAGATCGTAACCGTGCCGTGCGGCAAAAGTGGTGACCGCAATCTGCCAGTCGCCTCCCTGGCATAACCGCAGCGCTTCACGGCCGGTTTGCACTTGAGGTCGCATGGCTCACAGTGTTGCAGGAATTGCCGGGCATAGTTGAGAA
>Ga0194132_10010527_pt1 | contig 12265 bp, 16 predicted proteins | sample TA2KigOf80mmetaG_FD_148612 | JGI IMG/M metagenome (GOLD analysis project Ga0194132, IMG submission 148612) | Freshwater microbial communities from Lake Tanganyika, Tanzania - TA2015054 Kigoma Offshore 80m | ecosystem: Environmental > Aquatic > Freshwater > Lake | place: Tanzania: Lake... | reverse complement strand
CCCCCGGGGTCCAACTGACAGTCACCCGGGGCCCAACTGACAGTCACCCGGGGCTCAGTTGACAGTCCCGCCGGGGCCCAACTGACAGTCACCCGGGGCCCAACTGACAGTGACCCGGGGCTCAACTGACAGTCGACCGGGGGCCACCTGACAGCACACCCGGGGCCCATCTGACAGTCGCCCGGGGCCCAACTGACAGTGACCTGGGACCCAACTGACAGTGACCCGGGGCCCAGATCTGCCGGGGCTAAACCGACAGTCGCCCGGGGGCCGACCGACAGTGACCCGGGGTCAGCTGAACATCACCCAAAGTCACCCGGGGCACGATTGTCGCTGGCAGGGTGGCAACTTGACAGTCCGCCGGGGCTGGGGAGCACCTGACATTGCCCAACGGCGGTGTTGAGATGTCGCGTGGGCGAGATTGGATAGTCCATCGGCCTTGGCACTGACGCCCCCGAGCCAAAGCCATCGGGCGGGGGCTCTCTGATGACAGGGGCTAGTAGGGCGGGCTGCATCCTATTTTTCTCGGCGGCCGTTCTGCGAGACAAGCTGCTCGCCCTGTGCCTTGACCTTGCTTGACACTGGTGATGGCGCCCAAGAAGAAGTCCGACCGCCCTATGAAACCAATGAAAACGGTTATGAAGGCGAAAATGAAAACGGTTATGAAGGCGAAAGCCAAGGCCAAGAGCGCGGGCCAAGGGGGCGGTAAGCGTGTCGGCCCTCAATGTATGTCGTATCCGGTTGGTGGGGCTAGGCGACCCGGGCCACGCACGGGAGAGATTCTACGGAAAGGCCTTCCCAGATTCGGACAAGGACTGGCGGTGAGGTGGCAACCCGATGCACATGTCAATCGTTCAGTTTCGAAGATACATGATGTTCTTTTGTGTGTCGGGGTCGCCTTCTTCTGTCTTACCATGCAGAATGCGAGAAGGCATGAAGTTGCTGCAAGACCTTCAGAAGGCACAGAGTAAATTGGATAAGTTGATCCCTCTCGCACGGGCGTACTCGGAACCGCAAGTGGACGTGAAAGGCTTGGAGCCGTTGGCCAGCAAGGCGGGCAGCAAGGCCAGCAAGGCGAAAGCCAAGGCCAAGAGCGCGGGCAGCAACAAGCCGCCGGTTCTGGACGAGGTGAAGAAGGTGACGGCCGACAACGATGCCGGAGGGGTCCCAGGTTTCTTAGATCTACCGAGGCAAGGCAGCGAGACCGCAGTATTCCCCACTGTTTCTTTGCTTGGTTTCAAGTTTCGTTGTAGGCTAGTGCGGTCTGAGGGCGTTCTGCTTGCTTTATACGTTACGAAGATCTTGCGATGGGCGGCGGACGATTTCTCGGGAACCCTCACCGCCGGACATCTTGCTCGTGGAATAATTTGGCATTCGCTTTGCATAATCCGGCCCGGTCTTTGATAGCCTTTCCTCTGGCGAGGAGCACCCCGGTAGGTCTGGTATCAACATTCGAAAAGACTAGTTGGCGGTCTTTCTCCTTGTCCGGATTAATGATTAAAGGCAGTGACAAGCGTGCCGGCGGCGGCATCGAACAACAAGCACCGGGAAGCTATCCAGAAGTGGTCGATGATGCAGCTTCACTGGCGATGATCAGCCAGAAGTCACCGTTGCGGCTGTGGCCAGTTTTTATGGTCCCGACCCCTACCAAGGGAAAGACAGTGCCGAGCGACGTGATTCGCAAACCAGAGACGTACTTGCGCGGCTCTCGCTTGCGAGCATGCCCGACATAGTGCCGACGTCGCCTCCGATTTGATTCATTTTATTGGTCATGGCCCATAGCCCATAGCGTACCCATAGCGGCAGGAGGGGAGGGGCGGTGGGGTAAGGCAACCAAGGCTTGTTTGAACTCTAGAAGAATCCAAAGCCTTCCAGGGCAAGCCTTGACGTCGACACTGTTTGCTCGGGCACATTGCACTCAGGCTTGATCAATCAGATGTTGGACCGTCTGTCTCAGCAAGAGCAGAAGGCTTTGCACTCGCTCATGGTTAAGCGTGGGAAGGATGGTCGGGGACGAAAGCAGTCTGCGCAACATCATTCTGGTGCGGAACCGTTTGGTGTCTTGCCAAGTTGCTAGCGTTCCATGGAACGCTGGGCGAAGCGAGCGGAGTCACCCAGCGCATTGATTCGACAAGTGACTCACGTGTAAGCGGTATTTTACAATGGGGCATGGTGCAGCAGATGCCTCGTCCCGTCCGATAAGGAAATTAGCATGGCGTCCTTTTGTGCTGGAACTGATTCGCCGAGATTAGTGTTGGATACTTTCTTATCAGTACTACAGGAGAGGCTTGTGCCAATGTTTGGGGCCTTTACCAATCCTGAGGCGGACCTCCGATATTGGGTCGAGCAACTACATGTTACAACCGATGCCGATGCCGGGTGCCGTATGTTGAGGAACCCTCGTGCCTTGAGAGTGCCTTTGGTTTGGTTTGGTAGTTTGGGAACCTACCCTTTTCGGTTGGTTGTGGTCTAATTTCGGAGCTCCCCAGGCGGTCCACGCGTTTTCTGCAGAAGAGTCGCAACCGAAACGGCAGTTCTTGAAGGATAGTTTCGTTGTGAGCTGGCAAATCTAATCACGCTGGCTCGCGGGCGACGTTGCGTTTACCCTTCTCCCGTAGAACTGTGCCACTTTGTGTAAGCCTAAAGTGCATTTTCTTTCTGAGCACCCGCGTGTCGGTTTCCGAATCTTGCTAGGGCCGAACGACCCAAATTGTTTTGCCGTCTTGCCATCGCTCGGTCACTCCAATCGACCCGGGCACCGCTCAGCGAGGTACATGAAAGAAGGGTTGACACATCTCAGTCATTGTCGTGTCAGGACATGTATGCATTTGGTGGTGCCAACGGGAAGTTGCTCGGCGACGTGAATTCCCTGTATGACAGTTCGACGAACAAGCAGCAGATGACGATTGACTACTCAACGGACCCCGAAACATCTGCTTATGCTCCGAGCTATACTGTTGCCGTTGGTGGCTTTCCATGTAAGGACTTGTATGCCACCAGGCTTTCCCGCGGCGACGGCGTAACGACCGCCTTGCGCTTTCGAAGTTCCTGCGCTGTCCTTCTTCCGGGCAAGAGGCGAAGTCTTTGAACAGACGGCCTTACTTTTTTCTGGGCGGCTCGGTTCAGGATTTCTGGCTTCTGGGGTCGGTCGGGGTGAGGTGCTTCGAGCCTCGTCCGTAGGTAATCTTGATCCTCACACGGCGGCCGACTGCCAAACGTAGAAGGCCCGGTTGCTTTTCTAGGACGTTTCCGCTTACAACAAACACAGGATGCAAAACCGGACACGTGTGCAGAAGATGTCAGGGAAGACGGGGTCTGCTCTGAAAGGCACTTTCGCCGGAATTCCGGGACACTCCGTCGACCGCAAGGGCTTTCCGTAGCATCTGTGCTTGAATTGCTTAGGTGATCTTAGTGATCTTCTAGAGTTCGAAGGGACACACTACTCAAGAGAAGGAGACCGGCAGACCCAACTTGCACTTCCCGTTTGTGACCGAGTCGCAGGTGAGTGACCTCGAGCGATTCCACCGACTCTTTCATGTATTGTAGATAGATCGCCGGTGCTTTGGATTTTCGAGCAAGGCTAGAGTCGGAACGGGCGGTGTGTCCTACGGTCCGGCTCAGGCATACTCCGAAGCCTCGAGGATTTAGGGTTCAAGAGCGAGACCACAGGTTTCCCGGCCGGGTTAGGCTTTGTATCCGATTGCTCTGAAGGTAAAATAAGCTTTTTCGAGGCCCCGCTCTTGAGCTATGAAGGACAACACTCATAATTTAATGTTTGGCATGCTGGAGAACGTACTTGGGCTGGCTGTGCCCCCGACGGTTGAGGATGAGGATTTATGGCCTTCCTTCAGGCCTGAGGGCTCAAGGCCAACTCTGATGAAAGTTTGTGGCCAAAAGTCAGAAGCCCTGGGTTTCAATCCACCAAGCCATGTTGCCACTGCTGTGGTTGAAAGTAAAGGTTTAAAGTCATCACGGGCTCACTTCCACCGACCTCCTTAACCAGACCCTTCACTGAGCACTCCGAAGCTCCAAAAGTCAGAGCACACATTCCTAAGTGCTGCCCTACGTTGGCCCGAAACAAGACCGAGAGGATGGCACGAAGCGTAAGTTGGACATTCACTCCAGCAACCTCGCCTCCACCTTGGTCTTCTTGTCGGAAGACGTTGACAGCTTCGCGTACGCTTGCCAGTTGGATCCCCGGTGCTTCGGCGGCTCCCAGAGCCGACAGAGGCGGGTCGTTGTGATGGGTTTCGCCGAGTGGCAACTCGCCGGGGAAAAATTGTAGCTTTTGATTGTCCCATCGCGGATTCGTATTTTGATTGTCCTTGGGCGGACACTAGAACTTGTAAACAGACGCGGTCAAGGTTTGGGCCGATGCGAGAAACCGCAACCCCTTCACTTGCCCTTGGCTCCACCAGAAGATAGTTTGGCTCTTAGGGGCTTCATAGATCTCTTCCGGCTCGTTTCTTCGTTTCCGCTCGGCTTGCGTGTTGCCGGTTTGGCCCCGCCGTGCACCAGATTCGGATCTGTCGTCTGTCTCTTTCTTCGAAGGCGCATCGTCTGGGCTTTCACAAACCTGTCGCAGCCGAGGTACTGGATACCGTTCTGGCCGCGCCCCTCTTTGGATAGGCATAAGGTGTCGGAGCAAGAGGCGTTCGATTGGACGAACCAGTTCTTGAGCAGGTTCAGCGACCACGGCATCCCAGACTTGGACGATTTCTTGCTACCCTCGTCGCACAGTGTTCTCCAAGCCTTCTTGTCCGCTTGCCAGACGAAGCCATGTCCTTGGGACCCGAGGGCATCGACCGCAAATGATGCTAACGACGCGCCTAATTGGCAGGAGAAGCACATCGATCATGCGACGTCACTTGAGAGTTGACGGATGTGGCTCGAAATTTCTTTCCCGTGGCAGTCTTGAGCGGTTCGACCAGTCATCTAACTCTCCAAACCGAACCTAGCTTCATTGCGCTTACCGCACTCAAACCCGTCGTGTTCCTTGCTTTGACGGGGACGTCTCTTCTCCTTGGAAAAACCTCAAATACACGTCGTCCCATTGCGACGTTCGTCAGCTAAACGAAAAGGTCGATGGGAGTACCTTGGTGGACAGCCGTGGACTTGCTCAAGGTAGCAAACACCTTCCCCGCGATTCGGAGCTTGGCTCCTCGGGAGTTCGACGTCTTGGTGCTGAACTCGGTGGAGTTCCCAGAAAAGTCCCGCAGGATGCTCGACATCAGCCAAGGTGCGAAGAGAGCCAGGTGTTGCGATCAAAAGTTTCGCCGCTATCGGGCGACTGCTTCTCTACTAGCACACTTTACTTGTCTTGAGCCTTTAGCGAGCGAGGCGCGTGTGGAATTATTATCCGACGACAGTACACCGTGGATTCCAAACGATGCTCCAGAGAGCTGGAACGTTGTTGGGATACTCGGCCGAAGTCGTACTCTTAGACCCCACCTCTCCCTCGCATAGCCCTCGGTAGCCAGTGTGTGGGAGGGGGCGAAGGTGGGGCGACCGAATGTTATTGTCGGCCCATTGTTAGCGACAGTAGAGCGTTGGGGACACATAGTCGATGTAATGCTTTTAGGGTCACATCTCTCCTTGGCGCACGCCTACAGCCACGGAAATCGTGACAGCTTTTTGGTCGCCTCAGGTCGGTCAGCAACCTCGACCATTATGCTTGCGTGACTCCCGGCATGTCGGTGTACATGACGGACTTGGGTCGCGTGATCCTTGGTCAAGAAGGATTACGCATCCAAGGCTTGCCACCGAGCAACAAGCCGTCACCGATTCAGGGCACGGTGCCCTTGCCCGTGGAGAGTCTCCGCGAGTCCGCTCGGCCTTGAGGTATGAACTAGTCCCTGAGGGGTTACGAGGCCTTTACCCGGGGCTTTTCTGGGGTAGTGGTACTCCCTTGTCGGTTCGGCTTGTCGTTTCCGCTTCCAGGGCTAAGTTGGGGGGCAGACGACCGGAAATTGCAGAAGTACAGCCAGGACTTCTTGATGGATCTCGCTGGCAACGCCTTCCACTCGGGGTGCTGCGCGGCGATGATGATAAGCGCCATGGCCACGTTGGCGGTTGGTGTAGCGAGAGCAGAAGGTTTTCGGTGCTAAGCGATGGGGGGCCGGCTCTGAGGGTTGGTCTGTTGGTTTTGTTCAGGCGGTATGCGCTTTTCAGTTTTCAGTTGTGTTGACGGTCCGAGGGATTTCCCGTTTGCGTTTTTTCGGCCGTTGGGTTGCTTGCCAGGCGGTTCGGCGGGAGCATGTCCTTCTGACGTACCTTGTGTTCAATGCGTTCCGCGCTTGCTTGGATGTCACTCCAGGTTCCTCAGCGGACTCTGGTTGGCGGCCAGGGTGTCTTTGTCTGCATTGTAGCTTCGCAGCTCGGCTTGGCTTGGCGTCTCCGCCGATTCTGTTTGCTCTTCGTCTCTTCGTTTTGGTGTTCCTGTTCCTGTGAGTGCCCGAAAGAAAAAACGGGTCCGGCGGAGAAGCTCCCTCAAGGGCCAATGCCCGTTCGCTTAGCTATCAGGCGCAAAGGTCCACGTAATGCGAAGCAGCAGTCTCTTCAGGAATGCGGCCTTGATCGACGACGACCGCGAGATGGACGACGACTTGGACAACGTTTGGGGGTGAGCCGCTGAGCCCGTAGTCCGTCGTGGTTTTGCTCAAGTTTTTGCCGCATGTCTTACCACCCTCATAGTGCCAAGGCCGCGAGCCTCTTACCCGACATGCCCCAGCCCAAGCGGAATGAAGCGCATAGGCGTCTTTCAGATCCGGGACTCGTTGTGAGAGGCTCGCCCTTGCGTGAAGCGGTGTGGCTAAGATCGAGTCTCGCCACCTTCCACTTGGGCTCCTCGGAAGCCAACGCCGGCCAGGGACAACGCATCGCTTTGTCTTCGTGTTGGGCTCTTCGAAACTTATTGGGGCCGCATTTTGGGAGCCGGCTTTCCCGGGCAATGACTAGCTAGCTTCCCGGGTGGTAAGATTGCCAGAGTCACGCATTACTGGCAGTACTTCGGCACTCGCCTAGCGGCAAATAGGTCGACCCCTCGATTGATTGAGAGACGCCGGCAGCGTCACAGTAGAGAGCCCGGCCAATTGTGCTTTGCAGTTTCAGGAGGTGCTCGCACTTTTGCTCAATTAAATTGGTGAACAACAAGGCTTGCGGTTGGTCGTTTGAGCTATTTCTTCGCGCAGCTTTTCTCGAGCGAGACTGCTCGTGCAACTCCTTCGTCCAGCAGGCCCCGGACGGCCTCAGGTCGGTGGCGAAAGGACACTGTAGTGCTTGCTGGAGTCGTTTCAAGTCCTCTCTTTCCAAGTGTGTATCGGCATCGAACTTCAGGTAGGGCATGCTGTGTCTTTGCTTTTGATTCTTCGAATCTTGCGCTGACCCTTCGCTTTGGCTTCCGAGGCCCATCGATTGTGAGAGGATTTGGATCCTCAGCGGCCCATGGTTTCGAGGCCGATGCGACAGCGGTCAACATTGGCAATCGTGGACGGCATAGATGCGGCCCCTATAGAAACTTGCCAGCGACGAATGGACACCCCAAGCAAACGCATCACTTGTCCTTCCTTCTGGCAGAGGTAGCCATGTCCGCGGCGTCCGAGTACTCCTTCGGCGAACCTGCCACGGGTTCTCAGCCGGCATTCTCATCACTTGGGGAAGGGTGGTTCTCCCTCAGCAATGGGTGATGGCCCAGTGATGGCCCTGATTGATTCGGGGGTAGAGTTTCCAACTTCGGAGCTTCAGAAGGAAAACCTTCGTGCAGGTTTCAAAATGCAGTGATGCTACCCCGTGCCTTCTTGTCCGGGTCGCCTCTTCTCAATGTACGAACAGCCGGCACAGGTTCCGAGGGGACGAGAACAAGTTCAGGCACACTTAATCTGGCCCACTTGAAGGCCCGGATTATGCTGGTGACTCAGCGCCGGCTAGCGATAGGCTTGCCGGAACCGACGGACGAGTTCAGATCTTGGACCTTCGACCTTCGACCTTTTATCCAGTTAGAGGGGGGGGGGGGAATTTGCCCGTGGCTTGTGCGAGTGTCTAGCCCGGTCTGGACGGCGTGGTACAAGCCTCTAAGAAAGTTATAAGAGGGCTTCTGGAGTGCCTTTGAATATGTCATGGATTTGGGCCGCAAAGCACCCGATTTTATCAAGCTCACGGCGGGACCTACGAAACAACCCCACGAACTACTGACGTAGGTGCTTATCACGTCACTTGTGACCCCCCCCCAGCTTGTACGCTTTGTCGTAAGCGCATCGGTCCGGGTCGCGAGGTGTTAGGTTGGTAATGCTTGCGGTTCATTCGCAGGAAACGTAGTTGCAAATCTTAGTTTCTTCTCTGTTCAGGCTCTTCGACTATAGCGGTCAACCAAGCTCCAGGTTACATCAAGTCAGGCCCTTGCGAAGGCCGAAGGTCCTGCAAGGTTTCCGTACCCGGAGGCTGGCGTTGCGTGCAGAGATTGCCGGCGGGAGTATCGCACGACCCGCAATCCTCTCAAGGTTCTAGCGTTACAACTAGAAGGGGTAAGAGAGGCAAGTGTAACCCCACGTCCGAACTTAAATCAATCTTGCTTTCGGTGGTTTTTTGTTTGCTCGGCAATGTGGATGGACCTATCCGGCCTCGTTCAGCTCGTGCCAATGCCGCAAATTGGCAGACAACTCACACGTCATCCCCGCCTTGGTCATCCTTTCCTTTCTTGTTGTGCTCCTCATTGCGACAGGGCAAGAAGTGTCCCTTCCTCGAGCGGGCTCGCAAGGACGTCAACCAGTGCCTCAGTTGCCGCAATACGCAGCTGTGGGCGTACAAGGGAGTCAAGCGCACCGTCTTTGAAGCCCGGCTCGCCGTGGAGCATGAGCACCAGAAGTACATGTTGGTGGTCTTCTGTTGGGAGGACCGGTATACAGTGGAGCATTCAGCCCTTTACGTTGTGTCACGAGAATGTTGAGATTGGTTCGGGCCGCTGGCGAATCGGGGATGATGAGAGGGGGAGAGTAGTTGTCAATCTCGGTGTGTGTAGGTGTGCATGCCGCGCGACCAGGTGTGTGTGTGTGTGTGTGTGTGAGTGTGTGTGTATTGGTTAAGGTCAAGGTCTCGCGCGATACGGCGTGTGGGTTGAGTGCACAAGGTACAACGACCCGACTGAAGCGATCGTCAAGCTCCCTTGCGAATTTCCGGATGTGATTTGTGCCAAAGCGGAGCGGGAGCAATCGGTTGGCACTACGGGTTCCTTGTCCTTGGGGGTATTCTGGCCCGCCGACGTGTTCAAGAGGATCGAGGCCGAACTGCCTTGGATCGAGCGACGTACCTGGCGAATGCGTCAGTTGTGTCATAGATGGCAATTCCCCAATCTTTCTCGTGTTTGGTTCCGATTCTCAAGTAATTCAGTTCGTTAGTGTCGTGTTTCGCTCGTCGACGCAATACTCACCGCGAGCTCGGGTACGACGTACGGCGGTCGCAATCGTGGTTGAAGGCTCGTGAGATTCCAAAGAAGGAGATCAAAACGTACGTCCACGGCGAGGTGACGTACCGGGGGATCATCAGGGACAGTTGCCACGGGAATCCAACGGGAACGATCGCATTGGTGATGCGATGGATTCTTGGGGACGAAGCCGCTAACGACCTTTGGGCAATTCGCCTCGCGGGTAGCTTTGCAAGAGAGTATTCGGAAAACAACAGCCCACAATCTTGTGTGCCGTAGTTCAATACTACCCTCCAGGCTTGCATAGTCGGATCGTGGTCGAACGCACCGCTTTGGTTTGTTGCTTCCCCCCTTCTTGAATTCAGCGAGGTGTCGGAAGCGAAAACCATTGTGCGGAAGGTCGAGACTTTGGCAGACTCAACGATAGACGCCAGGGGGCTGGAGCAGGCCTGCAGATGCTTCACTGTCATTTATCAGTCATTGTGTCATGATTCATGATGTCACGGATTGCGCGATGCACTCACTCCGATTCCCGCCCGACGTTTATCTTGAGCTTGAATTAGGAAACAGTGGGGTAGAGCAAGCGCAATGCCAGACCCCGCCCCTCCTCCGCCCAAGATGACGAAAACTTTCCCGCCGCGAGAACCTAAGAAAGTGTTTGATGGATTTCGGAAGAAGCGTGTGCAGTCCAGGTCAAGGACTTGTTCTCCGCCTTGATGGGTCCATCGCAACTTAAAACCTTGACCCCCGAAGCAAACGCGGTCTCGCTAGATTGCAGTACGCCGCGTGCCATCCCAGGTAACCAAGCTAGGACGCACCGCTCCTAAGAATGGTGATCAGTCCGCCCTCTTCATTATTCGTCTCTTAGCTTTGTTTGAATTCGTTTCTCGGCGGTGCTACTTACCATTTTGGGACCATGGGGCCGGACTCAATGATTGCGGGTCAAGGTCTTGTTTACAGGCCGCGTTTCGGTTTCAGTCTCTACAGACGATGCCGGGAGCGTCAAGATCAAGGCTCCGAAGGTGGTTTTAGACGACGGCTTGGACGAGATTTGGGGTGACGGTCCTACCGTCGTTGGGATCAGAAGCTTGGGTGGAGGCGGAGGTGGAGGTGGAGCAGCTTCCTCCAAGCCGTCTTCCACCGCCGCCAAGCAGACGGAGGGCAACGGCCAGGATCAAATTCAAGTTGCCGTCGGTCGCGCGTCCGGATGGCCTCTGATCCGAGCCGGTGAAACGTTACGCATGTGAAATTTCGATCTCGCTCGGTAGAGTTGCGTGGTTGTGGTCTGCACTAAGCTTGGGCGTGTATCTTTATTTCTCTCCTCGGCACCGAAGGTTGAGACATGTCGACGCTAACTGACGGAGCCTTTGCACGAGGAGGGTCAACGCCCTGTGAAGAAGGCTAAGTCCGGGAAGGGAGCCAAGAGGGACCACGAGTTTGACATTTCGGACCAAGTCGTGCTGAAGGCTAAACAAGTCTTGCGAGCATTCCAAGACGACGCCACAGCCTTGGACATGTCGACCAAGAAGCTCGTTTCTACGTTGGAACAAGTGGAGGGGCGCTTAAAACCGTATTGCTTGGAGCTTTATGCGGCCGACTACTCCACCGCCCAAGGGAACAGTGGGCGTGACGGCCCTCGATGTATGTCGCATCCGGTTGGTGGGGCTAGGCGACCCGGGCCACGCGCGGGAGAGATTCTACGGAAAGGCTTTCCCAGATTCGGACAAGGACTGGCGGTGAGGTGGCAACCCGATGCACATGTCAATCGTTCAGTTTCGAAGATACATGATGTTCTTTTGTGCGTCGGGGTCGCCTTCTTCTGTCTTACCATTGCAGAATGCGAAAAGGCATGTTGTTGCTGTCGCAGCTTCAGGAGGCACAGAGTAAATTGGAGAAGTTGATCCCTCTCGCGAAGGCGTACTCGGAACCGCAAGTGGACGTGAAAGGCTTGGAGCCGTTGGCCGCCGCTGCGGCAGAGGTCGGCATCCGCATCGCGAAACCCGTCGGGCTCAAGGTGCTCCCAGCATTGCAGCATGCCCAGCATTAAGTAGCTAAAGTGTGGTAAACCGAACCCTCCGCAGGAAAATTCAAAGTACCCTCAAAAGTTCCTCAAGGTCGTCTTTGCAAAGTACCAATACCTCAAAGTGACTTCAGAAAAGTACCTCGGGAAGTACACCCGATTTTAAAAGTACCTCGGGGTCGTTTTTTGAAAGTACAAGTACCTCAAGGTCGTTTTTCGAAAGTACCCCCTGGGTGCCAAGCTGGGCTTGACCTGAGCCAAGATGGCTACGGTTTCAAAGCAGTGTTCTGAGGACCCGCAAGGGGCTCAGCTGGTGCAAGACGCTCACCTGAAGTGACAGGCCAGTCATGCGCGTGAAACTGCCGACACCTGCTTGGCTGCTGGAGCATGCTTAAGATGGGTGGGAGCCGGGGGCGCCAAAGAAGGGGGGTTTAGAAGAGGGTGGTTTAATGATTTGATGGAAGATCGGTCATTTTGGGGTTCTGGGCGGTCCCGGGCGGCCCAGAAACCCTTTAAAAAGGTAGGGGGGAAGGTTCCCTACCTTTTTAAAGGGTTTCCGGGCCGCTTGGGGCCGCCCAGACCCCCAAAATCGACGATTTCCGGTCGGTCAAAAAATCAGATATTAATGGGGGTTCGTGGTTTGATGGAGAATCGGTCATTTTGGGGGTCTGGGCGGTCCCGGGCGGCCCAGAAACCCTTTAAATAAGGCCCCCTACCTTTTTAAAGGGTTTCCGGGCCGCCCGGGGCCGCCCAGACCCCCAAAATAGGTTCCGTAGCCTTTTGGCTCAAGCACGCTTGTGTTGGCAGATGGGGGCGGCTCCGCCGAGCAG
>Ga0194132_10010526_pt1 | contig 12265 bp, 15 predicted proteins | sample TA2KigOf80mmetaG_FD_148612 | JGI IMG/M metagenome (GOLD analysis project Ga0194132, IMG submission 148612) | Freshwater microbial communities from Lake Tanganyika, Tanzania - TA2015054 Kigoma Offshore 80m | ecosystem: Environmental > Aquatic > Freshwater > Lake | place: Tanzania: Lake... | reverse complement strand
GAGTCTTATAAACTCTTTCCGCCAGATTAGCGGCTTTGAGGTGGTTCGAATCCACCCACTCGTACCATGCTCCTTTAGCTATCTGGTGAAAGCAATCGACTCATAATCGATGTGAGGTGGGTTCGATTCCCTCAAGGAGCACTTGACAGATTCACTGTCAAACTTGTATAATAGTCTGGTCAACATTCAAAACAATGACTCTCACAGCAAAATTTAAGAAAGACGTTCAAACTCTTCGTAGTGCCGCAAATGGCGAGTTCTACCTTGATGTAAAGAATCCGAAACTCTACAAAAAGGTTCGTCGCTACTATGAAAACGAGGGTGTAGTATTTTCTGGTGATCCTCTGGATGATTATGAAATGCTCATGGAATACGTCGCTAGTGATATTGAGGCAGTCGAAGCATGATGAATGTAGTAAGGAAACCAACCGTTCTAATGGAGCGGTTTCCATATCGTTATGTGCAAGTGGGAACACTAGAAATCAACGGCAAACCAGATTGTCGCATTCAGAAAGTAGATTCCTATACTGGTCGCTATCGTGACATGTATCACTGCGATAACGAGATGCAACTTATGACTGCAATGGAGGACTTTGAGTATACTAAATGGTTAGATCCAGATCGTGTCCCTTGTTATGTAAAAGATGATGAAGAACCAAATGTACTTTGATGATATGGAACTGATGCAACTTCAGTTCTGTATGGAACAAACAAAAAAACAAATGTCGATGGGTGGAGAAATCCGCCGCCATGCTTCCATCACTCAAAAGATTGAGGAGGAAATAGAGCGTCGTAAAGAAGAAACTGGTGCTTATACCAGAGAGGGACTATTGAATCAACTGGAGAAAGAACTAGAACGTTTAGAGAGGGAGGTTTGATAGTCACGGATGGACTTAAACAGCACTGGTCGGGAGCAAACCCTTTATGTCAAAATCTAGTCCCTATGATTAGATTTTGATATTTACATTAAACATAACTAAGATGAGTTTTATTTTTTCTTGCCACTGGAATGGACGATTTGGTAATCGTATGCACCAATATGCATATGGTATGACCTATGCACGTAAATATAACATTCCATTTATTCTACCATCCAGATGGGAAGGAACAGTATTGTTTAAAAATCATAAAAACTATACACTAGATTATGAAATGCAAGAGGCTTTATTTGATGTCATGAATGACAAATCTTTTGGTGAAAAAAGAAAAAAAGTTGTTCAAGATTTTCTTCCAGAAGTAAAGTTTATTAATCCTAAACTTTCATCAGAAAATTATGCATCATACGAAGATCCGATTTGTTTCGATGATCTATGTGCATATCACCCTTCAATTTTTGCGGAGATGTCTAAAAAGTATCTCTTAGAAATTTTTGAATTCTCTGATGAAGTCAAAGAAACTGATGCTTACAAATACTGGCAAAGTAGAGCAGGAACCTATGACATTGCTCATCTGAGGAGAGATGATATTTCAAATCCTGAATATAATAGAACAAATGAACAAGGATATTCTGTAATATCTAAAAAATCATACCATGATGCAATGATTGAATTTGGATTTGATCCGCTAAAAATCGAATGGACCTCTGACGATCATTTGAAAAAATGGCATAAAAATAGAAAAATTACCGAACGGTTTTCTTGGAACTATCCTATTGGATCTGAATATCGAAGAGGTCTCATATTTGACTGGTTAGAGGATTTTTTGAGACTTTATTTTGCTAGAAATATTTTCAGAGCAAATAGTAGTTTTAGTTGGTGGGCTGCTTTCTTGTCTCCAACTGCAACTGTTTATAGTCCTGTTCTTGATAAACAAGTTATTTACGGTAGAGATTATTTAGCAACATGGTTTCCTCGTCCATGGAAGGAAATCAAAGTTAAATTCGTAAAAGGAAATCACCCACACTGGATGTATGGTAATGATGATATTTTTATCAATGATTAGAGCACATGTAGCTTAATCAATACTGGTTGGGAGCAAACCCTTTATGTCAAAATCTGATTTACTTCGGTGGGTTGGAAATATTCTTCTCATGCTTGGTTATCAAATCATGCTGTGGGTAAGTTTTAAATATGGTTTAATGATTAAGTTTATTGGAGGTCTTCTTGGTATTCCTTTTGCGATCAAACTTAAACTTTGGGATGTACTATTTCTAATAGTATTCTTTGGCATCACCGAAATAACAAAACTACTTCAACTATTATTTGTTTAATATGAAAATTGTTATTGTTGGCGGTGGAACTGCTGGTTGGATAACTACTTTTTATCTTGCTTCTATCAAAAATGGGAACGAATATGTAAATGTTTCGTCGGAGGAAATTCCAATCATTGGAGTTGGTGAAGGGACGACAGGTAGGTTTACTGATATTTTTTCAAAACAAATTTATGATACCAACATCAACGAGATCATGTATGAAATCAATGGTCTTCCTAAACTTGGGATTAAGTTTGTAAATTGGAGCACTTCAAAGAATGAGTTTTATTCTCCAATAGATGGAACTTATACAGAAGATTTTTACATTGACTATTCTACATATTCCTCTTTTTATAATCATCCTGATATTTGTCAAGCAAGCCAGTTTACTTTTTTGATGAATAATCAAAAAACTAATTTCTTTAAGACTGAGAACTCTGATGGATCTGTCGCTATTGATTACAACATTGATGGACACGCAATGCACATTGATGCATATAAAACCTCAGAGTATTTTAAAAAATTATCGATTGAAAATAAAGTAAAACATATTTCCTCCACTGTAAAAAAAGTCAATACTCAAAATAATAAAATTATCTCTATTGTTTTAGATGACGGAACTGAGATTGCAGCAGATCTTTTCATTGACTGCTCTGGATTTTCGAGAGTTTTATCAAAAGAACTTGAAGATACTGGATGGCAAGATTACTGCGAATATCTTCCAGTTGATAGAGCATTAGTTTATTCTTTTGAAGAAGATGAAACCTCATGCGTTCGTAAAGAGTATACTCTTGCAGAAGCAATGGATTGTGGATGGTTATGGGAAATACCCACTCGTGAAAAGATAGGTAGAGGTTATGTTTATTGCAGTGAGTTTGCAACCGAAGAAAATCTTATCAATGAACTTGAACAAAAATATAAGAAAAAAATCAATAAAGTAAAATCAATTTCTTTTGATTCTGGTCGATTGAATAAGTTTCTTAATGGTAATTGTGTTTCGATTGGATTATCCTCTGCATTTTTAGAACCATTGCAAGCAACAAGTATACACTGTGCTCTTGTGCAATTGGAACTTTTTGTGTATAATTTCCTTTCGGACACTAGTTTGATTGATGATTTTACTCTTGTTAGGAAGTATAATAAAAGAATCGCTCAACTTTATGATGAGATGAGAGACTTCGTTGCTCTTCACTATACCGGTGGCAAAACAAACTCTGCTTTTTGGAAATATGCCTTAACTATGAAGAGACCTGAAAGAGTAAAAGAAATTTTACATCTTTCTAAAACACGACTTATTAGATCATTTGATTTTGATCGCCTTATTGGTTCTGTTAATCAAGAATCTTGGAATCCAATCTTATCAGGATTGGGTCATATGAATAAGGAAACAATCGAAAAAGTGTTTTTAAGTGATCATGCGTCATTAGATTGGTGGAAAGATAAAATAAAATCTTTCAAAAACGAAACTTTGACAAGTTGCAAAAACAATCTAAGTTCTGACGAGTTGAATAATCTGTTTATTAGTCTTGGGAAGACTTAAAAAGCACCCTGGTGGAGTCAATATGACCCCCTTAGGTTTCTTGCTTCCTCAAAGAGCAAGTGGTGCGGATGGGACTCTCTCCCGCCTGGTTTCCAATTTCCAGTTAAAGAGTTGGTGGCGAGCCTGAGTTACATAAGAGGAGTTGCATAAACTCCTCTTTTTTTGTATAATAATAAAAAATTTCTCTATATGAAAATCGGTTTTAATTGTAGTTGTTTTGATCTTTTTCATGCTGGGCATGTGACGATGCTTAAGATAGAAAAGGAAATGTGTGATTACTTGAAGGTAGCACTTCAAGTTGATCCAACAGTAGATAGACCTGGTTTAAAAAACAAACCAGTACAATCCATCTATGAAAGATATGCTCAAGTACAGGCATGTAAATACGTTGATGAGATACTTGTCTATGATACAGAAGCAGATCTTCTCAATCTTATTAAAACTCAAACTTTTCATATTCGATTTTTAAGTGAAGAATATAGAGATGTTGAGGTTACAGGAAAACAATACTGTATTGATAATGGTATAGAGATTCATTATCATATGAGGAGACATCAATACTCCACTACAGAACTTCGTAATAGAGTTTACGATCTTGAGAATGAAAAAAGAGAAGAAAAAAACATTAAAGACATTAAGCAATATTCCCCAGAACTTTTAGAAAAATATGGACAAAAATGATTGATACAATGAATACAAAATCTAAAGTATTAGTTGCTGGTGCTAACGGGATGGTTGGTAGAGCACTTGTAAGAAATCTTGAGGCAAAGGGATTTATTAACATCATCAAAGGAACCAGAGATGATGTTGACTTTACAAATCAAGATGAAGTTGAACGCTATTTCTGTTCTGAAGAACCAGAATATGTATTTCTTGCTGCTGCTAAAGCGGGCGGAATTATGGCAAATAAAACATACCCCGCTAATTTCATATATGATAACTTGATGATTCAATCAAATATCATCAACACATCTTATAAATTTGGAGTAAAGAAACTTCTTTTTCTTGGTTCTTCTTGCATTTATCCGAAGTATCCAAATATTCCAATTACTGAAGACCAACTTCTTGCTGGACCTTTGGAAACGACAAATGATTCCTATGCAATTGCAAAGATTGCTGGAATTAAAATGTGCCAAGCATATCGCAAACAATATGGATTCAATGCAATCTCATTAATGCCAACAAATCTTTATGGACCTTATGACAATTTTAATATAGAAACTTCGCATGTTCTTCCTGCAATGCTCGCAAAGTTTCATGCTGCTCTTGACCATAGTAAATACTGGGAGGTAAAACTGTGGGGTAATGGTTCAGCAATGCGTGAGTTTCTGCACGTTGATGACCTCGCAGAAGCATGTTACATTTGTATGCAAAACTATGAAGGAGAAGAGCACCTCAATGTTGGTACAGGTGAAGACGTTAGAATATGGGAACTTGCAAATATTATTGCTGATGTTGTTGGTTATGATCGTCATATTAACTGGGATTTCACTAAACCAAATGGCACTCCTCGTAAAGTTTTGAATGTTGATAAAATTAAATCGCTTGGGTGGCAACCACAGATTGAACTTCATAGCGGAATTGTTCAAACGTATGAGTGGTACAAGAAAAATTTGCTCTAATGTGGTATAATATATACTAGGAGATTATTGATTTGTTTATGACTCAATATAGAAAAACAGCACTTGTCCTTGGTGCTGGTGGTTTCATTGGAAGTCACATGGTTAAACGACTAAAGAAGGAAGGATATTGGGTACGTGGAGTAGATGTAAAAATTCCCGAACACTCCAAAACTGAAGCAGATGAATTTATTCTTGGTGATTTAACTGATCAACTTCTTTCCGATAAAGTTGTTCAGTTCAGGGGATATGTAAATAATTTTTATAAGTTTATTCCTAATAACTTTATTGATACTTTTGATGAGATTTACCAGTTTGCTGCTGACATGGGCGGTGCTGGATATATCTTTACTGGAGACCATGATGCAGATGTGATGAATAATTCTGCATCAATCAATCTCAATATTCTTCGCTCACTCAAAAATTTGAATGAGATGAAAGGAGTAAATAAGACAACTATTTTCTTCTCTTCATCTGCTTGTATGTACCCAGAGCACATTCAGATGGACCCAGAGAACCCTGGTCTCAAAGAAGACGATGCTTACCCTGCTGGACCTGATAGTGAATATGGATGGGAAAAACTCTTCTCCGAACGACTGTATTTTGCCTATAATCGTAATTATGGTATTCCAGTTAGGGTTGCTCGTTACCACAATATTTTCGGTCCCGAAGGAACCTGGAGAGGCGGTAAGGAAAAGTCACCAGCAGCAATCTGCCGTAAGGTAGCGGAACTTTCTGCTGAAGGTGGTGAGATTGAAATTTGGGGAGATGGAGAGCAGACACGCTCATTCCTTTTTATTGATGAGTGTGTGGAAGCAACTTATCGTCTTGTTCAATCTGACTTTATGGGACCAGTTAATATTGGTTCTGAGGAGATGGTGACAATCAATCAACTTGCAGACCTTGCTGCGAAGGTTGGTGGTAAGACGATTACTAAAAAACATATTGATGGTCCTCTGGGTGTTCGCGGCCGCAATTCAAATAATGATCTAATTCGTGAAAAACTCCAGTGGGATTATTCTATGCCACTTGAGGAAGGCATCGCAAGAACTTATGATTGGATCAATTCACAAATAGAAAAAGAAAACTATATTCCTTTCTACCATCCAGTTTGATATGAAAATTACAGTATTAGGTTCGAGTGGGCAAATCGGTGCCTATCTCGTAGAGTATCTTCGTAATAAAAGACATCAAGTTCATGAATTTGATTTGGCAAACACTTCAGATGAAGATATGACGACAATTCCAAATCCACTTTTAGAAGAGAGAATTGCTGATTCTGATTTTGTATTTTTTCTGGCATTTGATGTAGGTGGATCACGATACTTAAAAAAATATCAACACACCTTTCAGTTCATCAACAACAATTGCCGTCTGATGGCAAATGCATTTACTCTTCTACAAAAATATAATGTGAGATTTGTTTTTGCGTCATCTCAAATGAGTAATATGGGTTATTCTCCATATGGAGTTTTAAAAAATGTTGGAGAGCTTTACACCAAATCTTTGAACGGATTGATTGTTAAATTTTGGAATGTCTATGGTATTGAGAAAGACCACGAAAAGGCACATGTCATCACAGACTTTATCCGTAAGGGGTTTGAGACTGGTGTAATTGATATGCTTACTGATGGTGAAGAGCAACGTGATTTTCTTTATGCTGAAGATTGCTGTGAAGCACTTGAAACGGTAATGGAAAATTTTACTGACTTCACCTCAGAAGATAATCTTCATATCACTAGTTTTTATTATACAAAAATCAAAGATATTGCTAGTATGATTTGTGGTCAATTTTCCTTGAATGGAAAGTATGATATTGTTCTTCGATTTTCAGAAGAGAAAGATTCGGTTCAGTTAGACAAAAGAAATCTGGCAGATACTTTTATTACTAAATGGTGGATGCCGAAAACATCTATTCAGGAAGGAATTTCCAAAGTCTTTAATGCGATGAAGGAGGAATATGAAAGTAATTGATGCATTTTTATTTTGTTATGAGTTAGATTTACTAGAACTTAGATTAAATTTATTGGAACCATATGTAGATCATTTTGTAATTAGTGAATCTAGACAAACTCATTCTGGATTACCAAAAAATTTGTTCTATCAAGAGAATAAAGATAAGTTTAAAAAATTTCATCATAAAATAATCTATAATGTTGTAGGAGAACCAACTAAAGAGGATTTAACCACTGTTTCTAATCTATATGATATTTCTCATAATAGGTGTTATCAACAAGATGCCTATGAAAAAGATAGTATAAAGAAACAAATAGAGAAAATATGTCAAGATGATGATATTATTATTTGGAGTGATCTTGACGAGATGCCAAATCCAGAAGTTTTAAAATCACTAAATTCATTTTATGAAAAAGATGTGGTTTATAATTTTGCACAAGAAAATTGTCAAGGGTATTTGAATTGGGTAGAAACTACCGGTATGCTTCATTCTCAAACTAAGGATTTTGATTATGAAAATAATCCTAAGTGGATCGGAACTAAAATGTTTAGTTATAGTATTTTAAAAAAATACACAATGACACAAATGAGAAGGGAGTTGCCAAATGAGAAAAATTTTAGAGTATATCCTGGAGGTTGGCACTGGAGCACTGTTGGAAGTCCCGGAAATTTATCTTATGAAGAGAGAGTTTATGAAAAAATAATAACAACGTCACACTCTAGTGAATTGATGGTTGATAATATGATGGAAGTAATTAAACATAGGATATCTAATAATCAAAATCCATTAGGACAAGACTATGCAAGATATGATATTATTCCATTCACTGAAGAAAATTATCCAAAGTATTTGTTGGATAATAAAAACAAGTATGAACATTTAATTAAAGAATAGGCAAAAGAGGAGTATAACGTAATGATTGTTTCTGAAATTTACGATGGTTCTGGTATAGGAAACCAACTTTGGCATATTATCGTTCCAAGAATTATTGCAGAACGAATGGGATATGACTGGGGTATTCAGAAAAAACCTACCACTCCATTTAAAGCATGTGCTTTCATGACTAACTTTGATATGGGTAAATCAGTCATTGGTGGGCATGGACCAGAAGGTGGACCTCCTGTTAAACTGCCAGAAGGAATTGCCAATTACTATTTGGAGCATAGGCAGCGATATCCTTCTTACATGGGTGGGGAGGAAATGAATGTCTTTGATGAGCAACTTTGGAATCGACTTGAGGATAATACGAAAGTAGAAGGTTACTTTCAAAATATGTCTTACATTAATGACCGCAGAGATGATATCATCAAGTGGTTGGACTATGATAACAAAATCACTGATTACTCTTCTGATGATATTTGTGTAATCCAATTCCGTGGTGGTGATTACTTGACTGGTGCTTCTTGGGTTCCTCCTGAATATTATCATAATGCTGCAAAACATATGTTGGATAAAAATCCAAATATGAAATTTGTTTGTGTAACTGATGACCCAGAACATGCAAGACAATTCATTCCATTTGCAGAGGTTGTTGGTTCTGCAGTAATGGAAGAAAAGGATCCATATCAAGGTAGTATTGGGTGGTATGCTTATCCTGGTGGTCCTGTTGGAGTTGATTATTCAATTCTCAATACTGCTAAAAATGTAATCATGTCATCTTCTACTTTTGCATTTTGGCCTGTTTGGACCAACAAGGATTGTGATGTAATCGCACCTAAGTATTGGTTTGATTATAAAACTTCTAACGGTTGGTGGAGACCTCATGAATCGATTGTTGATGATTGGTATTGGCTAGATCGTGAAGGTGATTTAATGACGGGTGCTGATTGTAAAGATGAATATGAAGATTATAAAAATGCAAAATTATTTTATAGGAGTATTAAATGAGCAAAGTTAAAATTTATACTTATTCCCATAATCGTCCTGATTTTATCCAACTTCAGTACGAAACAATTAAACGCCATGTCAAAGATGACTATGAGTTTATTGTGTTTAATAATGAACGTCCTGGTGGTGATCCAGGTAGTGGGTATTCCTCAGAAAGATTAGATCAAATTTTTAATATATGTAATGAATTAAATATTAAATGTATACGAGTTGAATTAGATCCTGAATTAAAATATATTAATGGATATTTACAATATGATGATAATGGGTCATTTGCTTTAGGTGGAAGTTATGCTTGTTCATATGCATTTACTTGGGGGTGGAAACATTACATTTCAAGAGATAAATCCGTATCCATAATGATTGATTCTGATATGTTTTTTATTAAAGATGTATCTTTTTCTAATATGATGAAAGAACATAATTTTGCTTTTGTACCTCATTATAGGCACTTAAGTTATTTTAAAAGTGAAAGTGAACCAGGAGAATTTGCCTTTAGTTATCCATGGAATGGGTTTGTAGTTGCAAATATACCTAATATGCCAAATCCTCATGAATTGAGTTGGGGACTTGCAAATTACAATGGAATAACATGTGATGTTGGTGGAGAATGTCTAACGTATATGAATAAGTATAAAGATCAATTGAAAATTAAATATTTTGACCAAATTTCTATTCAAAGAGATTCTTATGTTGAAAATGATCCTCATACAATACCTAAAAATCAAAATCAAATTGAAGTCGGGATAAATGGTTCTTTGGCAGTTTTACTTGAATATGATAATGAAAAGGATTTGATTCTTCCTTTTGAAACTTATGCACCTATAATAAAGGGGGGTGCTTATTATGCTGATAATAGAAGTTATCCATATCAAACAAAAAGGGATAATTATTGGGAATATTTTAAAAATATGTTCCAATATATTATTGATAAATTTTTAGTAAAATTTAATTTTCCTAAACCATCTTTTGTAGATCTAATAAAATTAGAATCTGATGATATTGAAGAATCCTTTATTTTTCATTATAAAAATGCAAGTAATAGTCACATTTGGATGGGGAAAAATTATAATTCTAAAAAAACAGAATCATTAAAAATGTTACTTAATTAAATTAGAGGAAATAAAAAATGCCATTTGATATTTTTCCAAAAGATGAAGTAGATTTTTTTAATTTAATTAAAGAAAATGTTAAAGTTATTTTTGATATTGGATCTAGGGATGATATTGATTATTTAAAAAATTCTTATGATAAATCAAGAGAGTTTCATTTATTTGAACCTGATCCAAAATTTTTGACACAAATTAAAAATCAAATTAAACAATTAGAAGATACTGAAAGTGTAGAAAATTTAATATATCTTAATTGTTTTGGACTGGGTGATAAAGAAGGTATTTTTACATATTATCCAAATACTCAATCATTTGTTTTTAGAACATATTTGGCAACTTCTGAAGATGTTGGAATTTCCTTTCCTGTTAAAACTTTAGATAGTTATTGTAAAGATAACAATATAAAAAAAATTGATTTTCTAAAAATAGATATTGAAGGTATGGAAATAGATGTCTTTAATGGTGGAAAAAATATTCTTAGTAATACTGATATAATTCAATTTGAATTTGGATCTTGTATGTTAGATAGAGGAGTATCACCTGAAGATTTGCTTAGATGTTTTGATAATAGTAAATTTGATATTTTCTTACAAAAAGTTGATCCAAGACATCCTTTTTATTTTGAATCTATGCCATTGTTGATACCATTAACAATAGAATTATATACTACAATTAAAAAATACATGATTGAAGGTAGTGGATGTAATATGGTTGCAATTAAAAAAGAAATTGCTCCTCAATTATATAATAAAATTATTTCTAATTAAGAACAAAAAATTTATGATTAGTGTTTATGGTGCTTCTGGATTTGTGGGTGATAGATTCTGCAATATCTACCCCCATTTCATTGTGAAGCAAAATAGAGATGAAAGAATCCCAAAAACAAAAAACATTCTTTACTTAATTTCTACAGTAGACAATTACAACGTTCATACCAATATTACATTAGATGTTGAAACCAACCTCAAAGTTCTTTGTGAAGTTTTGGATTTTTGTAGAGATTCTGATATTGTCTTCAATTTTGTTAGTTCTTGGTTCGTATACGGGGAAACTGAATTACCAGCAAAAGAAGAATATATCTGCAAACCAACAGGGTTCTATTCCATTACAAAAAAAGCAGCAGAAGATTTATTGATTTCTTTCTGCAGAACATATGGTGTTAAATATCGTATTCTTCGATTATGTAATGTCTTGGGTAAGAGTGACAATAAAGCATCTCTCAAAAAGAACGCTTTGGTTCACATGATTAATCTTCTTAAGCAAAATGAAGATGTTTATCTATATGATGATGGAACACCAGTTCGTGATGTAATGCATATTGATGATGTATGTAGAGCAATAAAACTTATCTGCGATAAAGGAAACATAAACGAAATTTATAATGTTGGAAGTGGACAACCAACAACTATTGGTGATATAATTGGTAAAGCAAAGGAGTATCTGGATTCTAAGTCGATTATAAAGTCAAAAGAAGCGCCAGAATTCCATAAGATAGTTCAGGCAAAAGATTTTTGGCTTGATACTTCAAAGTTAAATCAACTTGGATTTAAACAATCAATTCCAATAGACAAAATAATCGGAGAATTATGTATCAGTTAATTGACAATTTTATTGAGTCCGCAAAAGAAATGGATAGTGATATCTTTCCATTCATTGCTAATAAAGATTGGGTAGAAGGTAAACCTGTTTATTATTCTGGACCCTATTGGGATGATCTTGAGGCAAAAGAACTTATTCATTCAGTCTTAAAGGGAAAGTGGCTTTCTTCTGGTGAAAAAGTGAATAAGTTTGAGCATGAGTTTTCTAAAAAGTTTGGATTTAAATATTCTGTGATGGTGAACTCTGGAAGTTCTGCTAATTTAGTCATGTTTGCTGCTCTTAAAAAATATTTTGGATGGCAAGATGGCGATGAAATCATTGTTTGTGCGTGTGGATTTGCCACTACTGTAGCTCCAATTG
>Ga0194132_10010523_pt1 | contig 12267 bp, 11 predicted proteins | sample TA2KigOf80mmetaG_FD_148612 | JGI IMG/M metagenome (GOLD analysis project Ga0194132, IMG submission 148612) | Freshwater microbial communities from Lake Tanganyika, Tanzania - TA2015054 Kigoma Offshore 80m | ecosystem: Environmental > Aquatic > Freshwater > Lake | place: Tanzania: Lake... | reverse complement strand
GCAGGGCGCGCGCGCGTTCGACGGCGCCGCCGCCTTCCGTCACGTCGAGAAGCTCGTCGCGATCGGCCCGCGTCCGGCCGGCTCGCCCGAAGGCGCGCGGGCGCGCGCCTACATCGAAGCGGAGCTGCGCGCGGCCGGCGTGGAGACGCGCGTGCTGCCGTTCGAGGCCGTGACACCGCACGGACGGCTGCCCATGGCGAACGTGGTCGGCGTGCTGCCCGGCAAGCGCCCGGACGTCATCATGATCGGCGGCCACTACGACACGAAGTGGTATCCGAACTTTCGCTTCGTCGGCGCGAACGACGGCGGCTCGAGCACCGGCCTCCTCCTCCAGCTCGCCCGCGAGCTGGTGAAAGCGCCGCGCGAGTTCACGTACTGGATCACCTTCTTCGACGGCGAAGAGGCGCGCGGCGAGTGGAGCAGCACCGACAGCCTCTACGGCTCGCGCCACCTCGCGGCCGAGCTGGCCCGCACGCACACGCTGCCGCGCGCGATGATCGTCGTGGACATGATCGGCGACAAGGACCTCGCGATCCGCAAGGAAGGCTACTCGACGAACTGGCTCACCGAGATCGTCTGGAGCACGGCGCGGCGGCTGGGCCACGGGCGCCACTTCCTGAACGACGTCATGCCGGTGGAGGACGACCACGCGCCCTTCCTGCGCCTCGGCGTTCCCGCGACGCTGCTGATCGACTTCGACTACCCGCCCTGGCACACCGCGGCCGACACGCTCGACAAGGTCTCGGCGAAGAGCCTCGCCGTCGTCGGCGAGGTGGTGCGCGAAGCGCTCCCCGCGGTGGAGCAGGCGCTCATCAAAGGAGGCCGCTGAGACATGCCACGCATCCGTGAGATCGACGAGCCGGGGGACGACCCGATCCTGACCGACCTGTTCGCCAAGGAGCGCGAGGCCTTCGGCATGGTGTTCAACACCTCGAAGGTGATGGGCCACCGCCCCGGCATCCTGCGCGCGGCGAAGCAGCTCGGCGCCGCGATCGAGAAGTCGGGCCTGCTGCCCGCCGGCCTGCTCCCGCTCGTCTACCTGCGCGTCGCGCTGATCAACGGCTGCCCCTTCTGAATCGACATCAATGCATCCCGTGGGATGCAGGGGGGCGCGTCCGAGGAGAAGATCCGCGCGATCGAGTCCGCGCAGAGCAGCGAGCTCTTCACGGAGCCGGAGCGCGCGGCGCTCGCCTACGCCGAGGCGATGACGATCACGGGCCGGAAGGTCGACGACGCGCTCTTCGCGCGCGTCCGCGCGTGCTACGACGAGCCGCAGATCGTGGAGCTGACGGCGGCCGTCGCGTTCGAGAACTTCCGCAGCACGTTCAATCCCGCGCTCGGCGTCGAGGCCCAGGGCTTCTGCGTGCTCGAGTAGGCGCGTGAATCGCCGCTGGGTCCTGCCCGCGGCGATGTTCTCCGGGACGGTGGCGTGGTCCTTCGTCTCGGTGAGCCTGCCGTTCCACGTGCGCGCGATCAGCGACGTCGACCCCGTCGCGACGCTCAGGTGGACCGGCTGGATCCTCGGCGTCACCGCGCTCACCACCGTGCTCACGGCGCCCTTCTGGGGCATGATCGGCGACCGCTACGACCCGCGTCGGCTCTACGTCGTCATCGAGGTGCTTCAGGGGATCGGCTTCCTCGCGATGGCGATCGCGCGCACGCTGCTCGAGCTCTTCGGCGCGCGGCTCGTGCTCGGCTTCTGGGGCGCGGCGTCGACGTTCTCGTTCATCATCGCCGGCCGCGAGGCCGATCCGGCCGAGACGCGGCGGCAGGTCTCGCGCATGCAGGCCTCGATGATGGTCGGGCAGGTGCTCGGCCCGCTCTTCGGCGCGATGGCGGCGGCGCAGATGGGCTTCCGCCTGTCGTTCGTGCTCGCGGGCCTCGTGCTCTTCGCCACCGCGGCGTTCGTGCAGCTCGGCGTCCCGCCGCTGCCCCCGGCCCGCGCCGCCGACGCGCGCCGTGCGGCACGGGCGCCGGTGAGCGTGGTCGGCGTCACCGCGATCGTGCTCGGCGGCTCGATCCAGATCATGTTCCTGCCCGCGGTGCTGCCGGAGCTCCTGGAGGGGCTCGGCGTCGAGCCGGCGCGCACGCTGGAAGCCGGGGGCATCGTGCTGTTCGTCTCGGGCATCGCCGCCGCCGTCGGCTCGCTCGCGGCACCGCGGCTCGCGGAGGCGCTGCCCGAGCGCCAGCTCATCCCGCTGCTCCTGGGCGGCTCTTCTGTGTTCCTGGTCGCTTTCAGCCTCGCCGGCTCGGTGTGGAGCTTCGGCGCGCTCCGCTTCCTCCAGGTGCTGTGCGTGGCACCCGTCTTTCCGATCGTGGTCGCGCGGATCGCGCACCGCGTGGGCGGCAAGGCGATCGGCTTCATCAACTCCGCGCGCATCGGCGCCGCGTTCATCGGCCCGGTCGTGGCCACCACGCTGCTGGCGTGGGGTCCCGCGCCGGTGCTCTATGTCTGCCTCGCGCTGATGACCCTCGCCTGCGCCCCGCTTGCCTGGCGGGGCGACGGGCGCGCCGGGGCGGCCGCATGAGCCGTCCGCTCGCGGACATTCGGCTCGAAGGGCTCACGACGAGCGACGGTCCGCCGCCGCACCTGCGCGCGATCTCGCTGCACGTCCGCTACGGCGAGCTGTTCAGCGTGCTCGCGCCGCCGCACTCGGGCAAGACCGCGCTCCTGCGCGCGGTGGCCGGCTTCCAGCCCCTCGCCGCCGGGCGCGTGCTCGTGGACGGCCGGGACGTCACCGCGCTGCCGCCGGCCGAGCGCTCGATGGGGATCGTCTTTCAGGACGGCGCGCTGTGGCCGCACCTCGCGGTGCGCCAGCACGTGGTCTACGGCCTCGCGCGCCTGCGCATGACCGCGGCGGAGGTCGACGAACGGCTCACGCAGGTGTTGCGCCGCCTGCAGCTCGAGGACGTCGGGGGGCTGCGGCCGGACGCGCTCTCGCTCGAGCAGCGGCGGCGTCTCGCGCTCGCGCGCGCGCTCGCCGCCGAGCCCCGCGTGCTGCTCCTGGACGAGCCGCTCGCGCACCTGGATCCCGTCACGCGCAAGGACCTTCGGATCGAGCTCGCGCGGCTGCATCGCGACCTCGCGGTGACGACCATCCAGGTGACGCGCGACGCGGCGGATGCCCTGGCGCTCTCCGACCGGCTCGCGGTGCTCGAGCACGGCGCGATCGCGCAGATGGGCGAGGTGGAAGAGCTGTACCAGCGGCCGCGCACGCGCGCGGTCGCGGAGGCGCTCGGGCCGGCGACGTTCCTGCCCGTGCGCGTGGTCGAGGTGCGCGAGCTCGGCGTGGTGGTCGAGACGGCGGCGGGCGCGCGCGTCCCGGTGGCGGGCATCGGGCAGTTCCGCCTCGGCGACCGCGGGCTGCTCGTGATGCGCCCGGAGACGCTCGCGATCACGGAGGCCGCGATGGGACGCGGCCCCGGCATTCCGGGCAAGGTCGCGCTGCGCGTCTACGAGGGCGCGCGCTATCTCTACGAGATCGACATCGACGTGGGCGTCCCGCTCCGGGTGGAAGTCCCGCCGAGCCAGACGCGCGTCTTCCGATTGGGTGACCCGGTAAGAGTCGAATGCAGTAGCGAAACCGTCGCGCTGATCCCCGACGCATAGCGCGCGCATCCGGGCGTTCGAGCGCGGGCTTCGCCCGCGCAGTCCGGTGCTGCTGGGGGGAGGCAGGGAGGAGCACGCCGTCAGGCGTGCGACGACCGCCGGAAGGGGGGCGAAGCCCCACTCCGGGTCAAATCGTGTAGGTCTTGTCCTGCTCGACCACGGTGACGGCGCCGTCGAGCTTCGCGAGCTCCTCGGCCGTCTCGTCCGCGAACTGCGGCTTCACGTGGTAGACGAACACCGGCACGCCGGGCGGCATCTTGTCGCGCTCGCGGCGCACGCGCTCGGGCGTCATGTGGCGCGAGATCTCCGCGAGGCCCGCGAGGCGGTTCGGGAACGCGCACTCGATCAGCACCCCGCGGATGCCGGGGACCCTGCGTGCGGCCTTCCACAGCGCTTCGGTCGGCGCGGTGTCGCCGGAGTAGACGAAGCCCGAGATGCCGTCGTGCACGATGAACCCCGCGGCCGGCACGGTGTGATCGACGGGCACGGCGATCACGCGCAGGTCGCCGAACGTGTAGTCGCGCTCGGGCACGAGCGCGCGGTACGCCGCGGCCGGGCACTCCGCGGGGATCGCGCTGAAGTCCGGCCACACCACGTTGTTGAAGATCCCGGTCCGGATCGCGTCGATGACCGGCGTGAGCCCGGCGAGCGTGACCGTGCGATGCAGGTCCGCGGTGGCGAGCATCTCCACCAGATAGGCCGCGCCGACGACGTGGTCGAGGTGCGCGTGGGTCAGGAGGACGTTGTCGATGCCGAGCTGCTCCGCGACCGGAAGGGCGCTGCCGACCGACCCCGCGTCTACCAGGGTGCGGTCGTTCACGAGGAAGGCGGAGGGGCGCTGCCCGGGCCCTTCGCTCCCGAAGGCCCCAAGCACCCTGATGTTCATTCCGGCGGGATCTTAGCATAGAGTGCGGGGATGGCCGTCGCACGAAAGCTCGTCGGCGCGTTTCGCGGGCCGTCGGTCGCGCGCCGGCTGGTGGGCGGTCTCCTGGCGGCGGCCATCGTGGTGGGCCTCGTCTTCTTCGAAGCGCTCGAGCCCATCGAGCTGGACGCGCTCGACCGCCTGTTCCGGGTCCGCGGGGCACAGGCGCCGACGGCGCCGATCATCGTGGTGACCGTCGACGAGGACACGTTCGACGAGCTGGACCTGGCGTGGCCGTTCCCCCGCGCCCTCCACGGCACGCTCGTCGAGATGATCGCGAGCGGCAACCCGCTGGCCATCGGCGTCGACCTCGTGTTCCCCGAGCCGTCGGTCCGCGGCGCGGAGGACGACCGGGAGCTCGGGGAGTCGGTCGCGCGGGCCCAGCGCGTGGTCCTGGGCGCGGCGATCACGGTGGTGTCCGAAGGGTTCTACGTCAAGACGGACGCCAACTTCCCGATTCCCGCCATCCGCCACGGCGCCGCGGCGGTCGCGCCGGTGAACCTGCCGCCCGACCCCGACGCCGTCATCCGGCGCATGGCGCTGCGGCATCGCGTGGGCGAAGACACGTTCGACGGCTTCGACTTCGCGATCTACAAGCTCGCCGCCGCGAACGGCCTCCCGGTGGCGGAGGCGCCCCGCCGCAACATCGCGATCATCAATCATCGCGGCGGACGCCAGACCTATCCGTGGGTGCCGTACCACCGGGTGGTGAAGGGCGACGTCGATCCCAAGGTGTTCGAGGGCAAGATCGTGCTGATCGGCGCGACCACCGCGATCCTCCACGACCTGTTCCCGACGCCGTTCGAGCGCGGCGGCACCATGCCGGGCGTCGAGATCCACGCGCACGCCATCGACACGCTCGTGCGCGGCGACCGCATCGGCGCCGCGCCGTGGTGGGTCGCGGCCGTGCTCGCGGTCGCGCTCGCGCCGCTCGGCTCCTGGCTCGTGCTGCGCCTGCGCGCCTTCCGGGCGTTCGGCGCCATGATCGCCGTGTGGCTCGGGCTGGCGGGCATCACGCTCGTGGCGTTCTCGACCTCGCAGCTCTGGATCCAGTCCGTCGCGCCCACCCTGGCGCTCGTGCTCGGGTACGGCGCCACCTCGATCGAGCACTTCATCCGCGAGCAGCGGGAGAAGCGCCGCCTCTCGCAGTTCTTCTCGCCCGACGTCCTGCGCGAGATCGTCCGCCATCCCGAGCACGTCCAGCTCGGCTCGGCCCGCCGGCTCGTCACGGTGTTCTTCTCCGACCTCCGCGGCTTCACCACGCTGTCGGAGCGGATGGAGCCGGAGGTGCTCGGGGAGATGCTCCGCGAGTACCTCTCCGAGATGACGGAGATCGTCTTCCAGCACAAGGGCACCGTCGACAAGTACATCGGCGACTGCGTGATGGCGATGTGGAACGCGCCGTTCGACGACCCCGATCACGCGGTCAACGCCGTCCGCACCGCGCTCGACTTCCAGGAGCGCACGCTCCAGGTCTCCGCCAAGTGGGAGGAGAAGCTCGGCGGGAAGATCCGCAACGGGTGCGGCATCAACACCGGCGAGGCGGTCGTCGGCACCATGGGCTCGCGCCAGCGCCTGGAGTACACGGCGATCGGCGACACCGTCAACCTCGCGGCGCGGCTCGAGTCGATCACCAAGGACTACAACTCCTCGATCGTGATCAGCGAGAGCACCTACGACTACGTCAAGGGCCAGTTCATGACGCGCGAGCTCGGCGCGGTGACCGTGAAGGGCAAGACGCGGCCCGTGAAGATCTTCGCGGTGCTGCCGACCGACATCCGCCGCCACCCGCGCGCCGCGCTCGACAGCGCCGCGCACATCACGCTGGCGGGGCTCGACAGGACGTGGGAGGTCCGCACGCGGGACATCTCCGAGACCGGCGTGGCGCTCGTCGGCGTGCCGGACGACCTCGAGAAGGGCACCGTCATCGAGATCCGGCTCGAAGGCGGCGGGCTGCCGAAGCCGCTGGTGGTGTCGGGCATGATCATGTGGAAGCGCGGCGACTCGGCCGGCGTCTCGTTCACGGAGCTGGACGAGGTCGCGCCGGTCGTCTCCACCTACGTCTCGACCCGGGAGCACCTCAAGTAGAATGGGCCTGTGAACGACGACTTCGACTATCCGACGATGGCGCGGGCGCTGATCCTGGGCGACAAGGACACCGTCGCCCGCAAGACCCGCGAGGGGCTCGATCTCGCGATGGACCCCAAGGCCCTCATCTTCAAGGGCCTCATCCCGGGCATGGACGTGGTGGGCGAGAAGTTCCGCCGCAACGAGTACTACGTGCCCCAGGTGCTGCTGTCGGCGCGCGCGATGTACGCGGGCTTGGATTTGCTCAAGCCGCTCATCACGGCCGCCGCGCGCGGCGACGACTATCTCGGCATCGTGGCCATCGGCACCGCGCAGGGCGACCTGCACGACATCGGCAAGAACCTCGTCGCCATGATGCTCGAGGGCGCGGGCTTCAAGGTGCACAACCTCGGCCGCGACGTCGCCCCCGAGAAGTTCGTGGAGGCGGTGCAGGAGCACGGCGCCAACATCGTCGGCATCTCCGCGCTGATGACCACCACCATGCCCGGCATGAAGCGCACGATCGACGCGCTCGCCAAGGCGGGCCTGCGCGAGCGGGTCAAGGTGATGATCGGCGGCGCGCCGGTGAGCCAGGCGTTCGCGGACGAGATCGGCGCCGACGGCTACGCGAAGGACTCGACGCTGGCCGTGATCAAGGCGAAGGAGCTCATGGGCGTGCAGGACAAGGAGAACGCGGAGGCGGCGGCCTCGTGAAGGCGCGCGGCTGGGAGATCGTCCAGCGCGTGAAGGCGGGCGAGCGGCTCGTCTTCGACGGCGGCTACGGCACGATGCTCTTCGCGGCCGGGCTCCTCAACGGCGCGTGCCCGGAGCTGTGGAACGACACGCACGCGGACGTCGTGGCCGGCATCCACAAGGGCTACTACGACGCGGGCAGCGACATCGTCGAGACGAACACGTTCGGCGGCACGCGGCTCAAGCTCGACGAGTACAAGATCGGCGACCGCACCGCCGAGCTGAACGTCAAGGGCGCGCGGCTCGCGCGCAAGGTCGCGCCCGCGCACGGCTACGTGGCGGGCTCCATCGGCCCCACGAGCCGCCTGCCGCTCGACTACGCGCTCGACAACGGCGTCACCGACGAGGACTACGAGGTGACGTTCAAGGAGCAGGCGCAGGCGCTCGCCGAGGGCGGCGTCGACATCTTCGCCGTCGAGACCATGATGTTCCCGCAGGAGGCCACCGCCGCGATCCGCGCGTGCAAGGCCGTGGCGGACCTGCCGGTGATGGCGACGATGTTCTTCCAGTACGAGGAAGGCAACGACCGCGACCGCACGATGTGGGGCGAGAGCCCGGCGGACGTCGCGAAGAGCCTGCTCGCCGCCGGCGCCGACGTGGTGGGCATGAACTGCGGCCGCGGCCCCGACCGCGCGATCGTCATCATCCGCGAGATGCGCGAGGTCACCGACGCGCCGCTGGTCGCCTACCCGAACGCCGGCCTGCCCGTCACCAAGGGCGACGTCGTGACGTACGAGCTGGGTCCGGAAGAGATGGCGCGGGACTACCCGGCGCTCCTCGCGGCCGGCTGCAACATCGTGGGCGCGTGCTGTGGCTCGGATGCCGAGCACATCCGCCGCATCGTGCAGGTCGTCCGCTCCCACCGGACGTAGGTATGAGGCCGGGGGGGGGACGGGGGGCCATCTCGGGGCCCGTCCGTGTTCAAGCACCCGCCGCCTCCCGCGTCCTCGACGATATCCCGCTCGCGATCGATCCCGACGAGGTCCTGCGCTTCCAGGGCTACAAGGCCGGCGTCGATGTCCCGCCCGCCGACGTGATGGCGCTCTTCGACGAGGCGCTCGCGCTCGGCCGCACGTTGATGCGCCCGCGCGCGGCGCTCCGTACGTATCGCGTCGTGCGCGACGGCGACCGGCTGACGGTCGACGCCGCCGGATCCTCCGGCGCGGTGACGCTCACGATCCCCCGCATCGCCGAGCGGTGGGGCGCGATCGAGACGATCACCGCGGGCGTGGTGACGATCGGCGAGGCGCTCGAGCGGCGTGCGGCCGAGCTGTGGGAGGCGCGCGAGCTGCCGCTCGCGATGATGCTCGACAGCGTCGGGTCCGGCGCGGTGGAGAGCCTCGCGGAGTACGTAAACGATCAGCTCTGCGGTGAAGGCATCGCGCGCGGCGTGAAGGTCACCAACCGCGTGAGCCCGGGCTATGGCGGATGGGACGTCGCGGAGCAGGCGTTGCTGTGGCGCCTGTGTCCCGGGGATCCGATCGACGTGACGATCAACGAGGCGTGCTTCATGACGCCGACCAAGACCATCACGATCCTGGTCGGCGCCGGTCCCGACGCGCGCGTGGACGACTACTTCACCCAGTGCGCGCGCTGCTGGATGCGGGACTGCGCGTACCGCCGCGCGCCCGCGGCGCGCACGGTCCGGCGCTGACCCCGGACCGCCTGCTCGCCGGCTCGTAGCGTATCCATCTCGACGCATTGACCGTCCGCGGCGTGCGGGCGTAGCGTGACCGCATGACGCCGCACGGCCGTCGCGACGACGCGGGGATCGCGCAGGTGCCCTTCACGGAGCGGCGCTGGTCGCGGAAGGACTACTACCGCCTCGGCGAGGCGGGGGCGTTCGTCGACGAGAACCTCGAGCTCATCGACGGGCAGCTCATCGTCGCCGAGCCGAAGGGCACCTACCACGTCACGGCTCTCGGCAAGGCGGTGCGCGCGCTGAACGCCGCGCTGCCCGCGGGGTGGCACGTTCGCGTGCAGGACCCGATCGCGCTCGACGACGAGTCGGAGCCGGAGCCCGATATCGCGGTCGTCCCCGGCGCGGTCGAAGACTATGTCGACGCCCATCCGCAACGCCCCGCGCTCGTGGTCGAGGTCGCGGACACCAGCCTCGCGTTCGACCGGGAGCGCAAGGGCAGCCTCTACGCGCGCGGCGGCATCGCGGACTACTGGATCGTGAACGTCGCGGACCGCTCGCTCGAGGTCTACCGCGAGCCGTCGCGCGACCGCTCGGCGGCCTTCGGGTGGCGCTACCTCTCGGTCGATCGGCTCACGCCGCCGGCGGACGTCGCGCCGCTCGCGCTGCCCGAGGTGCGCGTGGCGGTCGCCCAGCTCCTGGCGTAGGTCGCCGCGCGCCTACGAACAGTCGACGCACGGCCCGCCGCCGCCGATGAAGCTCGTGATCGTCGCCACGTTCGACGTCCCGAAGGCGTTGTGCACCCGGAAGGTGAGCGTCTCGACCCCGGACGCGCCCGGAGCCGGCACGTACGTCAGGTTCGGGGCGACGCCGGTCAGCGTCCCGTTCGCCGGCAGCGTCAGCAGCTCGTAGGTGAGCGGTCCGCCGTCCGGATCGATCGCGGTGAGGGCGATGGCCGTCGGGACGTCGGGCGGGGCGACCACGGTCTGGTCGAACGCCTGCGGCGTATCGCCCTGCGGCTGCACCGTGATCGTCATCGTCACCGGACCGACCTCGTCGCCGTCGCTCGCCACGACCGTGAAGGTGTCGGTCCCATGGAAGTTCGGCGCGGGCGTGTAGACCAGGTTCGGGGCAGTGCCGCTGAGGACGCCGTGCGCCGGATAGGTGGCCACCTCGTAGTAGATCGCGTCGCCTGACGGCGACGAACCCTGCAGCGTGACGGCGACCGGCGTGTCTTCCGCCGTCGACACCGTCAGCGGGACGATCGTGGGCGTCTGGCCGTCGCCGGGGCGGAAGGTCAGCGTGATCGCGCGGCCGGCTCCGGCGACCTCGCCGGAGTAGACGTTGCTTTGCGCGTGCAGCTGCATCGCGAGATAGAGCGTCCGCCCCGAGCGGACCCGGAGCACGAGCGGTTGGTTCTGCACGGATGACGCTCCTCCCGGGAGCTGCGAGAACACGAAAGGCGTCGTCAGCGGCGGCTCCGGGAGGAAGCTGAACGCGGTGCCGAGGAAGGGCGCCGGAGCGGATCCTGGCACTCGGCCCGTGGACGGACATTCTTCGTGCGGCGGTCGAGGCCGGCGCCCTCGTCGCCATCGAGCCGCATTGGCGCACGGACCTCGCGCGTCTGCTGCCCGAGCTCGACGCCGCCGCGCCGGCGGCGGCGGACGACTACCGGCGACTGTTCATGGCGGTCGACGCCGTCATCCAGGCTCTCGCCGCCCGTCAGCCCGTGCTGCTGACGCTCGAAGACGCCCACGCTTCGGACGACATGACGCTTCGGCTCGTCGCGTTCCTCGCGCGTCGCACGCAGGCCGCGCGCGTGGCGATCGTGCTCACCGCGCGCGATGACGAGCTCGGCCCCGCGCTCCACACGGTTCTCGACGACCTCGATCGAGAGCGCGCCTTCGCGCGCATGATGCTCGGCGCGCTGAGCCGCGAGGAGACCGCGGCGCTGGCCACGAGCCTCATGCGAGTGGGCGGTGACCCGGCCGCGGCGTCGCGTGTGGTCGACCGGGTCTGGGCGGTGAGCGAAGGCCACCCGCTCGTCGTGGTCGAGGCGGTGCGCGCGTTCGAGCAGGGGCAAGCGGCTCCCGCCGGCGCCGGCGGCGATGTCCCGGAGCGCATCAGGGCGCTGATCGAGGCGCGCTTCCAGCGCCTCGGGGACGTCGCGCAAGCCGTGCTCGGAGTGTCGGCGGTCATCGGCCGCGGCTTCGAGTTCCCGCTCCTCCAGCGCGTCGCCGCGATCGACGACCGCGCGACGGCGGCGGCGGTCGAAGAGCTCGTGCGGCGCCGCGTGCTGCAGGCCCGGGGTGACCGCCTGGAGTTCACGCACGACCGTGTACGAGAGGTGGCGTACGCGCGGCTCGTGCTCCCGCATCGCAAGGCCTTGCACGGTGCCGTCGCGCGCGCGCTCGAGAGTCTCGCGGGCGAGTGGGCGAGCCGGCCGCTCGAGTTCCATGCCGCGGTGGCCCACCACGCCGCCGCGGCCGCCGATCTCGAGCTCGCGCTCGGCCACTCGCTCGCCGCGGGGCGTCTGTCGGCCGCGGTGTTCGCGCACGACGACGCGCTTCGTCATCTCGACATCGCGCGCTCGTGTGCCGCGCAGCTCGCCGGCCGCGATCGGATGGCCGAGGTCGAAGAGGCCACCGGCGACGCGCACTTCCGTCGTGGCACCCTCGGCCCGGCGGTCGCGTGTTACGAGCGCGCGCGCGCGCTGACGGTCTCGTCGCGTCAGCAGGCCGCGATCGACGTGAAGATCGGGCGGGCGCTGGTGCCGGCCGGCGACCCGCGCGCGGTCGCGGTGCTGGAGCACGCGCTCCGTCATCTCGACCCAGCCACCCAGGCGAACGACGTCGTCTCGGCCACCGCGATGCTCGGCCGGTTCGTCCACCTCGCCGGCCGCCCCGGGGAGGCGGTCGAGCTGCTGCATCGCGCGCTCGAGCGGAGCGACGGCGCGCTGGACGAAACCCGCGTCTACATCTACGGCTACCTGGCTGGCGGCTACCAGCACCAGATGCGGATGGCAGAGTGCGGCGAGTGGGCCCGAAAGGCGATGGCCGAGACGGCGGCCGAGAGCATCGCGATGGCGGGATGCCTTGGCTACCTCGCGCAGGCCGACTATTTCCGCGGCCGGTGGGACGAGGCGATCGGGTGGGCCGAGCGCGCGATCGACGTCGCCCGGCGGCTCGGAACGGCCGCAACGCTCGCGTTCGGCACCCACGACCTCGCCAATGGCCTGCACGGGCGCGGGGACCTCGCCGACGCCGCCCGCGCCGC
>Ga0194132_10010522_pt1 | contig 12270 bp, 11 predicted proteins | sample TA2KigOf80mmetaG_FD_148612 | JGI IMG/M metagenome (GOLD analysis project Ga0194132, IMG submission 148612) | Freshwater microbial communities from Lake Tanganyika, Tanzania - TA2015054 Kigoma Offshore 80m | ecosystem: Environmental > Aquatic > Freshwater > Lake | place: Tanzania: Lake... | reverse complement strand
CGCGGCGCCATCCGAGGGCGGCGCCTACGCCGTGCCGCGCATGGCCACCAACGCGTGGTTCGCGATCACCGGCAACGATGCCACCGCGCTCTTTGCCAAGATCTGCGCCATCGACCTGCGCCCCAAGCGCTTCGCGTTGCACGCCGTCGCGCAGACCTCGATCGCCCGCCTCAACGGCATCATCATCCGCGCCGATCTCGGCCCGACGCTGGCCTTCCACCTGCTCGCGGACAGCGCGTCGGCGAGCTACCTGTGGGGTGCCGTGGTCGATGCCATGGGCGAGTTCGGCGGGCGTCCGGTCGGGCTCGAGGGGCTCCGGCGGCTCGCATCTTGACCCTCGGAAACCACCCCGCGTGATCGGCTCGCTCGATCGGCGCAGCGCATGACCGCGGGTCTGCTCGGTGCCGTCTGCGCGTTGGCCTGGGGCGGGATCGCCTTCGCATCGCGGTATCCCGGGCAGTCGCTCGGACCCGTGAACGCGCTGCTCGGCCTCACGGCAGCCGGGCTCGTGGTGCTCACGCCGTGGCTGTGGCTGGTTGACAGCGGACTGATGTGGAACGGCCGCGGCTTCGCCTTCGCGGCGTTGAGCGGGCTCAGTCTTGCGATCGGCGGTGTGTTCTTCTTCACCGCCCTGACGCGCGGTCCGATCGGCATCGTGAGCCCGATCGCCGGTGGCCTGTACCCGGGCTTCAGCGTCGTCATCGCGGTGTTTCTCGGGGCGCGGCCGGAGCTGCCGCAATGGGCCGGCATCGCCGTGACACTCGCCGGGATCGTGCTCGTCGGCGCTGCGTTGAGACGACACGCGGGCGGCAGCAAGGCGCGGCTGAGGGACTTGCTCGTCACCGCGGCGCTCTCGACGGTAGCGGGGGTCTGCTATGCGGTGATGTTCAGCGCCGCCCGCGAGGGCACGGCGGCGATGGGGCAGGTGCAGACGACCTGGCTGGCCCGAGTCATCGCGCTGGCCGCAACGCTGGTCTATTTCTTCGCCCTCCAAAAACGCGAGCGCCTGGGGTTGCGGCTGCGCTGGTGGCCGTTCTTCTTGGTGCAGGGCACCGTCGACGCCGCTGCCTTCATCATCCTGTTCACCGCGAGCCAGCTCCCCGACGGCGAGCTGGCGGTCGTCGCCTCCTCGGCGTTCAGTGCGGTCTCGGTCCTGCTCGCGCGCTTCGTGTTGCGCGAGGCGGTAACGCCAGGGCAGTGGGCAGGCGTGGTTGCCGTCGTGCTCGGCGTCGGCATGGTATCGGCGCAGTGGTGAGCGGTCCCAAGGGTCCGAGGTGACCGCGGGCCTCCTCGGGGCGATCGCCGCCGTGATCTGGGGCAGCGCCGATTTCATCGCCCGCTTCACGGGGCGGGCGCTTGGCTACGACAGTGCTCTGCTCGGCATGCTGATAGCCGGGGCGATCGGGCTCACGCTGTGGATCTGGCTCGGCGCCGAACCCGTGCATTGGCACGCCACCGGATGGTGGCTCATTGCCGCTTCGGGCCTGGCCGTTATGGTGGGATCGCTGTTCCTCTACAATTGCCTGGCCCGCGGCCCGGTGACCATCGTGGCGCCGATCGTTGGCAGCTATCCGGCCCTGATCGTGGTGCTGTTGCTGATTCTCGGCGCGCGCCCCAGCGTCATGCAGTGGGCGGGTATGGCCGGCTGCCTCGCTGGCGTCGTGATCGTGTCGCGGAGCGCCGGCGGGTTCGAGACGAGCGCCGGTTACACGCGGCACGATCTTCGCATCACCGTCGCCCTGGCGCTGGTCGCGGCGCTGTGCTTCGCCGTGGCGCTGGCGGCCGGGCAGGCTGCGAGCGCGACGTTCGGAGCGTCCACGACGTCATGGCTGACCCGGCTCACCAGTCTCGGGCTGCTGCTGCTCCTCTTCCTCGGTCGCCGCCGGATGCCACGGCTCCCGCTACGGTGGTGGCCGGCGCTGGCGGCGCAGGGCACGCTCGATTCGGGCGCCTATGTCTTCGTCTTTGCGGCGACGAGCGGGGAGGGGGCGGCCATCGCGGCGGTGACGTCGTCGGGGTTCAGCGCGGTGACGGTCATACTCGCACGCGTGATCCTGCGCGAGCAGATGAGTCTGGCGCAGTGGTTCGGCACGGCGCTGATCGTGGCCGCCGTCGCCGTACTGTCGGCGCCGTGAGCGGCACCACGCTGCCGGCCGAGGGCGAATGGCGCCGGCGCGTGTGGCGGCTCGCGCTGCCCATCGTCGCGGCCAACGCGCTGGCGCCGCTGGTGGGCGTGGTCGACACCGCGGTCGTGGGCCACCTGCCGGCGCTCCACTATCTCGGCGGCGTCGCGATCGGTACCACGCTTTTCAGCTTTCTCTATTGGGGGCTGGGGTTCCTGCGCATGGGGACGACCGGGCTGGTCGCGCAGGCGTACGGCGCCGGCGACCATGACGAGCTGCGCGCCGTCCTGGCGCGCGCGTTGCTCGCCGCCGCGGCGCTCGGTGTGGTCCTCGTTGCCGCCCGGCAGCCGATCGCCGATCTCGCGTTTCTCGTCATGGCGCCCAGCATGCTCGTGGAAGCGGCGGGGCGAACCTACGTCGGGATTCGCATCGTCGCGGCGCCGGCGGTGCTGGCGAACTGGGTGGTGCTGGGTTGGCTCATCGGCGTTCAGCGGGTGCGCGCGGCCTTGCTCATCCAGGTGGTGATGAACGGGCTCAACATGGCGCTTGCCGTCCTGTTCGTATTCGGCCTGGGCTGGCAGGTCGCGGGAGTGGCGGCGGCGACGGCGATTTCCGAGTACGCGGCGGCGGCAATGGGGCTCTGGCTGCTCGCCCGCCTGCTCGGGCGGCTGCCGGGGCGCCTCAGCCGGGCGCGCATCCTGGAGCGCGCCGGCCTGGTGCGGACCTTCGCGATCAACCGCGACATCTTCATCCGCACGGTTTGCCTGCAGCTCGGCCACGGCTACTTCACGGTACTCGGCGCGCGCATGGGCGATGCCATGCTCGCGGCCAATGCCGTGCTGTGGAACTTCCTGATCTTCGCCGCCTATGCGCTCGACGGTTTTGCCCACGCCGCGGAGGCACTGGTGGGAGGGGCAGTCGGGGCGCGCGACCGTCGCGCCTTAGGCCTCGCGGTGCGCCACACCACGGTGCTCGCCGGTGCCGTCTCGTTCGGGCTGTGCGTGTTCTACGGCGTACTCGGTCCGACCATCATCGACCTGCTCACCACGCTGCCGGAAGTGCGAGCGGCCGCCTTGATCTACCTGCCCTGGGCGGTCGCGCTGCCGCTGGTGGCCGTGTGGAGCTATCAGCTCGACGGCATCTTCATCGGCGCCACGCGCGGCGCCGACATGCGCAACGGCATGATCGTGGCCCTGCTCGTCTTCGGCGGCGCCACGCTTGTCCTCGTGCCGGCGTGGGGCAACCACGGGGTCTGGCTGTCGCTTCATGTCTTCGTCGTGGCGCGGGCGCTGGCGCTCTGGGCGCGCTATCCGGCGCTCGCGGCGAGCGCGGCCTGACCCGCTCTGCTAGGATGGCGCTGCAATCGACAGGGAGGCCGTCGTGGCATACCGAATCTGGTTGATGGTCCTGACCGTAGCGCTCCCGCTGCTCGGCGCGAGCGAGGGGCAGGCGCAGGAGAGGGCTGAGGGCGATCGGGCAGCGATCGCTGCGGTCATTTCGCAGCAGATCGAGGCGTACCAGCGCGACGACGGCGCCGCGGCATTCGCCTTCGCCTCGCCGGCGATCCAGAATCTGTTTCAGACGCCGCAGAACTTCTTGGACATGGTGCGGCGCGACTATCAGCCGGTCTACCGCCCCAAGGAAGTGCGGTTCAGGGCTCTGGAGATCATCGAGGGGAGGTTGGTCCAGAAGGTCTTCCTGGTCGGCCCCGACGGCGTGCCGGTCGTCGCCGCCTACTTCATGGAGCAGCAGGCGGCCGGCGACTGGCGCATCGGCGGCTGCCTCCTGCTGCGCGACCCCGCGTTCACCACCTGAAATCGGCGATCGCTCAGGCTTCGGTGATGTGGAGGAAGCCCAGTTCGTCCACCGCGAGCGCCTGACCCGGGAGCACCACGGTCGTCGCCGAGGCTTCTTCGATGACGAGAGGCCCCGCCGTGCGGAACCCGGCTGGCAACGCATCGCGCGCGTAGATCAGCGTCTCGCGCACGCCGTCGTCGATGAAATCGACGGGACGCCGGCCCTTCGGCTCGGCGGCGTGTGCTGCCGACGCGAGCCGCTCGAACCTCGGGCGCGGCACCTCGGCCTCGGCGGTGAGGCGGAAGTGCACGAACTCGACCGGTTGGTCGGGCAGGCGGAAGGTGTAGGTCCTCTCGTGTGCGCGGTGAAAGGCATCGAGGATCGCCTCGATCGTGGCGTCCGCGAGGTCGATGGGGAAGGCGACGACGTGCTCCTGCCCGACGTAGCGCAGCTCGAGCGCGTGGCTGAAGGTGATGGCACGGTGCGCCTCGCCGCTCGCGAAGTAGCCCTCGGCCTCCGCTTGCATCTCGCCAAACAGCGCCTTGATGTCGGCGATGCCGATCGCGTCCTGGGCCAGGAACCGGGTGCGGATGATGTCGCGCCGGGGCGCGGTAGCGAGCATGCCCCAGGCGGAGAACGTGCCCGGGTAGCGCGGCACGATGACCTCGCGCACGCCGAGCTCGCGCCCGAGCGCCGCCGCGTGCATCGGGCCGCCGCCGCCGAAGGCGGCGAGAACGAATTCGCGTGGATCGTAGCCGCGCTGCACCGATACCAGCTTCAGCGCGTTGATCATGTTGGCCTCGACCACGCGACGCACGGCCCGGGCGGCGGCTCGCGTGTCGGCCCCGAGGCGCTCGGCGAGCGGCGCGAAGGCACGCTCGGCCTGCTCCCGCGATAGCCTGATCTGGCCGCCGGCGAAATCATCGGGATCGAGCACGCCCGCGAGCAGCATGGCATCGGTGACCGTGGGATGGATGCCGCCGAGGCCGTAGGACGCCGGCCCGGGATCGGCGCCCGCGCTCACCGGGCCGACCGAGAGGCGATTGGCCTCGTCGAGCCAGGCGATCGAACCGCCCCCGGCGCCGATCTCGACGATGTCGATGACCGGCACCTTCACCGGATAGCCCGGATTGACCCGCGTGCGCTCGAGGCTGTAGCCCGTCGTCACCTTGGGCTCGCCGTCCTCGATCAACGAGCACTTGGCGGTCGTGCCGCCGATGTCGAGCGAGATGACGTTGGGCTCGCGGCACTGGGCGCCGATCAGCGCAGCACCGTTCACGCCGGCCGCCGGTCCCGACTCGATCAGGGTGATGGGGTGGGTGCGCGCCCAGTCGAACGTCGTCGTGCCGCCGTTGGACTGCATCGCGAACAGCGCGCAGCGAATGCCGGTTGCCCGCAACCGTGCCTCGAGGTTGTCGAAATAGCGCTGCACGATGGGCTGCACGTAGGCGTTCAGCACCGCGGTTGTCGCCCGCTCGTACTCGCGCCACTCGCGCGAGATCTCGTGCGAGGCCGTGACCGTGACCCTGGGCAGCCGATCGCGCAGGTAACGTGCCGCTGCCGATTCGTGGGCCGGAAAGGCGTAGGAGTGGAGGAGCTGGATGGCGATTGCCGCCACCTTCTCGCGCTGGCAACTCGCCGCGAGCCCATCGAGATCGTCGAGGTTCAGTGGCTCGAGCTCCCGTCCGTCCACGCCAATCCGGCCGCCGACCTCGAAGCGCAGCGCCCGCGGCACGAACGACGCCGGCGTGTGGAACAACAGGTTGTACAGATCGGGGCGATTGCCACGGCCGATCTCGAGCACGTCACGGAAACCGCGGGTCGTCACCAGAGCGGTCTTGACGCCATTGTGCTCGGTGATCGCATTGATGACCGTCGTGCCGCCGTGGACGAAATAGGTCGCGGCCTCGGCCACGAGGCCGGCGCGGTCGATCGCCTCGATTACCCCGCGCGAGGGATCGGCAGGCGTCGTCAGCGTCTTGGCGACGCGGAGCGCGTTGCTCGCTTCGTCGAAATAGACCAGATCGGTAAACGTGCCGCCGACGTCGGTCGCGAGCCGGCCCACCCCTAGCGCCCGTGCGCGGCCCGCAGCGCTGCCGTGGCGTTCGCATCGAGCTCAAGGTTGCGCCCGACGACGACTGCGTAGTCATCGCGCGCCTGGGCCGGCGTCACGTAACCGTTCCAGACATCGCGCACCACTTCTTCCGGTGCGCGCTCGAGCGGGCTGCCCCAGCCCCCACCGCCACCGGTCGCGATGCGGATGCGGTCGCCGCGGTGCAGCGGCGTGGAGGGTGTACGCGTGACTCGGCGGTGGACACCGCGCTGAGTGAGCTCGATGTAGTTGGTGGTGCCCTGCCGTCCGCCGGCGACGCCCCACGGCTTCTCGATCGAGCGCCCGTAGCTCGCATAGATGATGCCTTCGTCTGCCAGCATTTCGTAATCGCGGACGATGCCATAGCCACCGCGCTGGCGCCCGGCCCCGCTGCCATCCGCGACGTTCAGCCCGTAGCTGTGGACGCGCAGCGGCACCTTGGCCTCGATCAGCTCGCTCGAGTAGTTGTAAGTGTCGCCATCGGTCAGCGCGATGAGGGCACTGGCGCCATCGCGCTGCCGCCCGGCGCCCCATCCGCCGTGCTGCGGCTCGAGGTGGACGAAGGGCTCGCCGGTGCCGGCGCGCCGGCCGGCGATGTAGGTGCCGCACAGGCTGACGTAGCTGCCGGCGCTGAACCGCTCGGGAGCGAGCGGCGCGAGCGCCTTCCACGCGAGCTCGGAAGCGTGGCACGAGCTCTCGAAATACCAGCCGACCGCCGCCGGCTTGACGGCGCTGAATACGGTGCCGTCCGGCACCACCACCTCGATGGGGCGGAACCAGCCCTCGTTCGACGGCTGGTGCGGTCCGGCGAACGCCTTGAACACCGTACGCACGGCAGAGACGAGCGACCAGCGTGAGCAGTTGATGGGCGCTGCGCGCTGTGCCGCACAGCCTGTGAAATCGAAGCGCATGCGCTCGCCGGCGATCGTCACCGCGACGCACACCGGGATGCGCTCGTCGTGCACGCCATCGCCATCGATCACGTCCTCGGCCCGGTACACGCCATCGGGCATCGCCGCGACCGCCTTGCGGCTGATCGCCTCGCTCGCCTCGACGATGTGGCGGAAGGTCGCCGCAAGCGTCGTCCGGCCGTAGCGGGCGCACATCTCGACCAGACGCTCATCGGCGATGCGCACGGCGGCAAGCTCGGCATTGAGGTCGCCAAGCGACAAGCGCGGCATCCGGATGTTGGCTTCCAAGATGTCCATCACCGCCTGATTGCAGACGCTGCGGTCATACAGCTTGAGGCCAGAGAGCCGCACGCCCTCCTCGTAGATCTCGACGGAGTCGGGGGAGAGGCTGCCCACCACCTTCCCGCCGATCTCGCTCCAGTGTGCGACCGCTACCGCAAAGGCCACGAGCGCGCCGTCGGCGAACACCGGCTTGACGATGCACACATCGGCGGTGTGGGTGCCGCCCTCGTAGGGGTCGTTGGTGATGAAGATATCGCCCGCGTAGATGGCGGCACCGAACTTGCGGCGGATGAACCTCACCTGGCCTGAGAACATGCCGGTGAACAGGGTGATGCCGTTGCTCTGCGCGATCAGCTCGCCGTTCGGGTCGCAGATGCCGCAGGCGAAATCGAGCACCTCGTAGATGACGGGGCTCATCGAGCTGCGCGCTAGCACGATGCCCATCTCGTCGGCGATGGCCAGAAGTTTGCCGCCGATGATCTCCGCGGTGACGCGCTCGCCTGCTGTGGTCATGGCATCCTCCGGTCCTGCCCAGCGTAGCCCATCGCGCGGCCAGGGTAAAACGGGCGGACGCCGATTCAGGCGGCGTGCGACTGGGGCGGGTGCGTGAGGAGGGCGTGAAGGTCCGTCGTGTGGCGGGTAGCCCGCAGAGCCGCGCAGAGGGCGCTATCACGCAGCAGGCGCGAGATGCGGGCGAGCGCCTTGAGGTGGTCGGCTCCCGCCCCTTCGGGTGCGAGCAGCAGGAACACGAGGTCGACCGGCTCGTCGTCGATCGCGTCGAACTCGACCGGCTCCGTCAGGTGGGCGAACACGCCGTAGAGGCGGTCAAGGCTAGGTAGCCTTGCATGTGGGATGGCCACGCCGTGCCCGACCCCGGTGGTGCCGAGGCGCTCGCGCTCGAGCAGCGCCTCGAAGATGTGCTGCTCGTGCAGGCCGCACAGCGGGGCCGCGGCCGTCGCGAGCTCTTGCAGCACCTGTCTCTTGCTCGCCGCCTTGAGCTCGGCCAGAACCGCGTCCGGTGTCACGAGTTCGCTGATTTCCATGAGGACTCTAAGGTCGGATGCGGGCACTCGCTAGGCCACGCCAGCGCCGCGAACCGTCGACGCTAGTCGCCTGACGCCGCCGGCGATCGCACCGCGGGGTAACCACGCCGCGGTGCGAGCGGCGTGCGAGGGCCGGACCATTAGACCTTGCCCCCCGCCGTGTCAATGACAGCCTCGGCGGTTGCGGCGGGAGTGCGCTCCACCATGGGGAATCCGGCCACCTCGGACTCGATCCTGTTGTTTTGCTTGATCCGGCGCCTGCCAACCGAAGAGGGAATACCCATGGCCTCCCTATATTTGGCAACGGTTCGACGCGCGATGTCCACACCTTGTTGCCGCAGGAGTACGACAATGCGGTCGTCGGATACCACGGCGTCCGCTGTCTCGGCGGCGATCATGCCGCGGATGCGATGGCGCACCGCCTCAGCCGAATGCGCATCCCCACCCTCGGCCGCGGCGATCGCCGAGGTGAAGAAGAACTTCAGGGGATAGGTGCCGCGCGGGGTCGCCATGTACTTATTGGTGGTCACCCGGCTCACGGTGCTTTCATGCAGACCAACTCCTCCAGCCACGTCGCGCAGGTTCAAGGGGCGCAGGTGCTCGATGCCCTCGTGGAGGAATGCCGTCTGGCGGCGGACGATCTCGGTCGCGACCTTGAGGATCGAGTTGGCGCGCTGGTCGAGAGAGCGGACGAGCCAGTTCGCGGACTGCTTGCGGCTCGAGAGGTAGGCTCGCTCGTCGCGGCTGCGGGCGTGGCTGGTGAGCGTCGCATAGTACGCACGGTTGACCAGTACCCGGGGGAGCGCGTCGCTGTTCAGTTCGACCGCCCAGCCGCCGCCACGCAGGTGGCGCACGAACACATCGGGTACTATCGGCTCGATTCGCTCGTTCGAGAACGCAAGCCCGGGCTTCGGGTTGAGGTGCCGCACCTCCGCCGCCATCGCGAGGACATCTTCGCGGTCGACGCTGCAGGCGTGGCAGAGGGCCGTGATGTCGTTCGCCGCCAGCAGGTCGAGTTGGGCGAGGAAGGCTTGCATCGCCGGATTGAGCCGGTCGCGCTCGTGTAGTTGCAGCGCCAGGCACTCGGCAAGCGAGCGTGCGCCGACGCCGGTGGGATCGAAGCGCTGAATCCCCTCGAACACGGCCACCACCCGCGCCAGATCGCACCCGGCGCTGGCCGCGACGGCCTCGAGATCTCCGGTGAAGTAGCCCGCCTCGTCGATGAGGTCGATGAGATGCACACCGATCAGCCGATCCTTCGGGTCGACGAAGGCGAGCCCGAGTTGCGCGTTCAGGTGGTCGTGCAGGGTCGGCACCGTGCCGATGGTGTCCTCGATCGTCCGGTCATCGCCCTCGAACCGCTTGCCGCCGCTGCCCGCCGCCGAGCCGAGATCGGGACCGGGCGCCACCTCCGACGTGCCCTCGGCCGCGCATATCTGGTCGTAATCGACATCGAGCGGCGCGACTTCCGAATCGGGTAGGTGCTCGCGCGCCGTCAGATCGTCGCTGCCGGCGCGGTCCGCTGACTCTGGGGCGTCGCGCGTCCGCTGGACTTCCTCGAGCGCCAGCCCATCGCCATCCGCGCGCTCGAGCAGCGGATTGGTTTCGATCTCCTGTTCGACGAACTGCGCGAGCTCGATCTGCGGCAGCTGCAGCAGTTTGATCGCCTGCTGCAGTTGTGGCGTCATCACCAGCGATTGCGTCTGGCGGAGGACCTGCCGCTGGGTGATGGCCATGACGGGATCGCCTAGAGGCTGAACCGCTCGCCGAGGTAGACGCGCCGCACGCCTTCGTGGTTGACGATTTCGTGCGGCGCCCCCTCCATCAGCACCTGGCCGTCGTGCAGGATGTAGGCGCGATCGACGATGTCGAGCGTTTCGCGGACGTTGTGGTCGGTGATCAGGACGCCGATGCCGCGGTCCTTGAGGTGGCGCACGAGTTCGAGGATGTCGCCCGCGGCAACCGGATCGATTCCCGCGAACGGCTCATCGAGCATCACGAACGCGGGCCGCGCCGCCAGCGCGCGCGCAATCTCGACCCGGCGCCGCTCGCCGCCCGAGAGCGCCAGTGCCGGCGTCAGCCGGAGGTGCGAGATCGCGAACTCCGCCAGGAGCTCGTCGAGCACCGCCTCGCGCGTGTCGCGTGCCGGTTCCACGACCTCGAGCACGGCGCGGATGTTGTTCTCGACCGACAGGCCGCGGAAGATCGAAGCCTCTTGCGGCAGGTAGCCGATTCCGAGCCGGGCGCGCCGGTACATGGGCAACGCCGTGATCTCCTGCCCGTCCAGTAAGACCGCTCCATAGTCCGGCGCCATCAACCCCGTCATGATGTAGAAGCAGGTGGTCTTTCCCGCCCCGTTCGGCCCCAACAAACCCACGATCTCGCCGCGCTGCACGCCAAGGCTGACACCGCGGAGCACCGGCCGCTTCTTGAAGCGTTTGCCGACTTTGTCGACCGCGAGCCCGCTGTTCCCGGCAACGAGGCGCGGACCCGACGCTAGGCTCGGTGACGTTAACGAAGGCTTCACGGCACCCTCAAGCGACAACCCCGCACGCCGCTACTTCCGCTCCGGCTTCTTGTCGGGAACGAAGAGGCCGCGGACGCGGCCGCTGCCCCCGGTGCCGGAGCTGAACAGGGTGCTCTTGCCGCTGTCGAGGTCCATGACCAGGCGCGCGCCGCGCAGCACGTTGGCGCCCCGCGTCAGCACGACTTTGCCGGCGAGCGTTACCGTTCGCTTGTCGACGTCGTAGGTGCCGCTGTCGCCCTCCGCCGTCTCCTCGGGCGTAGACAGGAACACATCGCCCTCGGCTTCGATGCGCGAGATCGCGCCCAAGGCCGCGGCCGCGGGCTCGTCCGTGGAGCGATAGAACACCTCGAGCACGGCGGCGCGCAGCACCATGTCGCCCTGGACGGCGTTGACGCTGCCGCGGAAGGTGGCGCGCCCCGCCTTCTGCTCGACGTCGAGCTGGTCCGCCGTGATCTCGATTGGCAGCGTCGTGTCGCGCCGTCGGATCGGATCGTCGGCCGCGGCGAGCGCCAGACCGTCGGCCGCGCTGAGCCCGAGGAACAGCAGCGCGGCGGCGAGGGTGGCGGCGCTTCTCACGGTTGGGCTCCGGGCAGCACGACGACCCTGACGCCGCCGCTGAAGGCCAGGTGGGCGCCACGGTCGGCGAAGCTGAAAGCCTGCGCGTGCAGCGTCCCCAAGGGGCCCTGGCCGGTCACCGGCGCATCGCTGCGGCCGCTGCCGGAGCGCAGATCGAGGTGGGCGTGCAGGGTGTGGAACTCGAAGCCGCGATCAGAATACAGGTGCACCGGCGCCGTCAGGTCGAGGGTCGCCATCGCGGCGTCGTAGGTTCCGCTCGCCGACAGGAGGCTGAGCCAGCCGTCGTCGAGCGTGATATCGGCCTGGAGGCCCGTGAGGTGGACACGATCGGCGTTGTGGTCGTCCACCACGGCGCTGTCGGCCGTCACGACGTACGGCCTGAGTTCGCCATCAACGCCGACGTAGCGCGCGGCCGTCATGCCCGGCGCATCGCCGAGCCCGGCAGTCAGAGCGGCGTAGGCGAGCCGCAGTTCGGGCGCGCGGGTGGCCTCCGGCCACACCGTCACGAGCGCCACCAGCACTAGCGCCCCCAGCGGCAGGAGATACTTCATCAGACCGACGAACCGCGTGTAGCGCTGCCGCCCAGCGCCGGCGCGGGAGCGGGCTGCGGCCGCCCCTGGGTCGGTCCAGTGGGCGATGAGTCGGGTCCGCGCGCTCACGCCACGCCTGCGCGCAGGCAGTCGTGAATGTGGAGGATGCCGACCGGGCGCTGTTCCTCGCACACGAACAGGCTCGTGATGGCGTTCGCGTTCATCAGGCCCAGCGCCTCGGCCGCCAGCGCGTGCGGCCGGATCGACTTGGGCTGGCGCGTCATGACGGCAGCAACCGGCAGGTCGAGGAGGCCCGTCGTCATGTGGCGGCGCAGATCGCCGTCGGTGATGATGCCGACCAGCCGGGTGCCCTCGACGACGCCGACACA
>Ga0194132_10010520_pt1 | contig 12272 bp, 5 predicted proteins | sample TA2KigOf80mmetaG_FD_148612 | JGI IMG/M metagenome (GOLD analysis project Ga0194132, IMG submission 148612) | Freshwater microbial communities from Lake Tanganyika, Tanzania - TA2015054 Kigoma Offshore 80m | ecosystem: Environmental > Aquatic > Freshwater > Lake | place: Tanzania: Lake Tanganyika... | reverse complement strand
GCCTACGCCAACCAAGACGACCGAAACGCCCAAGGAATCGCCGAATGCGCCGTCCGCGCCGCCGAGCCAGCGGCCGCACGAGTCGCCCAGCATGACCGCCGCGCCGGAGCCGCCGACGTCGGATTGTCCGCTGTGTCGCAACTGGCTGTGGATCGCCACGGGCGCCGCCGGGGTATTGGTGATCGCCACGGGCTGGTGGGTAGTCGTCACGCTACAGAATTCGTCCGCGGAGTGAACACAAAGAGCCGCGCACAGAGCAGACGGCGTTCGAGCGTGCCGCTTACTTCGTGTGCGGCTCTTTTTTCAGAAAGCCATCGCATGTTCGCGAAAATCTCTCCGCCGCTGCTTGCGTTCGGCGGCTCGCTGTTACTCTTGACTGGCCTCATTGCCGCGTTGTATTGGTCGCGCGATCCGGACCGCAGCCAGCCGCTCGTCATCCATTGCGCCGAGGCCATGCGCATCCCGATGGAGGCGATCGCCAAGGAGTACGAAAAGGAGTTTCGCCACAAGGTCGAAATCCGTTTCGGTCCCTCGCAGACGATTCTCAGTTCGCTCGAACTGACGCAGAAAGGCGATCTGTTCCTCCCGGCCGACGACAGCTACATCCGGCTCGCTGCCGAGAAGGGTTTGGTTCACAGCGGCGACGTCTTCAACCTTGCCCGCATGGACGCCGTCGTTATCGTCCGCCCCGATTTTCCGCGCAAGATGGAGACGTGGGGCGACTTCATCGCCAAGGACAACAAGATCGGCCTTGCGAACATCGAAGCCGCCGCCATCAGCAAGGTGCTCAAGCAACAGCTTCAGCTCGCCAAGCTCTGGAAATCGCTTGAGGACCGCAACCCGACGTACCTGGGCAACGTCAATGAGGTGTTCAACAGCGTGCATAACGTCAAGAGTGTGGACGTCGGCATCGTCTGGGACGTGATCGCCAAGCCTCATGCCAGTGCCAAGGTCGTCAAGCTCAAGGAACTCGAGAACGTCCAGGCCCGCGTGCAGATCGCCATCGCCAAGAACACGACGCAGCGCGACAACGCCATCCACTTTATCCGCTACATCCGAGCCGAGGACAAGGGCTACCCGCACCTGGCCAGGCAAGGCTTCTCCGACATCGAGAAACGCGGCCCAATGGACGAGCGGGTCGAGATAGTGATCCACGCTGGTGCGATGCTGCGACCCGCATTGGAAGACGCCATCAAGGACTTCGAGAAGCGCGAGAACGTCCGCGTCATCCGCGTCTACAACGGCTGCGGCCTGTTGGTCAGCCAGATGAAGACGGGCGAGACGCCCGATGTCTACTTCGCCTGCGACGCCAGCTTCATGAACCAGGTGGCTGATCGCTTCGACAAGCCGACGACGATCTCCAACAATCAGCTGATGATCGCCGTCAAAAAAGGCAACCCGCATCAAGTCAAGGAACTCGCCGACCTTGCCAAGTCGGGTCTGCGCGTCGGCGTCGGACATGAGCAGAACTGTGCCCTCGGCGCCTTGACCAAAGAGACTTTCATCGCCAAAGGCTTGTACGCCAGGGTGGCGGCCAACGTCAAAGTCACGCTGCCGACGGGCGACGGACTGGTGAACAATCTCCGCGCCGGCGGGCTGGACGTCGCGATCGTTTATCGCAGCAACGTCGCGCCGTTCGACGACATCGAAGGAACGCCGATCGAAGGCGTGCAATGCGCGACGGCGCTGCAGCCGATCGCCGTCAGCAAGACGTCCGCGAACGCTCTGGTGTGCCAGCGCTTGATGGACTTCCTGCGCACGCCCGAATCGCGGCAGCGCTTCGAGAAGCTCGGCTTCGGCTGGGAAGTGAAGGAAAAAGTCGAAGAGCCGCGCACGAAGTAAGCGGTATGCTCGGCCGCCGCTTACTTCGTGCGCCGCTCTTTGGGGTCGTCACGCATGTCCAATAAGCCGGTCCTGAATGCCGATTGGCCGTTCTATCTCAGCCTTGCCTTGCTCGGCGGCGTCTATGTCATATTAATCGTTGCGATGCTGAGCGCCGACCTGTTCTTTACGACGCCCGACAACTTCCTCGAAGCATTAGCCAGCGAAGAGATCCAGTACTCCATCAAGCTCAGCCTCATTTCCTGCAGCATCACGGCCATCCTGTCGCTGTGGGTCGCCGTGCCGCTCGGCTACCTTTTGGCCCGCACCGATTTCTGGGGCAAGTCAGTGGTCGACACGCTGCTCGACATTCCAATCGTGCTGCCACCGCTGGTCATCGGGCTTAGCCTGCTTATTCTTTTCCAGACGCCGATCGGCCGATTCTTCGAGCAAAACGTGATGCGCGTCACGCATCACATACCGAGCGTTGTCCTGGCGCAGTTCTCCGTGGCGGCGGCGTTCGCGGTGCGGACGATGCGCATCACGTTCGAGCAAATCTCTCCGCGGGCCGAGCAGGTCGCCATGACGCTGGGCTGCACACGCGCACAAGCCTTCTGGTACGTCGTCATGCCCGAAGCGCGGCGTGGCCTGTTGACGGCATTCACGCTCTCATGGGCGCGCTCCCTCGGCGAGTTCGGGCCCATCCTCATCTTTTCAGGTGCGACGCGCTTGCGCACGGAAGTTCTGCCGACAACCGTTTTTCTCGAGCTGGGCGTCGGCAAGCTCGAAGCCGCCATTGCGGTGTCGCTCTTGATGATCGTGGTGGCGGTGGTCGTATTGACGATCACGCGCACTCTCGGCTTGCGCGGCAGCGGGATTGTGTGATCTACGCACCAACCCGATGCGTCAGCGAGAGAGTTCCGGAAATCCCTCGCTGGCACGTCGGGTGAGTCCAGCACGACCAAACGTGCTCATTCGGATGCGAGTATCCGCGAAAAGAAAGTACCATCGCTGTGTCGGGCCACCGCAGTCCAAATCCGAGCTGGAAATGTAAGGGAAATGGTTGCAACCTGGCCGCGCCATTTGATCCCTGGTGAGAAAATTCGGTGAGCCCGTCGGTCGAAAAAAAAACTCGCAGGAAGATCTTCCTGCGAGCTGCAATTCTTCTGCGTTCTAAGATCGAAATTTAGATGCTGGACGACGCCGGGCCGACGCCGCCGTGGATGCGGTATGGCGTCAGGTGCGACGGCTGGTCGTTCATCCAGAAGCGGCGCCATTCGTCATGAATTTGTCTCAAGTTCTCGGAGTCGATCATCAGCTGCTCCATGCGCACCATGGGATCGCTGGAATACTGGTTGATCATGCAGCCGGTGCTGGGAACGATCAATGCCAACGCCGCCAGAATCCACAGAAATCGCCGCATGACGCTCTCCTAGTTCGCGCGCAACCCGCATGCCGCGGGGACACAGTGCAAAGAGCACGAGATCGGCCGAGTTTGCCGATTGTATGAGGAGTATCGGTTGTAACGACGATGGACTTGACGAAAAAAAAGATCTTTTCTTGCGCTGCATCCCCCGGTTGGGAACATCGCGCGTCAGGACGGGTTTGCCGCGTTGCCGGTGGAAGCGCCGACGGTGGCCATCTCGGCCTCGGCGTCGAGTTGGCGGATTTTCTCTTCCATCTCCTTGCCTGGTTTGAACGTGACAACGCTCTTGGGACCGACGTCGACCCGCTCTCCTGTGCGCGGATTTCGTGCCTTGCGCGCCTTGCGCCGCTTGACCTCAAACACGCCGAAATTGCGAAGCTCAATTCGTCCCTCGGCCAGCAACGTTTCGACGATTGCGTCGAAGGTTTTCTGAACGACCTCCTTGGTCTTGAGCTGGGTCAATCCGGTCGCGTCGGAGATGTCTTTTACAATTTCTTTTTTTGTCACGGAGATTATCCCTTAAGAAGGTTAGTGTCGGATGTTAGTTTTATAAGTGTAAAGATACCATAGAGTAATGTCAAGAAAAAACTAGAACGCTTGCTGGCAAGTCGCAAGAGTTTCGACTCGATTCTGACTGGCCCGGCGTGAGTAGCTGTGAACATTGGTTCCTCTAACGTTAACAGCGACAACCTTTTGGTTGATGTCCGACCGGGTTGCCCCAAGTTACTGGGTGCACGACATGGTCTGCTTTGCCAACTTCGGGAGGGCGAGGCTTCTGCCGAGCCGGAAGCGACAGGATAGTCGTCCGAAATCGAGTATTTCGCGGGCTCGCGGCTCGGCAGGAGCCTCGCCCTCCCGCCGTTTGCAAACCATGTCGTGCACCCCAAGCTACCGAAGTTGCTTAGAGGCGTTAGCTTCGGGTCTGGTCTCGCAGTTAACAGCCAGATTATGTCGGCCTGTGATAGAGCGCGTAGTGCTGACGGCAGAGCACCTACTTGCGAGGCGGCAAACGTGCCGGCAGCGATTCGCTGTCGCCGGAGCGTTACCTAAACGCGGAGACGAATCGGAAATTCCTTTGGCAAACGCCGGTTCGATTGGATAACCTAAACACTACGCCCGCGCAACCTTTGGGGGGACTTTCCGATGAACGCCATGACCCGTTTTCTTGCTGCTTTTCTTGCCGTCGGCGTGTGTGCCTCGGCGACGTGGGCCCAGGGAATGATGGTCCCCGGCAGTGGATCTCCGCGGATCAGCCACATCATGCCTATGGGCGGCCAGGCCGGCACTTCCTTCGAATTCAAAGTCACCGGCAGCGACATTAAGGACGTCGAGGGACTGCATTTCAACTTCCCCGGCGTCAAGGTCGAGGTGACGACCAGCGGCGAGGAGACGGCGATTACCAAGAAGGGCAAACCGGCCCCGCCGCTTAACTCGCAAAAGTTCAAGGTCACTCTGCCGGCGGGCGCGCCGGTCGGCGTTCACGACGTGCGCATTGTCACCAAGGCGGGCATCAGCAATCCGCGGGCGTTCGTCATCAGCGATCACAAGGACATCATCGAAGAAGAGCCCAACGACGATGTGCCGAAAGCCCAGCGGCTCGCGCTGAACAGCACCGTCAACGGCGTCATCGGCGCGCCGACCGATGTCGATTATTACGTCTTCACCGGAAAGAAAGGCCAGCGCATCGTGTGCTCGGCCTTGACCAGCAGCATCGACAGTCGGCTCAATGCCTTCGTCCAGATCTTCGCGGCCGACGGCAGTTACCTGGGCGGCAACCGCAACTACGCCCAGGACGACGCCCTGATTGACGCCGTGCTGCCGGCCGATGGCGATTACCACGTCCGCATCTGCAGCTTCACCTACACGCAAGGCGGGATCGATTACTTCTACCGGCTGACTGTGACGACGGCGCCGTGGATCGACGCTGTTTTCCCGCCGGTGGTCCAGCCGGGCGTGCCGGCCGAAGTCACCGTCTATGGCCGAAATCTGCCGGGCGGCAAGCTCGATCCGACGGCAATCGTCAATGATCGCACACTCGAAAAGGCGACCATTACCGTCAAGGCGTCGAACGATCCGATGTCGCTGCAGCGCCTCGCCTTTACGGGACGGGTGACGCCGGTCGGCTCGATGATCGATGGGTTCGACCAGCGCGTCAAGAATGAAACCGGTCAGTCGAATCCGTTCTTGATGACCTACGCCAATACTCCCGTCGTGTTGGACAACGGCGACAACGACGCCCAGGACAAGGCTCAGCAGGTTCCGGTTCCGTGTATGATCGCCGGGCGCATCGAGAAAAAAGGGGACAAGGATTGGTATGCCTTCAGCGCGAAGAAGGGCCAGGTGTTGAACATCGAGGCGTTTGCGGAACGGCTCGGCGCGCCGATGGATGTGTATTTCCAAATTCGCAACGCCCAGGGAATGCTCATCACCGAACAAGACGACACCGCGGAGATATTGAGCCCGACATTCTACACGGCCAACGCCGATCCGGTGCGATATCGTTTCGTCGCGCCGGCGGATGAAGTCTACTATCTCCTAGTAACGACGCGCGACGCCTTTACGCAATACGGCCCGCGGCATCTGTACACCGTTCGCATCACGCCGGAAGAGCCCGATTTCCGACTGATCGCGATGCCGACGTCGCCGATCGCCCCCGAAGGAATCACTGTCAACCAGGCCGGTGGGGCGGCGTTTAATGTCTATGTCTGGCGGTTTGGCAATTTCGCCGGCGAGATCACCATCAGCGGCGTCGATTTGCCCAAGGGCGTGGGCGTAAAGCCGCAGATCATATCGGGCAGCCAAAAACAAGCCGTCGTCGTGGTGCATGCCGAGGCCGACGCGACATGGTGGGCGGGCGGCATTAAACTCGTCGGCACGGCGACAGCCAAAGGGCAGAAGCTTACCCGTGAAGTCCGCAGCGCCACCATCACCTGGCCCGTCGTTCAAGCCGGCACCGCATCGATCACTCGCATCGACCGCGAACTCGCCCTCGCCGTCCGCAACAAAGCTGCCTACACACTCGTCGCCGATAAGACGAAGATCAACGTCACGCAGGGCGAAAAGATATCAATTCCCGTCAAACTGATCGGCAACGACAACTTCAAGGGAACCGTGCAGGTCGCCGTCATCGGCGGGCCGCCGGGGCTCGTCTCCCAACCGGTCAGCCTCACGCCCGGCCAAGGCGGAACGGTTTCGCTTGACGGAAAAGGCGGCATGGCCTTCCCGCCAGGCAACTACACCGTTTTCGTGCGTGGTCAAACGCAGCCAATCAATCCCAAGCAGCCCGCCCCCAAAGGCGCCCCGCCCAACATCGTCCAGGTCTCCATGCCGGTCTCCGTCACGATCGTTCCCAAGATTCTCGGCAAACTGACCATTGCTCCTACGAATCCCAAGCTGTCGCTCGGCAAGGACGTGGAAGTGACCGTGCGTTTTGCTCGAGCCTACGATCTGCCGCTTGATCTGAAAGTCGAGGTGATCCTGCCTCCGACCATCAAGGGTGTAACGACGAAGAACGCGACGATCAAGTCCGGAGAGGACGAGGCGACCGTAGTCTTTTCGGCGGCGCCAAGCGCGACCGTCGGCCAAACGCCGCAGATCACGGTCCGCGCCACGGCGATGTTCAACGGCGAAGTGCCGATCGTCCACGAAGCGAAGCTGACGCTGAGCGTCGCGAAATAGTTTCGATCGTAAGCAGCAATGCGCGTCTGGTTCCGATGGTCTGCACAGCTTTGGCACAACGACGCCCCGCCCCCAGAATAAGTACATTCAGGCTGCGATTCGCTATGCAGAAAGCAAAGGATGGAGTCTGTCCAAGATCCCGTATCCGTGCGACCAGTGTAATCCGTGGCTGGTTCTTGGTGGTTGCGGCTCAGCCGCGCTAGGGTGGACGAGGCGGCCAGTGGCTTACTTCGCACGCATCGCCTACCCGGAGCCGGTAGAACCGCTCTGGCGCTTCGCAAGGTGAATCGCGTTTAATCTTGCGCAGCAGGGCCGCACGCACCTGTTTTCACACACACATTTCTGCGTTTTTCGATTCATCCGTGATTAGTTCGATTTCGTGAGAAATGCGACTAAGAGGCCCACCATGAATGACGTGGGACGGGTCTCCAGACCCGTCCGGCCGGCTCAGGAGAGCCGTCCTACTTCATTCCTTAAGACGGTCCAGGAAGCATTTTCACAAGATCGACGCTTCATGAATGGTTGCCGGGCTAATAAAACGAACCACGCACGTCGCGGTAACGTTCTGCCGTCAGGAGAAAAAGAATGAGCGGGCCGGGAACGAGTGCCTATACTTTTGTGACGCCCGAGCAACGGGAGAGCATTCTCAAGCTCTACAACGCGGGCCTGTACGTGCAGGCCTACCGGCAGGCGGAATGGATTGGGCCCTTGGCGGGCTGGCGCAGACCGGAGTCGCGCGTGCTGGCGGGGCGCATCGCGGGGAACCTCGGGTCGACTCGGTTGGCCGACTGGCATTTCGTTCACGCCTGGCGGGAAAATCGCGAACATCCGGAGACGTTGTGGTACTTCACGCGTTACTTGCTGAACATGCGTGGCCCGTTTGCCGCCTGGAACTTCGTGCGCAGCCACCCGTTGCCGAGCGACGCCGCGCCGATGTTGCAATCGCACTGGTACTCGCAGCAGGCAGCGATTCTCGGTCGCCTGCGCGATTTCGATGCCGCCCACGATTGGCTCAAGAAAGCTGAAGCGATCGGTGAAGAACCGTGGACACTCATGGAGCGCGCCGCCCTGTGTGTGTTGGAGGACAAGCACGAGGAAGCCGAGGCCGCCGCGCGCAAGGCGATGCAACTTCACCCGTGGTATCGCCCAGCGGTGCAGTGGATCGCGCATTTCCTGGTGCAGAAGCAACGCGATGACGAGGCGCTCGACCTGCTTACTCAGGCCACGCACGTGCTCGAAAGCGGAGCCGTGTTTGCCCAGCTCGCTTCTTTGCAGATCGAGCTCAAACGATACGACGACGCCTGGCGAAGCATCGACGACGCCGAACGACTCTCCCCGTTGGCCGACAAGCACATGAAGCAGTGGATTGCGTCACGGCGCTGCGACGTGGCGTGTTATCGCGGCGACTTCGATACGGCCATCGCTCAGGCCAAAAACGCGGTCGGAACCGATTCGCGCACGCGCTCTAAATTCTACGAAGGCCTGGTCGCGCTGTTGACGAATCGCGCCGACGCCGGCAAACGCGTTGAACTGCCAGTCGGCTTCGTGCAACAGCACCACCGCACCTGCGCGCCGGCGACGCTGGTGTCGATCGCCAAGTTCTGGACGATGCCCGCCGACCACCTGGAGGTCGCCGCGGAGATTTCTTACGCCGGCACCCCCTACCACAGCCAGCGAAAGTGGGCTCACGAGCACGGCTGGATCACCAAGGAGTTCACAGTCACCTGGGACAGCGCCGTCGCCCTCATCGATCGCGGCATCCCGTTCACGCTGGCTACCACCGAGGTCACCTCGGCCCATCTGCAAGCCGTCGTTGGCTACGACTCGCTGCGCCGCACGCTCATCCTGCGTGATCCAGGCGAGCGCCATCGCGTCGAGATCGGTTTCGACTTGATGTGCCAGCGTTATCGCTCCACCGGTCCGCGCGGCATGGCGATGGTGCCGGAAACGCAAAAGGAAAAGCTGGCCGGTTTGTCGCTTCCCGACGAACCGCTGTACAACCACTTGCATCGCATGGAAATATCGCTGCAAGAGCATCGTCGCGAAGACGCCGGCACAGCGATCGAGGCGATGACGGCGCTCGATACCGGCCATTTTCTCACTGTGAACGCCCGGCGCATTCTCGCCCACTACGACGCGGACATGCCCGAAGAACTGATTCAGACGGAACGCATGCTCGAGTTGTTCCCGGGCGATTTGTATCTTGAACTGGCTCGCGCCAATATCCTCAGCGTGCTCGGACGCTATCATGAGCGTCTGGCGATCTTGAAACGCCTCGCCGAACTGAAGGAATCGGATCCGGCCTGCTGGCAGCAATACGCCTGGGAATTAAGCATCGACGCTCGCAAGCACCCGCAGGCGCTCTATCTGCTGCGCCGCGCGGCCCGCGTCAATCCGATGCTGGCCCGCACCTACAGCACCCTGGCTCGCATCAAGTCGATGCAGCGCGACTTCGACTCGGCGCTCGAACTCTATCACATTGCCGTCTGCCTGGAGGAGAAGGACGAGTTCGTCGCCCAGGACTACTTCATGGAAGCGCGCGCCCAAGGGAAGACCGAGGAGGCGATGGAGTTTCTTCAGCGGCGCTGCGATCGGCTTGGAATGCACTCCAGCCAGCCGGCGCGCACGCTCTATTTCGCGCTCATGCAGCAAGGCCGATACGACGACGCCTTCGGCGTCTTGGAAAACGCCATGAAGCTGCGCCCCGACGACGGCGAACTGTTGACCTACTCGGCCGAAGCCCACACGGTTCTTGGCGATTTCGCGCGGGCGGAAGAGTTGCTCGAGAAAGCTAATGGCGTCTCCAAGCCGGCGGCGCGCATGCGCTCGTTGGCGTACCTGGCAACCAGTCAAGGCGACTCCGTCCTGGCTCGCGAACGCTGGGCCGAAGTCCTCAAAATTGAGCCCATCGCCGAGGATGCCCATCGCAATTACTGTCTTCTGCTGGCCGAGAGGGAAGGGCGCGAGGCGGCGATCGACCATTTGCAGACGGTGTGCGAGCGATTTCCACATCACTTCGGCCTGACGCACATGCTGTACGATTGGATGCTCGAAGACGGTCCGGGCGCCCGCGAGAAAGTTCTAAAGCGGTTGATCGATATTCACCCCTCCGACGCATGGACGCACCGAGAGTATGCCGTCAACCTGGCCGATCAGGGAAAGCTGGATGACGCGTTTCAGGAGTTGTTCGAAGCCGAGCCGCTGGAGCCAACTTCGCCCTACCTCTGGCACACCCGTGCGTACGTGCACAAGAAGAACAAGAAGTTCGAGGACGCCCAGTTCGCCTATCGCGAGGCGATTCGCACCTATTGCGACTACGAGCCGGCCATCCTCGAGATGATTCAGCTTTGCAGCAATCTGCAAGAGCGCCGCGACGTGGTGGCGTTTGTCGAGCAAGAGCTGATTCGTCAAGGGACGTACGGCAATGGGATCTTGGCGCTGCGCGACGCGGCCATGGCGCTGATGCCTCCCGTCGAGTTGATGATGAGCCTGCGGCGCATCATGGATCTTCGCCCTGACCTTTGGCAAGCGTGGAGCACGGTCGTTCGCCAATTGATCTACATGGATCGTTGGAACGACGCGCTCGACCTGGCTCAGCGCGCGATTCAGCGGTTTCCGCTTTACGCCGCCGGCTGGTTCGACCTGGCCGAGGCGCGACGCTGTTGCAAGGACCTCGACGGCGAGATCGCGGCGTTGAAGCGATGCGTCGAGCTGTCCCCGACCTGGGACATCGCACGCAAATGGCTGGTCGACGCCTTTGAGCGCGCCGGAGACTTGACTCAAGCGAAGGAAGCCGTTCAGCAGGCCATCAAACGCGCTCCCTTGGTCGGCGCGACCTATGTCGAGTATGCCGAGTTGCTCTGGCGCAACAATGAGTACGACGAAGCCGTCAAGCAAGTGCGCCACGGCCTTAGGCTTGATCCTGGGATTGATCAGGGTTGGAACGATCTCGTCACCTGGTGTAATCAACTGGATCGCTACAACATCGTCTTCGAAGTGGCCCGCGATTGGACCAGCCGACGCCGAGGCGAAGCACGCTCCTGGCTGCGGCTGGGTCAAGCGCACAACTGGCAGCCGGCGCGGACCAATGCCGACGACGAGGCCAAGCGCGTCGACGACTGCGTGGCTGCATACGATGAAGCCCTCAAGCGCAATCCAACCGCCATCAACATTTACGACCTCAATGCGCAAGCGCTGGCGTTCGCTGGCCGCTACGAAGAAGCGCGCAAATCGTGCAATCCACCGTTCTACAAGGGCAAGCCGCCGATCGAGCTCCGCGGCCGGGCTGCCTGGGTCTATACGCAGGAAGGAGACTTCGATACGGCCAAGAAGCAGATGGTCCCACTGCTCAAGGAAGATCCGCTCTACACCTGGGGTTGGAATGAAATCCTCAACTGGTGCTTGGCCAGCGGGCAGTACAAGGAATATTACGACGCCGCTTGTGACATGATGCGGCAATTACCTCAGTCGGCCATGGCCCTCACCTATCGCGGCGAGGCCCAGCTTCGCATGGATGATCGCGGCATCGGACTGGACGATCTCCGGGCGGCCTATCGCAAAGACCCATGCAATAGCCTCTGCGCATTCCTGCTTTTCGACGAGCAGATGGCCGACGAGGATTTTGCCGGCGCCGAAGCCACCATGACCGTAATGGCGCAAAGCCTGGCCGGCGATTTCGTTCGCGCTCGACAGATTCAGTTGGCCGGCAGGAAGGGGCATAAGGACCTGGCCCTCGAAAAATGGCAGTTCCTGGTTGTCAGCCGAAATCCCGTGACCTGGCCGCTCGATGTCTCCGCCCGCGCTCTCGACCTGGCCGGCTGGAAGCCCGAAGCCGAACGGATTGTGCTCGATGCCATGAGCCGGCCCAACTGGGACACGCATCTGGCATTCATCTACGCCACCTGGTGGAATCCAAATGTCGCCAACGACCTGCCCGACCGCATCGCCGCCATCGATCGCGCCCTGGTTCGTCTGCCGGGCGACTTTCGTTTCCTGGACCTGAAAGCCGAGTTGCTCACCAACGGCGCCCAGTTCGAGCAAGCCTGGCAGACCTGTAAGGAGAAGACGTATCCGAAAGATCAATACGCTCTCGATGGCCGAGCCGCCTGGGTCATGTGGCGGTCCGGTCGCGTCATGGAGGCAATCTTCGAGATGCGCAAGCTCGTCAAGCAGTTTCCCAACTACTATTGGGGCTGGATGCAGCTTGCCGACTGGCAGGCCCGGCAGCAGCAGTGGGTCGACGTGCTTACCATGGCTGAGGAACTCGTCCGGCTCAATCCGCGCGATCCGAATGGTTACTTTTACCGCGCTTGGGCGAAGGAAAACCTGAACGATCCGCAGGCGGCGC
>Ga0194132_10010519_pt1 | contig 12273 bp, 10 predicted proteins | sample TA2KigOf80mmetaG_FD_148612 | JGI IMG/M metagenome (GOLD analysis project Ga0194132, IMG submission 148612) | Freshwater microbial communities from Lake Tanganyika, Tanzania - TA2015054 Kigoma Offshore 80m | ecosystem: Environmental > Aquatic > Freshwater > Lake | place: Tanzania: Lake... | reverse complement strand
GTCCCGACTTGCCGGCCGGCGCCCCGTCACCATCACCGTCCGGGATTACAACTTCATGCCCGCGCGCAACAGTAACCTGGACGCCTGGGCGTCGTTCGCCGGGCGGTTGGACGCGACGAAGTACCTGCCCGTCTTCGTACTGGACACGGAACGGACGCTGGACCCGCTGCCCGCTCCGCTGGCCGATTTCGAGGTGTTCCGCGAGGCTTCCTGGAATCTCTGGCTTAGGATGGCTCTGTATGAAGTCAGCTACCTCAACCTCGGCGTCAACAACGGCCCGTTATTCACGTGCTCGCATAATTCTCGAACGAGATTTCTTATCTTCAAGATTGTGACGCCCAGAGCGCCCCAAACGACGGAGGAATTGATGGCCACGCTGGGGTTTAAGATCGGCGGGCAGATCCCCTTCGCGACAGCCTACCAACGACTAGTGTGGGAAGACGACAGCCTGGAAACGATCGAACGAGAGTTCGTTAAGATGACTCGCCTGATCGAGGAATCCGGAGCGAAGCCAGCACGCCCGTAATCCAGATGTCTTCCGGAACCGTATTATCGCCAGCGACCATCCAGAAATAAGCCCCTCTGCCCAGCGTGGCAGCCTCAAAAACATTCCAGGTGAGGCCTGCATTTTTCTCATTAATGTGCAAATGGATGGGCAAATCCGGATGCTTCACACGATACCCGCGTATAAACTCGACCGACCGGTCGGTTGACGCATCATCCATAATGATGATTTCCCAACTCAGCCGATGCCGCTTGAGCGCAAATGTTGGATAGTTGAAAAATCGATCTGCTTGAAAACCAGCCAGATCAGGAATGTAGAGAAGGCAGCTTTAACGGTCCAAGAGATGATGCTTTTCATTGGTATTACCACTACTCAACGCACCCCTCAGGTTGATGGACACCAGCCCGGCCAGCCGGTCCTCGCTTACCTTGACGTAGGCGTTCCAGATCGCGTGGCAGCACGCCGCCAGCAACACGAGACCGATGACACTCAGCATGACCGCTGTGCCTCATTGACCACTCCCATGCCCGATGAAAAAGAACGGCAATCCGCCAGGTCCCATTTGTCGTTCATTTCCTGGAATTGAGGACAAGAAATGGCCCGATGGCGATCGCATCCAGGTGGCTTTCGAAAAACGCCTTCAACGCGTCGTCCGGCGTGCAGACGATGGGCTCTTCGTGCATGTTGAAGCTGGTGTTCACAAGCACTGACAGGCTGGTCAGTTTGTGATACTCCTCCAGAATATCGTAGTAGCCGGGATTGACCGCCCTCCGCAGCACCTGCGGCCGTGCCGTACCGTCCACATGAACGATCGCCGGCGCTTCTTTTTTGCACCGGTCGGTGACGTTGTAGGTGATCGTCATGAACTCGGCCGTGTGCGCCGTCTTCCTGTCATAGTTGTGGAAGAACTCGGCGGCGTCCGATTCGCGCACCACCGGCGCAAACGGCATGAACTCCGTGCGCCGCAGTTGCGTATTCAGCCACTGGTTCACGGAAGGATTTGTGGCCGGATAAAGAATGGAGCGGTTGCCCAACGCGCGCGGGCCGTACTCCATCCGCCCGTCGAACCGCGCCACGATCTTATTCTCCTTCAGAAGCCGCGCCACTTCGGCGGCAAGCCGGTCCGGACGGGAAAACGCCACGCCGGCCCTGTTCAGACAATCGGCAATGTCCCGCTCTGAATAGGCGGGCCCCAGGTACACATTCTCCAGACGAACCGGAACTGCCCCGCCCGGATTGGCCCTGGCATAGGCTAAAAATGCGGCACCCAGCGCCAGCCCCCCATCGCCCATGTTGGGAAATACAAACACCGTGTCAACGCCGGGAATCTCCGCGATCCGCTGGTTGGCCTTAACGTTGGCATGCACCCCTCCGGTGAGCACGATCTTTCTCCGGCCCGTGCGCCCGATGTAATGCCGCACCATCGCGACCAGGATATTTTCGCAGTGGCGCTGGATGCCGGCTGCAGCATCCTCGCGGGAGAATCCGGCTAGCTTCTCGTGAATGTCCTGCAGGCAGTTGCCGAACAGCTTTCCCCTGTTCACGTAGATGCCCCGGTCGGCATCCCATTCGATCAAACGCTGAAAGATCGGCATGGTTTTCTCCGGATCCCCGTACGCGGCCAGTCCCGTGGTCTTCCCGGCATGATGGCTTTTGCTGAAACCGCAAAAATGCGTGACGTAGTTGTAGTACACGCCCAGGGAGTTCACAAAATGGTTGCTGGAGATCACGCGCAGAGCCCCGCCGGGTCCGTCCGGGACCGCCACCTTTGCGCACAGGCCATCCCCGAATCCGTCGTTCGAAACCACCAGACAGTCGCGCTCCCCACCGGCGTAATAGGCCGAGGCAACATGGCTATCATGGTGTTCGAAGAACTGAAGGGAGGCCGTGACTCCCGCGTCTAAAAGGTGCCCACGGATACGCCCTGCCTTTCCTCTCGCCATCATGGGCATGAGACTCTGATACAGGGTTTGCGCAGCATCGCTGGCAAGGATCGATCGTCCGCCTGGAGTCCGATCGAGCCATTCAGCCAGACGCTTCGTGGGGCTGGACGTCCCGTCATCACTAGTAAAATCGTTATTGATCGGGATAGCCGCCCCGGCTGACGATCGGCCGGCAAGCGCTACGGCCTGAACGTCGGCCGGCTTCACCCCGGTAATCCGCCAGATTTCCTCGAGGCAGCGGGCGGGAAACCCGGCGGCCATCTTCTTCCGGTTGAATCGCTCTTCATTCGCTGCGGCAAGGATTCGTCCTTCGCAAATCAACGCCGCCCCGGCATCGTGCGAATCACAGATCCCTAAGATGAGCTGCGGGTTCGTGGTGTGCATAGATGTGAGGAACCGTTGAACGTCTTACCCACGCAAGGCCCGGACAATGCACACGCCGGGAACAGGCAGACGAAAGGGCAGAGATTTACTGCCAAGGCCGAGCGCGTCCAGCACCGGCAACACGGCATGGCATTTTGCGTGCGTGAACAGCTTCCGAAAACTCGGCATCTGCCGGTCCAGGCTGGATTCGGCCGATGAAAAACCTGCCTGCTTCAGAACCAGCCCGCATCCCATGGAAGTCATGAACGTGCTCACGCTCGGAGCAAACATCCAAAAGCGTTCCCCGTAGAGTTTCGCCGCGATCGAATCTGCGGATGGATAATTCGCGACAAGAACCCCGCCTGGCTTGAGCAGGCCATAAATCCGTTGAAGGGAGCGAGGGATATCTGACAAGTTAGAGATCGTGCCGAACAGAAGCACCATGTCAAAGCTGCCATCCGGAATCTTCGCGGACAATATATCGGCAACCTGCACCTCAAGACCATGAAGCTGTCTGGCAGCGTCCGTAAACCGGCGGGAGAGATCAATGCCCGCGACCTCGTGACCGGCATTCTGAATCACCGAAAGCAGGCTGCCCGTCGCACAGCCGATCTCCAGGACACAACCCCCGAATCTCGGCAAATAGGGGGCAAGATCGGCCTTGAATCGCTCGGCCGCTTCCTTGATTCTTTGTGGCTCATCGGCGAGATAATTTACATACGCCAACCCGCGGCGATCTCTTGACCCCTGGTATTCGTCCGAGTCGTACCATGCAGTCAAGCAATCCCCGCCAATCTGCGGGCTCTGGCACCAGCATCCGCAATGCGCACATTGCAGGAACCGGATTTCGCCCCACGCGAAGCTCTTTCTGATCTTGCCAGAGGAATTGTCGAGAGATCGTCCGCAGACACAGCTAGGACGTGAGATATATTGAAACTTGCCAGGCTGGGAAATTTCTGCGGAGAGTATCGCAACCTCTTCTATCAAAGAACCTGCAACCCAGCGTGGCTGGCTTGGCGCCGCTTGGGATGCGATATACCAAGCCAAGTTCTGACCTTTTCAGGGCCGGCGAACATCATCGCATCCACAACAGACAAATGGCTCACAAACTCGCCGCTAAACTGAGGATATTTCGGATGAGGGTACTGCTGGTAAGCCAGCTCAATCCCCGCCTTACTCCAGAGGTCCGGTACCATATATGCCTTAGCCGCATCGGGAGAAATATACCGTGTGGCTTGAAATTTCTGGCAGATAGCCACGAGACGCTCGGTTCGGCCTGCCTTATTCACCCCGAGCTCACTGGCGAGACAGGTTTTTGTGGCAAGGCCAAGTAATCTGGTGAATAGTTCGTGGCCTTCCATGCAAAGATCCAACAACCGTTCGTAGCGTCTACCGGACAAGTACACTTCCAGCTGGGGGAATACTTCCTCAAAAAATGGCGCTTTCCTGTAGTTCTGGACAATGGACCGCAGGTGTACGGCCTGCCAGTCTTTCGAGGCAATCCTGACTTCCGTGATAAGCTGAGGGAACCGCTGGACGATGGGAACGGTCAGCCAAAGAGGCTTCCCTCCAGACAACACCCTATTCCTATTCCGCCAACCACCCTTGTCGAACTGCGCATCGTCATACAGGACAAAGACATCGGCTATCGCGACCAAATCGAAATACCCCAGCCAAGGAAGATAGCCGGGCTGAAGAATCGCAACGTCGAAATGACGTTCGTAGGAGACCGGAGCACTGACCTTACCCATGAGAGGAATTTGACCGCCCGTCGCTAATCACTTCGCTCACAACCAACTCGGGATCGACTCCACGCCCACGGAGAATCCGCACGACAAATTTCCCGATGAATGAAAGAGAGAAAAAAAACGCGCCCGTCACAACCAGAAAGATATCAAAAAAGATAATCAGCCCGCTGAAGTGCGTGCTCACAAACAACCGATACCATAAGATTCCTGCCCCAAGCAGCAAGCCGGCAAGAAGGCTCAGGACTCCTGAGACCATCATCCATTCGAACGGACGCCTTGCATAGAGGGTATAGAGATCCAGGTACAGTTCCATTCTCGAAAATACCGACCATTTGGACACACCCGCTTTTCGCGGTTCATGACGGACTTCAATTTCTGCGGTGTTGCGCGACAGGTTGTATGCCATTGCCGGGATGATGATAAAGGGGCTCTGCTGGCGGCGCATAATGTCCACCAGCCTCCTGGAGTAAGCCTTGACCCCTCCAAAATCCTCCTGTCTCATTTGCAGGGCCCGATTGATAAGAAATTTTCCGAACGCTGAGGGAACTCTGTTCAGGAACAGCGGATCCTGGCGGCCGACCCTGATGCCGCCGACGATGTCATAACCCTCCATCACCTTGCGGGCCAGCGCCGGGAGGCAGTCAGGATGGAACTGAAGATCGGAATCGTAGGTGATGACGACGCGCCCCCGGCAATGGGCGAACGCAATGTACATGGCACGCTGCTGGCCCACATTGTAGAGCAGCTTTACAAATGTCACCCGCCTGTCACGTTCGGCGAATGCCCGCATTTTCCTATCCGATCCATCGGTGCTCCCATCGTCCACAAACACAATCTCGAATGGCAGTCCTGCCCGCTCCAGACTGGCCCCGACTTCCTTGTAGCAACGGTCCAAGCCTTCGATCTCATTGAGCACGGGAATAATCACCGACACATCCGGCGGCGTTGCCCCTCCATGCTCAAATTCCACCATTGGTTGCCCTTTCTTTTCCATCACACACCGTGCGTCAGCACGTCGCCCAGCACGGCCACCACGCGATCTACCTGCGCATTAGTCATGTCAGGATAAAGGGGCAGGCTGAGAATGGTCCGTCCAATGGTCTCCGTGTGAGGTAACGGACGTCCCCAATTCCTCGCGCGAACCCACTCGAGCTCATGGACCGGTCGATAGTGCCATCCGACCCCAACGCCACACTCTTCAAGTTTAGTCATGACATATTCCCTATGCCCTGGAATGTCCTCCACGCGAATGGTGAACAGATGCCATACGTGACGGCTACCCACACGAACGTCCTCCGGAGGAACCCACACCCGGCCGGCGAGAGCATGAAGTCCTTGCCGATACCGTTTGACCAGCCGGGCCCGTGTCGTATTGAATCGTTCTATCTTCGCCAATTGCCGGAGCCCGATGGCAGCCATCACATCCGTCATGATGTATTTTAGTCCCGGGTCGACCTCGTCATAGTAAGGAAGCTGCCCCGCACCCATCCGCTTGTAAGTGTCCCGCGTGACTCCGTGGTAGCGGTGGCGACGTGCGAACGCTAACCGATCGTGATCCAACCCGGTCAGCATGCCTCCCTCGCACGTGGTGATATTTTTGTTGGGGTGAAAGCTGAACGCACACAGCGGAGAGTGCGATCCAATGGGCTGTCCCTTGAACACGCCGCCGATGGCATGCGCTGCGTCTTCGATCACGACTAAACGATGCGCGGCCGCGAATGAACGGACGGCGTCCAGATCGCATGCACGCCCCGCGAAGTGAACCGGGACAATGGCCTTTGTTCTCGATGTGACAACCGTTGCAGCATCCTGCAGATCGAGGCAGAGGGTCTCAGGATCAACATCGCAGAAGACCGGCCTCGCCCCCAACAAGGTGATCAGATTGGGGACGCTGACCCAGGTGAACGACGGCGTGATCACCTCGTCACCCGGTCGAAGCCCCAGACTCCAGAGGGCCAGATGAAGCGCCGCGGTGCCGCTCGACGTGGCGATGGCTTCATCCGTTCCCGTTAACTTGGCGAATGCCTGTTCGAACTCCGCCACTCGTGGACCAGCCGACACCCACCCCGATCGGAGACACTTTAGGACTGCGGATTCTTCCTCCTTCCCGAAGGACGGCCGCGAGAGGGGAATCCTGTTTGTCTTCCCTGGCCCATCCGAGCCAAGAGGCTTTGCTTTACGGGCCCGTTTCACCGTTCTCCCAGTACCGTGGACGGGTTGGCTCCCCCGGTGTAGGTTTCGTCGGTCCACTGGAAAAATCTTCGAAGCCCTTCGTCCAAATCCACGACCGGCTGATAGCCAAGATGCAGGTGAGCCTTGGCAATATCGGGGCATCGGCGCTGGGGCTCGTTGCTCGGATACCCGTCCGGATAATCTTTCAGCACATATTGAACCCGATCACCCAGGAGCCGTTGGATCCGTCGAGCCAGATCCTCCATGGAAATCTCCGGGTCCGGATTTCCGATGTTGTACACCTCTCCGGCCACACCGCGTACCATCGCCAGCAGGAACCCGGCCACGGCATCCACCACATAACAGAACGTTCTGGTTTGCTTCCCGGCTCCATAGACGAAAAGAGGTACTCCGGCCTTGATCCGGCTGGCAAACGACGGGAGAACCCTATAGTCCCGCTCCCGAAGCCCCGGCCCATAAACGTTAAAAGGCCGCACTACCACGGCGGGCACTCCGAAGCTTTCATGGTAGATCCAGCAAAGGGTTTCTGCCATACGTTTGCCTTCGTCATAGCAGGCCCGTGGACCCCGGCAGGACACGTTCCCGTGGTAATTCTCTGATGTTGGGACATAGCGGGGATCGGGATCGCCGTATATCTCGCTGGAGCTCATCTGGAGATACACCGATCCGTGGGCCCTGGCCAATTCCAACATATTCCTGGTGCCCAGCGTGGACACATCCAACGTTTCCAGTGGTTTGGTCCGGTACCATACAGGACTCGCCACTCCTGCCGCATGAATGACATAATGGACCGGCTCCTCAACCCGGAGTGGCTGGATGATGTCATGCTTCTTGAACGTCACACATTCATACTGCGGCATCGTCTCTAACGTGACGGCACTGGAGATGAAGTTATCGAACGCGAGCACTCGCACAGGCTTGTCTAGGACCTTGTCCGTCAGGTATTGGAAAAGCGCGCAGAGATAAACCCCGATAAACCCCTCGGAGCCCGTCACCACAACGGTCTTGCCTGAAAAAGACTTGGCGTGGGCTCCGAGAGCCCTGGAGATTACAGCGATATCTGATTCGAGAAACGGTTTGTTCTCCATCACGATTCTTTTTCAGCTCGGCTGACATCCTGGACCATGTCAGCATAACTTCTACCCGCACCCGGCCAGCGCGTTTGCTGCCAGTCCGGGCACTGCCCACAGAACTGGTGATCGCAGAAGTTGCCGGTTAAATGCGCCTCTCGCAGCTTACGGTAGAACTCGCCCTGCCAGACCTCCCGGATCGTGGTTGCCCTGTAATCCGCGACGAAGGAACCATGGACCCAGTCCTGTGGACAGAAAGCCAAGTCGCCTCGCGCATTGAGCAGTATCCTTTCCCAGGGATAGAGACAGGGATAACGTGGAACTCCCATTTGACCTGCGTGCAAAAGGTCGGCAATGGCCTGTGAGTTCCCTGCATTCGAGTGAAGGCGCCTGATAACGACGTAGTCCACGCCCTGGTCTTTCCAATACGATTCAAAGTCATCGGTCTCCCCTAGGTTATCGGGCTGCTGAACGAAACTCACGACGATTTTCGTCGAAGCTCCGGCTTGTTGTTTTATTTCCAACAGCCGCAACACATTGCGACGAGTAACCTCCAAATTTCCGTTCACGCGAATCCTGGCATAAGTTTCCGGTGTAAAGGCATCAATGCTGATATCCACAAGATGCAGCCCTGATGCCAGCAGCTTCTCGACCCGTTTTTCATTGAGGATCGTGCCATTAGTTGTCAGCGTGACCAGCACACCTGAGTGACGGACGGCATCATCCAAAAGATCGTAGATACGAGGATGAGCCAGCGGTTCACCGTTGCTCGTGTACCTGATGTATTGAGTGCTCCCTTGGCCGAATGAACGGACCTCCTCCACCATCTTGCGATTCAACTCCGGAGCAAGATGCCTCCCCGCATAATGCTCGGAATGCTTGAACATTGGATGCGGACAGTGATCACATGCCAGGTTGCACACCTCTGTCGCATCGACAAGGATCTGCGAAGGAAACTCTGCCTTCAAGCGATCATAGAATCCGAACCGTTCACGGCTTATTCCTTCTTGGTCTGAACTCATTTGTTTAGCATCCATGTGTCGAAGCTAGGCCTTCCGAAGGGAAAGAACTCCTTGCGCGGCATTGGATCTCCCGATCACCTGAATCACTACTTCCGCAACGGCTTGGTGCGCGGCTTCCGTCATATGACCATCGCCAGGGATTCCAATATTGACGCCCTGTTGCTTCATCAGATGGAACGGTCTCGTCATATCCACAAAAACAATACGATGCTTCCGAACCATGGTGACCAATTCTGGCCTTGGAGCTTCCACAGTGGTTCCAAGATAATTGGGAATAAAAACCACAATCAGCTCGGCACCCACCGAAGCGGCTTTCTCCTTCATCTTGATCAAAACAAATTCCGTTGCCATCAACCGCTGCGCTTCGCTTGTCCTTGTTGAAACCTGTTCACCACCAAGACGGTGATGGGCTTCTCGCCACAGACGAAAAGTCGTCCAATAAAGATCCGTCCATAAAGAGCGGTATTGATCCGTGCCGATTGCCGTTTCCATAAACCACCGACGTGTCAACCTGATCCCGGCCTCTGCATCATCAGGCGGAAGGATGTAGGGTTGCCCATCCTGGTCGAATCGAATGACCGGCATTTGCAAGCAGACCGGACTGTCGATGGCCACACACCGGGCGAGGTTACGATTGAGGTGATCAAACCAAAACCCGTACACGATGAATCTAGGCTTGAGATTCATGGCCCGTCCGATCCTGAGCAGAGAGCCCACCCCGCCGTAGCCAGACACAGCAAGATTTCTTGTGCGGAGACCCAAATTCTTGGCCAGATACGATGTGAAGGTGGCTTCGTTAGAGACCCCATGCCCCCATGCCTGGGAACATCCAACTGTGATCAGATCAACCTGCTGGTCACTGGGGAAACCAGGTCGGCTAATGCGCCCTCCTAGATCATCCGTATAGATGACGGTCTCAGTTGGACCAATATGCTGAATTGTGGAAAAATTTGGGCGCGTCACAAATCCCAATTCGGGATCCGGATTGACCTGATAGTTTTCGGTGGTAAAAATGGTTGGATTTACAGTGGTCCTCGGCGGCTTGGTGACAGCCTGCCAGAGCAGAAATCCAGATAGAGTGAGGAGTACCGGCCCGACCACAAGGATCAGCCCCAAGCCGAGCCACAAGCGGAGTCGTGATACGGACATGATTACGACACCATTCGGGGAGTTGTGATAACCTCGCGCTGGATCTTCAGCCGATCTACATCATGCCAGTCATCAATCCGGCAGCCTGCGTGATGAAATGGTCCTGCGAAAAACGTGAGCGTCGCGTCAAGCCGGCCTGTGAAGATGATGCCCACCTGCAGCAGGTTGGCACGGAATAATCCGGGGGAATCCATCCCCTGCTCCACCGGCTTGATTTCCAGACAATGGCTGAATTCAAACGGCAGTACCAGAATAGATGTCCCTTGACTCATTGCCGTCAGCCTCAACCCGGTTTTCTCCACCGATATCCGGCTCGATGCTGCCGGTACGAGATCGACCGGCAATGCCTCATCAGTCACCACAAATTTGGCGGTATCAAAGTCTTCACGGGCCATCTGGGTAAGCGCCTCGTGCGCGCTCGAGACACGGATCACGTTCGTCGGGGAATAATTGCCGAGATTCACCCCGTCAAGCTCGTAGAGATACAGCACCGGCCTGCCGCCATCATCCACGCGCGCACGCAGGTGCGCGCCGGGCTCCGGCACGTCGGTAATCACGAAGCGAACTCCCAGCGCGCGCAGCAGCCGCGTGTCCGGCCTCCTCAGCGCCATAATATTGCGCATCTGCCGGTCACCGTCCTTCGCCAGGAACGTCCTCATCACCAGATAATACGGCGGAGTCATAAACTGGTTATATTCAAAGAGGGTGGGGATGTCGAAAAACCAGAAACCCACCGTCCTGTGATCATTGCCATACTGTTTGACCAGACCGGCATCAAAGATGTGGAGATCGATCCAGTTGATCGGCTTCTGAATCGATTGCCCTGTCAAAGTGGCGACACGGCCCTGAAACGGCGCATTGGGCACCAGACCAATCTCGTTCTTCAATACCTCAACAATCGGTGTGATCTTTGGGGGATATGGGTAGTCTCTTTCTTTTGCAATTGTTTTCCCTGCCGTAAGACTCAAGATCACCCATGGCAAACCGGCTATGACCAGCGCGCTCACAACGGTCCATCCACGGGGTAGAGAGAACCGCCAGTGTGCAGCATGTCGTTCCATCACATTGCCAACCCAGCGTACCAACCGTTCCCAGACAAAACAGAGGAAACTGACGGTGTAGACCGCGTAAAAGGGCCATAAAAAGAATTCTATATACAATGGAACTGGCCCTTGCCAAAAATTTACATGCACGGTGAGAGCACCAAACCCTACCAGCAAACCCATTGTGAACAACATCGTCATCGCTACTGTTCGCTGAAGCCCCCTGCCCGCCATCACACTGACGACTCCTCCGCTAATCGCCCCGATCCACAGCAATTGCCCTACGACCCCCCAAGTTTCATTCTGAAAGGCGATGGATACGTCGTACCAGGTCTGACGCAGGTTCAAAAATTCCTCTTTGAACACATACGCGGCAGTATAGTGATAGAGACCATAGAGGAACATGATCACTCCGGACACCCCCAGCACTCCTAGCACAATTCCGCCTCCCAGTAGCTTCTGCACCCGTTCCTGCTTGCTATCAGAAGCTGCGAGTACCCCTCCTCCAAATACGAGCAGAATCGGCACAACGAGTGCAAAAAATATCGCCTGCGCGATTGCTACATATCCCAGCAGAAGGACGATCCCGACGAGGCAGGTGATAGAACTGATGATCCCCGCGCGGCCCACTTGGTGAAACAGCACGAGCGCCACCAGAGTCGCCAGAATCACCGTTGTGAGATGCGGCGCCAGTATGAGAATGGGATAAATCTTCCCGTACCCCCAATAGGGCATAGCCGATAAGACCATCCCCCATGCGGCTAGCGTGGCTATCGTGCTACCAAACTCTAACCACCTGCTCAAGCAATACGTTGCCAAGAATAGCTCGACAGAAAACACTATGTACGCGATAACCTGATCCAGTTCTCCTCCGTTTATCCATAAAGACACGATATAACCAGGAATTGCATTCATGTTCACCGGCAGCCAGATATTTCCTAGCGATTGGAAGTAATTATTGGTAAAGCCTGCCACGCCACTTCCCCACATTACCTGTTGTTTTATCAACACCAGCATCTCACTGCCATCTAGCCCATAGAACAAATTGGCCTGATTGAGTCGAAAGGCAACCAGCCCGAAGCAGATCAACGAAGCGAGATTCACTACAAGCAGCACTATCCGCTGCCAATCAGACAAGACTTTCGCAGTCGCAAGATGGCCGGAAATCGTCCCATCTGTTTTGGTTGTGTTTGCTTCGCCCGTGATGACGGGCTCTCCTTCGGGAGCGTGGCTTACC
>Ga0194132_10010518_pt1 | contig 12273 bp, 9 predicted proteins | sample TA2KigOf80mmetaG_FD_148612 | JGI IMG/M metagenome (GOLD analysis project Ga0194132, IMG submission 148612) | Freshwater microbial communities from Lake Tanganyika, Tanzania - TA2015054 Kigoma Offshore 80m | ecosystem: Environmental > Aquatic > Freshwater > Lake | place: Tanzania: Lake Tanganyika... | reverse complement strand
TCGCTGTAGACATCGAGCATACCGCAGTAGTAATGCCCCACCGCGCCGATACGGGTTTTGCGCAGAGATTCGGCCACCTGCGCCGCACGAATCCATTCCGAAATTTCCGTCCATGCTTCCGGGTCGTCGAGCGTACCCGTGACCAGATGATACGGGATTCCCGCCCGGTTGAACACACAGGCGATTTCCGGAGCAGAACACGCCTGACAGTAGGCGAGCCACTCACCGGTCATGCGGCCTCGGTCGCCCATTTGGTTGAGCACTTCATAGTCTATGGCGTTGGACGCCTGGAGGTTGAGCACGATGACTTGGACTTTGGCCTTTTGCCCGACCGGCAGAACCGTGGAGCTGAGCGCGTAGGTCGAGACGTATAGCAGGATAAGTTCGACCTCACTCCGCGCCAGCAGACTGCCTACTTCCTGGGCCTTGACCGGGTTGTCGACGATACCCGTGTTGATCACCTCTACGTCGGGATGTCGCTTCTCGATACGATCGGCGATATACTGCTGCCATCCCTGCAACCGATCGAAAAGCCCTTCGAACTGTCCCCAGTATGTGTCCAGACCGATGCCATACAGACCGATGCGCATGGACGATCCTTTCCGTTTGATACCGCCTCCACAGAGGGGTGTATCCATTCAGATGGAGCCGCTCGCCCTGCGCTTTTCACAAGACAAACAGACCTCCCGTTTACCATTTATCTCCACCACGGCCACGTATATTTGACGATACACCACAGGGCGTTGAATCCGTCCTTCCAGCCAATTTTTTTTCCTTCCAGATAGGTTCTTCCGCTGTAGGAAATGCCCACCTCGTAAATCCGGATACCTTTGATTCGGGAGAATTTGGCGGTAAGCTCCGGCTCGAAACCAAACCGATTCTGTTCGACGGTAATCTGCCGGATTACCTCGGCCCGGACCATCTTGTAACAGGTTTCCATGTCGGTTAGGTTGAGGTTGGTAAACATGTTGGAAGCGAGGGTAAGTACCTTGTTGCCGATCATGTGCCAGAAGTAGAGGATGCGATGCGCCTGACCGCCCATAAAACGGGAGCCGTATACCACGTCGGCTTTTCCGTCCATGATCGGCTTGAGCAGTACGGGATATTCGGTAGGGTCGTACTCCAAGTCGGCATCCTGAACGACCATGACGTCTCCGCGAAAGTGCTGAAGACCGGTTCTTATGGCCGCCCCCTTGCCTTGGTTGTATTCGTGGAGCACGACACGAAGCCGGTCCGGGGGGTACTCGGTCTCAAGCTGGGCCAGAATTTCGCGTGTTCCGTCGGTAGAAAAGTCGTCTACGATGACCAATTCGAGGTCTACGGGAAGCGATACGGACATCACCTGTTCGACGATATGGCGAATGGTGTTTTTTTCGTTGTACACCGGCATGATGGCAGACAGCAACATGGGATCGATTTTGGATGTTAGATTATGGAGTGGGGGCAGGGAAGTCGTTAAACGCGACACCGAACCCATCGGGTTTACGATGGTTTTCTTGTTTGACAAATATAAAGGGTTGGCGTGTGTCGACACAACCCTTTACTCCATGTATCTCCGTCGGGGTTTTCCCGAAACAGCCAAACGACAAATCAGGCTTGCATCAAAACCGGAATTTTTCCGATGCAACGGCGTGTCAATATATAGACATATTTTCGAATAACATTTCCGAAAATTGACGGCGCATAGGGTAGGAATCGCTTAAAATGTCTATATATTGACACCTTGTTCATATATTGCCACAATGGAGAAAGGATTTGTGGGGTTGTGGCAAAAAACATCGAACATAATCTTATTTTTTACAACGTGTTACACACAAAAGACCTTATATCATCACTTATTGGCACGGTTTTAGCAATCCGATACCGGGCAGATTGCGTATGGGTTATAAATAACTTCCCTTGGGCCAACACAGGAGACTCGGTCATGACTACGCTGACACACAAACGTTTTGAAACACACATAGAAAAGGTGCTCGACTCCGCCTTCCGGATGGCCCTACATCTGTGCCATGACGAAGACCACGCCGCCGATCTCGTTCAAGAAAGCGCGTTTCGGGCCTTCCGCGCCTTTCACACTTTTGAGGAGGGCACCTATTTTCGCGCGTGGTATTTCCGGATTATGACCAACCTCTATCTCGAATGGTCGCGCAAAAAACAACGCGAGCCGGTCGTCTCGCTCGACGATGAAACCCCCTTCGGTGGCGACCATCCCGCCGAGGCCGCGCTTACCCAGTCCGGGTCAGTCTGGGATCGGCTGGAAACCGAAGAAGTGCATACCGCCATCCGCAACCTTCCCAAAGAGTACCGTCTGGTTTCCATCCTGTATTTTATCGACGAGATGTCCTATCAGGAAATCGCCGACATAGCCGGGTGCCCGGTAGGGACCGTCCGTTCGCGGCTACACAGAGGTCGACAGCTTCTCAAACGCACCCTGCGGCATGAGGCGGAACAACACGGTCTTGTGTCCTGTGCGTAAGCTGGATGTTAGAAGGTGTACGGAAAGTTTTTGTTCTGTGTCATGGGGGGGATTATCTTGTCTAAAAAGTTCGCGGTGTGAGCCTTTTCAGGAGGCCTGCTATAAGGATTATGAAGCCTTACCGGAAAGCAGTGAAGCCATGATTTACATCGCCATGATGCCACTCATGCTCCGGCGACTCCCCTATGCCTGAACTTTCCGTACATTCTCTTAGAGAGAAGCCGACGGTTTTGTGACTTGTATGACACAATAAAATTAGGTTGCCTTAAAAACAGGATGGATTGTCAAGACATATCCACGTATCTTTTGGAGTCATGAAACTATCCATCGTCATTCCGGCGCACAACGAAGAAGGCAGTATCGAAGAGACGATCCGAGCGATTTCGGAGAAGGTCGCGGCGGCATGGATAGATCATGAAATCGTGGTCGTCAACGACAACAGCCGCGACCGCACCGCAGAAATCGTAACGGGACTTCAGGGAAAAGACCCGCGGATTCGACTCGTAGCCAATACGCCCCCCAACGGTTTTGGGTTTGCGATACGCAAAGGGTTGGCCGCGATGGAGGGGGATGCCGTGGTAATCGTGATGGCGGACGCCTCCGACGATCCCGGCGATATCGTCGTATACTATCGTAAACTCCAAGAAGGCTACGACTGCGTGTTCGGCTCGCGCTTTGTCCGGGGCAGCCGAGTGATAGACTATCCTTTGCACAAGCTCCTGATCAACCGAATAGCCAACCAGTTTATCCGTCTGCTGTTCGGCATCCGATTCAACGACACGACCAATGCGTTCAAGGCGTACCGGAGCGAGGTCGTTCGGGGGATCGGGCCTTTGCTTTCGCATCATTTCAACTTGACAGTGGAGATGCCGCTCAAGGCGATAGTTCGAGGCTATTCGTACGCGGTAGTGCCGATCTGCTGGTATGGCCGGGTCAAGGGGATTTCCAAACTGAAAATCAAGGAGATGGGCAGTCGGTATCTGTTTATCGTTTTGTATGTGTGGCTCGAAAAATGGCTGTCCAGAGGCGACTATCTTAAGCAAAAGCTAAATAGTAAATGATCCATGCTCCGACTATTCGGCTATTTTACTTTTTTCATTTTGAGGCATAAAAAACCGCCAGATCGCAACTACCAATACCCCCAATACGATATACCCTCCTGTCGCAGAAACAGGCACATCCCATCCGCTCATTCCGTGAAAATAAGATTCGAGAAATTGATATCCCTGACTTGTTGGGCCTGATAACAAAAAAGAGAGCAAAGAACCATAAAAGGTCTGAGAAACAATGTACTGGGTTCCAGACCAATTGATTAACACAGATAGGATGATAGCTCCTTTAATTGCCCAACGTGAAAAATAATTTTCAGCTTCTCCCAACGGTAACATGAGAAAAGGGATAGCCGGTATTAAATATCGAGGACCATAAATATAGCCTCCGACCCAGTTTATTTTCATAGCACTATTAAATAAAATCAAAGCAATAAATATTCCTCCGAAAACCATCCATTCTACACGATGTGGATGATCTCTTTTAGTAAGGCCTTTAATAAGCAAAAATACCCCGTATATCATTATAGGCATATATAGAAAAAATCCCCTATAGGAACTTAACATCAATTTTATAAGAATTATTGGATCCGGTAAACCAAGCCCAAATTGATTAGCATATATATTTCCGCTTTCTCCGCTCATAAATTGTTGAGGCATTTTGAAAGGGTGTCCAAAAGCTATAGCGTGGTATACAAGCAGACATATTACGGGTAGACCGCTTCCAGAAATATATCTCCACAACTCGCGCTTCTCAATCGAAAACAATCCATAAATACCTACAATTAAGACTGCCGGAAAAGTAATATAGTCAACCAGAAGGGAAAATCCATTCAATAACCCTGCAACTCCTATCCAGCGAATGTTTACTCTTTGTTTTTTTACAGCGTATATAAGAAGAAATGCGGCAAATAGCATGAAAGTGCTGAGGGCATGTGCAAAAAAGCGTGTAGAGTAAAAAAACATCAAGGTGCCAAAAGCAAAAGAAAAAAGGATCCAGACTCTTTGAATGGCCGTAGCAAGAGGTGTGAAAATCTCCAAGGCCTTATCAAGCAAAACTATAATCCCTAGTGCAGGCAAACAGCAGAGAAAAATAGTAAACAATATATGGCAGACTAAGAATTCAAAAAAAGGGTATTTTTCAATAAAATAATCAGGAGCATCCGGGTTACCTAAAAAGACTCGAATATATGCTTTGACGTCGAAATTTTTAAAAAGCACTATAGGAGATATTTCAAAAATCTCTTTGACTATGAGATAGATAGGAACAGAAAATAAAGAAAGACCTGGAGGAGCCGTTGGATAATAATGACCGTTTATCTCTCCTTTATCGATAGTATTAAAATGATACCGGTCAATATGAAAAACCCCATCCTCAACGATAGAACGGGTTTGATCGATATAGCGATTCTCGTTTACACCAGGGAGAGGACCGAGATGGAAAAAATAAATAGATAGACATGTCAGCAATAATGGAAAAAGATACCTATTGGTAGATACAAATTTATCCATTGTATAAACTTCCTACCAAAAAACGACAGGCGATCTATAGTGGGCTTGAGAAATTTTCAGCAATGTGACGAAGCTCACAGACACGACCGAAACGATAGGTTATATTATCTGTGAATACAGTCCCGACGCCCGTCATAAGCTGTATTCGGTACGCCAGTGGCGGCATGGCCTTACGCTTTCCATGCGTTTCCCCCTCATGCCGTCACCCGAACTTCAGAGGCGACACCCTTCCCGGTGTCGCCTCTCTTATTATTCCCCTTTGCAGATGCCCTGTCAAGCAAGCAAATGTGGTCTTTGGGCAAATGTACCCGTCATTCTGTTCAATCTTCCCATTTTATCATCGCCGATATCATACCGGTAAATCGTCCAGGCGCTTTGCGCATCGGGTCCGCAAAAGCCCGGAGCGTCGCAACGGCATGGTCTTCATAGACAGCACGGCCCGTATGCTTTGCCAACCCCATAAGCGCCCGCGTAGCAACCGCGTTTCCGGAAGGCTGCACCCCGTCGTAAGGATACCGAACCCGCGGAAGCCCTTGTTCATGCCCGTCCGTAAAGAAAAACCCGCCTCGTTTTTCATCCCGAAATACCGCGATCATCCGCTCCGACAGCCGCTCCGCCTCCGCCAGCCACCTGCGCTCACCGGTCGTCTCGTACAACCTGAGCGCCGCGTCTATCAGATGTGCATAATCTTCCTGGAATGCCTCCCGACCCGCCATGCCGTTGCGATAAACCCGCAGAAGCGTTCCGTCGTCACGTCGCATCTTGCCCAAAAGATAAGTCATCGCCGCAACGGCGATCTCTCTGTACCGAGAATTTCCGGTAACAGACGCGGCAACGGCAAACACGGCGGTCATGCGCGCATTCCATGCCAGGACGGTTTTGGTGTCGATCTGTGAACTTTCTCTTCGAGACCGAGCTTCGCGCAGACGGGTTAGTGCTTGAGACACACGCTCCGGCGTTCCGTCAAAAATCCCTGTCGTATCCTCCTCATCCGGACGGCGGTACAACGCCTGCCCCTCCCCCTCGATCAGCGGAGCAAGTCCAAAGACGTTCAGAAAATCCGTCGTATCGGAGCCAAGCGCTTCCCTGAGCTCGCGTTCCGTCCACACATAATACCCGCCTTCGACGCCTCGGGTTTCGGCATCGATAGCCGAATAGAATACGCCGGTTTCCGCCCGTAGCCGACGTTCCACAAATGCCAACGTTTCTTCCGCCGTCGCCCGGTAATCGGGCCGCCCCGTGATTTCGTAAGCCCGCAGATACAACTCCGCCATGTCCGCCTGTGTGTACAACATTTTTTCAAAATGAGGCATGCGCCAGCGTGAGTCGATCGTATACCGGTGAAAACCGCCCTCCACATGGTCGTACAACGCGCCGTCGCGCATGGCGTCAAGCGTGCGGACGGTCACCGAAAGCGCCTCCGTATCTCCGGTTTTCCGGACATACGCCAGCAAAAGCGTCAACTCCGAAACCGGCGGAAATTTGGGCGCGCCCCCAAATCCTTCGTTCTGTCCGTCAAAACGCTCCTTTAGACGCCGTACCGCCGTCTCGACGATCGACGTGTCGAGCGTGCCGGTCTCCACAGACGCATACACACTATCCTGAAGCGCCCACATCGCCCCTTCTACCTTGTCCGCATGAGCCACCACCTCGGCACGGCGGGTCTGCCAAGAAACGCTCAACCCCCGAAGTACGCCCGGAAAACCGGGACGCCCCGGTCGGTCGGTCGGGGGAAAATACGTCCCCGCATAAAAAGGGTGTAAATCCGGTGTAAGAAATACAGAATTAGGCCATCCGCCCTGTCCGCCAAGTAGTTGCGTGGCCGTCATAAACCATTCGTCGAGATCGGGACGCTCCTCTCGGTCCACCTTGATATTGACAAAATGCGTATTCATCGACACCGCGATCGACGAATCAGAAAACACCTCGCGTTCCATGACGTGGCACCAGTAGCAGGTCGAATACCCGATGGACAAAAAAATGGGTTTGTCTTCCCTCCGAGCGCGTTCGAGCGCTTCCGGTCCCCATGGATACCAATCCACCGGGTTGTAGGCATGTTGGAGCAAGTATGGGCTGATTTCGCCGGCAAGACGGTTTGCGCGCAGATCGTCCTTTGCTACCGGGAAAAAATACCAGAGCAGACCCGCGACCGCCATAAGGACCATGAGCGCCCCATGCGTCGTATATCGGGACAAACGGAAAAGAAAGTATCCGTCCTTTTTCATCTCTCATCCTTCATAATTGAAGCCTCGTTCTGTTCATACTTCACTCTTTCTAAAGCAGTCCACCGTGTGGTCGTTAACCATGCCTGTCGCCTGCATGTGCGCGTAACAAATGGTCGAGCCGAAAAACCGGAACCCTCTGCCTTTCATGTCCTTGCTCATGGCGTCCGATTCGGGACTGGTAGCCGGATAATCCTGCATACGGCGGATCGTGTTGACGATGGGCTTCCCCCCGACAAATGCCCAAGCATAGGCGCTAAAACGGCCAAACTCGCGCTGAACATCCAGAAAACACCGGGCATTGCAGATAGCCGCCGCCACTTTGCCCCGGTTGCGGATAATCCCCGGATCGGCAAGCAAAGCCTCCAGGCGTCGATCGTCGTAGCAGGCCACCTTTTCCGGGTCAAACCCTTCAAACGCCCTGCGGTAGTTTTCTCGCTTGCGTAACACCGTATACCAGCTTAGACCGGCCTGCGCGGATTCCAACACGATAAACTCGAAGATGCGCCGGTCGTCATATACCGGAACGCCCCACTCTTGGTCGTGATAGGCGATATAATCCGGCTTGGTAAGATCGACCCAAGGACAGCGGATGGACGAGTCGGACATGGGAAGTCCTTTGAAGAATTATGAATTATGAAGCATGAAAGGACATTCCTGGAAATAAACGCAAGACGGACGCAAGAGGCAATACCCGGCTTGTCGGGATCTGCTTGTCGCCCGATAGAAAACGGTACGTTGGCTTTGTCTCTTTTCGATTGTCCCTGTCCGTTTGGTTTCGTATCTTACGGGCGATTTATCCTGTGACAGATTTTGGTACATAGTCGCTCTTCGGTTCGCAGGGATTTTGGAAGTATCCTGCCGTCCGGCCTTCGTTGTCGAGCCTGTGGTCCTTATCCGGAACGACGTATCGTTATGACGGATAGTTCTCTCACTTTTTTGTCCGGCGCCGTTCCCCTGCTTTCCGTTTCGCATCTGACGGTCGAATTTCTTCTCGAAAACCGTCCGGTTCCGGTGGTCAGGGACATCGGTTTTGAGATATACCCCGGCAAGACGCTGGGGCTTGTGGGGGAAAGCGGGTGTGGCAAGAGCATGACAGGGCTTGCTCTGCTGCGTCTGACTCCCCGCCCCGGTCGCGTGGCCGCCGGAACCATGATATATCGGCGCGGCGGTGAAACGGTTGATCTGGCGTCGCTGGATTCTTCTGGTGAAGAAATCCGGCGGATTCGCGGCGGCGAGATCGCCATGATCTTTCAGGAGCCGATGAGCGCTCTGAATCCGGTATACACCATCGGTCAACAGATCGGCGAGACGATTCGTCTTCATGCAGGTACGGGTCGCAAGGAAACGCGAAACCGGGCGATCGAGGCGTTGCGCCGTGTCGGGGTTCCGGGGCCGGAAACACGGGTGGACGCCTACCCGCATCAACTTTCCGGCGGGCTTCGCCAGCGGGCGATGATCGCCATGGCGCTTTCCTGCTCGCCCCGACTGCTTATCGCCGACGAGCCGACCACTGCGTTGGACGTGACCATACAGGCGCAGATCGTCGATCTCCTCAAATCGCTTCAGGAAGAAACGGGTATGGCGATTCTGATGATCACACACGATCTGGGCGTCATGGCGGACATGGCCCACGACATTGCGGTCATGTATGCCGGACAGATCGTGGAACACGGTCCACCGGAAGCGATCTATGCGCAGCCTCGTCACCCCTATACGCAGGGGCTTCTGGCGTCTGTACCCCGGCTGGCCGCGACCGACCGCGGACGGCTTTCTCCGATACCGGGTGTCGTGCCGCAACCGGGGCGAATGCCCGAAGGCTGTTCTTTCCGTCCCCGTTGTGGTTTTGCCTTCGACCCCTGTACCCTGCCGCCTCCGTTGCGGAAGACCGGAGCACGGCATCACGCTTGTTGCTGGCTGGAAACGGCCCCCGCCTCTTTGCAACCATCGGTGTGACCTCCATGTCTGCTCTGCTTTCCGTCCGCGCTTTGATCAAGCATTTTCCGGTGCGTCGCAGTCTGTGGCGTCGTATCGCCGGACAGGTCCGGGCGGTGGATGGGATATCGTTTGACGTGGAGCGAGGGGAAACGCTCGGTCTCGTCGGCGAAAGCGGTTGTGGCAAAACAACTGCGGGCCGCTGTATTGTGCGGCTTCTTCGCCCATCCAGCGGCAATATCCTTTTTGGCGACGTCGATTTAGTCACGCTGACCGAAACCCAACTCAAACCCTTTCGCCGACGGATTCAGATGATTTTTCAGGATCCGCAGTCGTCGCTCAACCCGCGTATGACCGTCGGTGACGTAGTCGGCGAACCATTGCGTATCCACCGTCTTGCCACAGGCGGCGAATTGGAGGACCGCGTTGCCGCACTGCTGGGCGCCGTCGGTCTCCAGCCCGGCGACATGCGGCGATATCCCCATGCTTTTAGCGGCGGCCAGCGCCAACGGATCGGTATTGCCCGGGCCTTGTCGCTCGACCCCGAACTGATCGTGGCGGACGAACCCGTGTCGGCGCTCGACGTGTCGGTACAGGCACAGATTCTTAACTTGCTCGCCGAACTCAGGGAACAGCGTCATTTCTCCTGTATCTTTATCGCGCATAACCTGAGCGTCGTCAAACACGTCAGCCGACGCGTGGCGGTCATGTACGCCGGACGTATCGTCGAGTCCGGACCGGTGGAGTCGCTGTATGCGCGTCCGCGTCACCCTTATACCGAAGCCCTGCTTTCTGCGGTTCCCGTGCCCGATCCGCTCATCCAGAAACGCCGTGAGCGCATACGGCTTCAGGGCGATACGCCGGATCCGGCAGAACTGCCGCCGGGTTGCGCCTTTCATCCGCGATGCGTCTATGCCGCCGACGTATGCAGACGCGAAACGCCGGTGTTGCGCGAGATGGAACTGGGTGTCGAAGCGGCGTGTCATTTGACCGACACGCTCGACTTAAAAGGAGTAAAAAGTGACTGACGGGCAAAAAACTGCCGGTTTTATAAGCGGTTTTCTAATCGTCTGCGTGTCGGCCTGTGGCGATGTTCGCATAAAGGATTCGACACCGAGAAATTTTCCGACGAATCTTGACGCCAAAGAAGCGCCGATGCTCGCCGCCGCCGTCGCTACAGGCGATCTGCCGCCGCTTGAAGAACGTCTGCCGGACCGCCCGCTCGTCGCTCGTCACGACTATGCAGGCTATGAACGCCCTGGATCGTACGGCGGAACCTGGCACGCCTTTCATACCGGATCGGACCTTGGGGTGTGGAAAATGGTAGGGGGTTACGCCCCGTTGATCCGTTGGAACTGGTCCTGCACGGGTCTTGAACCCGGTCTCGCCGAATCGTGGTCATTTAATGCGGACGGGACCGAATTGACGCTGCATCTGCGTCGGGGTGTCCGATGGTCTGATGGTCATCCGTACACCTCTCGGTCGTTTGCGTTCTGGTACGAACTGTGTCTCGACGACCGACACCAGTACGTCCCTCCGGTATGGTGTCTGGTGGATGGCAAACCCATGACCGTCGAGACACCGGACGAGTACACCATCGTCATGAAATTCGCCGGACCCAACTGGCTGGTTCCGCTGTGGCTTGCCACAGGGTACTGGTGGTCCGAGGAGTACAACATCCCCGAACACTACATGAAACGATACCATCCCGACATAAATCCCGCCTATACCGACTTTGTCGAGTTTCAGCGACACAACGTGTCGCATCAGAACCCGGAACGCCCGTCGTTGTGGCCTTGGCGTATCGCCCGTATCGAAAAAGGCGGATTCCGGGTATTTTTGGAGCGCAATCCCTATTATTTTGTCGTGGATGACCACGGTCGCCAGCTTCCCTATATCGACCGGATCGAGACCACGTTGATTCCCGAACCACAGGTGCGTGTGCTCAAGGTGCTGGCCGGAGAGATCGACTGCCAGTTTCGTGATCTGGACTTGCGAGATTTGGGGCTTTTGGTAAAGGGACAGGAGCGAGGGGATTACCGTATCAAGATGTGGAAAAGCGCGGCCGGGGCCGAACCGGCGGTCAACGTCAACTGGGACGACAAAGACCCCGTTTTGCGTGGTCTGATCCGAGACCAACGATTTCGCAAGGCGCTGGCCTTGAGCGTAGACCGGGAACGATGCAACGAGATAGCCTACCGGGGGCTTCTCCAACCCCAGGCCGCGACCGTAAGCCGCGAGGCGTGGCATTTTTCCGATCCCGAAGGCCAGCGGTTGTTTGCGGAGTGGGAAAAGGCCGACGCTGGGTTCGATCTTTCTCTTGCCAACCGGTATCTCGACGAGATGGGACTTGTGCGCCGTGATGCGCAAGGCTACCGGCTCAGACCCGACGGAAAACGGCTGTCCATGGTCCTGGATGCCCCCGCCTCAGCGGTGGCGCTCGCCGAAAACGATGTTGCGCTGATCATCGCCGATGGGTGGCGAAAAATAGGGATCGACGTGGTGCTGTATACACCCCCCGGCGCCGAACTCAAACTGCGCCGTGACCTTGGCACGTTTACCGTACATCTGCACAGCGAAGCCGAAATGGACCTGTTTACCTATCCCGACTGGGTGTTTCCCACGGTTGCCAGTTATTGGCATCCGAGAACAGGCAAATGGTATCAGACGGGCGGCAAGGAAGGCGAAGCGCCGTCCGGTCCCATGATCCGTCTGGTTGCCCTGTATGATGCCATCAAAGGCGAATCCTCGCTGGAAAAACGCCATGCGCTTGTCCGGGAAGCCGCACGGATTCATATCGACGAAGGGCCGTTTCATATCGGTACGGTCGGACGCAAACCCTATCCAGTGATCGTGGGGAACGACTTTCACAACGTGCCTGACGAGGGTATACTGGGGCCTTGGGCGATCGTCGCACCTGCGATCAGCTTCCCCGAACAATACTTTATGGAATCCGCGCCATGATCGCCTATGTGATCCGCCGCATCCTGATGGCTGTTCCGACGCTCGTCGCCATTTCGATCATCGGTTTTGTCATCATCCAGTTGCCGGAGGGCGACTTTTTAGATCGGAAGATTCA
>Ga0194132_10010517_pt1 | contig 12273 bp, 12 predicted proteins | sample TA2KigOf80mmetaG_FD_148612 | JGI IMG/M metagenome (GOLD analysis project Ga0194132, IMG submission 148612) | Freshwater microbial communities from Lake Tanganyika, Tanzania - TA2015054 Kigoma Offshore 80m | ecosystem: Environmental > Aquatic > Freshwater > Lake | place: Tanzania: Lake... | reverse complement strand
AATGTGGCCCAGCCTTACATCGACTATCTACTTTGAAATGGTACCAATAGTTGCGCCGTTTTTGATAGTGTCTGGGGCTTTAGTTGGCGCAATATCTGTCAAGTTTGCGCAAAAAATTTTTAGCTACTGAGAAATCTATTGGAACCTACTCTACCATTTTGAAATATGGATTAAAGGCTGCTTGTAAACTCCATACACTGCTCACATTTTCTTTTTCTCAACAATGTCACTGCGTCCATAATGTCAGAGTTTTTGATGAAAGGAATGGTGCGATCACGATTAATAAAAATATCAAACTGATAACCTAGCTTATCAGTTCTCCAACTCCATGCATCATGACATCATCATCCCAGCGTTATCTATGCTAATCTACGTGGACGTGAGAATGGTACTTCTGCAACATATTTTTTGCTGATTCTTGCTATTTCCGCATCTGCTGTAGAAACAACCACATGACTGAAAATTCCAGATTCAAGAGATGATCTGTTTGTATGAGCAATTAACGTATTGTTTCCAAGTTTTCTAAGATTCTTCCTTGGCACTCCATTCAATCCTCCTCTGGCTCCAATGAAACAAATTGATTTCAAGTATTCTTTCATCTGGTTCTGATTTGTATATTAAAATGATGACTAATCTGCTCTTAAAACAAATGCGACTTTTCTATTTCCAAATGCTCCTAAATTATAATCCACGAATATTTCTCTAATGTCGTCGTCGTTATTCATTTTTCTGTTCTCTTCTGTAATGGTCTTAACCACTACACAATCTTCCAAACTGAATCCCGCATCTTTAAAAAACTTTTTCCACTCAAAAAATCTATGTTCATGTTCACCATTTTCCCTTCTTGTCAAGATCATATCTTTCTGTCTGTGATTTTTAATCAAAAATTCTTCATTATATCTAATATTCAACATACGTTCAATTTCGGAATCCGGAGTTGAGTTGTTGTACGCTCTATCTATTATGATGAATGTCCCATTCTTTTTGAGTACACGTTTGCACTCTCTGAGTGTTTTTACGGGGTCTATTGAATGGTGCATAGAGTCCCATGATATTGCAAAATCAACTGAATTGTCTCCTAATTGCAGATTATCAAAATCTCCTACTACTGAGATCACTTTGTCCGCTCTTTCTTTTAGAATTTCCTTTTTGACTATGGGTTGGCATAGCTTTACTACGTCTTCAACCACCTCAATGCAGTAGATTTTCTCAACTGAATTTCTCTTTGCTAGTGTGGATGAAATGCATCCTACACCGCCTCCTAAATCTACCCCTATCCCGTGAATCAAATCCGACGATCTTGGAATAAGATCAAATGTTTTTTCAACATATTCACTATCGATATAGACATATTCATCAATGATCGTACGAAATCCCTTTGCCGATGCCTCTTGCGCAATCAGCTGGTTTCCAATGTATTCTTGGCCGGAAATGAGAACAGGATTTCTCTTCCATACTTGATATTCCATGATCGTATCAAATATATGATATTCAAATATACTATTCTTTCCACCTACGGATCGTCAATAACTTTGTTAAGAATTATTATACACTCAAATTATCACTATGAGATTAATATGATTGTAAATGGATTATTGCAAAAAATGCTTGATGCCTGATACTAGACCGGGAATCGTTTTTGAGGGTGGGGTTTGTTCTCCTTGCATTAATTATAAAAAACAAAAAACCACAGATTGGGAGCAGAGAATGAAGGAATTTGAGAAATTATGTAACAAATATCGAAAAAGCAATGACAATGGTTATGACTGCGCCATTGCAGTATCTGGAGGCAAAGACTCTCATTTTCAGGTATATTACATAAAAGAAGTCATGAAGATGAATCCTGTGCTTCTTGCCGTGGGCAATCTGGATTGGACAGAAACGGGAAGAAAAAACTTAGAAAATCTATCTGACACTTTTGGTTGTGACATTATTATGTTTAATCCAAATCGTGATGTGGCGAGAAAAATGGCAAAGAAAGCATTTGTCGAAATTGGCTCGCCCACTTGGTACATCGACGCGTTGATCTATGCCTTTCCTTACAGAATGGCAATACAATTGGGACTAAAAATGCTAGTCTACGGTGAAGACGTGAATTACACTTATGGGGGAAAATTCAACAAAGAAACACCATCTGCGATTCTACAACCGCTAAATGACGTAGTCAAACCTGTCTGGAACAAGTGGTTGGAGGCAGGTGATATTACAGAAAGCGAATTACATGCAGCAAGACAACCATCTACAGAAGAATGTCAGAAACACAACTTGGAGCCAATATATCTCAGCTACTTTGTTCCTTGGAATTCGCATCACAATTATGAAGTGGCAAAAAAATTCGGATTCAGACATCTGGATCATGAGTATGTGAGGGAGGGAGCTCTGGAAAACTACAACCAGATCGATTCTCTTGGTTATCTCATCAACCAATATCTAAAATATCCGAAATACGGGCACTCGTCCGCAACAGAAATGGCATCGAGATGGATTAGATACGGCATGAAAACAAGGCAAGAAATGATTCCATTTGTTAAAGAAAACGACAAAAAACTGGATCAGGGAATAGTCGACAAATTTTGTGAATTCACACACATGTCAGTAAGAGAGTTCTGGTTTACCATGGACAAATGGTATAACCACAAACTCTTTGAACAGGACAAAGATGGTGTATGGCATGAAAAATTTGAAGTTGGTGTCGGCTTAATTAAACCATAATTTTATTAGCACAAAATTTTTACAAATGTCGACATTGAAAAATACACTCATAATAAATGGTAGAAAGATAGGCCCTCAACATACCCCATTCATTATCCCAGAAATCGGAATTAATCACGAAGGGAATTTTCAGAAAGCCAAGAAGATGATAAAAGATGCACATGATAGCGGTGCTGAATGTGTCAAATTCCAATGTCATGTGATAGAGGATGAAATGGTGCCTAACAATGTAGTTCCTGCAAATGCTGACGAATCGATATGGGACATCATGAAACGCTGCACTCTTACTGAATATGAAGAAATCCAATTGAAAAAATATACAGAAGATCTAGGGATGATTTACTTATCTACACCGTTCTCACGTGCAGCTGCGGATAGGTTGCAGAAGATGGATGTGGTTGCATATAAAATCGGTTCTGGTGAATGCAACAACTACCCTCTGATCAAACACATAGCGTCATTTGGCAAACCCATAATACTCAGTACCGGAATGAACAACATTCAGAGCATAGCGAAAAGCGTGACGATTCTTAAAAAAGCCAAAATAGATTTTGCACTGTTGCATACTACTTCGATGTATCCTACACCATATGATAAAGTTCGATTGGGGGCTCTGAGCGATCTGAGAAGACATTTCCCAAGTATCGTGATTGGCTTGAGCGATCATTCTGTGGGAAACTACACCTCCTTTGCATCTGTTTCCCTTGGGGCTTCAATAATAGAAAAACACTTTACCTCAGACAAAAAATGGCTGGGGCCAGATATTCAAGTTTCTATCGTTCCTAATGAATTACGCGAGTTGATCATCGGAAGTAAAGTAATTCATGAATCATTAGGAGGCCACAAAACAATACTTAAAGAAGAGCAACCAACAATTAATTTCGCATATGCATGTGTTGTATCAATAAAGGAAATCCAAAAAGGTGACATATTTTCAAAAGAAAACATATGGGTCAAAAGACCTGGCACTGGTAAAATCAAGGCAGAAAAATATTTTAAAGTTCTTGGAAGAGAGGCAAAAAGGAATATACCAAAAAATACCCAATTAAGTTGGCTTGATATTAGATGAAGAGAAAAATATTGATAGTTACAGAAAGACGTGCTGATTATACTAAACTAAGGCCAATTCTGGAAGAAATTTCTAAATCAAAAAAATTACAATATTATCTTGTTGTAACTGGAAGTCATCTTTTAAAAGAATACGGGTTAACAATCAATGAAATAAAATCAGACGGACTCAAGATATCTAAGACCTTTTTAATGTTTCAAAAAAGAAGGAAGGATACTGGAACAGAAATGACTAGATCATTTGGAAAAGCTGTGATAAACCTCTCAAATATTATTGAAAAAGTAAAACCTGATATCATTTTGACTGGATTTGATATAGGCGCCAACTTTGCTGCTGCTATAATTGGCGCACATACAAATATCATAGTTGCACATGTTGAAGGTGGAGAAGTTACCGGAACAATAGACGAATCTATCAGACATGCAACAACAAAGTTCGCCCATATTCATTTCACATCAAATCGTGATGCATCAAATCGACTGATAAAAATGGGCGAAATTCCTGATTATGTGTTTACAGTAGGTAACACATCGCTTGATGGTATAAAAAAATTAAAAAAAATACCAAAGCATGTTCTGGAAAAAAAATATGAGCTAAATTTGAATAAACCATTAGTAATGATCTTACAACATACAGTGACATCTGAGTTAAAAACAATTGAAAAAAATATACTACAAACTATCAATGCCGTTAAAGGGCTAGATGTTCAAGCCATGATTGTTTATGGCAATACGGATGCAGGATCACAAAAGATCGCTAGGATTATTAAAAATTCAAGAATCAAACAATATGCAACAATTCCATATCGAGACTACATCGGATTGCTAAGGCGTGCTTCGACGTTGGTAGGAAATTCAAGCAGTGGTATTATCGAAGCTCCATTTCTCCATATTCCATCAATTAACGTTGGGACAAGACAGGATGGTAGACTACGGGCAGAGAGTGTCATAGATGTCCCATATGATACGAATAAAATAAAGAATGCAGTCAACAAGACCATACATGATAAAAATTTTCTGAAGGCAGTAAGAGCTTGCAAGAGTCTATATGGAGATGGTAATTCTGCTAAAAAAATAGTTAGAATTTTGGAAAAAATTGATCTGAGAGCAATTCCCACTCAAAAAAAAATGACGTATTAGCCATGACTAGAATCATCCTGCTAGGTGGAATTGGTTTTATCGGAAAATCGCTTCTACCAATGCTTCAAAAAGAAAAATTCCAGATAAAAGTACTTGTTCATAAAGAACAACCTGAGATAGATGTAAATATTTTTAGAGGTGATATATGTGTGCCTGGTTTACTTGATGAACAAATCAAGGATAATGATATAATAATAAATTTGATAGGTCAGACAGAAAATGTTCTTTCTAAATTCATAGACAACAATATTATTGGTTCCTTAAATCTACTTGATTCCTGTACAAAAAAGAAAAATATCCGAATAATATTGGCATCTTCCATAAGTGTGTATGGTGACAATTCAGGAAACCCGTCAAAAGAATCGGATATCCCAAATCCCAAGTCTGATTATGGGCTTGTTAAACTAATAACTGAACAACTCTATAATCGTCATTCAAAATTATATGGAACAAAAGTGACGGTCTTGCGTTTTTCTACTCTGTATGGTCCATTCAAAAAAATCGGCTACTTTTCACAGCTGATACAATCAATCAAAACTGGAGAACAGTTAATTGCATACAATGATGGTATGCAGAAGAGAGATCTCCTATTTGTTGATGATGCTGCTAGAGGGATAATTCAAGCAATAAAAAATCCTGAGAGTGGATATGCAGTATATAATATATCGTCCGGCTATCAATATATGATCAAAGAACTGATCAAATTAATTGAAGATCTGTCAAATAAAAAATTACATATAAAATTAGATAGTGATGTACCTGATGAACAATGTCTGTCTGCTGATAACTCATTAGCAAAAATAAATCTTCAATTTGTTCCACAGGTGGGGATTGAAGATGGTCTAAGAATTACAATTACGAATTTTTTACATTCTTCATAAAGGAACTATTTTTCACAATTTCTAGTAAAATTGTACGCCATCCATATAATGTTAAAAGTATAAACCTGAAGATCGTCAATTTGGGCTTTGAGAAGATCTCGTATTGTATTCACATTACTCTCATAAGTATCTCCTGGAAGGCCTACAATCACTTCTGATGATGTGCGCAAATTTTCTTTTCGTATAGCTGGAGCTAACGCCATCATATGATCAATACTTATGTTATCTCTTTGGATATTTTTCAATACTGTATTGTTTGTAGACTGTACTACTATCAGAAATCGTAATGCACCATTTAATCTCTTGATCGCATCAATTATTCTCTCTTTCTTGTTTTTTCCTGTACTCACAATAATTCGTTTTGGGTAGGAATAATCTTTCTGTATTTGAGCAATTATATCACAAACTTCAATATCTTTTGGATACATACCGAAATTCAAATCACTAATGTAGAGGAGATTTTTATTTTCACTGATTCTCATTCCGATATAATTTAATTCGTCTCTCACCCTTTGAATGGTAAAATGATTGACTTGTTGTACATTATCATTACCGTCGACACAAAATGAACATGAAAAAGGACATCCTCTATTGGTCTGTATCATTGGATTTAATTCTGAATTGAAAAATTTATCTAATAACCCTGTAGTATATGGTGATGGAATGTCGTCTAATTTTTTGATTCTTGCAACAGGATTCAAATATTGTAGTATTCCTTCTCTTTTTTTAGAAACACACCCTTCGATAGGTTCCTTTAAAATAGTTTCAAGTATTTTTTGCTTTGATTCAGCATGTAGTGCTTTTTCAATAATATTTGAAAATCCTATTTCGCCCTCTATTGGAACATATAGCGTTATTTCAGGATGTTCGCTCATAAAAAGCTCCTGCGAAGCAATGTCTGTAGGAAAATTTGGCCCTCCAGATACAGTCACAATATCTGGGTTTGCATTTTTTGCAATTCTGAACATCTCATATCCTATCCTTTCATTCCAACAATAATTGCTTAATCCCAAAATATCTGGTGGTGATTCGTTTATTGCTTTTTCAAGCTCATCGATATATTTGAAAAGCTTAATGTCTACAAATTCTTTGAATTTTTCCGATGATAACTAGCAATATATCCAATGTTGAGAGGAAATACATCATTAGCTAATACGACCGTATTGTATGTGAGATCACCCAAATAGATTTTCAGATTTTTAATCATGTTGTTTTATTTACGTAATAATATTTTAATTATTTCTTTATATTAGATAAATAAAGATAATGAAATGTTATTTATATTTAAAAACTATATTGATTTTTAATCTGTTATTGACAAAATTATTGATAATATTTTATTATCCACATATTGTTTCTTTCTTCGGCCTTTAATTTCTCTTCATTTGTTATGAGAATCTCTTCCATTTTTTCGCCCTGTCGTAATCCTGTAATTCTCTGATTCTTTGATATTTTATCAGCAAGTTCTTTTATGTTATATAATCTCATTTTTGGTACGAACGTCTCACCCTCATCAATTAACAATAAACAATTTAGAATGAATTCTACTGCTTCATCAACATGAAAGAAATATCTATTCATTGTTGGTACTGTTATAGATAATGGTTGGTTGTTTTTCTTCTGTTCATTCCAGATCTCAAATACGTTTCCTCGTGTTTCTATCACATTACCAAATCTAACTGATGCAAATTTTGTTGATTCGATGTGATGTCCAGCCCAACTGGTAAGCCTTTCTCCTAATTGTTTAGTGGTTCCATACAAGGTGGAAGATTCTGCAGATTTATCAGAACTCACATTCAAAAATTTCTTTGGTTTGTTTCTTATTGCCATCTTTATCATGTTAACTGTACCATTTATGTTAACATCAATTGTTTCAATGGGATTGAATTCCGTAATCTCGATGTTCTTTACAGCAGCTGCATGAATTATAATGTCTACGCCATTACCAGCTATACCCAATCTATCTTTATCTTGAATACTACCGAGTAGTAATCTTAATCTAGAATCCTTTACTGTTCGTCCTAATTTGAATAATCCGTATTCATCGTTATCGAGAACTCTTACTGTTTTGACAGGATATTCCAAGATTCTTCTTGTTAAAACAGAACCGATACTTCCAGCTCCTCCAGTAATCAATATTACTTTATTCTTTAACTCATTCCTTATCTGATTCTGGAAATCTTTTTTTCTAGTCGATTTAACCATCTAGTACTTCGAATTTTCTATAGTTTTAATCTTTTTTATTAAAACAAACGTATAATGATTTGTAAAATGATTGGCAGATATAAAAGAAAGTAAATTCCACATTTGTTGTGGTAAAAAGATTAGGATTTAGACATCTAGATCATGAATATATTCGTGAGGGAACAATTGAAAATTATAATCAAATTGATTCTATGGGCTATCTACTAGGACAGTATCTAAAATATCCAAAATATGGACATGTATCCGCAACAGAGATGGCGTCACGATGGATAAGATATGGCTTGAAAACACGAGAAGAAATGATCCCATTTGTAAAAGAACGTGACAGAAATTTAGATCAAGGAATAATTGACAAGTTCTGTGAGTTTACACATATTTCAACAAAAGAGTTTTGGATTACTATGGATAGATGGTATAACCGAGAGCTCTTTGAACAGGACAAAGATGGTATATGGCATGAAAAATTTAAAGTTGGTGTCGGATTAATCAAACCATAATTTTATTAGCGCTAAAATTTTTATAAATATTGATATTGAAAAACGTCCATATAATAAATAATAGAAAGATATCTATCAACTGATAACTCATTAGCTAAAATAAATCTTAATTTGTTCCTCAGATGGGGATTGAAGATGGTCTACGAATTACAATTACGAATTTTTCACATTCTTCATAAAGGAACTATTTTTCACAATTTCTAGTAAAATTGTACGCCACCCATATAATGTTAAAAGTATAAACCAATTAAGATTCTTGATATAGAATTTTAATCCAATATTTCGTTTGCACCAAAGTGCAAATGAAGAAGTTGGTAAGATAAGATCCCAAAAGGTGAATTCCCCACGTCTATATTCTTCTAAAACACCTTTGGATGAAAGTCCACCATCAAATTTTTCAAATAATACTTCATCTACGACAAAAAAATCCCCACATCTCAATATATTGAGTAACACTACTAAATCCCAACCATATATGGGCCCATGGATTAGCTTCTTTCTGAGGTCTTCAGTCCTGAATACTCCATAAACAAATGATGCCTGATTAAACCGGAGATAAAACTGTGCCTTGTATTCATAGGTGCCAGATATGGGATGCACATGTTCATATCTTTTAGATTTGATGTCTATACTTCTGACTAAATTTTTTAGCTTTTTTACACTAGATTGTGAGGCTGAATTTTGATATTTACCGCCAAAGAACTCGACAATCCCAGTGCTAGCTACAACATTTGGGTTTGAGTCCAAAATCTTGACATTTTTTTCTATAAATGTATCGTCCCACTTGTCATCTACTGCGGCCCACACAAAATAAGGACATTTAGCATTTTCCAATAAAAAGTTAAAGTTGTTTACGATGCCTATATTTTTCTCTTGCCGAAAATATCTAATTCTACTGTCTTTATGTAAAAATTCCTTACAAATCTTCTGGGTTGAATCCGTAGAAGCGTTATCTGAGATTATCAACTCAAAATTCTTGAAACTCTGCTTTAGTATTGAGTCTAATCTCTGATGTAAAAATCTCTCTCCGTTGTAGACCGGAACTCCGATTGAAATGTTAGGCGTAGTGTGTACATCTTTCATAATCTAAAAAATAATATCTGACTTATTAATAAAAATCATTCATCAGATTTGCAAATAATTCCCCATTCAAAGTATATAAATATAAAATAATAAAAATCAATCATTGATTTTATTAATTTTTGGAGGTACAGGCCTTATTGGTAGTACACTTGCAAGACACGCACTACAAAATCATAAAGTTTTCATTACAACTAATGAAACACCTAATTTACTTCAAAACGTTAAATCAGAAAAATTGAACTTTGAAAAAGACACAAGTCGGATTGAAATGCTGATAAAATCAGTAAATCCTGATTATGTAGTTAATACGGTTGGACATCCTAGCGTAGAGATCTGTGAAACCGACAAACAAGTGGCAAATTTTCTACACGTTGATATTGTAAAAGATATTGTAAATTATTGTAAAGAAGGAGGCTGTAAACTAATTCAATTTTCTACCGATTATGTGTTTGATGGTAATGTGCAAAGAAATTACACGGAAGATGACACGCCGAATCCAATCAATCATTATGGGAAGACAAGACTGCTCGCGGAGCAAATTGTTAATAATGCCTCCCAAAACAATGTAGTTCTTCGCACATCAGTTGTATATGGGTGGCATGAAAAGTCTAGATTCACTAATTGGATAATCCAATCATTGCAACAAAACAAAACCGTAGATACCTTCTCAGATCAATATAATACACCTACACTAGTTGACGATTTGGTAAATGCCATCTTGAAAGTAATTGAGACAAAAGCATCCGGATTATTTCATGCTGCTGGAAAGACGTGTATTAACAGATATGAATTTGCAAAAGCAATATCAGAGTCATTTCACTTAGATCATAAATTAATAAAACCTGTAACAAAAAAAGAAAAAAAGCAAGTGGCTCCCAGACCTGTCAAACCCTGTCTTGATTCGAATAAACTAGAATGTCTAATTGAATTTGATTTTAGTACAATAAATCAAGGCCTGAATTTCGTTTTTAACCAATCCAAAGCGTCAAAACCTAATTTGTGATCTTAAATATTTTATTGATTATTTGTTAGTTTGTTGTTAATCAGTTTTACTTAATAGCTACTTATCTAGTCTTTAAGTATAGTCGATATGATAGTGGGTGTGACTCCTGTGAGAATCAGCTTTGCTGGTGGAGGAACTGATTTACCAGAATACTATGAAAAATTCGGAGGTGAGGTAATTTCAACATCTATTAGTCGATTCACCTACGTTATAGTTCATCCAAGATTTGACAAATCATTTCAAGCATTTTCCCCGGATTTTCAAAAACATTACAAACCAACCCACTTTGAAAATATAGAAATCTCAGATGGTACAGAAATTGCCTCGTCAATAATCAAATTCTTGAATTACAAAGATGGAATAAATGTTATACTTTGTAGCGATGTTCCGGCTGGTTCAGGTCTTGGGGCGTCAAGCTCTCTCGCAGTAAATCTTGTGAATGTTATACAGCATCTCAAAGGTGTAAAGTCAGAATCAAAAATAATTGCTGAAACTGCTTTCAACATAGAACGAAAAATTCTTCATTGGCCAATGGGAAAACAGGATGAATATGTTGCAGCTATGGGTGGTTTTAATCATATTAAATTTGATCGTAACAAAGTTGACATAACTCCAATCAAGATGAAAAAATCTACCCTAAAAGAGCTTGAAAGTAACCTAGTTTTGTTCTTTGTAGGAACAACAAGAAATAGCTCTGAAATTCTTGCAAATCAATTAATCCAAGTAAATCAAAGACATAAGCAGACTATAGATTCGCTTGATTTTGTCAAAAACTTAGCTCAAGAAATGTTTGAATCTCTGAAAAAATCTGACATTACATTATTTGGCGAGTTATTGAATAAGGGATGGCAAGCAAAGAAAAAATTCTCTACAGGTGTTACCAATAAAAGAATTGACAATATTTATTGCAAAGCACTTGACTGTGGTGCGATTGGAGGCAAATTAACGGGTGCTGGTGGTGGTGGGCATATGCTACTCTATTGTGAAACTAGAAAGCATAAACAACTGATTAAAGAGATGACAAAAATAGGTCTTACAAAAGTTAACTTCAGTTTCTATAGGAATGGTCCAAAAATCCTTAACTTATATGACTTATCATAATCAATTCATATGTTGAAAATAAAAGAATCCATATCTGAATTTTTGAAGGAACAAGAAAAATGCACGAACATGCTTCGTGCTAACTCTGATGATATCATATCAATAATTGATCTTCTAATAAAGGCAAGAAATAATGGAAACAAGATAATCACTATGGGAAATGGAGGATCTGGTTCTACTGCCTCTCATTTTGTTTCAGATTTGCTTAAAACGGCACTAACCTTAAAACACAAACGATTCAAAGCAATTTCTCTTCTTGATAATGTACCCGTATTGCTTGCATGGTCAAATGATATCTCATACGATGACATATTTGTTGAACAATTGAAAAATCATCTTACTAAAGGCGATATTCTGATTGGGTTTAGCGGCAGCGGCAAGTCAAAAAACGTTGTGAAGGCACTAAAATATGGTAAAAAAAATGGTGCAATCTGCATTGGGATCACAGGAATGTCCGGAGGAGAATTTCCAAATCTCTGTGATGTTTGTTATGTGGTACCAAGTGATAACATGTTAACAATAGAATCAATGCATCTTTTGATTTGTCATTGTATGGTGGAAATCATCAGAAGCCTAGGAAAAC
>Ga0194132_10010516_pt1 | contig 12273 bp, 11 predicted proteins | sample TA2KigOf80mmetaG_FD_148612 | JGI IMG/M metagenome (GOLD analysis project Ga0194132, IMG submission 148612) | Freshwater microbial communities from Lake Tanganyika, Tanzania - TA2015054 Kigoma Offshore 80m | ecosystem: Environmental > Aquatic > Freshwater > Lake | place: Tanzania: Lake... | reverse complement strand
CTGGGTTGTTGGTCGGAGGCTTGATCATCTTTCAAGACGCGCGATGTAGTTCGATACTCGAAATTTCTCCAAGGACTCCCCATACTCCACAATTGCAGAGCAGTGTCCTGAGGGTGTGATTCGGTAAAGTCGCATGCTGTGCTGTTCAAAAAAGCGCCAAAAGTCACGAAAAAATGTGCGGGTATCAATATTGCATCCGCCAAACTCAAAGGTGATTGTTTCGATGCGCCTGTTTGTCAATAATTGTTGAGCGCCCTGGAGCGCTTCAAGTTCGTGTCCCTCGACATCCAGTTTCAGCAAATGGATGTGGGGAATGTTGGCCGAAGCACAATACTCGTCCAATGTGATGACATCGACTTGTTCGGAGTGATCAAATGACATGCCGCAGTGGGAAATGTCTCGTTGGGTCAGTGATGCAAGGCTTGATCCTGGCGCATCCGCCCAAAGTGTTGAACGGCCCGTCTTCCCACCTACGGCACACCGATTCAGCCGAACATTCGGCATGGTGCTGAGCCGTTGCTGCAACAACTGATAGGCCTGCGCCGCCGGCTCGAAGCAGTGAAGTTCGCTTCGCTGTCTCGGCAGGATTGAAAGCGCCAACTCAGCGAACTGTCCACTGTTGGCGCCCGCGTCCAGCACGCACAAATGACCCGGCTGTCTTGCGATTTGCCGAAGGATCTGGGATTCGCCACTCAGGGATGCTGGTGATCCCGAGCCAATCCCCATGAGGTGCTCGCATCGTTGGACCTTGCGCTGAAGGCGACGCTGGACAAATGCATTTCCACTGAGGAAAACTCGAAGAGACTGTCTCCATGACATTGCGAGATTCTACCTTTGGTATCCCTTGTCGAATTGGAAGTGCGATCAACCTAAGAGGCTCCGCTGGTTAGCGCATCCGGCCATGCGCTCCGAAATGGGACAGGTCCATTGGATGCCCAAAAATAGAGGTTGTGCCTGTTTGGAAACCGAGTTTCAAAGACTGTGATGTTTCGAAAGTGAGGCTTGAAGAATCGCAGTAAATCCTCTTTCCCTTTGAACTCATACTCATGGTGAGTGAGCGACTTTGTGCCAGCCATATTTTCAATAATCGTGTAACCACTCAGGATGCCGGTTTCTGTCAACCTGCTTCGTATATTGAGGAGAATACTGTCGATCTCTTCCTCGGTAAAATGCTCGATTGCAGCATCCCAAACCACATTATCGAACACCCCCTTTGGCATGTCCGTACGGATGTCAGCCAGCACAAAATCCACATTTGATGCTTTGTTTTTGGTCCTTGCCGTCTTGATTGCTTTGGGGTCAAAGTCACATGCAATCACGTGCTTTGAGCGCAAGCTATAAAAATTCTTCGCATTGAAGCCATCTCCACACGACAGCTCAAGCAAAGAGCCTCCCTTTAGGGCCAAGCTTCCAAATGTGCCGCGCTCTACCCATAACGCATTTCGCGTCAACAGCCAAGAATGAAACAAGTCAATATTGTGGTCAAAGTGCTCCGGTTGGGGTGGAATGCCCCACTGCACGGAGAGCAATCGTTTATGCGCGCGACTTGCCCACCACGTCGCAACACGACACTCCAGTTGAGACAAAGCTTCAAACACCGATTTCGCGAATCTCAATCTGCGCAGCATGCTGTTCCGCATAACGTCTCGTTCTCCTGGTTGCTTTGAGGGCACGTGCTTTGACGAGGCGCCACAGAAGCGGACCCTCGAGGTCCGAGTAGCACGCACCACCGTCCCGAACTCGAGAATACCAACATTGGTGGTTGCGGATAAAAGCCAGCCAGGTCGTTCGCAAAGGGTTCGCCAGGGACTTGCGGATCCATCGCTGGCCACAGAGTGTGGAGTCGCTTGATTGAAAACATTCCTCCACAGTTGTGCGAACAGATGGTGTGCCCCTCTCCAGTCAGATACTGCATCACTTCGCTGATGCCCGATACCCTTTCAAGGCGTGCCCGCCCCAATCGCACTCTTTGCGTACAAGCGCCCAGACCACTTACGTCGTACAGTGGAGTCGCTGCAGGCAAACACAGAGTCTTCGGCGAGCGATCTTGTCGTGTTCTGTGACGGACCCAAATCCGACTCGGACGCAGCTGCGATCGCCGCGGTTCGAACGCAGGCTTCGAGCATTCGAGGGTTTCGCTCCCTTCAGGTCAGGATGCAAGAACGCAATCTAGGCCTAGCGCGGTCGATCATTGAGGGTGTGACCAGCATGCTGGAAGCCTCGGATCGGGTCATCGTGATCGAAGACGATCTTGTGCTCTCACCTTTCTTCCTCGCATACATGAATGCAGGCCTCGATCGCTACGCCGAACAGCCCCGCGTTGCGAGCATTCATGGATACGTGTATCCCGTCGATGTGGAGTTGCCCGAGACGTTCTTTATGCGTGGCGCTGATTGCTGGGGATGGTCAACTTGGCGCAGAGCATGGCCAATCTTTGAACGTGACGCTCGACGCTTGCTCGAGAGGCTACGAGCGTTGAGTTTGTGTGACGCGTTCGACTTTGGGGGGGCGTATCCATACACGCAGATGCTCGCAGACAAGGCGGAAGGCCGAAACGAATCGTGGGCAATTCGATGGCATGCGTCGGCATTTCTGGCAAATATGCTCACACTGTACCCCGCTAGGAGTCTGGTTCAGAACATCGGTAATGATTCGAGTGGAACCCACTGCGGCACAACCGACGTACACGACGTGCATCTGAGCGCCGATTCGATCAGGGTCGAGGACATCGAGATCCTCGAATCGGAGTTGGGCAAGCTGGCGTTTGAACGCTACTTCCGACGTGCCCACGGCCGAGTCCGACGCCCTTGGTGGCGCGCGTTTCGCGACAGGTTTTTTTGGAGTTCCCGATGAATCTTCGTCAGGTTCGCGATGACTGGGTACCTCCGATTCTGCGACGATGTATGCGCGCATTGCGCGGTAAGCCGCGAAACGCCATCCAATTTCATGGCGACTATGCGCGATGGGAAGAGGCCCAGAGGTGCTGTGGCGGCTACCACCACGAGAAGATCCTTGATCGTGTCCTGGAATCCACAATGCGGGTCGTCCGTGGCGAGGCTGCCTTTGAGCGGGACTCCGTGAACTTCGCGAAACCCGAGTACGCGTGGCCACTTTTGAGCGCCCTTCTTTGGAGCGCTGCGCGAAGGGGAGGGGCACTCCGCGTGGTCGACTATGGAGGTTCATTGGGCTCGGCGTACTTCCAGCACCGTCGGTTCCTCTCACACCTGAAGGAATTACGTTGGCGGGTCGTCGAGCAGCCGCACTTTGTGGCTGCGGGGATCAAGCACCTACAGGACGAGCACCTGCGGTTTCACACAGATCTTCAAGACGCATGCAGAGACGATCGGCCGGATGTCGTGCTTGCTTCAAGCGTACTGCAGTACCTTCCTGATCCCGTTCGCGCTCTCGACGAGCTTGCTTCGATCCATGCACACATACTCCTGCTCGATCGCACCTGCTTTGATCGGGAGATGGATCGGGCAGTATTGCGTGTCCAGCGCGTTCCGGCATCGATCTACGAGGCGAGTTACCCGTGCTGGTTTCTCGATGAGGCGCAGATTGACCATGTCGCGTACAGCCATGGATACGAAGTTGTGGCCGAGTTCCCGGCCCTCGACCGTCTCGATGTTCGTGCCGAGTGGAAGGGAAAAATCTTCATGAGATCCGAGCGGTGAGTCTCGCCTCCACCTACGCCGATCAACGCATCCTCGTCACGGGCGGTCTTGGATTCATCGGATCCAATCTCGCTCGTGCGCTTGTCTCGATGGGTGCCAAGGTCACGATCGTGGACTCGCTGATGCCTTCTGGCGGCGGGAATCTCGAGAACATCGCTGACATCCGAGCGCGCGTACAGGTTGAGCATGTGGATATCCGCGATGCACAGTCGATGGAATCACTTCTTCGCGGCCAGCAGTTTCTTTTCAATCTCGCCGCACAGTCGGGACATGCCGAGTCGATGCTCGATCCGCAGGCTGATCTCGAGATCAACGTTCGAGCACAGGTCGGAATTCTGGAAGCATGCCGCCGAGTATGCCCTTCGGTTCGGGTGGTGTTTACGAGCACGAGACAGGTCTACGGCCGACCGGACCAGCTGCCCGTGAATGAGGCGCATCAGATAAGGCCCGTGGACGTCAATGGAATCAACAAGTTCGCAGCCGAGTGCTACCACCTGCTGTATCACGGTGTGCATGGCATCCAGTCAACTGTGCTACGGCTGACCAACACGTTCGGTCCTGGCATGCGGATCACGGATGGGCGCCAAATGTTCCTCGGTCTCTGGATTCGGCGGGTACTTGAGGGAGGGGTCATCCAGATCTATGGCGATGGCTCGCAGCGACGAGATCTGATGTTCGTTGATGACTGCGTCGATGCATTACTTCGAGCAGGGGCGGACGCTCGTGCGGGAGGTCGGGTCTACAATGTTGGAGGTGCGGAGTCGATCCGTTTGGACGCACTGGCGCAGCGACTACTGTCGGTAGCCAGCAACCTTGGGCTGCGCGCGAAGATGGAATGCGTTCCCTTTCCACAGGATCGAAAGATGATCGACATCGGTGACTATGCGGGCGATCATGCGCGGATCCAGCACGAGTTGGGTTGGGAGGCGCGGCAGTCCTTGGAAGAGGGACTTCTACGCACCATTCGGTATTACCTATCGAATCCCACCCCATATCTACGATCAAACGGGTGAACTCGAATGTTGAAGTCCCGATTCAAGATTCTGATGAACGACTTTGGTGCAGAACCTCGCGAGCTGCGGGAGCGAGAGCTTGCTGCGGTGAAGCGCGTGATCGATTCAGGCTGGTACGTCCTCGGATCGGAGGTCGAGTCATTCGAGCAAGAGTGGGCCACGGCGTGCGATGCAGGGCACTGTGTGGGCGTCGCGAACGGCTTGGACGCCATTGAGATTGCGCTTCGAGCATGCGGTATCGGGCCCGGTCACGAGGTTGTGACAACGCCGATGACCGCCTTCGCGACAGTGTTGGGCATCCTGAGAGCGGGTGCGGAGCCAGTGTTGGCGGACATCGTGTGCGGGACTGGATTGCTTTGCCCAGCGAGTGTGCGGCGCTGCATTGGTCCGCGCTGTCGCGCGGTGATGCCCGTGCACCTCTATGGTCAAGTGCGTGATATGGACCAGTGGGAAGATCTGTGCGGCAAGCTGGGGCTCATGCTGTTGGAGGACTGCGCACAAAGTCACTTGGCCTCCTGGCGAGGGCGCAGCGCGGGCACCTTTGGCTCGGCAGGGGCTTTCAGTTTCTACCCGACCAAAAACCTCGGAGCCATCGGTGACGCAGGAGCGCTTGTCACACAAGATGGATCGCTGGCTGATCGGGCAAGGGTGCTGCGGAACTACGGTCAAAGCGTCCGCTACCACCATCCCGTGATCGGTCTGAACAGCCGATTGGATGAAGTGCACGCAGCCATGCTTTCGGCGCGTCTGGCATGGCTTGCAGCGTTCACGCAGCGCCGGCGGGTTATCGCCCGAATGTTTCGAGAGGGCATCAGCCATCCGGACATCGAACTTCTGGATCCCCCGCAGGAAGAAGATGCGCATGTACACCATCTCTTCGTGATCCGTTGCCAACGACGGGAGGCCCTGCAGGCTCATCTTGAATCCTGCGGTATTCAGACCCTGATTCACTACCCGGTTCCGGTGCACCTTCAGGAGTCTTGCCTGCATCTGAGGCGAGATCCCCGAGGATTGCACGGCAGTGAATCTCACGCCCAGACGTGCCTCTCCATTCCGTGCCATCCGCAGTTGAGCGATGAACAGGTCCGAGTGGTGATCGAAGCATGTAACCGTTTCGAGCAATTGTGATCGAACACTTCGTGACCATCTTCGATGGGCGCTTCCTGCCACAGGGCCTTGCTCTAAGGCGGTCTTTGACTCGAAGCGTCGGTTCATGCAAGTTGTGGGTGGTTTGTATGGATGATCTCGCGCATGATGCTTTGTCCCGACTGGATCTGCCGAATGTGACCACCCTGAAACTTGCCGACATCGAGACACCAGAATTGCGCGCCATCCGTCCCTCGCGGACGTTCGTCGAATATTGCTGGACCCTTACGCCCTGGGCGCCGCGGTTTGTCTTCGAGGCGGATTCATCGGTCGAACGCGTGACCTATATCGATGCCGATCTGTGGTTCCGGCGACGACCAGATGCGATCTTTCGAGAACTTGAGCAATCCGGCAAGGCGGTGCTGATCACGGACCACGCCTTTGCGCCCGAGCACGATCATTCGTACATAAGTGGCCAGTACTGCGTGCAGTTCATGAGTTTCGTTCGTGGTGCGTGTGAGCCTGTCCGCTCATGGTGGGAGGCGCGTTGTCTGGAGTGGTGCCATGCGCGTGCGGAGGGTGGACTGTTCGGCGACCAGAAGTACCTTGATGACTGGCCCGATCGCTTCCCGTCGTTGGTGCATGTGCTGGAAGATCAGGAACTCACGCTCGCTCCCTGGAACCTGACGCGATTTCCATTCGGCAGGTCCGTCTTTCACCACTTCCATGGCCTGCGCCTCGTGTCCCGAACGGCCGTCAATCTCGGGAGTTATGCGATTCCGCGACCTGCGATGCGCGGACTCTATCGTCCCTATCTCGCAGATCTGAACGACGCGATCACAGAATTGGAACGGGTCGGAATCCCATTCCAAGCTCAGGCGAGCGCTCCGGGGTTCTGGTCGCGTCCCACCAGCGCGCTTCGCCTGCTCCGACGCGCGATTCGAAGTGCTCTTCGCCAGTCGGATAGCGGCAAGGTAGTGCCGTTGCGATCGGGCACCGACTAGGTCGATGGTGTGGCTTCTGCCAACTCCGCGAGGTAGCGGCCATAGGGACTGGCTTGGAGGCTCATCGAAAGCGCACGCAACTGTTCAGAGCCGATAAAGCCCATTCGGAACGCGACTTCTTCGGGGCAGCCAATCTTCAGACCTTGTCGTGCCTCGATGGTGGCGACGAAGTGACTCGCATTCATGAGGCCCTCGAAGCTGCCGGTGTCGAGCCAAGCATCGCCACGCCCCAGACTCTCGACAGTTAACTGCCCGCGCTCAAGGTAGGCCTGATTCACGCTCGTGATTTCGAGTTCTCCGCGCGCACTCGGACGCACCGCCCGCGCCACCTCGATGACGTCTGCTCCATAGAAGTAGAGACCAGTCACCGCGAATCGGGATCGGGGCGCTCGCGGCTTTTCCTCGATCCGAATCGCCACGCCACGCGAGTCGAACTCGATGACGCCAAAATCGGACGGGTTCGAGACCGGATAGGCAAACACCGTCGCGCCATCTCGACGACGGTTGGTGGCTGCAAGGCGCTCGCCAAGGCCCATACCGAAGAAGATGTTGTCTCCGAGTACCAGCGCCGCCGGCTGACCAGCAAGAAACTGCTCCGCAATCAAAAAGCTCTCTGCGATTCCCTTGGGTTCGGGCTGTATCGCGTACTCGAGGCGCATGCCCCAGCGCGAACCGTCTCCGAGCAACGCTCGGAACATCGGCACATCACGCGGGGTCGAAATCACCAGAATCTCGCGGATACCGGCCAGCATCAGCATGGTGAGCGGGTAGTACACCATGGGCTTGTCGTAGATCGGCAAGATCTGCTTGCTCACCGCCAGCGTTGCGGGTGCCAGCCGGGTGCCGGCGCCTCCCGCGAGCAGGATGCCCCTGCGACCATGGGGGTTCAGCGTCTGGGATTCTGTCATAGTTGGCACTGTTGGTTGCAAGGCCTAACTCCTTCAGTCAGGAGGAATGTTTTCCCAGGAGTGGTCTCCACCAAGACTCGTTCTCGCGGTACCAACGAACGGTCGCTTCGAGGCCTTCAGGCCACGCGCTTCGACTTGGTCGCCACCCGAGTTGCTCCTTCATCTTCGATGCATCGATTGCGTATCGGCGGTCATGACCCAGACGATCCGGAACGCGCTCTATGAAGCCTTCGTCTCGGCCCGTAAGCCGCAGCAGCGCGTGTGTCAGTTCCAGATTGCTGCGTTCATTGTTGCCGCCGATGTTGTAGATATGACCCGAATGGCCATGCTCGAGAACGCGCAGAATAGCCTCGCAGTGATCCTCCACATGCAGCCAGTCGCGTACGTTGCGTCCGTCGCCGTACAGCGGTACGGACTGACCCGAGAGCAGCCTTGTTGTAAAGAGAGGAATCACCTTCTCGGGAAACTGATAAGGTCCGAAGTTGTTCGTACATCGCGTGACACAAGCGTCGACTGAAAAGGTGTGTTGGTAGGCGAGCACAAGCAGGTCGGAGGCAGCCTTGCTAGCCGAGTACGGGCTGTGGGGTGCGAGCAGTGTGGTCTCGGTGAATCGCAGGTCCGGCCGATCGAGCGGAAGGTCGCCGTAGACCTCATCGGTACCAACATGGATGAAGCGTGCCCGCGGTCGTGCCTCTCGAAGCGAATCAAGCAGGTTTCGGGTGCCATCCACGTTGGTCGAGATGAAGGACGTCGCATCGCGGATGGAGCGATCGACATGGGATTCAGCCGCAAAGTGCACGACAGCGTCGACTTCGGGAAGCAGGGTTCGGACCAAGATCTGGTCACGGATGTCCCCATGGACGAAGCGATAGCTTCCCGACTGGTCCTCGAACTCCGAGAGATTTTCGCGTCGTCCGGCGTAGGTCAGCGCATCGAGATTCGTGACGTGCCAAGCCGAGCGTTGGCGCAGCAGCATTCGGACGAAGTTTGTGCCGATGAATCCGGCACCGCCTGTCACAAGAAGCCGCATTCGTGCAGTCTAGAGATTCGAATCGGTGCTGTTGGTAGAGTCGCGCGGGCCCATGGATCCCGTGCGATTGCCGCGCATCACGGTTATTACGCCAAGCTTTGAGCAGGCGCGTTACCTGTGTTGGACCATGCGCAGCGTGTTGGAACAACAGTATCCAGAAGTCGAGTACCTCGTGGTGGATGGCGGCAGCACGGACGGTAGTGTGGATGTCATCCGCTCGTTTGGAGACAGCGTTGCTTGGTGGTGCAGCGAGCGCGATCGAGGTCAGGCGCATGCCATCAACAAGGGGCTGGCGCGTGCCACGGGGGAGATCGTCGGCTGGCTCAACAGCGATGACATGCTGCTCCCAAGGGCGCTCGATCGCGTTGCATCTGCCTTCAGAGATCCATCGGTGCAGGTGATCTGCGGTTGGGGCGTGATGATGTCCGAAGCCGGAAAGATCCGAAGGCGGTGGGTGTTCCCGGAACTCACGGCAGACGCCGTGCTGGCTGATGCGCCCATCTTCCAACCCAGTGTGTTCTGGCGGAGGAGGGTTGTCGATCGAATTGGATCACTCGACGAGACCATGCAGTTCTGTCTGGACCGGGAGTACTGGCTACGCATGGTCACGCATGGCATCGTGCCGAAGACGGTTCGGCATTGTCTCGCCGCCTACCGAAAGCATGACGCGACCAAGACGCGGCAGTTGTCCCACGTAGGGCGCAAGGAGTACGACATGCTTCAGGCTCGTTTCGGCCGCTCGGCACGTAGCTCGTTCAGCTGGAGATTGCGATCAGCATGCCTGCGACTGCTCTATCAGAAACTCCTGATCGCATGTCCGCCGCTGTACCGCGGACTCGATGTGCACAAGCTCTATGAGCCATCGCGTTCGAAGGCGTCAAGTGCGGTGAGCGAAGCGTGCTGATGGGAGTCCATCTCGGCCCGCAGCAACACCGGGGCGTTGCAGGGATCGAAATCGATAATGCCGTTGGACTTGACGCAGGGTCGACCGGCCTTTCGGAGGTTTTGGTTGAGCAACGCTGCCATGAACGAGAAGGAACTGTTCGAGATGGCCACCTGCTCCGCCTGCCGCAAGACATGGAAATCGAGGAGCCAATCAAGCTCTGCCGGCATATCGGAAACATCACGGGCAGTGATGATCCGCCGGCCTTTGAACGAGTCGCACAGCGAGCTGGGTTCATCCGACGCGAGGTACGCTGGGGAGACAGGGGCGACTGTGTCCAGCCACTTTGCGTACCAACTGCTTGGGGCTCGAAAGAACGGGCCGTATCCGAAGTCACCCCGTCGCACGTGGATGGCCGTTACCGATGGACATATCGATCGGAGTCTGGCCACACATGAGTTCAGCCGCTGAGCGAGCGCGGGTACTGGCTCAAACATCCGATTCATCGCCTCACGGCGCGAGGCCAGCACCGCGCCGTGGAGTTGAAAGTATCCCCAAAGATCGCAGTCTGCCTCTACAGCCTCCTCACCCGTGAGCCAACGCTCCGGGTGGGCCAGGAAGGGACCGGGTCCCTCGAGGTCGATGCCACCCTGACGCACTCTCGGCAGAGGTCGCACGGGGGGCGGATCGTCCAGCCCAAAGATGTCTCGACCCATCCAGTCTGGTACCTGAAGAGCGAATCTCTGTGCCTCACACGCGAGTTTCAGAAAGGCATACTGAAAGAGTTGATTGCCGAACCTGCCATTCGACCCAAGCGTGGTCATCGAAACGGCGGGTCGACGGACGAAGAGAGCGTCCCCCCACGTGGGATGCCAGGGATGGCTCTGCGCACATCGATTGAGTCCGAGACCCCCGAGAAAGGTGTCCAGTTCGGGAAGAAGGGCACAGCCTTCGTACAGCTGGACCGTTGAGAACTCGGTCAGGACCGCCTCAATCTGTCTCAGAAGGTGCGGGGCACCGCGAAGCGCTTGCAGTTCAGCACCCTGTATGTCCAGCGCGAGAACATTGAAGCGACTCGAGTCCAGGCCCAAGTCAACAAGGAGCTGGTCAAGCGTTCGTGCAGGTACTTCCGTGAAACCAACTTCTCGAATTCCGGGGTAGATTTTGCGGTGATACTTGAGCGGCAAGATCGAACTGCTCTGATCCATCGAGGTCAATCGCAGGCGAACCGAACCGTTGTGATCCGTGATGGCGGCATGGGCGATGCGCACACCTGGAGAGCGACTGGCCAAAGCTTGCAGATCTGGAATCAGTTGCGGATTCGCCTCGACGAACAGCACGTCTTGGAATCCCATGGCACGGTAAAGATCAACTTCGGTACCTCGGTGTGCCCCCACATGGATGATGCCTCGTGCCACAATGCCATAGCGCGCCAAGTCTCTTCTGAGGTCGATGGGGCTCTCGAATGGAGAGCGCCGGAAGTCGCCCCCGAGGAGCCGAGTCAGATCGACCAGTGGTTGCCGCTCGTAGGCCCACTTGTGTCTCTTGATACCAAGTGCGCGGTACAGACGCCTACGCAGCTTTCGAATAATCGATTCCGCTTTCTCGGTGTTCGCATCGGCCATAGGGAGAGTAGTACCAAATCGAATCGCCTCAAAGCCCGCGTTCCGCGGCAGAAGGCTTCAGGCCTCCAACCCAATTCGCATCGGAATCATTGTGAACGTGTACGAGCTGCCTACACGATCAATGTTCATGTCAGCCCCGCCACTGCAATCACCCTCAAGCGTCCGCTTCGGCATGAGATGCGTCTCTTTCGATATACGCACCCTGAGTCCGTTCGCGTGTATCACCGCATTCGTGTGAGCCCGATGGAGGAATCAGGTGGACACTGCTGCGCACCGGAGTCCGTGTTCCGTGCGCGTGAGGCGCTGTGCGATCGCCTCCTCGAGAAGCGCGTGATTCGCTTGTGCAATCGTGCCGCGACCCTCCTTGTGCCAGAGGTGGAGGACGGTGGTCGATGCGCGCGCGCGCATGACGCGCATGCCAGCATTGTGTGCCCGAACACTGAACTCGCTGTCCTCAAGTCCCCAACTTGTGAATCGCTCGTCAAAGCCACCAAGGCGGTGGAGCTCATCTCGGCTGATGGCAATGTTGCACCCGCGCACCGCTTTCCAGCGATCGGCGCCCATCAACGACCAGGCGCCTCGGCAGATGTCGAGCGGGCCACCCACAGCAGGAACAACACGGTTTGTCTTTCCCTGCAAACGGAATCGCACAAGCGTGGTGAGATCCAGTGGAGTGTGCAGAGTTTTCCAATGCAACATCTCCTCGGTTGCAGCCTGTGACAACAGGATGCGACTGCCTCGTGAAACATGTCTGCTGCTGGCAGACTTGAGATGTCCAAGCACGAATTGTGTCTGCGGTACACAGTCGCCATCGATGAACACAATCAGATCGCCCCGCGCCTCTTCTGCGGCTCGGTTTCGGATCGCTGCAAGGCGAAAGCCCTTGTCCTCATGCCAGACCCAGTGCAGGCGCGTGATCCCTGCAGCTGCGAACCGTGGCTTGAACGATTCCACGAGCGCCGCAGTCTCAGGTCCGCTGCCGTCATCGGCGACGATGCACTCGAAATCTCGGCGATCCTGCGTCAACAGTCCCTCGAGCACGCAGCGAAG
>Ga0194132_10010514_pt1 | contig 12275 bp, 9 predicted proteins | sample TA2KigOf80mmetaG_FD_148612 | JGI IMG/M metagenome (GOLD analysis project Ga0194132, IMG submission 148612) | Freshwater microbial communities from Lake Tanganyika, Tanzania - TA2015054 Kigoma Offshore 80m | ecosystem: Environmental > Aquatic > Freshwater > Lake | place: Tanzania: Lake Tanganyika... | reverse complement strand
CCCATGTGGGGATCTACCAGCCCGAGCGCATGGTCGAGGACGCACAGCGGGATGTGGCCGATGGGTACACGGCGATGAAGACCGGGGCCTGGGCCGGCGACACCCTGCTCCCCGAGCCGGAGCGGACGGCCATCTTCGCCGAGCGCATCGGGCTCCTGCGGCAGAGCGTGGGGCCGGCGGTGGATATCATGGTGGACGACCACGGCCGGGGCCGGCCCTCCAGCGCCCTGCGCCTGATGCGGGCTTTGGAGCCCTTCAAACTGCTCTTCTTCGAGGAGGCGGTGCAGCCCGACGATCTGGAGGGGTTGGCGCTGCTGCGGGCCGCTGGCCCGCAGGTGGACCTTGCCGCCGGCGAGCGGCTCTTCAGCAAGTGGGATTTCCGCCCGGTGCTCGAAAAGCGCCTGGTCGATGTCATCCAGCCCGATCTGTGCCACGCCGGGGGGATCAGCGAGGTGAAGAAAATCGCCGCCCTGGCCGAGGCTTATTACGTGCAGGTGGCCCCCCACAACCCGCAGGGGCCGGTTTCCACCGCCGCCTGCGCCCACCTCGGGCTGGCCATCCCCAACTTCCTCATCCTCGAATACGTGCGCCAGGAGCCATACCGCGACCAGGCCCTGCGCGAATCCTGGGTGGTGGACAAAGGCCATCTCGAAGTGCCCGACCGCCCCGGCCTGGGCGTGGACCTGGACGAAGAAGCCCTGCTCGCCAGCCCCATGCGCAAACACAGCGGTCCGGTGGACTGCTATGCCGCCGACGGCAGCGTGCGGGATGTCTGACCCCTGATGAAAGGATCTTCCATGCTCAAGTGCTCCACCTCCCTGTGGTCCGCCGACCTGGGCAATCTCGCCGCCGAGATCCGCCGCGTCGAGCCCTATTCCGAGCGTTTCCACCTCGACGTGGCCGACGGCCACTACACCCCCACTCTGCTCTTCTTCCCCGACCTGGTCAAGGCCCTGCGGCCCCACACCCAGAAGCCCTTCGAGGTCCACCTGATGACCACCGACCCCCTGGCCTGGATCGAACCCTTTGCCGAGGCCGGCGCCGATGTCTTCATCTTCTGCTTCGACGCCGTGCCCGATCCAGGCGCGGTGCTCAAGGCGATCAAGGCGCGGGGCGTGCAGGCCGGGGTCTCCCTGTTGATCACCGAGGATCTCGACCTGTTGGCTCCGCACTGGGAGCAGCTCGACGTGCTGACCGTGGTCGGCACGGCCATGGGCATCAAAGGCGCCTCGATGGACGCCGGGGTGCCGGACAAGATCCGCCGCGCCCGCCGCCACATCGACCAGCAGGGTCTCTCCACCTTGATCCAGGCCGACGGAGGCATCCGCCGCGAGACCGTGCCTCTGCTCGCCGCGGCCGGGGCCGACTACATCGTGCCTGGCTCGCTGATGTTCAAGGAAGACCCGCCCGCCATGCGGCAATGGCTGGCCACCCTGGGGAGGGAGGCATGAGCTTGGGCAAGGAGTTGCGCCTGGGGCGCCTCTTCTCCCACCCTTCGGGCCGGCTCTGCTCGGTGGCCGCGGACCACTTCATCGGCTACCAGGACGGTTTGCCCAAAGGATTGCGCGACCTGCCGCGCACCATCGCCGCCATCGCCGAAGGCCGCCCCGACGCCCTCACCCTGCACAAAGGCGCGGCCATCCACTGCGGCGGCATCCTGGCCGGCCGGGTGCCCCTCATCGTGCAGAGCATCGCCGGCCGGCCCGACGACAGCGCCGACGAGCACCTGGCCCTGCCCCTGGACGCCGTGCGCCTGGGCGCCGACGCCTTTGCCATCGCCGCCTTTGTGCGCGGGGCCACCGAAGCGGCCCATTTGCGGCGAGTGGCCGACCTGGTGCGCCAGGCCGAGGAATGGGCCATGCCGGTGATCCTGCACATCTATCCGCGCCGCTTCCTGCCGGAGGGCAAGGTGGAGCTCGTCCACACCCCCGAGGACATCGCCTGGACCCTGCGCTGTGGAGTGGAGCTGGGTGTGGATGTGATCAAGACCCCGTACACCGGCGACCCGCAGAGCTTCGGCCAACTGGTAGAGGAATGCCCGGCTCCGGTGGTGGCTGCCGGTGGGCCCAAGGCCGCCACCCTGCGCCAGGCCCTGGAACTGGCCGAGGGGGTGGTGAAGAGCGGGGCCGCCGGCCTGACCGTGGGCCGCAATGTATGGGGCTTTGCCGACATCACCGGGGCGGTGCGGGCCTTCAAGGCAGTGATCCACGAGGGGAAAAACGCCGGCGAGGCCCTGAAGCAGGAAGGGCTGGAGGGCGAATGAGCACTGAGGTGTTGGGCCTGGGCGCGGTGGCAGTGGACGAGATCCTCTGCGTGGACCAATATCCCCAGGCCGATGCCAAGGCCCAGGTGCGGCAGCGGGAGCGGCGCTGCGGCGGGCTGGCGGCTACGGCGCTGGTGGCCGCCGCGCGCCTGGGTTGTCGCTGCGCCTACGCCGGGGTATTGGGCACAGACGATGCCTCGGCCTTTGCCGCCGCCTGCATGGAAGCAGAAGGCATCGACCTGAGCCAGGCCCAAAGGCGGGAGGAGGCGCGGGTGATCCGCTCGGCCATCGTCGCCGACCTGGGCCGGGGCACCCGCAATATCTTCTTCGACCTCAATGGGGTAGTGGGCGCCGGGGACGATTGGCCCCCCGAGGCGGTGATCCGCAGCGCCCGGGTGCTGCTGGTGGACTTCATCGGCATGAAGGGCATGATCCGCGCCGCCCGTATCGCCCAGAGCGCCGGGGTGCCGGTGGTGGCCGACCTGGAGGACGCCAGCGCCCCTGGCTTTGCCGAGCTGCTGGGCCTGGTGGACCACCTGGTGCTCTCGCACGAGTTCGCCCTGGGATACACCGGGGAGGGGGAGCCGGCCAGGGCGGCGCAAAAGCTGTGGCGAGATGACCGCGCCCTGGTCGCCATCACCTGCGGGGCCGCCGGGTACTGGGTCTGCACCGGGGGGACGCCGGTCCATTGCCCGGCCTTTGCTGTGGCGACCGTGGACACCACCGGCTGCGGGGACGTCTTCCACGGGGCGTACGCCGCCGGCCTGGCCCGGGGACTCGCCCTCGGAGACAGCCTGCGCCTGGCCTCGGCCGCAGCGGCGCTCAAGGCCAGCCGCCGGGGTGGGCAGGAGGGTATCCCCACCCGCGCCGAGGTGGAGCATTTTCTCAGAGAGAGGAACCCCGTGTGAGCACACTCAAGATCGGCGTGGTGGGCACCGGCAATGTGGCCCAGAAGAACTACCTGCCCTTCCTGGCCCGGGATGCCGAGGTCTCGCTGGGCTATTACAGCCGCACCGCGGACAAGGCCCAGGCCTGTGCCACGCAATTCGGCGGGCGGGCCTTTGGTTCTGTGGGTGAGTTGATGGCCTGGGAGCCCGACACGGTGCTGGTCCTCACCCGCGAGACCCAGCGCCTGGAGGCCGCCCTCGCCCTGCTCGAGCACGCGCCCCGCCGCCTCTTCTTCGAGAAACCCCTCACTGCCCGATTGGGCCAGGAAAAGGTGGAGGAGCAGGATTTCATCGACGGGCGGGAGGTACTGCGCCGGGCCGCGGCCATCGGCTGCGAGACGGCGATGGTCTTCAACTACCGCTTCTTCGACCACGCGCAGCTGGCCAGGCGTCTCGCCGCCGAACGCGACTTCGGGCAGGTCCTCGAAGTCGCCGGCCTGGTGCACTACGCCTGCTGGAGCCACGCCATCGACCTGATCCACTTCTTCGCCGGCCCCCTCGCCCAGATCACTGCCCTGCAGAGCAGCGCCGCGCGCAGCGGCAAAGGCATGCAGGTGGAGGACGTGACCGCGGCCTTCCGCACCGAGGGCGACGCAGTGGGCACCCTGATCGGCACCTCGGCCCTGGCCTGGGAGTTTGCGCTCTTCGAGCTGAGCTTCAACTGCGAGCGCGGCCGCTTCCGCTGGCAGGATTTGGACGGGGACCTGGAGGTCATGGACGCCAGGCGCGGCACCTGTGAGCGCTACGCCATCCCCCGCCATCGCTCGCGCTGGGACCAGTACAACAAGTCCTTCGAGCAGTCCCTCGCCGCGTACCTGGCCTCCATCCGCAATAATCAACCTCCGCCGGTGCCCGGCCGCTTCGGCCTGCTCGAGTTGCAGGTGGAGGCCGGCCTCAAGCGTTCCATCGCCCAGGGCCGGCCCGTGGTCCTGGGCGACGACTTCCCCCTAAACTGAATCCATTCACTGCTCACCCCACCGAGGAGCACATGGCCCATCTCGTCAAAGCCGAAGATCTCGAGGAGCTCACCGCCGCCATCTTCCAAAAGCACGGTGCCCCCGCCGAGGATGCCCGCATCGTGGCCCGCCTCCTGGTGGAGGCCGACCTGATGGGTCTGCACTCCCATGGCGTCCTGCGCGTACCCCAGTACGTGGGCGACATCCGGCAGGGCACCATCGTGCCGGGCGCAGCGCTGCAGGTCGCCGAGCAGACCCCCACGGCGGTGCTGGTGGACGCCAACTGGAACTTCGGCCAGGTGGGCGCCGCGCGCGCCGCGGAACTGGCGGTGGAGCGGGCACAAAAGCTGGGCATCGGCTGCGCCAGCCTGCGCCGCTGCCGGCACGTGGGCCGGGTGGGCGCGTACACCGAGCAGGCCGCTGCCAAAGGTTGCGTGGCCCTGGCTGCCTGCAGCACCGCGGGCGAGGGCCACTGGGTGGCCCCCTTCGGCGGCCGCGAGGGCCGGCTGGGCACCAACCCCCTGGCCTTTGCCGCCCCCACCGGCGGCGTCCCCATCTCCATGGACTTCGCCACCTCGGCCCTGCCCGAAGGGCGGGTGCGCTTCTACCGCGATACCAAACAGCCCCTGCCCCCCGACTCGCTGGTGGACAAGGATGGAAATCCCACCCTCGACCCGAACGCCCTCTATGCGCCGGGGCGCAAACCCTTGGGCGCCATCCTGCCTTTTGGCGGGCCGCAGGGGTACAAGGGGTACAGCCTGGCGCTGATGGCCGAGATTCTCAGCGCCTTGCTGGGAGTGCCGGCCTGGATGGAGGAGGGGCTGGAGGCCCACGGCAACAACGTGTGGATCCTGGCCATCGCCGTGGAGCGTTTCATGGCCGCCGACCAGTTCCGCGCCGAGCTGGGCGGGCTGATGGACTATATCAGGTCTTCGGCGCCGGTGCAGGGCAGCAAGGGGATCTTGGCGCCGGGGCAGCGGGAGTTCGAGCTGCTGGCCCAGCGCCGGGCCGAAGGGATTCCCCTCGAGGAGGGGGTGTGGTCCCAGGTCAGACAGACCGCCGAGGAGGCGGGAGTGAAGGTCTGATCACCAGGGCGGCACATAGCTGGGATCGTTGACAAAGCGCTCCATGCCCAGATCCAGGGTGATGCCGGTGCCGGGGGCCAGGCGCACGGTGAAGTGCTTGTCGTTCACCGCCACCTCCTGCTCCTCCAATTGGCTCTCCACCTGTGCGCGGTACTGGACATCCGTCCAATGTGGACTCGGCTCGCCCTGGCCCTTCCGCGTCCTATACTTCACCTGGGTGAAGCGGTGCTCGCCGAAGGCCCCGCCCTGCACCACCACCTGGCGCTCCTGGGCGGCGCTCAGGTTGACCAGGTGTAGCACGGCCCGCTTGTCCTCCATTTTTCCCACCAAGGCCGCCACGTCCGGGGGCAGGCCGGGCCGGCGGGCCTGGGCGTCGAAGTAGCGCAGCCGCACCAGCAGCAGGCCGCCGTTGTAGTTGAAGAGCGGTCCGCCCATGGTCAGCTGCACCAGCCCCTCAACCGTAATGGGGTTGCGCACCTGCAAGTACCAGTCCCCGTAAGTGGCGGGATCCTGGGTGTCGTCGCGCATGAAGGCCAGGCGCTGGTACACCTGGGCGTGGTTGTGGCGCAGGATCTCCACCGGGTAGTCCGGGTACTCGCCCATCAGGTACGCCAGCCAGGGCGCCTCGTGCCCGCCCCCGTGCTTGGAGAACATCGGGATCACCTGCTGGTAGTCGCGGCTGTGGTGGTCGCGGGTGCGGCGGATGCGCTCCAGGTCCTCCTCGGCCATGCTCAAGGTCCACAGGTGGGCCAGGTACCGGGCCGATAGGGGAGCATACCCATCCCATCCCCGGTCGTGGTAAAAGTGGGGCACCATCAAGGTGCCCTTCTCCATCCGTCCCTGGGCGATGAGCCGGTCGAGCTGGCCGCGGTAGAATTCGCAGTAGCTCAAATCGCGATACAGGAGCGCGGCGTTCTCCACCGCGCACAGGGGCGCCTCCCCCATGGTGTGCCAGCCGTGGGGCCAGGTCCACCCGTAGTACCCCCCGTACCACTTGCCGTCCATACACTCGCCGATCCGCCCCGAAAGCCCCACGTTGTCGGGCAAGAGGCCCTTGTTCTGGCCGGCCCGCTCGATCCAGGCTTCCAGGTACTCGCGGACCCAGGCGCGGTATTTCTCGCCGCCGCCGGCCAGATACGCGTTGGCCACCAGGCTGGTGGCGGCCAGGTTCACCGCCGCGTCGCCCTTGGCCATGCGGGCCACGATGGCCGCGCCCATCTTCAGCTCGTTGGCCGGATCGCGCAGGTCCTCGACCGTCTGGATGCCGGGGATGTCGAGGTAGGGCAGGGGCCAGGGCTTCCAGCTGGAGTACGCATAGCGGGTGTAGAATTTCTCGAAGTTTCGCCAGGCCGGCCCCATGCTGCCGTTGTGGGGGGAGCGGATGAGTTTCTTCTCGGGATCGTAGTTGGGCGCCTTGGGATTGTCGCCCAGGTAGAAGCCGGCATAGCGCCGGGCCCGCTCGGCGTTGCGCTGGTCAGCCGGGTCGGCCAGGCAGAGCAGGTAGAAGAAGACGTACCCCTCGCCCTGGTGCATCCAGTCGTAGCCCTGCTCGTACTCCTCGACCACCATGGGATGGCCGTGCCCCGAGTCGTACTTGGCGAACTGCCGGGTGATGGCCTCCCACTCGCGGTGGGTGTACTCGAGGAAGCGGGCGTCCCCGCCCAGGAGGTAGAAGAGCGGCCAGTTGTGGAAGCTCTCGTACGCGTCGTCCAGGCCGTCGATGCTGGAGAAGTCCTCGGAGGTGGGCCAGAGGATGGTGCCATCCGGGCGCACGTACTTTTCCAAGAGCGGCTGGGCGGCTTGGTCCATCAGGGATATCAGGCTGCGTTCCAGCAGGGCCCACTCGGGGGGCTGGATGAAGGGGGTATCGGCTTTGATCTCGATCATCGCGGTTTTCCTCGGGGAATCAGGTGGAGAGGCGCAACGGCGGCGGCGGTGCGCACTCGACGATGGCCGGCGCTCCGGTGCGCGGGTGGCGGAAGCGCAGTTCAATGGCGTGCAGGTGGTAGCCAGGATCGCCGGGCAGGGTGCGGGAGTCAGGGGCAGGCTGCCCGCCGGCCAGGTAGAGCGGATCGCCCAGCAATGGGTGGCCGGCGGCGGCCAGGTGGATGCGGATCTGGTGCGGCCGGCCAGTGGCGATCTCCACCGCGCAGAGAAAGATATCTGGGCGCCGCCCGAGGACGCGCACCCGCGAGCGGGCAGGCTTGCCCGCCGGGCTAGCGGCGTGGACCTGGCCCAGGAGCGGGTGCGGCACTGGCCCGATGGGCGCGGTGATCTCCAACTCCTCCCAGGTGGGGCAGCCGCTGGCCAGGGCCCGGTAGGTCTTGCCGATCTCCCCTGCTGTCCACTGCCGCGTCAACGCAGCGCGGGCCATAGGGTTGCGGGCGCAGAGCACCACCCCCGAGGTCCAGCGGCCCAGCCGGTGCACCGGCGCGGCGGCCGGGTCACGGCGCTGCACCTGGTGGAGCAGGGTGGCCTGGAGGAGGCCCGCCCCCGGCAAGGTGGGCAGGCCGGCAGGTTTGGCCACGGCGAGCAGGTCTTCGTCTTCATAGAGCACCGCAAAGGAGCGAGGGGCTGCCGGCTCGGTCCAGGGCGGGCGGTCCCAGACCAGTTCGCTGCCCCGGCGCAGGGGGCTCTCGGCCTGGCCGACCTCGCCGTCGAGGCGCACCAGCCCCGCCGCGATGCGCTCCGCCCACTCCTCGGGTGAGGAATGGGTGTAGCGCCGGCTCAGGTATTCCAACAGGGTCTGCCCCTCGGCCTCGGGGCCGAGGTGTTCGCGGTATTGCCATCCCGTGTTGCAAGGGATAGGGGTCGCGCCCCTGCCAACAGCTCCTTCTGGCAAAACCGTCGCGTTCACTTATGGAGCCCCCGCGCCCATCACCGCGCCAGTGGAGGTGGGTCCCACACTCTGGCTGTAGAAGCGCAGCAGCGGGCCGTAGTCGCGCTTCGGGCCCTGAAATTTCCCGCTCTGCCGCCGCGCCGCGAAGAATCCTTCGTCTGCCGGCGTTCCATCGACCAGCAGGTCCAGGCGCCGCTCGTAGAGGTCGATATCGATGAGATCCCCGTCCGCTACCAGGCCGATGGGGCCGCCCCGCGCTGCCTCGGGGTCCACGTGGCCGATGCAGGGACCGCGCGTGGCCCCCGAGTAGCGCCCGTCGGTGATGAAGCTCACCGAGGTGCCCAGGCCCAGGCCGTGGGCCGTGGCCGCCAGCAGGGACAACTCGCGCATCCCCGGCCCGCCGGACGGCCCTTCCCAGTTGACCACCACCACGTCGCCGGGCTGGATGCGGCCGGCCTCCAGAGCGTCGCGGGCTTCCTCCTCGCAGGGGAAGACCCGGGCCGGCCCCCGGTGTCGCCACATCGCGGACTCCACCGCACTCACCTTGACCAGGGCCCGGCCCAGGTTGCCGCGCAGCACCCGCATCCCGCCCTCAGGGTGCAGGGGTTTGGCGAAGGGAGCGACAATTTCGGGGTTGAGATTTTGTGCTTCGGCCAGTACCTGGCCCACGGTCTGGCCGGTGATGGTGGGCAATTCCTCATCTATCAACCCGCCCTGCGCCAATTCCTTCATCACTGCCCAGATCCCCCCGGCCAGGCCCAGGTCGGTGGGGAAATAGACCGAGGCCGGGCGGAAGCGGCCCAGGAGCGGGGTCGTGCGCGAGAGCTGGTCGAAGTCCTCTACGGACAGATCAATGCCCAGTTGCGCGGCGACGGCCGGCAGGTGCAGGGCCGCGTTGGTGGAGCCGCCCACGGCCAGCACCGCCCGCACTGCCCGCTCGAAGGCGGCGCGGCTCAATAGCGCCGAAGGCAGGGCCCTCCGGTCCCCGCGCAGCCAGTAATCGGCGCAGCGGCGGGCGATGAGCAGGCCGGCCTGGCGGCCGAGGCGGGCCAGGTCCGCGCTCAGTTCGCCCTTCTTGCCCGGCGCCATCGCCAGCACCGTGCCGTTGCCCGGCAGGGAGAGACCCAGCACCTCGCAGACCAGGGCCATGGTGGTGGCGGTGCCCATCATGTTGCAGCCGCCAGGCGTGGCGCAGGTGCGCTCGACGATCTCCTCGTAGTCCTGGTCCGAGAGTTTGCCGGCCAGGTGCATGCCGTGGGCCTCCTTGATGTCGCTGGTGCCCAGGGCGGCGCGGCCGGGAATCTTGTCAGTGGTGTAGGTGCCCATCAGCCCGCCGGTGACGAAGACCGTGGGGATATCGACGCGAGCGGCGGCCATGAGCATGGCCGGGGTGATCTTGTCACAGGAGGAGATACAGACCAGGGCGTCGAACTGGTGCATCTGCACCTTGGCCTCCACGGCCCCGGCCCCCAGGTCGCGGCTGAGCAGGGACCAGTGCATCCCCTCGCCCTGGGCGATGCCGTCGCAACCGGCGGGGATGTTGGTGATGTAGCCCTCGCCGCCGGCCTCGTAGATGGCCTCCTTGACGATGCAGGCGAGTTGGTGGAGATGCACGTGGCCGGCGGTGGAATCGTCGGCCGAGGAGACAATGCCGATCTTGGGCCGCTGCAGCACGTCGAGGGGCTGGGAGCCGGCCCCAATGTACAGGGCCCGGGCGTAGTCGCTCTGGCGGGCGGTGCGGAAGGAGCCGGTCTGGCGCGGGGGCATGGGGGTTCCTCGGGCTAAGGAATGTCCGCAGGCAAAACTAGGAATGGGCGCGGTCAGAGGCAATGGCGTACTCTACCGTGAGATTTCCCGAGCTGATCCTTTTCGGGGACTCAGGCGCGTAGAGCACTAGATCGGTTTCCTGGGCGGTAACTACTGGAAAACCGTAGACAGTATTTCGGTGCTTCATCTCTTTTCTTTCGGCGCAGCGCGCTGCCACCAACTCCCGGTGCGCGGCGAGGCGGGCGGAGGCCCGTTGCCGACCCAGCCTTAGCGCCTGATTCATCGTTTCGTGTATCACCCCCCCCAAATCCTCATCCAACTCGACCCCGACGCTGTGCCGGCCGCTGGCGATGGCCGCGGCCATCGTGGTCCCCGTACCTAAGAATGGATCGAGCACCCTGTCCCCGTACACCGAGTGCATGCAGACAAGCCGGTACGCCAGTTCAAATGGGTAGGCGGCGCTGCGGTCCCGGCCAGCGCGGTCGGCCAATCCCTGTCCGGTGCCCTTCAGGTCCGTCCACATGTCCGAGAACCAGAGATTCCTTTCCTCCCAGAAGTAGGCGCTTTCCCGCCGCAGGTGTTTTTCCTCCGGGGTTTTGAACACCCGCTTCTCCCCCTTGCGGAAGATCAGGATGTACTCGTGCTCATAGGTGACATACGCGCCGGCCGGCAGCATCCCCGAGCCCATGAACTTGTTGGGGGCATTGGTGGGCTTGCGCCAGAGGATATCGGGCAGTTGCACAAAGCCTGTCGCCAACATCGCTTGGATGAGGCGGGCGTGGTTAGAGTACATCTGGAAGTTGTCCCCGACGGTGCGCACCGCGTCGCCGATACTGATACAGGCGAGGCCCCCGGGCCGGAGGACGCGGAAGCACTCCCGCCACACCTGGTCCAATTCCAGGTGCATCAGTTCAAAGGCGCGGCCGCCATCCCCATTCTCCAGGGCCCCGGCAATGGTGGGGTTCAGGTGGGCAAAGGCCGCGTCCCACATCTCGATCATGGGGTAGGGCGGGGAGGTGACGATGAGATCGACGGACCCGCCGGCGAGGTGGTCCAGGCGGCGGGCATCGCCAAAGAATACCTGATGGGTTGTCTGCATGAGGCGGAACCTGATCACAGAAAGACTTGAACTGGTCGCACTGATCCTCTATTCTAAGAAAACCCCCTTTTGGCCTCCAGGAGCACCGGCCTTGATCCGCCCTGCCGAACCAGAGCCGCTGGCCGAGTACCTCGACTTCCTCAAGAGCCGGGTCATCGGCGATGCCATCGTCCACCACCAGCTCATCCCGCCCCGGCCCGAGCGGCTGGCCGAGGACATGGAGGCCCTGCCTCCCAGTGTGCAGCGGGTGGTGCGGGCCGCCGGCATCGAGCAGCTCTACTCCCACCAGGCCGAGGGCATCGCCCAGGTGCTGGCCGGCCGCCACGTGGTGGTGGCCACGCCCACGGCCAGCGGCAAGACCCTGATCTACAACGCCGCGGTGCTGGCCTCGCTCCTGGAAGACCCCAACGGCCATGCCCTGTACCTCTTCCCGCTCAAAGCCCTGGAGCAGGACCAGTTCGACGAGGCCCAGACCCTCATCGACAAGCTGGGCGGCACCCTGCGGGCCGGGGTGTACGACGGGGATACCTCCGACTACCAGCGAAAAAAGATCAAGGCCGCCCCGCCGCAGATCCTCATCTCCACCCCGGACATGTTGCACGCCGGCATCCTCGCCTTCCACGAGCAGTGGGCCGCCTTCTTCTCGCGGTTGCGCTACATCGTCATCGACGAACTCCACACCTACAGCGGCATCTTCGGCACCCATGTGCTGCACCTCTTCCGCCGGCTCAACCGGCTCTGCGCCTTCTATGGCAGTAGCCCGGTGTACATCGCCTGCTCGGCCACCATCGGCAACCCCGAGGAACTCGCCGGCAACCTGCTCAACCGGCCTTTCCGGGTCATCGCCGAGAGCGGGGCCCCGGCTGCGGCCCGCCACTTTTTGCTGCTCAACCCCGTCGAGAGCCCCAACACCCTGGCTGCCCGCCTGCTGCAGTTGAGCGTATCGCGCGAGTTGCGCACCATCGTCTTCACCCGGGCCCGGCTGATCACCGAACTCATCTACCGCTGGGTCACCCAGAGCCGGCGCGATCTGCGCCAGCGCATCAGCTCCTACCGCTCCGGCTATTTGCCCGAGGAACGGCGGCAGATCGAGGCCGCGCTCTTCAGCGGAGACCTGTTGGGCGTGGTCTCCACCTCGGCGCTGGAGTTGGGCATCGACATCGGCGGCCTGGATGTGTGCATCCTGGTGGGGTATCCCGGCTCGGTGGTCAATACCTGGCAGCGGGCCGGCCGGGTGGGCCGCTCTGGCCGGCAGTCCTTGGTGCTCCTGCTGGCGAGTCAGGACGCCCTGGACCAGTTCTTCATGAAGCACCCGGCCC
>Ga0194132_10010513_pt1 | contig 12276 bp, 13 predicted proteins | sample TA2KigOf80mmetaG_FD_148612 | JGI IMG/M metagenome (GOLD analysis project Ga0194132, IMG submission 148612) | Freshwater microbial communities from Lake Tanganyika, Tanzania - TA2015054 Kigoma Offshore 80m | ecosystem: Environmental > Aquatic > Freshwater > Lake | place: Tanzania: Lake... | reverse complement strand
CGGCGCGCGCCTCGGCGGCTGCCCGGCGCTGATCGCGGCGGGCGGGCTCGGTCGTTTTCGCCGCCGCCTCGGCGCGCGCCGCCCGACGACCCTCGAGGACGCGGCTCCGGTAGTCGTCGAGGTCGCCGTCATAGGGCGCGCAGGTGCCGTCGGCGACGATCCAGAGCCGTTCGGCGGCGAGCGTGATCAGATGCGGGTCGTGGGTGACCAGCACCACCGCGCCGTCATAGGCCGCGAGCGCCTGCACGAGCGCCTCGCGCGCCTCGATGTCGAGGTGGTTGGTCGGCTCGTCGAGCAGCATGAGATGCGGGCTGGTCCGGCTCATCAATGCGAACAGGAGCCGCACCTTCTCGCCGCCGGAGAGCTGGGCGGCGGGCACGTCGGCCTTCTCCTGGGCGAAGCCGAAGCGGCCGAGATGGGCGCGGAGCCGCGGTTCCTGCCCACCCGGCTCGAGCCGCATCAGATGCTCGTAGCCGGTCGCTCCCGGATCGAGGTCCTCGATCTGGTGCTGCGCGCAGTAGCCGACGCGGAGCCTCGCGCCCCGGGTCATGCGCCCGGCGAGCGGGTCGAGCCGGCCGGCGAGGAGCTTGACGAGCGTCGACTTGCCGTTGCCGTTCTGGCCGAGGAGCGCGATCCGATCGTCCATGTCGATCCGGAGGTCGAGCCGGCGCAGCACCGGGCGGTCCGGCTCGTAGCCGACCGCGACGCCGTCGAGCGCGACGATCGGCGGCGCGAGCGGCTCGGGATCGGGGAAGTCGAACCCGATCGTCGCCTCCTCGACGATCGGCAGGATCGGCGGCATGCGCTCGAGCGCCTTAAGCCGGCTCTGCGCCTGGCGCGCCTTGGTCGCCTTGGCGCGGAACCGCTCGACGAAGGCCATCATTTTGCGCCGCTGGGCGAGGAGGTTCGCGTTGGCGCGCGATTCGGTCTCGCGTTGCTCGCGGCGGACGCGCTCGAAGCTCGAATAGCCGCCGCCATAGACGGCGAGCCGGCCCTGCGCGAGATGGAGCGTGCGGTCGGTAGTCGCATCGAGAAGGTCGCGGTCGTGGCTGACCAGGATCACGGTGCCGCGGTAGCGCCCGAGAAAATTCTCGAGCCAAAGCCGCGCCTCGAGGTCGAGGTGGTTGGTCGGCTCGTCGAGGAGAAGGAGATCGGGACGGGCGAACAGGACGGCGGCGAGCGCGACCCGCATGCGCCAGCCGCCGGAAAGCGCATCGCACGGCCCGGCGATCTCCGAAGGCGACAGACCGAGACCGGCGAGGATCTCGGCCGCGCGCGCAGGCGCCGCATGCGCCTCGATCTCGCCGAGGCGGGAATGGACGGCGGCGATCCGGTCGGGATCGGTCGAACGCTCGGCCTCGGCGAGGAGCGCATCGCGCTCGCGGTCGGCGGCGAGAACGGTCGCGATGACGGGAAGCGATCCGGCCGGCGCCTCCTGGGCGAGCGCGCCGATCCGGGTCCGCCGCGGCACGACGATGCGCCCGGCATCGGGCTGGATCTCACCCTGAACGAGACGCAGGAGCGTCGTCTTGCCGGCGCCGTTGCGCCCGACGAGGCCGGCATGTGCGCCTGTCGGCACCGTCGCCGTGGCGCCTTCGAAGATCGCCCGGCCGCCGATCCGGTAGGTCAAGTCCTTGATCTCGAGCATTGCCGTCCAGCCGGTCAATCCGCCGCGGCGATCCCGGTTGCCGCGCCGGTCCCTTCCCTATATAAGGCCGCGGTCTTTCACCAGGGGACCGCCGCCCGATGGCCATCCAACGCACGCTGTCGATCATCAAGCCGGATGCGACGCGCCGCAATCTGACCGGCCAGATCATCGCCCGCCTCGAACAGGGCGGTCTCCACGTCATCGCGCAGAAGCGGTTGCGGCTGACCCGCGAGCAGGCCGAACGCTTCTACGCGGTGCATGCGAGCCGCTCGTTCTTCAACGACCTCTGCACCTTCATGACCTCGGGGCCGGTCGTCGTCCAGGTCCTCGAGGGCGACGACGCGATCGCCCGCAACCGACGGGTGATGGGGTCGACCAACCCGGCCAACGCCGAGGCCGGCACGATCCGCAAGGATTTCGGCGAATCGATCGAGGCGAACTCGGTCCACGGCTCGGACTCGCCCGACACCGCCGCGCAGGAGATCCGGTTCTTCTTCGCCGAGATGGAAATCGCCGGCTGAGACCGCCGCCAGTTGCCTGCGTAAGAGGCGCCCGCGTCAGAGCCGCTGGCGTCAGAGCAGGAACAGCGCCATCAGGACCAGAATGATCACCACGATCATGCTCCAGACCGTCAAGAGCATGACGAAGCTGGACCACCCGCGGAGATGGGTGGGGAAATCTTCCTGCCGTTCGTGGGCCATAAACCCAGGTCTCCCTTGCACGCGCGCGGTTGCTCTGGCCGCCGCTATACCCGAAATCGCCTCGAGCCGGAACCCCGCTGCGGCGATCAGCCGCCCGGATTGAGAAGGCCCGCACCCGCACCCGCCCATGCCGCGCCGTCGACGATGGCGCGGCCATCCGCGATCCGAACCCGGCCCTCCGCGATCAGCCGCACCGCGAGCGGATAGGCGCGATGCTCGGCCGCGAGCACCCGCGCCGCGAGCCGGTCGGCGTCGTCGTCCGGCAGCACCGGCACCGCGGCCTGGACGATGATCGGCCCGGTATCGACATCGGCGCGGACGAAGTGGACGGTGCAGCCGGCGATCCGCACCCCGTCGGCGAGCGCGCGGGCATGGGTGTCGAGCCCCCTATAGGCCGGAAGAAGCGAGGGGTGGATGTTGACCAGCCGGTCGTGCCAGCGCGCGACGAAGCCGGGGGAGAGGATGCGCATGAAGCCGGCGAGGCAGACGAGGTCGACGCCCGCCGCCCCGATCGCCGCATCGAGTGCCGCATCGAAGGCCGAGCGGTCCGGGAAGTCGCGGTGCCCGATCACGCGGGTCGGGATACGGGCCCGGGCGGCGTGCTCGAGCCCGCCGGCGCCGGCGACGTTCGAGATGACGAGCCCGATCTCGGCCGGGTAGTCGGGGGCCGCCGCGGCATCGATCAGGGCGCGGAGATTGCTGCCGCGGCCCGAGATCAGAACCGCGAGGCTCAGCCGGCCCATGCCGCGTCGAGGCTTTCGATGATGACGTAAGCGTCCTCGCGCGGCACGACGCGCCCGATGTGATGGACCGTCTCGCCCGCGGTCATCAGGAGCGAGGTCGCCTCGATCGCGGCCTCCGGCGACACGATCGCGACCATCCCGATGCCGCAATTGAACGTCCGGACCATCTCGTCGGCGCCGATGTCACCGGTGCGGGCGAGCCATTTGAACACCGGTGGCACCGGCCAGGACGCGGCGTCGATCACGACGGCGAAGCCTTCCGGCATGATGCGCGGGATGTTCTCCACGAAGCCGCCGCCGGTGATGTGGGCGAGGCCCTTGAGAAGCCCGGTGCGATGGGCGGCGAGACACGAGGGGACGTAGATCCGCGTCGGTGCGAGGAGCGCCTCGCCGAGCGAGCCGCCGCCGAACGGCGACGGCGCGTCGTAGCCGAGCCCGCTCCGTTCGACGATGCGGCGCACCAGCGAGAAGCCGTTCGAGTGGACGCCGGTCGAGGCGAGGCCGAGCACGACATCGCCGGCGCGGATGCCGCTTCCGGTTAGCATCTTGCGTCGGTCGACCGCGCCGACCGCGAAGCCCGCGAGGTCGTAGTCGTCGTCGTGATACACGCCCGGCATCTCCGCCGTCTCGCCGCCGATCAGCGCGCAGCCCGCGATGCGGCAACCCTCGGCGATGCTGCCGATGATCTCGGCCGCGCGCGCGGTGTCGAGCCGGCCGGTCGCGAAATAGTCGAGGAAGAAGAGGGGCTCGGCGCCCTGGACGACGAGGTCGTTGACGCACATCGCGACGAGATCGATGCCGACGCCTTGATGGCGCCCGGTCGAAAGCGCGACCTTGAGCTTGGTGCCGACGCCGTCGGTCGAGGCGACGAGTATCGGATCGCGATAGCCGGCGGCCTTGGGATCGAAGAAGGCGCCGAAGCCGCCGATGCCGCTGACCGTGCCGCTACGGTTCGTCGCCTTGGCGAGAGGCTTGATCGCCTCGACCAGCCGCGTCGCCGCCTCGATGTCGACGCCGGCCTCCTTGTAGCGCGTGCCGCTAATGGCTTTCTTGCCTTTCCGAGCGTGTTAAGATCGCGACGGGGAGCACCGTCGGCCGAACCATGGCGAACATAACCGATCCGGACCGCATTGCAACAGCGGGTGCGCGACTGCGCGGCGCCGTCGTCGCGGTCGTCCTCCTCGCGCTCGCCGCTCCACCCGCCGCGTCCCAGGCGCCCGCGCCCGCCGCGACGGACGACGCGTTCGTCATCGACGACGTCAGCGTGTCGGCGACCGCCGAGACCGCGACCGCCGCGCGCGACAAGGCGATCGCCGACGGCCATGTCGCGGCCTACCAGCGTCTCGTCGAGCGGATCGTGCCGCAGGCCGATCGCGCCCGCGCGCCGCTGCTCGGCACCAACGGCGTCGCGCGTCTCGTCCGGAGCTTCGAGATCGACGACGAGCGGCGGTCCGACGTCCGATACACCGCGACGCTGCGTTTCCTGTTCAACCCCGAGGCGGTTCGCCGGACCCTCCGCGACGCCGGCATCACGGTCGCCGAGGTTTCGTCGCAACCTGTCCTGGTCCTGCCCGTGCTGCGTGCCGAGGGTCGCGCCCTCCTCTGGGAGGACGCCAACGACTGGCGCGCGGCGTGGGCGGACGATCCGTCGTCCGGTGACGCAGCGCAGTTCCTGGTGCCGCTCGGCGATCTCGCCGACGTGCGCGACGTCTCGGCCGAGCAGGCGATCGCGGGCGATGCCCGGCGCCTTCGCGCGATCGGCAACCGTTACGGCTCGTCCGCCGTCCTGGTCGCGGTGGCGACGATCGAGAGCGAGCGGACCGGGGGCATTCCCGTGCTCCAGGTCGGCTCGACCCGTCACGGCGCCGGGGCGCAGGAGACGACGCTCGTCACCAGTATAGCCGCCCAGCGCGACGAGCCGCGCGGCGCGTTTCTGAAGCGCGCCGCGGCCCTCGTGCGGAAGGACATCGAGACCGGCGGCAAGGGCGATGCCACCGCCGCAACGGGCGCCGCGTCGTCGGTCGTTGTCACGGTGCCGGTCGGCGATCTCGCCGAATGGCTGACGCTGCAACGGCGGATCGGTGCGGTGCCGCTCGTCCGGGCGAGCGAGCTCGTCTCGATCACGCGCGGCGAGGCCGTGGTCCGGCTCGGCCATATCGGCGACGAGGCGCAGCTCGCCGATGCGTTCGCCGCCGCGGGCCTCGATCTCGCGCGCGGCATTTCGGGGGCGTGGACATTGCGGGCGGGCGGCGGCGGGCAACGGTCGGCGGTTCCGGGCGAGGTTCGGTGAGCATCCCGAACATCATCTCGATCGCGCGCCTGCTCGCGACGCCGATCACGCTCTATCTGATCCTGCAATCGGCGTTCAAGCCGGCGTTCATCCTCTTCGTCGCCGCCGGCGTCTCGGACGCGGTCGACGGCTATATCGCCAAGCGCTGGAACCAGACGACGCGGCTCGGCGCGTTCCTCGATCCGCTCGCCGACAAGGTGCTCCTGGTCGGCGTCTATGTCGCGCTCGGCGTCGTCGGCCAGCTCCCGACCTGGATCGTCATCCTGGTCGTCTTCCGCGACGTCCTCATCGTCGGCGGCGTCCTCCTCCTTCTCCTGGTGCTCGGTACCTCGGCGCGGGTGCGCCCGCATTTCGTGAGCAAGGCGAACACCGCGCTCCAGCTCGCCCTCGCCGCAACCGTCCTTGCCGATCTCGCGGTCTCGATCGACTTCGGCGCGATCACGACCGTCCTGATCTACGTCGTCAGCCTGACGACGCTCCTCTCGGGCGCGGTCTATCTGGTCGACTGGGTCAGCCACGTCTCCTCCGAGGAGAGGCGCCGGTGAGCCGGGGGACGAAGGCCGCCGTCTGGATCGGCGCGATCGCGGTCTTCCTCGTCCTCCTCTACGTGCTGAGCCCGATCCTTCTGCCGTTCGTGCTTGGGATGGCGGTCGCCTATCTCCTCGATCCGGTCGCCGATCGCTTCGAGCGATGGGGCTGGCCGCGCTGGCTGGCGGCGACGGTCCTGACGATCGCCTTCATCATCGCGGTCGTCGCCGCGCTTCTGATCCTGGTGCCGATGCTGCAACAGCAGATCGTCGCCTTCCTCAGCCGGCTGCCGACCTATGTCGATCTCCTGCGCGAACGGATCGACGCCCTTCTCCAGATCGTGCAGGCCCGCCTGTCGCCCGAGGAGGTCCAGGACGTCAAGGCCGCGGCGGGGCGCTTCGCCGGCAGCATGATCAGCTGGTTCGGCGGCCTGCTCGCCGGCATCTGGAGCGGCGGGGTCGCCGTCCTCAACATCCTGTCGCTCGTCCTCATCACGCCGGTCGTCGCGTGGTATTTCCTCCGCGACTGGGACCGCATGGTCGCGCACGTCGATTCGTGGCTGCCGCGCGCCAACGCGGCGACGATCCGCGATCTCGCGCACCAGATCGACGAACGCCTCGCCGGCTTCGTGCGCGGTCAGACCCTGGTGTGCGGCATCCTTGGCCTCTTCTACGCCGTCGCGCTCAGCCTGGTCGGGCTCGATTTCGGCCTCGTCGTCGGGCTCGCCGCCGGCGCGGTCTCGTTCGTCCCCTATTTCGGCGCCGTGTTCGGCCTCGTCCTCAGCGTCGGCATCGCACTCGCGCAGTTCGGCACCTCCTACGAGGTCCTGATCGTCGCGGCCATCTTCTTCGTCGGACAGGCGGTCGAGGGCAACGTGATCTCGCCGCGCCTCGTCGGCGACCGCGTCGGGCTGCACCCGGTGTGGATGATCTTCGCGCTGCTCGCCGGCGGCGCGTTGTTCGGCTTCGTCGGCGTCCTCCTGTCCGTGCCGGCGGCGGCCGCGATCGGCGTCCTGGCGCGATTCGCGATCGCGCGCTACCGCGCCTCCGATCTCTACACCGGCGGCGCGCCGCGGCCGTGACCGCCCGCCAGCTGCCGCTCGATCTCGCTTATCGCCCGGCGCTGGGGCGCGCGGACTTCATGGTCGCGTCGTCGAACGAGGCGGCCGTCGCGTGGATCGACCGCTGGCCGGATTGGCCGCGCGGGCGGCTCCTGATCCATGGGCCGAGCGGGTCGGGAAAGTCGCATCTGGCTGCGGTCTGGTGCGCGCGCTCGGGCGCCGCGGCCGTACCGGCGGAGACGCTCGCCGTCGGCGACGTGCCGGCGCTTGCCGCGCATCGGGCGCTCGTGGTCGAGGACGTTGAGCGGATCGGCGATCCTGCGGCGCTCCTCCATCTCTACAACCTCGCCGATGCCCGGGCGGTCTCGATCCTGTTTACGGCGGCGATCGCGCCGGGATCGTGGCGGGGCGTCCTCGCCGATCTCGTGTCGCGGCTCAAGACCGTGATGTCGGCCGAGATCCTCGCGCCCGACGATGCGCTGCTCGCCGCCGTGTTGGCGAAGCTCTTCGCCGACCGTCGCATCGCGGTCGATCCCGATCTCGTCGATTATCTTCTGCCGCGGATGGAGCGGTCGTTCGCCGCCGTCGGACGCATCGTCGCCGCGCTCGACCGGGCGGGGCTCGCCGAACGGCGCCGGGTCACCGTCGCGCTCGCGCGGACGGTGCTGGGCGCTCCGACGACGGACTGAATGCGCCGATCAGCCGACGATGGGCGCGGGCTGGCGATCCGCTGCCGTCTGGCGCGCGGCGCGGGCGCCGCGGATCTCAGCGCGGATCGCGGTCAGTTCCTTGAGGCGTGTCTCGAGGATGACGCGCTCGCGCTCGTCCTCGCGATCCATCACCTGCATGGCGCTCAGCTTGATCTCGACGAGATCGATCAGCGTCTCGACGGAACGTTTCGTCATCATCGGTGAGTTCCCTGACCACGCGCGTCCTGACGAGCGGATGGTCGGCGGGGTTCGCTTAACATTATCTGAACACCGATCGTCAATCGCGTTCGTAAAGTAAGCGATTCCGGGCAGCGGCTTAATCGTTCCTCAACGTCCGCAGCCTATCGCGGACCGGTGGCCCGAACCGGGGGAATGCTCATGTCGAACGGACGCGACCGCGCATCGATCGCTAAAGAGGGCGTGCCGCTCACCACCGCGATCGAGGCGGCGCTCGACCACGCGCGTGCCGTCGGCGACCACACGGTCGCCGCCTGCCTCGCCCGCGCGCTCGAGGCCGTCGCGCGCACGCCGATCGAGGAGGCGGCCGAACCGGGTGCAAACGGTCTAAGCGCAACCGAACCGGGCGCGGTCGATCCGGGCGCCGTCGATCCGGACAGGGCCGAGGGACCGGCGCGCCGGCTCCAGTCCGACATCGCCCGCGCGATCGCCCGACGACGCCCGCGCCGCTGAGTCGCCGCCGGCCGTTGCATGCGGCCCCAGCGGCGAGGACAATAGCCCGCGCCAGCCGCCGGGCGGCGCCCGGGGGCATCTGGGATCTCCATGGAATTCGTCCGCATCTACAAACGCGTGCTCAGGCTTCTCGTGCCCGAGCGGCGCCTCACGATCACCCTCTCCGTCGCCAACGTGATGCTCGCCGGGCTCCATTTCCTGGAGCCCGTGTTGTTCGGCAAGGTGATCGACGTCCTGACGCAGTCCGACAAGCGTTCCGAGGCCGAGACCTGGAGCGACGCGGTCAAGCTCCTCGCCATCTGGGGGGTCGTCGGCATCGGTGGCATCTCGGCCTCGATCCTGATCTCGCTCCACGCCGACCGGCTCGCCCACCGCCGCCGGCTCGCCGCGCTCGGGTCCTATTTCGAGCACGTGCTGTCGCTGCCGCTCTCGTTCCACGGCGAGACGCATTCGGGCCGGCTCCTGAAGGTGATGCTCAACGGCGTCGACCACCTGTTCGGGCTCTGGCTCTCGTTCTTCCGCGAGCATCTCGAGACCTTCGTGATCGCGGTGGTGCTCCTGCCGCTGTCGCTCTTCCTCAACTGGCGGCTCGGGATTCTCCTGATCGCGCTGCTCGTGATCTTCGCCTTCCTCGCCTCGACGGTGATCTCGCGCACCGAGCAGGCGCAGCGCTCGATCGAGGGCTACCACTCCCAGCTCGCCGAGCGGGCCGGCGATGCGCTCGGCAACGTCATGCTGGTGCAGAGCTTCGTCCGCCTGCAGGCCGAGGCGCAGCAGCTCGGCGAGGTGATGCGCCAGGTGTTGAGCGCGCAGTTCCCGGTCCTCACCATGTGGGCGATCGTGACGGTGCTGACCCGCGCGGCCTCGACGATCACTGTGATCGCGATCTTCGTGCTCGGGACGTGGCTCCACATGCACGGGCTCGCCTCGGTCGGCGAGATCGTGACGTTCATGGGCTTCGCGACCCAGGTGATCGGGCGCATGGAGCAGGCCATGGGATTCCTGAGCCGGCTGTTCTTCCAGATGCCCGGCCTCGCCGAATTCTTCGGCGTGCTCGATGCCGAATCGACCATCAAGGAGCGACCGGGCGCGGTGCCGCTCGAGAACGTCAAGGGCGACGTCTCCTTCGAGCACGTCACCTTCTCCTATGACGGCAAGTGCGTCGCGGTGCACGATCTCGACTTCGTCGCGCCGACCGGCACGGTCATCGCCTTCGTCGGCCACACCGGCTCGGGCAAGTCGACCTCGATGGCGCTCCTCCACCGGGTCTGGGATCCCGATCAGGGCGCGATCAAGATCGATGGGACCGACATCCGCGACGTCACGCTCGAATCGCTCCGGCGCAATATCGGCGTCGTGTTCCAGGATTCGACGATGTTCTACCGGACGATCGCGGACAATCTCCGCGTCGCCAAGCCCGACGCGAGCGATGCCAAGCTCGAGCGCGCGGCGATCCTCGCGGAGGCGCATGACTTCATCCTGCGCCAGCCCGAGGGCTACAACACGATGGTCGGCGAGCGCGGCGTGACGCTGTCGGGCGGCGAGCGGCAGCGGCTCGCGATCGCGCGTGCCATCCTCAAGGACCCGCCGATCCTGATCCTCGACGAGGCAACGAGCGCGCTCGACGCGGCGACCGAGGCCCGCGTCCAGCAGGCGCTCAAGACCCTGATGCGGGGCCGCACGACCTTCGTCATCGCCCACCGGCTGTCGACGGTGCGCAATGCCGACCTCATCCTGGTGCTCGAACGGGGCGAGATCGTCGAGCGCGGCTCCTACCAGGAGCTGATCGCGCGCCAGGGCATCTTCGCCCGCCTGGTCGCGACCCAGCTCGAGATCACCAACGACCTCGACGGCGAACGCCCGGCCGTCCTCCCGCCGGGCTGAGCCCGCCCCGGGCCGCCGCCCTGCGGCGATTACGTAATGGTCAACATTTTCTCGGCGGGGGATTGCCGAGAGGGCCTGCGGCACTATGTCGCCGGTGAACTGGCCGCTTGGGGGCTTCCGTGGACCTCTTCGAGAATATGCGCGCCTTCGTCCGCGTTGTGGAAACGGGAAGCTTCTCGGAGGCGGCCCGACGCATCGGCGTCGCCAAGTCCGTCGTCAGCAAGCGGATCGACCAGCTCGAAGGGCGATTGGGCGACCGGCTCCTCCATCGCACCACCCGCCGGGTCGGCGCGACCCCGATGGGCGCGGCCTACTACGACCATTGCCTCCGCATCCTCGCCGACGTCGAGGAGACCGAACGCGCGATCGGGCGCAACGTCACCGAGCCGAAGGGCCATCTTCGCATCAGCGCGCCGACGGCGCTCGGCACGGCCGTGATCGGACCGTCGCTCTGCGCGTTCCGGGCGCGCCATCCCGGCGTGACGGTCGAGGTCCACCTCAACGATCGCAACCCGCACCCGGTGGAGGAGGGGCTGGACCTCGCGATCTGGGACCGACCGGGCGAGGCCGGCGGGCTCGCCGCCGAGCGGCTCGCGCCGGCGCCGCAGATCCTCGTCGCCGCACCCGATTATCTCGCCCGCCGCGGCGCGCCGGACAATCCGCGCGGTCTCGCCGCGCACGACTGCATCCAGAACAGCCTGATGCCGGGCGGCCGCCGCTGGGAGTTCGTCGGCAAGACAGGGGAGACGGTCGTGGTCAACATCGCGCCCGGCTTCGGCACCAATGACGGCATGCTGGTGCGCGAAGCCGCGCTGTCGGGCACCGGCATCGCGCTCCTGCCGCGCTTCCTGGTCGAGCGCGACCTCGCCGCCGGCGCGCTCCGGCCGGTGCTCGCGGACTGGCAGCCGCCGCTCCACTGGATCACCGCCGTCTACCCGGCGCCGCGCCGGCTCGCGGCGAAGCTGAGCTTCCTCCTCGCCCATCTCGGCGAAACCTTCGCCAACAAGCCCACGCTCGCCGCGTCCGCCGCGCGGCGTACGGCGTCCTGACGGCCACTTCCTGATGACCGCGTCCTGACGCCAGCGTCCTGACGGCCGCGCGTCGCGGGTTTGACAGCGCGGGCGGCACTCCTATAGGGTCGCGCCGGCATACGCCGTGACAACATCCACTCCCGGCGGAGGGATGGCCGAGTGGCTGAAGGCGGCGGTTTGCTAAACCGTTATAGGGTTGAAAAGCCCTATCGAGGGTTCGAATCCCTCTCCCTCCGCCATCTTCCCGTCGCAAACTCCGACAGCGCCCCCGCTAAGGGCAAATTTTCGCGTTGTTTCAAAGGGCCTTGGCCGGACCATCCGAACCGCAGAGACTGACCGAAGGCCAGAATGCGGTCTCTGAACGGCTTTCGTCTCTAACCGAGCGAACCTCGCCGCTTCCGGTTCGGTCCATGAAAGCGCATCTCTTTCAATCGCTTGGCTGATGATGTCGCCCGACCTGTTTCCGGGGGTTTCGCCGACAGCCGGACCAAAAGAGACAGCCTAGGGTGGGCATGAGGCCGCGCACAGCGGCGCTTGCCTGCGTATGCGGCACCGTCAATGGCGCGTCGGTCTTGCCGTCCCCACAGAGTTCATCAACTGCCGCCGAGCGCGGGTGCAGTCGAGCACGACACGGTTGAGTTCGTTCTCAGCGATCCTGGTCAGCTCTCGCAAATGCTTCATCGTGGTGGCGATGTCGGAAAGCTCCGCAGGCTTGCTGGCATCACTTGCGACCTGCTGGACGCCGACGATCATGGCACGGACCTCGCCGAGCGTGTCCAGCGCCGAGGATGCCTTTGCTGGCAGGTCCAGTTCGTCCGCGCCTCCAAACAGCCCTTCGATGAAGCCATCTAGTTCCTGCCGACGTTGACCTGCCACTGATCTTTCATCCAGCGGCGATTAGAGCCGACGCGTTTTGTAAGCCGTGTGGCTGGGGTGGAGCAACGGGCGATCGGCGAAGCTGATCGGGGTTGCGCAGCCGATCGCCCGTTGC
>Ga0194132_10010510_pt1 | contig 12278 bp, 7 predicted proteins | sample TA2KigOf80mmetaG_FD_148612 | JGI IMG/M metagenome (GOLD analysis project Ga0194132, IMG submission 148612) | Freshwater microbial communities from Lake Tanganyika, Tanzania - TA2015054 Kigoma Offshore 80m | ecosystem: Environmental > Aquatic > Freshwater > Lake | place: Tanzania: Lake Tanganyika... | reverse complement strand
GCGTCGAGCAAGCGTCAGATTCACGCGCAATGCGTGAGAATGCTGACGGACGCAGCCGCGCCGGTTTTGGGCTGGTGTGCAAGTGGTTGATCCTGAACGGTTCAACAGCTGGCATTGCCGTTGCTAAGCCACGCATTGAACCAAACCATGGCCGGCGTCGAATATGGAGTCGCTCTCCAGACGCGGGCTGCAACCCGGGAAAACAGTAAAACAGTATGATCCAACAAATGCGCAGCAAGAAAGTCGGCGCCTTCACGCTCATTGAGCTGCTGGTCGTCATCGCCATCATCGCAATCCTCGCAGGCATGCTCCTGCCCGCGCTCGCCAAGGCCAAGGCCAAGGCCTCGCGCATCAAGTGCGTCAACAACCAGAAGCAGGTCGGCCTGGCGTTCCGCGTGTTCGCGAACGACAACGACGACCGCTATCCGTGGCGCACCACGGGCACCTGGCTCACCGGCACCACCGGCATCGCCACCGTGGCGAGCCCCGTCACTGCGGTCTGTCCCAATCCCGGAGTCGCGCGTTTCCTCCGCCCGCAAGGCGAGGCGGCGATGGACACCTTCGGGTTCCTCTCAAACGAGGTTGGCAGCGCCAAGGTGCTCATGTGCCCCGGCAACCGCGCACGCCTCAACAGCATGGCGGTGGACTTCGGAACGTCGATTACCGCACCGAACTTCGGATGGTATCGAAATACTGCTGCCGGCCACCGGCCAAACGGCAATTTCGTGAACGGCCCGTTGAGCTACGGCGCGAGCACGGATGGCGACGAGACCCGCCCGCAAGTCCCGCTGGCGTTTGACTCCAACATCGCGGGTCACGCGGCTGTGGTGCCGAACAACACGCTTCAGGCTCCCACTACTCAAGCCCAAGCCTTGATCAACACCACCCGGTTCGGTGGCCTGTTCGGCCCGCCGATCGTAGGTCGGCCCATCTGGGTGATGGGTTCCACGGCCGTTGCGACGCAATCCGGTGCCGCCCTGGCCCACCACGACATCGCCGGCAACACGACGCTGTCAGACGGCAGCGTGCAGCAGCAGACGGCCTCCGCGCTCGTTCAGGCCTTCCAGCAGGCCACCAACGCGATCGGCAACACGCTGCCCGCGGTCATCCTGCCTCAGTAAGGCTGGTTTCCGCAGTTCAGTTTCACGGCGCCCGAAAGGGCGCCCTTTTTTTTGCCCGCGCCCGGTTGGGAAGCCGGCGGTTCAGGCAGCGCGGATGATCTCGGCGAGGCGGCGGGCGGGTTTGAACCCCGTGAGGCGCTCCAGCTTTGCGACGGACGGGCGCCGCCTCAGCATGTCCTCGAAGCCGGGCTCGTAGGCCGAATCGTAGGGAACGACCTCGATCGTGGATTCGGAGCCGGTCGCATCCACGATCATCTCCGCGAGCGCGCGGATGGTGGTCTCCTCGGTGGAGCCCACGTTGACGACCTGGCCGAGGGCGTCCGGGCAGCGCATCAGCCGGGTGAGCGCCTCGACGGTGTCGAGCACATGGCAGAAGCAACGGGTTTGCGAGCCATCCCCGTGCACGCGAAGCGGCCGTCCCGCGCGGGCGGCCTCGATGAAGCGAGGCAGGACCATCCCGTATCGCCCCGTCTGGCGCGGGCCGACGGTGTTGAACAGGCGGGCGATGATGACCGGCAGCCCGCGCTCCCGGTGGTGGGCGAGCGCGAGGAATTCATCCATCAGCTTGGAGCACGCGTAGCTCCATCGTCCGAGGTGCGGCGGGCCGATCAGCAGGTCAGCGTCCTCCGAGAATTCGGCGCGCTGGCTTTTTCCATAGACCTCGGAGGTGGACGTGAGGAGGAGCGGCACCCGGTGGCGGCTCGCGGCCTCAAGCACGGCCTCGGTTTCGCGGAGGTTGGTCTCGATGGTGCGGATGGGCGAGTGGATGACCAGTTCGACACCGACGGCGGCGGCGAGGTGGAAGACGAAGCGCGATTGCGCCACAAGCCGGTCGAGCTCCGCGCAAGCCGAGACGCGCGCCTCGATGCACTCCAGCGCGGGATGGCCGCGAACGGCTGCAAGATTGGCCCACGCGCCCGTCGAGCCATCGTCGATGACCGCGACGCGTTCGCCGTCGGCGAGCAGGCGCTCGACCAGGTGCGAGCCGATGAAGCCCGCGCCGCCCGTGACGAGGATGTGCGCCGCGTTCGTGGGAGGTGTGCTCATGCGTGGACCCGGGGAGTCAACCACGAAGGCACGAAGGACACGAAGAAAACCCCGCGATCCCAAACAGGAACACGCGGCTGCCCTTTGCAACGTGTTCCCGCCTTCGTGAACTTTGTGCCTTTGTGGTTCATCGCCGCGGGACGGCGTGTCATTCGAGCGCGCGGGCCACGGCGAGCGCGAGTTTCTGGCGGTGCGCCGGGTCGGCGATGAGCCGCGCCTCGGCGGGGTTTGTGAGGTAGCCGCCCTCGATGAGCACAGCGGGGCTGCGCTGGCCGCGGAGCACGGTCATGAATCGCGCGTGGCGCACGCCGCGGTCCGTGAGGCCCGCGTTTTGAATGAGGGACCGGTGGAGGCGGGCCGCGTATTGCAGGTTCTGCCGGTCCCACGCGTTGCCGGGCTGCACGTCGAGCGGGTCGTCCTTGAAATCGCGCGTGAGGTTGGAGGGCATCCCGGCGGGCGTGAGGCAATACGTCTCGAGGCCGGACTGGCTGGAGCCCGACGCGTTGAAGTGCAGGCTGATGAACAGCGACGGGTTCAGGTTCGAGGCGAGGGCGACCCGCTCCGAGAGGCCGAGCGGCGTGTCCGAGTTGCGGGTGAGGTGGACCTTCCAGCCGCGCTGCTCGAGCAGGGGCTTGAGCCGCCGCGCCCAGTCGAGCGCGTATTCCTTTTCCAGCCTGCCGTTGTGGACGCTCTTGGCGCCGGTGTTGTCGCCGCCGTGGCCGGGGTCGATCACGACCACGCGATTCCCGCGGGGCGGCAGGGCATGCGTGGAGAGCAGCGGCATGAGGTTTTTCTGGGCGTCGAGGGTGTGGATCTGCAACTGGCCCCGGGCCAGTTGCGGCGCGAAACCGAGGTAAAACTTCATGCCGCCGAGCGTGGCGAGCTGGCTTCCGGCGGTGAGAACGACCGTTCCCGCGCCGGTGCGGAGGTGGAACACGTTCGTTGAGGTGGCGTGCCGCTGCGGCCGGCCGAGCCCGTTCGCCACGGCCCACGATTCGAAGGACAGCCACGAGCCGTTCGAAGGTTGGGTGGCCGGCCTCGCCTTGGGGTCCGGCGGCACCGGTGTGAAGACGGGAGGCTGGGGAACGGGCACGGTCGTCGAGGGTGTGAGAGTCTTCGGAGGCGCAGGGACGGCCACCGCTGGCGGATTCGTGCGTGGCAATGCGGAAGGGGGAGTGGCGATCGGCGGTGACGGCGGGCGAACCGGCTGCGGCTGGGCTTGGACCGGTGACTTCAAGCCGACCGCCGGAGTTCGCGGCGGGACGTAGGTGAGAGGCTGGCGCGAGGCCCCGCCGCCGGGGCTGCCGCAACTCACGCCGCAAAGCAGCGCGGCGAGGGAGAGCACCTGCGGCAGATGGACACGCGGCACGCGCATTGTTATCGCGGAGGAATACCGCGGACTCAAGCTCGTTGTGTCCGAGCTCGCGAGGGCGGTGCTTATTCGCGCCACGGTTTTCGCGTTTCGAATGCAGTCGCACGCTTGGAAGCCGCATCCGCGCGCTCCTGCTGGCCGGCTGCGCGGAACAGCGCCTGGGCTTTTTGAGCCGCTTGCGCCGCCTCTTCGAACCGGCCGCACTCGGCCAGCGCGGCCCCTTCCGTGTCGAAGGCCGTCGCGTTCTTGCGCCCGGTCGTCTCCTGCAGCCGCAAGGCCAGTTGGAGCGCCTCGGCCCCGTTGCGAAGCGAATCTTCTGGCGACGTGGCCAGCAGCCACGCGAGCCGGTTGAGCGCATTGGCGTGGTTGGGAATGGCCTGGAGGATTTCACGAAACAGGCGCGCGGCGTCGGCGTGTTTCCTCTGATGCATGAGGGCGAGAGCCAGATTGTAACGGGTGGCGTGGTTGGAGGGCTGGAGCGCGAGCGCTTGGGAAAGGTGTTCCGCGGCTTGGGTGGCTTGGCCGCGGTCCAACAGGAGGCCGCCGAGGTTGGCCAAAGCGACGGGATGTTTGGAGTTGAGGCGCAAGGCGGCTTGGTAATGCTGGATGGCTTCGTCGTGGGCCTGCTGCCTGGCGAGAATGACGCCCAAGTCCACGTGCGCATCGGCGTTGGTGGGCGCCAGTTTCAGCACCCGGCGAAAACTCGCCCCGGCATCGTTGTAGCGTTCCGCGGCCGAAAGTGCGGTGCCTTGAAGGAAGTGAAGGTCGGCGGAATCTGGATAGGCACGCGTTTGCAGTTCGAGATTTCGCAGCCACTCGCGCTCGGTGTAGCCGTCACGCGCCAGGTGGGCGATGGCCGCATGCATCATCGAGCGCGACTCATCGGTCCGCCCGAGCTGGAACAATGCGCGTGCGATCAGGGATTTGACCGTGGGCTCGGTGGGCTGGAGCTTCAGAGCTTTCTGTAGGTGAGGAAGAGCTTCGGCCGGCCGGCCTTCTGTGATGCACAGTTCGCCCCAGATAGTGTGGACGAACCAGTTGTCGCGGGTAACTGCCAGGGCGCGTTCGAAGAGGGTGCGGCTGTCCCGCCAGTAGGCGATGTGGGTGAAGGAGGTTGCTCCGAGCGCAACGGCTGCCAAAACGGCCAAGGCCGGGCGCCAGCGTGGGTTGAGGCGTTCCGTGGCCTGTGCCGCCAGCCACACGATCGCCGTGAACAGGCCGATGTGGGGAAGATACGTGTAACGGTCGGCCATCGCCTGCCCGCCCGCCTGGACCAATCCCAGCATCGGCACCAGCATGCCCAGAAACCAGAACCATCCGACGGCGACAAAAGGGCGGCGGACCGATTGCCAGAGCGCGCAACCCGTCAGCGCCAGCAACAGCAGGCCCGCTCCCACGGCTTTCCATTCCAGCCCGTCAATCCGGTAGGGATAGTAGCAGGCCAGGTCCACCGGCCAGAAGGTCATCCCCGCATACTTGACGATCGAAACCGCGGCGTTGGCGGTCCGCACCCATAGCGGCAAGAGGTGCGAGCCGACGATCCCCTCGCTGGACGCCGCCGCCCAAAGCGCCGCCCCGGCGGTGGCAGCCGCCATCCCCACCAGCGGCACTTTCTCCAGAATCAATCGCCTCAACGGAACCGCCGGAGTCGCCCCGCCTGTCTCGCCTCCCGAGCCCGCCCACGGCAGCCTCCATCTCCCCAACGGCCACCAGTCCAGCAGCAACAGCGCAAAGGGCAGCGTCACCAACGCCGACTTGGACAACAACCCCAGTGCAAACAGCGCGCACACCAACGCGTAACGCTTCCCGGACGGCGCACGCGCGTAGCCCGCATACGCCCAGACCGTCGCCATCGCAAAAAATCCGCTCAGCACATCCTTGCGCTCCGTCACCCAGGCCACCGACTCGACCCGCAGCGGGTGCCACGCCCACAGCGCCGCCACGATCGCGCTCCGCACTGTCGAGCCCGTGAGGCGCTCCAGCGCCAGAAACACCATTACGGCGGTCGCGGCGTGCCACCCCACGTTCACAGCGTGATGCGCCCCGGCGTTGAGCCCGAACAGCTCGCAGTCCAGCATGTGAGACAGGTTCACGAGCGGCTTCCAATGGCTAAGGACAACGGCCTTGAAGGACCACGCCAGGCCTTCCCAAGAGAGCCCTCGCTTGATCATCGGCTCGGCGTAAACACACGCCGGGTCATCCAGAAGGACAAAGTCAAACCCGACCGTGCGCGCGAAAAGTGCGAGGGTTCCGAGTGCGAGGACGAGGACGATGCCCCGGCGCGGGGATGCTTGCGAAGGGGCGAGGTTCATCGAGTCGGCGGCAACATCGCAAACGCGACAAACAGTTGGCAATCCAAACGACGAGCGGCGGACAGCTTCAGCGGCGTGGAGGGAATCCCGGGACAGGATCCATGGACGGGCCGAGCGCGGCATTGCGCCACGCTTCAATCCGCGGGCGGTATTTTTCGGCCAGCGCGGGCTGGCCGGAAGCACCCGCGATCTCGACCGCTCGCGTGCCGAGTTGCAGGGCGTCCGCCGGACGGCTCGACGCCGCGAGCGCGGTGGCCATCGCGAAGAGGCAGGCGGGGCGCTTCCAAGCGGTTTGCCGGCAGGCGGCTTCGGCGAGCGCCGTTGCGCGGTTGCCATCCCGCAACAGCGGCGACTCCGCGGTGGCGAGCAGGAGCGCAATTCGCGCGAGCAACTCGGGGTCGCCCGGTTCTGCGCGCAGCGCCTCGCGGACGGCTGCGGCTGCATCTGCGGGCTGTCCGGCTGCGGCGAGCTGCTCGGCGAGGACCGTGTTGGCAAGCGGGCTGTTGGTGGAGAGTCGAACGGCTTCGCGTGCAGCACGCAGGGCGTCGTTGGTCCGGCCCGCGGCGGCAAGCGAGACCGCGAGCCAGGCGTGAGCATCAGAGTGGGTCGCGGTGGTTTGCACGGCCGCTTCGAGCAGTGGCAGCGCCTCTGCGTGGCGTTCCATGCCGGCGAGCAGGCCGCCGAGTTCGGTGAGCAGGACCGCCGACGGGGATGGTTGATGTCGCGCAGCGTCGCGCAATGCGGCCGCCGCGTCGGCGGTGCGGCCTGCGGCGCGAAGGGCGTTCGCCAGGTAGAGTTGCGGCTCGATTTCTCGCGGCGAGGCGCGGGCGGCGGATTCGAACATGGCGATCGCTGATGCGACCTGGTTGGTGTTCGACTGCTGCGCGATGGCTGTGGCGAAGTGCGGCCTCGCCTCGGCATGGCGTCCGGCCGATTGGAGCACGCCGGCGAGGTTGAACCGGGCGTCGGCGTATTCCGGCACGAGCCTGAGCGCTGCTTGAAAGTGCGGCACCGCGAGTTCCGGCTGTCCCCGAACCTTGAGTGCCACTCCGAGATGATTGTGCGCGATGTGATTCGAGGGGTTGACCTTGATCGCGTGCTCGAACAACGCCGCGCTGTTCTTCCAGTGCCGAAGCTGCACGGTCGTCAACACCGCGCAGATGGCGAGCACGACCGCGGCAACCACAGTCGGAATCCGGCCGGAGCCGGCGCGGGACTTGAGCCACGCGTCCGCGCTCCACGTCACGGCGATGAAGGCGCCAACGAGCGGCACATAGGTGTAACGGTCCGCGAGGGCTTGCGAGCCGCCTTGCACAAGGCCGATCACGGGCACCAGCGTGCCGAGAAACCAGAACCAGCCCACGAACCCGAAGGGATGCCGGCGCCACTCGCGAAACACGATCCAGGTGACCGCAGTCAGCACGGCGACAGAGCCGAAAACCCGCCACGCCTCCCACCCCGCGGGGAGCAGGTAGAGCACGGTCAGGTCAGCCGGCCACACCGTCTTCAGGAGGTAAGTCGCGTAGCCGGAGAGCGCCGTTTCGACCCGAAACCCGAGGGGCAGACCCTCGGTGCCTGCCAGAAGTCCGGTGTATTGCGCGGTGTAAAGGCCCTCGAGCGTGAAGTAGGCCGCGAGCAGGAACAGGTGCGCCTTCGCGAGAGCCAGTTGAAGGAGCCGGGTGGCGACCGCCTCGAGGCGCTTCGCTCCGCGCGGATGGGCGAGCGCGTCGTCGAAGCGGCGCAACGGCCAGAAATCCAGCAACAGGAGGAGGCACGGCGCGGTGACGAGCATCGCCTTCGCCAGCAAGCCGAGCAGGAGAAAGACGAACACGGGCACGCCGCGCGTCCAGCCGGGCTTCTCGCCATGCCGCAGGTAGGCGTGGAGCGTCAGCCAGAGGAACAACGTGCTCAGCACATCGCGGCGCTCGGCAATCCACGCCACCGATTCCACGTGCAACGGATGCCAGCCGAACATCGCGGCAACCACGGCCGACCGCCCCGTCGCGCCGGTCATCCGCTGGAGCAGGAGAAACAGCGCCGCGACGTTCGCCGCGTGCAGCAGGATGTTTGTGAAGTGATGCCCCGCCGGCTGAAGCCCGAACAGCGTGACATCCATCATGTGCGACACCCACGCGAGCGGACAACTGTAGGGTGCAACCGTGAACGCCCAGACGATCCCGGGCCACGACAGCCCCGAACGGACGATCTCGTTCTCAGTGACGAACAGGTTGTCGTCGAAGTTGAGGAAGTCGTGGGTCAGCGAGGGCGAGAAGAGCGCGAGCGTCGCCAGCGCAAGCGCCACGGCCACGCGGCGGAGATTGCGCGGTGGCGCTCCTGGGTGGTCGGACTCGGGTGCGGCGTTTGCGCGGCGCATGGAATGTGTGGGTTGAAGCTCAGGGCTTCGGGGTCGGGGCCGGTGGACGCGTCGGTTCCAACCGGGAAAGCGCCTGCTGCAAGCCTGCGGTCGCGGTTGCGTGGTTCGGCTCCAGTTTCAGAGCGTCGCGGAATGCAGCCGACGCTTCCCCGTGGCGCCCTTGAAGCATCAACAGCTCGCCCAGGTCGCATTGCCACCCGGCATCATCCGCTCGGCGGCGCGCCTCATCCTGGATGGCGGCCGTGAAACTCTCCACGCGCGAGGTTACTGCGGGATTCGTGAACGCCTCGCGCCACCGGGCGCGCGCCTCGTCGTGCCGACCCCGCAGCGCGAGCGCCCGGCCGAGGTTCAACAGCGCATCGGACGTTTCGCGCCGGCGCGCGGACTCCTCGAAGTGAGCGATTGCGTCGTCCAGCCTGCCCAGTTGCGCGCATGCCGCGCCGAGGCGGTTGTTGAGCTCCCAGCCCGGCAAGTTCAAGGACTTCGCCCTCTCGAGGTGCGGGATGGCCGCCTCGACCTGGCCGACATCGAGGAGCGCGCGGCCCATGCCGTAATTCCCGAAGGGATTGTCGGGTGCGACTTCGAGCACATGCGTCCAAAGCGCGAATCGGTCGCGCCAATGGCGCTGCTGAAGAACCGTTGCCCACGCACAGGCGATCAAGACCGCGCCGGTGGCGCAGGCGAGTGGTCGCGCGGCGTGCGGTGTCCGTGCCGCCGCGGCGTGCGCGACCCATGCCACGGCGATGAAGAGTCCCACGATGGGCACATAGGTATATCGGTCTGCGACCGACTGCTGGCCACCCTGAACGAACCCGATGACCGGCACGAGCGTGCCGAGAAACCACAGCCAACCCGTGAGCAAATACGGTCGCGAGCGCCATTGGCAGCAGGCGAGCACCGACAGCGCTCCGAGCACGAACGCGGCACCGGCGACTTGGCCCGCGGGAACCGCCGATGCGAGCGGATACATCGCGATCAAATCCACCGGCCACACGGTCATGCCGAGGTAGCGGGCGTAGCCGGTCACCGCGTTGGCGACTCGGTGAGGGAGCGACAGTCCCGCCGTGGATTCGAGCAACCCTGTCAGTTGGGCGGTGAACAGGCTCTCGAGGACGAAATAAGCTGCGAGGACAAAGAGCGGCGCCTTTTCAAGCGCCAGTTGCAGGATGCGGGTGAGCATGGCCGCCGGCCCGGGTCGTCGCGCGCCTTCAGGAAGGCCGTCGGTGATGCGCCGCAACGGCCAGAAATCCAGCACCAGCAACAAAAACGGCGCGGTCACGAGCATCGCCTTGCTCAACAATCCGAGCAGCAGGCAGACGAACACCGGCACCTGCCGGCGCCACCCGGGATGCTCCGCGTATCGCGCGTAGGCGAGAATCATCAGCCACCAGAAGAACGTGCTCAGCACGTCGCGCCGCTCGGCGATCCACGCGACGGACTCGACATGGAGCGGGTGCAACGCGAAGAGCGCCGCGACCGCCGCGGACGGCCAGACCGCCTGCGTCATCCGGTGGAGGACCATCAGCAGCAGGGCGGCGTTCGCGGCGTGCAGGAGCACGTTCACCAGGTGATGCCCGCCGGCCCAGAGCCCAAACAACGACACGTCCACCATGTGCGACACCCACGCGAGCGGACAACTGTAGGGTGCGGACGTAAATGCCCAGAGGATCCCGTGGCCGGTCAGCCCCTGCCGGACCACCTCGTTGTCCAGAATGAAAAGGTTGTCGTCGAAGTTGACGAAGTCGTGCGTGAGCGAAGGCGAATACACGAGCGCGGTCAGCACGGCCAGCGCGGCGGCGATGCGGGCCGGCTTGGGCATGGAAGAGGGACGCGGTCCGTCTGGGCGCGCTTTCACGGCGACTTTTTGGGGGCGTTCGTGGTTCCGGGCTGGGCGAGCAGTTGCTCGCCGCGTCGTCGGAACTCGGCGGCCATTTCGGGCCGGCCAGCGGATTCGGCGATCGCCGTTGCGCGGTCAATCGCGGCGCGCGCGTCCCCTCCGCGGCCGAGCTTGGCGAAGACCTGTGCGAGCTGCCAGAGCGCTTCCACCGAGTCGGGGCGCAGCGCGAGGAACTGCATCAACTGGTCCGCCGCCGGTGCGAACTGGCCGGTCCGCGCAAACGCCTGCGCTAGATTGAGACGCGCCTCGACGAGCCGGGGGTCGAGTCGCACGGCCTCGCCGAGGTGCTTGGAAGCCTCGGCGTTGCGGCCGAGCATGAGCAGCACGCCGCCGAGGTTGTTGTGCGCGGGCGCGTGGGAGGGTTTGCGGCGGATGGCCTCGAGGTATGCGGCGGCGGCTTCCTGGAGCTTGTCCTGCGCCGCGAGCGCGAGGCCGAGGTTGTAGTGCGCGTCGGCGTCGGCCGGATTGCGCTGAATCACGGCGCGGAAATGCTCCATCGCCTGCGTCGTCTGCCCTGTCTGCAGCAGGGCCATTCCGGTGTTGTTCAACAGCACCGGGTTCGCCGGGCGCAACCGCAGGGCTTCGCGGTAATGGGTGAGCGCCTCGTCGTGACGTCCCTTCGCCGCGAGCGCGTCGGCGAGGTTGTTGCGGGCGACGTGGTTGTCTGTGGTGACTTGGACCGCGCGGGTGAAGAGCGCGAGGCTGTCCTTCCAGAACTTCAGTTGCCACGAGGTCGCGGCGAGGCAAATTGCCGCCGACATCGCCGCCGCGATGACGACGGGCCGCTTGAATGCCGGCCACTTCGCCACGACTTCCGCGCCCGCCCACGCGAGCATCACGAAGAAACCGATGTGCGGCACGTAGCTGTAGCGGTCCGCGAGCGCCTGTTGTCCGCCTTGAATGATGCCGATCACGGGCACGAGCGTGCCGACAAACCACAGCCATCCCACGAGCAGCCACGGTCGCGTGCCGCGCTCGCGCCAGATCCACCATGTCACACCGCCGAGCGCCGCAGCCGCGAGCGCGACCTGCCCGAGCGGCAGCCGCCCGGGATGGGGGTAAAGGATCGCCAGCTTCTCCGGCCACACAGTGAGCTCGAGGTAGCGCCAGTAGGCGACGAACGCGTTGCCGATGCGGGCGCCCAGCGGGAGCTCCGCGTCCGTCGGGAGGAGTCCGCCCCGTTGCGCCGAGAGCAGTCCCGCGGCGGTGAACGCGAGGGCGAGCGCGAAGAACGGCAGCTTCTCCAGCACCAGCGGACGCGCGCGCGCCATCCAGCCGGGGTCGAGCTTCAACCTGCCTAGCGGCCACACGTCGAGCAGCAGCAGGACGAAGGGCAGCGTGATGAGCATCTGCTTCACGAGCAGGCCGAGCAGCAGGAACACAAACACCGGGACGCCGCGGCGCCATCCCGGCCGATCTGCGAAGGAAGCGTAACTCCACAGGGCGAGCAACCCGAAGAGCGTGCTGAGCACGTCGCGCCGCTCGGCGATCCACGCGACCGATTGCACGTGCATCGGGTGCCACGCGAACAACGCGGCGACCCACGCGGACGGCCACAGCGCGCCCGTAAACCGGCGCAGCACCGCGAACAACAACAGGGTATTTGCGAGGTGGAACAGCGCGCTCATCGAGTGATGCCCGCCGGCTTCGAGGTCGAAGAGCTCCACGTCCACCATGTGGGACACGTAAACCAGCGGGCAACTGTAAGGCGCCTCCGTGAAGGCCCACACGATCCCGCGCCAGGTCAGCCCGGCCTGCACGACCGGGTTCTCGGTCACGAAGAGGCCGTCGTCGAAGTTGATGAACTCGTGCTGCCGCAGCGGCCAGTAAACCAGGAGCGTCAGCGCCGCGAGCAGGAATCCCGCGAGCCTCACCTGGGGCGTGGCGTCCGGACGGTTCATCGGGTTCGGCGACGTTCGGCGAAATGAACGCTTGGAGAAAGCAAAAATGTGTCAGGCAGCGGATTGGCGAACGGGCTTGCCGCTGCTTTGGCCGCCGACGATAATCCGCACAGCGGTCGCCAGCGCGGCCGTTTCCCATGCGCATCCTTGTTGCCATCACGGGAGCCAGCGGCGCGCTTTACGCGCAGCGGTTGCTCGACCACATCGACACGCGGCAACACGAGCTGCATCTCGTGATGAGCAACTACGCGCAG
>Ga0194132_10010507_pt1 | contig 12281 bp, 5 predicted proteins | sample TA2KigOf80mmetaG_FD_148612 | JGI IMG/M metagenome (GOLD analysis project Ga0194132, IMG submission 148612) | Freshwater microbial communities from Lake Tanganyika, Tanzania - TA2015054 Kigoma Offshore 80m | ecosystem: Environmental > Aquatic > Freshwater > Lake | place: Tanzania: Lake Tanganyika... | reverse complement strand
TTTGGTTGCGGCCGTCAGGCCGCGTTATGCCAGCCTGGCTACCATTGGTGGCCGCCGGGATACGAATGGTGGGCTTGGGAGTTGCCCCCCAGCCGCTGACGGTCTGGCGCCTGCAACATATTGTTGCGCCACTCCCCCAAAAACCCCTCTTGCCACGGATACTGTACGTCGATATAGTATCTATCCAGACGTTCACTTTCGTTGGCGATAACCCTACGCCGCATTGGCCTGCGGCGACCGCTTGCGGGAGGTGGCGTTCTGTAGGATAAAGGGAGCCGTAACCATGATTACTGCCGTCAAACCGGACAACGCAGCCAAAAACGACACAGCCAAATCTCACGAATCGGCCAAGACCGATAGCAGAGCCAGCACCATGACACGCAAAGAAGCCCGTCCCGCACGCGGTTCCACCAAGCCCAAAGAGCACCACAACGCGCTGGAAGACAACGCCCAACTCAAAACCACCCTGCAGCAGATCGAAAAGGAGTTCGGGGCCGGGGCCATCATGCCGCTGGGTTCCAACGCCCGCGGGCCCATCGAGGGGATTTCCACCGGCTGCCTGACGCTCGACATGGCCCTGGGTGGCCGCGGCGTGCCCCGCGGTCGGGTCATCGAAATGTTCGGGCCGGAATCGAGCGGCAAGACCACGCTGGCGCTGCACGTGATTGCCCAGGCCCAGAAGTTGGACGGCATCGCCGCGTTCATCGACGCGGAACACGCGCTGGATCCCAGTTGGGCCAAGAAGCTGGGTGTGGAACTGGATACGCTGCTGGTCAGCCAGCCCAATCACGGCGAGCAGGCGATGAACATCGCCGAGATGCTGGTCAAGTCAAACGCGGTGGATGTCATCGTGATCGACTCCGTCGCCGCCCTGGTGCCGGAAAAGGAGCTGGAAGGGGAGATTGGCGACAGCCACGTCGGTCTGCAGGCGCGGCTGATGAGCCAATCGCTCCGCAAACTGACCGGCGCGATCGCCAAAAGCAAAACGTGCGTGATCTTCATCAACCAGATCCGGGAAAAGATCGGCGTGATGTTCGGCAACCCGGAGACCACTCCCGGCGGCCGGGCGCTGAAGTTTTATGCCTCCTGCCGGATCGACGTCCGCCGCATTGGCCAGCTTAAGGAAGGGGACGAAGTGATCGGCCAGCGGGTGCGGGCCAAGGTGGTCAAGAACAAGGTGGCCCCGCCGTTCCGCGCCGCGGAGTTCGATATGCTCCACACCCAGGGCATCAGCTACGAGGGAGACCTGCTCGATCTGGCGATGGCCCAGAAGTTGATCGTCCGCAGCGGCGCCTGGTTCCGCTATGGCGACCTGCAAATGGCGCAGGGACGGGAAAAGGCCCGGCAATATCTCAAGGACAATCCCAAGCTGGCAGCCGAACTGCGTGAGAAGATCTTGGCCGCCAGTGGGGGCGATGGCATCCTGATGGCCTCGGCCAGCGCGGGGGACGAGGATGGAGCCGTCAGCGACGGGGACTGACGGCCGGGGACTGCCTTGGGGAATGTAACATTTTCTCAGGGGGTTCTTTATAGCGAGTAGGCTGGTCATTGGGCCAGTTTCAAGCCTACGTAGGCCAGATTGCCAGCACGGTTAAAAACCGTAGCCGTCCCCTGCCGTTTCATCCACTTCCCAACCGCTATCCCACTCAGCACGGGAAGGCTCTGGCGGTCTGCCCATAGCCGGTAGGCTTCCATCATGTCCACCTTTACCAACCGTGCCGAATCGTCCCCAGCCTTCACACACTGCTTGTAGAACGTGGCGAAGCTATGGGGGTCGATTGTGTCATTGGCCCCCAATGCCTGCATCATGGTCAGATTCTCGGCTAGCGTTTTCTGAATAATCTGGTGGCTGATCGGCCTACCCTTTTCATCCTTACCCCGTCCCTCTCTCTTCAGCCGGGCTTCAATCTGCTTGTTCGTGTACCCCTCACGTTTCCAGTTGTAGCAATCCTGGAGAACATCGGGCGGGATAATCACCTTCAACGCTTTGCGGGCTTTCATGCCAGAGGCTTTGGCAGTGAAGTGAGTAATTATTCCCAGAACATCTTCCGCGATGGTTTCATAAACCTCTTTTGTCGGCTCTGCCTCAGTGAACACTAGCTGGCAGTTCCCCACTCTGCATATCGTTTCAATCATTTCGATTCCGAATCGGGCAACACGATCCTTATAGGTTGCCACGATGAAACCATTGGCGTACTTGCCCGCGAGAATGTCGCTAATCAGTTTCAGCAACTCAGGGCGAGAGAAGTTTAGGCCGGAACCAACGGAAACATACTCAGTCGTTTTGCATCCCTTCCCCCAACGTGTTGCCGCATACTCCCTAAGCCTGCGGCACTGCCGATCCAAATCACTCTCTGTGCTTTCGCCTCTCGCGGCTGCTTGTTTGGAACTGCTCACCCTTGCCACCAGAGCAACCGGGATGGTTCCAGAGGCGTTCGCCCCATTATCGTTTCCCGTTTCAACCGCCACGTTCAACCAGCGTTCGATTGCTTCAATAGAGAAGCGACGATGGCCAGAGGGCAGGATGAATGCCGAGAGCGTTTGGGAGTCTGCCGCTTTCCTTACCGTGTTGGGGTGAAGGTTGAAGCGTTTGCAAACGTCCCTCATCTTCAGAAGTGGGCCAGCGGTTGCCGAGAGCGTAGGGGCAACGATACCATTAGAATCAACCATGCTTCGTACCTCAGATACGGGGTTTGGCCAGAACCCTTGTCGTGCTAGTAACACGGCAGGGGTTCGCTTTGTTTTGGCAGTGAACGTCACTGCCTCAGAGCCATATCATACTGAGGTATCGTATATGGTCCAGTCGTTTTTTCTCACTTTCTCTGATATTCTCTACTGCATAACCCTTAGTCATTCGGGCTATCCCAATTTTTGCCCAGGTTCGCCAGGAATTACGCCTGGCAGATGGCCAGGCGTGCTGGGCCGGCCTGGCCATAACAGCCTTCCATGTGCGATAAAGGAAGGGACGTTACACCCCTCCCCCTGCCCCGCCATGCCCAGTCTCAATCGAGCTTGCCGTCCCTGGAAGGGCTTGCCCGCTGTGGGCCTCGCATTCGCTTCGGGCTGGAGTCTTTTGATGTTCGCTGCCGCCGCGCTGGGCCAGTCGGGCTCGGCCGAACCGGGCGGGCTGACCGTGGCCGCGGCGATGGAAAAAGTGGTGGTTGAGGTCATTGCCCGGAGCGAAGCCTCGGTCGTGGCGATCGGCCTGTTCCGCGCGGGGGGCCTGGCCGATGGCGATGGCTTTGCCCGGCCGGACGGCCCGCGGCTCGATTCGATTCCGGACGCTTTCGGCAGCGGCGTCGTCCTGGACCGGCGGGGCTTGATTCTGACCAATTACCACGTGCTGCGCGAGGAAACCCGGGCGTACGTTCGGCTCGGCGGCCAGCCGTTTTGGTGTACGGTGCGCGTCAAGGCAGCCGATCCGCTCAGCGATCTGGCGGTCTTGGAGATCACCGATCCGCCCCTGGCCAAGCTGACGTTGAAACCCATTACGCTGGGGGACGGCGGGAACCTGAAGCGGGGCCAATTTGTGATCAGCCTGGGCAATCCGTACGCCATCGCGCGGGACGGGCAGGCGAGCGCCGCCTGGGGCATTGTATCGAACCTCGGCCGCCGGGCGCCTCCGGTCGGCGAAGATCGGATTCCGGACAATCGGCCCACGATGCATCATTTCGGCACGTTGATCCAGACGGACGCCAAGCTGAACCTGGGAACCAGCGGCGGCCCACTCTTGAACCTCAAGGGAGAAATGGTCGGCCTGACGACCTCGATGGCGGCGCTCGCAGGTTATGAAAAGTCCGCCGGCTTTGCCATTGCGGTGGACGACACGTTCCGCCGCGTCGTCAAAACGCTCATGGAGGGAAAGGAAGTTGAGTATGGGTTTCTGGGCGTGGCGCCGGCGGACATGGCCCATATTGAACTGACGGAAGGGTTGCGCGGCGTGCGCATCAACAACGTCGTGGAGGGCACACCCGCTTTCGAGGTACTGCGGCCGCAGGACGTGGTGACCCATGTGGCGGGAGAACCGGTCACGTCCAGCACGGAGTTGATGCTCTCGATCGGCCGGCGCGGCGCCGGTGAAAAAATCGGGCTGAGCGTGGTGCGGCAAGGCCAGCCGCTGGAAGTGACGGCAACGCTGACGAAAAACAACGTGCCGGGGCGGAAGATCGTCACCAATCCGCGCCCGGGTTGGCGGGGGCTGCGGGTGGAGTATCCTTCCGCCCTGCGGTCACTGATGGAGGCCGAGCCGATTCCAACCGGCTGCGTGATCGTGACGGAAGTGGAGCCGGAGAGCTCCGCTGCCGCCGCGGGAATTCGCTCCGGCATGCGGATCAGTTACGTGGAAGGCCAGCCGGTGGATACGCCGGACAAGTTCCTGGCGGCGGTCCTGCCGCTGGCCGGCGGTGTGCGCCTCCGCGTCAGCGAAGCAGGCGGGCAGACCGCGGAAAAAATGGTTCCGCCGCCGAAGTGAGCGATGCAAGGCGGTTGGCATCGAGTTCACGAATTGCCGGTTTGGTCAGCCAGCCGCAGGTCACTTTGGGCGCAGTCCTCGCAATCGCTTCAGTCGAACAGCCGGTCGCCTCTTCAATCGCTGGTTCTGCGGATCGACCTCGATGCCGACAGATTCCAAAGCCACCACACCTGACAGCGGTTCCGCATCATCGTTGCCAAAGATTGCCGTGGCTCCTACCACCTCGCCCATGAACTCAATTCTGGCCCCGCCAATCTCCAATCCAACTTCTGTCCCATCGGCCAATTCGAATGATCGTGTTCCAACCGGTTCTATGCCGATCTCACGAAGCCGCCGGCCCGGCACATAACAATCAATAGCACCCGTTTCGACGAGAAACAGGCCTTCCCAGCGTCTTTCGGGGTCGGTTGGATTCGAGACCGCTGTCGTAACGTGAACCGCTCCCATATTCAGCACGCCCTCCACAACAGGCACGCGAAATTCCGAAAAGTCCAATCTGAGTCCCGCGGTGAATTGCCGCTCTAACCAACTAGCGGTATCATACCTCGTTTGGACTGACACAAAATGCCGCTATCGGAAACGGCGCTTGCGGAAACCACATGAAAACCAACGAACTGCGCGAAAAATATCTCGCCTTCTTTGAAACCAAGGGACATACCCGGCGCGCCAGCGACGTGCTCGTTCCCACCTGGGACGCCTCCGTGCTCTTCACGCCGGCAGGCATGAACCAGTTCAAGCCCCACTTCCTGGGGAAGGTGAAGCTGGAGTTCACCCGGGCCACGACGTGCCAGAAATGCCTCCGTACCGGCGACATCGAGAACGTTGGCCGCACGGCGTATCACCACACGTTTTTTGAAATGCTGGGCAATTTCAGCTTTGGCGATTATTTCAAGCGCGAGGCGATCAACTGGGCCTGGGAATTTCTCACGGACAAGAAATGGCTGGGCATCGATCCGGCACGGCTGAGCGTTTCCGTCTATCTCGACGACGACGAGGCCGCAAACATCTGGGCCACGGACATCAAGCTCCCCACCAGCCGGATCGAGCGGCTGGGGGAATCGGAAAATTTCTGGCCTGCCAGCGCGCCGAGCGAAGGCCCGGACGGCGTCTGCGGCCCATGCAGCGAAATCTTTTTTCACGGCGACGACGGCAAGTCGGTCGAAATCTGGAACCTGGTCTTCACGCAGTTCAACCGCGTCGGCCTGCCGCCGAACAATCTCCGCCCGCTGCCGAGCAAAAACATCGATACCGGCATGGGTTTGGAGCGCACCGCCGCCGTGCTCCAGGGTGTGGAGACCAATTTTCATATCGATATTTTGCGCCCCATTGTGGAAGCGGCCGCGGAGGTGTGCGGAGTCAAGTACGATCCAAACAGCGACAACGGCCGCCGGTTGCGGCGGATCACCGATCATGTCCGGGCCTGCACGTTTGCCATCCACGAAAACGTCATCCCCGGGCCGAAAGAGGAGCGCTACGTCATCAAGCGGCTCCTCCGCCGGGCCGTGTTGGACGGGCATCAAATGGGGCTGCACGAACCATTTCTCTATAAGCTGGTTCCCGCGGTTGCCGCCGCGATGCGAATGCCGTACCCCGAATTGGGCGAGACCACGCAGCGCGTGGCCCGCGTCATTGAGCAGGAAGAAGCAAACTTCTTCGGCACGATTGACGCCGGACTGGCGCGGATCGAACAGATTTTTCAATCGTTGACACAGGAGCATCGCCACGTGGTGGATGGTGCGGAAGCCGCGGCGCTGTACCAGACCTACGGCGTGCCGGCAGAGTTGCTGGCGTCGATGGCCGCGGAGCGAAACCTGGTGTTCGATTGGGATTCGTATCGCGCAGCGATGGAGAGGCATGGCGAGATTTCCGGAACAGAACGGGGCGTACTGTTTGGAGCCGGACCCATCGAAGCGCTCAAACGTGCAGTTCACGTCACGACCTTCCTCGGCTATGAGCACACGGAGGCCGCTGCGGAGATCAAAGGAATTATCGCCCAGGGACAACTATGCGATCGTCTTCAGGAGATCGGCCACGACACAACCGTGCAAGTCGTACTGGATCGTTCTCCATTCTATGGCGAAAGTGGCGGCCAGGTGGGGGACTCGGGCGAGATCATTGGCCCGGGCTTTCGCTTCGTGGTCACGGACACGCAGAAAGACGATGACCTGCTGGTCCACTACGGCCATCTGGCTGAAGGAGTGATGACGACCGGCGCCAAAGCGACCGCCCGCGTCGACGCAGCGCGCAGGCAAGCCATCCGCCGCGCTCACTCTGCCACCCATCTATTACATCATGCTCTGCGAAGCACGCTTGGCGGCCATGCTCAACAGCAGGGCTCCAAGGTCGATGCGGATTGGCTCCGTTTCGACTTTGCCAACCCGGCCGCCGTCTCGGCCGATCAGCTTGCTGCCATTGAGCGCGGCGTCGTAACCCGGGTCAAAGAGGCCGCTCCCGTCAGTGCCCGGGTGCTCCCCCTGACCGAAGCCCGGGAAGCCGGAGCCATGATGCTCTTCGGCGAAAAATATCCGGACCCGGTCCGGATGATCTCGATGGGAGATTTCAGCCGCGAGCTGTGCGGCGGCACGCACCTGGCCAGCACGGCCGAAGTCGAGGATTTTGAAATCATCAGTGAAGAAAGCGTGGCCGCCGGCACGCGCCGCATTGTGGCCCTCACCGGCGAAGGGGCCAGGAAGCATGCCCGGGAAGTCCGGGAAGCGGTGGCGCAGAGCGCCCGGAACCTGGGCATTCGACCGGAGCAGTTGCCGGAAGCGGCCGCCGCGCTGTCACGCCACGTGCGCGACTTGAAAAAACATCTTTCCGGCAGCGACAAGGCCCCCGCGGAGCTGGTGCTCAAAGATGTCCCCGCCGCAGAGGCCCGTAGCGAGCGGGAGCAACTACACAGCACCGCCGCGGCATTGCGCGTCGCGCCGCGGGAAGTGGCGGATCGCCTGCGGGCGCTGTGGGACGAGATCAAAACGCTTGAACAGCAAGTGGCAACGCGCTCCACCACCGCGGTTGTGTCGGCCGACGATCTGCTTGCCCAGGCCGAACAAATAGGCGAGATGCGGCTCGTGGTGGCCGACGTCGGCGCCATCGGTCCCAACTCGATGCGGCAATTGATCGATCAACTGCGCCGCAAAGCGGCGCCGATTGCCGTGATGCTGGGCGGGGCCGCCGAGGATAAGGTCACGCTGGTGGCCGGCATTAGCCAGGACCTGGAAAAATCGGGCGCCGACGCGGGCAAGTGGATCAAGGAATCGGCCGCAATCGTCGGCGGCAGCGGCGGAGGCAAGCCGGCGCTGGCCCAGGCCGGCGGCAAGCATCCGGACAAGCTGCCGGAAGCCCTAGAGGCCGCCCGCAAGTTCGCCCGGGCGATGGGCTAGGCTCTGAGAGAGAACACCAACCCGAAGCATGAGCGAGGAATAGCTGCGGACAAGCCTCGCTTACGCTTCGGGTTAGTTTGGCTTACTCCAATTTATCCAGCAAATCAAAGGTCGTCCCGCCATCCGCGGATCGGACCTCCAGCGTGGAGGGATGCCACTTGCCGGCCGTCTTCTCAGCGACCACGCGCAATGTGGCGGAGCCTTTGGGGCCGGACAGCGGAATCACCAGATTGGCATCGCCCGTGTCGTTCTGAATGTTGATGTTGCCGCCGACCAGCAGGCCCGGCTCAATCGGTTCGCCCAGCAGTTCGATAACCCTGGCATCCGCCAGGTTCGTTGTATCGGCGCAGGTTCGGTCATGCCAGGATCTTATGCACCACTTCGCCTGCCACGTCGGTCAGGCGGAAGTCGCGGCCTTGGAAGCGGTAGGTGAGTTTTTTGTGGTCGATGCCCAACAGATACAGCATCGTGGCGTGGAAGTCGTGGACGTGGAAGATGTTTTCCACGGCGTTGTAGCCTAGCTCGTCCGTGGCGCCGTAGCGGATGCCGGGCTTGATGCCGCCGCCGGCCATCCAGAGCGAAAAACCTTTGATGTGGTGGTCGCGGCCGTTCCCTTGCGCCATCGGCGTGCGGCCAAACTCGCCACCCCACACCACCAGCGTGTCCTTGAGCATGTCGCGCTGCTTGAGATCCTTGATCAGCGCGGCGGACGCCTGGTCCACCTCCTTCGCCACGCCGGCAATGTGCGATTTGATGCTTCCATGAAAGTCCCAATCGCGGTGATAAAGCTGAATGAAGCGGACGCCGCGCTCCGCCAGCCGCCGGGCCAGCAGACAATTGGCCGCGAAGGTGCCGTCGCCCCCTTTGGTCCCATACAGATCCAGCACGTTCTGCGGCTCATCGGATACGTCCATCAATCCCGGCACGCTCGTCTGCATCTTGAACGCCATCTCGTACTGGGCGATCCGTGTGGCAATCTCCGGATCGTCCACCAGCCGATCCTCCATCCGGTTGAGTGAATTGATCGCCTGCACGATGTCCTGCTGCTGGTCGCGCGTCACGCCGCCAGGGTTGGAAACATAGTGCACTGCGTCTCCCTTGCCGCGGAACTCCACACCCTGGAAGCGGCTCGGCAGGAATCCGCTGTGCCACTGCCGGGCGGCAATCGGCTGGGCCTGGCCGAACCTTCCCTCGGACGTGAGCACCACAAAGCCGGGTAGATTGTCGCACTCGCTCCCCAGGCCATAGAGCAGCCAGGAGCCCATCGCCGGTCGGCCGGAAATGGACGTGCCCGTGTTCATGAACGTGTGGGCCGGGTCGTGATTGATCTGCTCCGTCTTCATCGAATTGATAACGCAGATGTCGTCCGCGATCGTCCCGATGTTGGGGAACAGATTGCAGATCGATTGGCCGGAGTTGCCAAACTGTTTGAACTCGTGCTGCGGGGCGAAGCAGGTGAGCTTCTGCCCCTGCAATTGGGCGATGGGCTGTCCTTTGGTGTAGGACTCGGGCATCGGCTGGCCGTGCATCTTGGCCAGCGCCGGCTTGTAGTCGAGCGTTTCCAGGTGGGAAGGCCCGCCGGCCATGTAGAGGAAGATCACCCGCTTGGCCTTGGGTGCAAAGTGAAGCGGGTTGACCACGCCCAGGCTCGCAGGTGAACCGGGCGCGGCACCCGCGGCGCCGCTGGTTTCCGCGAGAGCGCATTGCGGTCCCAGGACCGAGGCCAGGGCCGCGGCCCCCATGCCGGTGGTGCTGCGGCTTAAGAATGTGCGGCGGGTAAGAGCGGCGGCAAGATGTTGGACGGCCATTTTTCAATCCTCGTAGTCCAGGCGAGCCAGGGGCGTTAGCCCCTGGAGGATGTCACAGCATGGTTGAATGTAACGTAACATCAGGCCCTTCCAAGGGCGGGCACCGTCGCTCAGCGATGGTCGGCCCGCGGCTCGCCTCAGTTTCTCGTGATCGTCTCGTGTAGATTCAGCACCGTCCGGGCCACGGAGGTCCAGGCGGCCAACTCGGGTTTATCGACATCCTTCGGCGGCGGCGATTCGCCCACGGCCAGCAGCTTGTCTACGGACTTCGGATCGGCCTGATACTCCGCCAAATGCTTGTCAAACAGCTTCAGCAGCAAGTCTGCTTCCTCTGCCCGCGGCGCACGGCTGAGTGTCTGGCGCAACAAGAACTCAATGCGCTGCGGTGGCGTGCTCCCCCCTTCGCGCATCGCCCGGGCCGCCAGGGCCCTGGAGGCCTCGACGTACCACGGATCGTTCAGCAGCGCCAGCGCCGCCAGTGGCGTGTTGCTCCGCGTGCGATCGACCGTGCATTCCTCCCGCGACGGGGCGTCGAACGCCAGCAGGCTGGGATGCACGAACGTCCGCTGCCAATGGGTATACAGGCCGCGGCGATAGAGGGCTTCGCCGTGGTCCTGGCGATACTCCCGCTTGGGGAAGTTCAGGTGCGAATAATACCCCGCCGGTTGATACGGCTTGACGCTCGGGCCGCCAATCTTGGGCACCAGCAGGCCGCTGACGGCCAGGGCATTGTCCCGGACGAGTTCTGCCTCCAGGCGGAATCGCCCCTGCCGCGCGAGAAACTGATTGGCCGGATCATTCTGCCGGCCGGGAGCATCCCCCACGGAAGACTGCCGATACGCGGCCGACATGGCTATCTGCTTGAGCATCCGCTTCGTGTCCCACCCGTGCGTCACGAAATCCGCGGCCAGATAATCGATCAGTTCCGGATGGGAAGGCGCCGACCCCTGCGAGCCAAAATCATCGGCCGTGCCGACAATGCCCCGGCCGAACATCTGAGCCCAGAGCCGGTTCACGTAGACCCGGGCTACCAGCGGATTTGTCGGATCGGTCAGCCAACGGGCCAGATCGAGCCGCGTGGCGGGCCGGTCGCCGGTGTCGATCTGCGGAAGAAACGCCGGTGCCCCGGGTTGGACGATTTCGCCGTTCTCATTGAGCCAGTTGCCGCGCGGGAGCACGCGCATTTCGCGCGGCTTCATCCGCTCGGTCACCAGAATAGAGTCTCCCTTCCTGAGCAGTTCCGCCTGCTGCTGCTTGAGTTTGGCGATGGATTCGCGGGAGGCCACCAGCAGCGGAGAAATCGTGCGATAATATGTCATCATCTGTTTGCGCTGCGCATCGGTGCACTGGGCGGCGTCGGACTTCAGCAGTTCGATGATCTCCAGCGGCACGGCACGGCCATCGATGCCGCTGGCGTCGCGCGGCGTGGCGGAGGCCAGCAGGCGGAACTTGCCGAGCGTCTTGCGCGAGCCCCCCTCCTGCACCAGTTCGATCGTCAGCACCGTTGGTTCCCCCGGTTTGCCGGCCGTCGGTGGCAGCCGCACTTCGATGGCGTGCGGCTTTCCGGCCACGCGATGGATGTCCCAGCCGGTCTTGGGAATGCCGTCGATGGCGGCGCTGGCCGGGGCCTCGGGGCGGGAGAAATCGGCCACGGCATGGGTGAGCTTGATATTGGGCTGCGGCTGGGGCTGCTTGGCGGCGTCTGGCTTGGATGTGTCTGGACTGGATGCGCCAGGACTTCGCCTCGCCTCAGGCTCGACTCCAGTCCCGGCCGCCCCGTTGCCTTCACCGGCGGCTGGCGCCGTTTCGCTCATTGGCTTCGGGGCATCCGCGCCCAGGCGGACTTTGATTTCGCTCAAGATAAACTCGCCACCTTCGCTGCGGCCCGGGCCGCTGCTGGGGAACGTGGGATCGGTGATCGCTTCCAGTCGCAGCGCATTGATGCCGGTCAGGTCGCTGCTGGCGACAATCGTGTAGGTATCGGTCTCCGGACCGTCGGTCAGCGCCATAATCACGCCGTCGTCCAGAATCCGCAGGCCGCGCCCACTCACGGTCGTGACCGACGTTGGCTTCAGCGACTGCCACTGCGGCAGTTGAACTCGGGCCGCCTGTTCCCATTTGGCCAATTCCGCCTCCAGCTCGGGCGTGGAGGAATTGAAGTGTTTTTCCAATGCCGCAATCTGCCGGGTGATGGCGTTGGACTGCTGTTGCAGAGCTTCGGGCAGGATGATGCTCGGATTCTGATGCCCTACGGCAGTCTCTGCCACGTCCGCGAAGAAGGCGGCGAAGCGATAGAAATCGCGCGTCAGGAAGGGATCGAACTTGTGGTCGTGGCATTCCGCGCAGCCAATGGTCGAGCCGAGCCACACGGCCCCGGCGTTGCGCACCCGGTCGGCGGCGTACTTGGCCATGTACTCCTTGGCCTGGGCACCCCCTTCCGCCGTGGTCATGCCCAGGCGGTTGTAGCCCGAGGCGATCCGCTGCTCGCGTGTTGGATTGGGCAACAGGTCGCCGGCCAACTGCTCGGTGGTGAACCGGTCGAACGGCATGTTGCTGTTAAACGCGTTGATGATGTAGTCGCGGTAGAGCCAATGCGGGCGTTCCTGGTCGCCGTGATAG
>Ga0194132_10010506_pt1 | contig 12281 bp, 11 predicted proteins | sample TA2KigOf80mmetaG_FD_148612 | JGI IMG/M metagenome (GOLD analysis project Ga0194132, IMG submission 148612) | Freshwater microbial communities from Lake Tanganyika, Tanzania - TA2015054 Kigoma Offshore 80m | ecosystem: Environmental > Aquatic > Freshwater > Lake | place: Tanzania: Lake... | reverse complement strand
GGTTTCAGGTCAGGCTAACCCGTCCCGGTGCGAAATCAAACCGCGGTTTGATGGCCGAGCCGCCTCATTGCGGCTATCGTTAAACACGCGGCATGACGTCGTGAACCCTCAACCCGGAGCACGCCTGACCGATGGGTTTTCTGCAGGACGCGGTTCTCTTCATGACCGCAGCGCTGATCGTCGTTCCCCTCGGCAAGCGCCTCGGGCTTTCGCCGGTGCTTGGATATCTCGGTGCCGGTGTACTCATTGGGCCATGGGGCACAAACCTCATCGGCGACGCCCAAGGCGTATTGCACTTCGCTGAAATCGGCGTGGTGTTCCTCCTCTTCCTCATCGGCCTTGAACTGCAGCCCCGCAGACTCTGGGTGATGCGGCGTGAAGTTTTTGGTCTCGGCAGTGCCCAGGTGGTGCTCTCGACGCTGGTCTTCCTGGGAGCAGGGATTCTCGCCGGGTTCAACATCACCGAGAGCCTGTTCGCAGGTTTCGCGCTGGCACTCTCGAGCACGGCGTTCGTCCTGCAGCTGCTCGGCGAAACCCGCAAGCTGCAATCCCCTCATGGCAGGGCGTCGTTCGGTGTCCTGTTGTTCCAGGATGCAGCGGTGATTCCGGCGCTGGCCGCGATCTCGCTCTTTACCGTCGCAGCGGATGTTCCGCGTCCTGACCTCTTGCGCACGGGCCTCGTCATCGTCGCGCTCGCCATCGCCGGATTTTCACTGCGTCCGCTGCTGCGCTACTTCGCTCGCACTGGAATCGACGAACTCTTCGCCGCAGCCGGCCTCATGCTCGTGCTTGGCGCTGCCCTCGCGATGTCGTGGGCCGGGCTCAGCATGGGGCTCGGTGCATTCATCGCCGGCATGATGGTGGCTGAGTCGGAGTACCGTCATCAGATCGAAACCGACATTTTGCCCTTCAAGGGGTTGCTGCTCGGGCTCTTTTTCATCGCCGTCGGCATGTCGGCAAATCTCGGTGTTCTGACCGCTGAGCCACTGACTGTCATTGCCGCGACGCTTGGACTCGTTGCCACCAAAGCGCTGGTTCTGTATCCGCTGCTGCGCATCTTCAGGCTCAATCATGCGGAGTCTGTGCGTGGTGCCGTGCTCCTCTCGCAGGGTGGTGAATTCGCATTCGTGCTGCTGACGGCGGGTGTCAGCGCAGCGCTGCTGCCGGAATCCACCGCCGAGTTCATCATCCTGGTGGTCACGCTGTCGATGGTGACCACACCGCTGCTGTCCGGTCTTGTAGAACGTTTCCTTAACGACAAGCCCTCTGAACATCGGCCTTACGATTCTTTGCAGGGCCATGATCGGCCCGTTGTGATCGCAGGCTTTGGCCGCATCGGTCAGATCGTCGGACGTGTTCTTGGCATGCGGCATATCCCATTCATGGCGCTCGATGCCAACCCTGGACACGTGGACTTCCTGCGCCAGTTTGGCAATGAGGTCTATTTCGGTGATGCCACACGGCTGGACTCACTCAGAGCCGCGGGGCTCGGTACCGCCAAAGCACTGGTACTGACGATCGAAGACATCGAGGCGTCGGTGAAAATCGCCGAGACCGTCCGCAAGCAGTGGCCCGACGTGATGATTCTGGCGCGCGCCCGGAACCGGCATCACGAGATGTTCCTGCGAGAAGTCGGCGTGCACTACGTCATCCGCGAAACGCTGCTCTCGAGTCTCGAACTTTCCGAAGTGCTGCTCATGCACCTCGGTGTTAATCCCGCAACTGCTCGCGAGGAGATCACGGCTTTTCGTCTTCACGATGAAGAAATGCTGGAGCGACAGGCCGCGGTGGTGCATGACGAATCAGCCTTCCGGCAAACCAGCATGGAGGCGGAGGCAGAACTGCGCGGCCTTTTTACAGAGGATGATCTCTCGTCGCACAAGAAGGACTGAGGCTCAGGACTGCAGCACCGTCACCGCCAGTTCCGAGCCTGGCAATTCACTCGCGGCAACCAGCATGATGATGCACACAAACGCGATGATCGTAAGCAGATACCAGACCCCACAGAACACGATCCCGTAACGATCAAGCGGGGTCTTCTCGTCCTGTTGTATATCACGCCAGCCGAACAGCAGGTCGATCGCACCAAGGATCACGAAGAAGCTGAGCAGCGCGAGCCCGGACATGACGGCTACAGCGAAACACACCGCCGATGCCGCCAGAAAAGCCATGAACGCGACCCGACTGCGCCCCGAGAACACCAGCGCCTTGACCACTCGTCCACCATCAAGCGGCAGGATTGGCAGCAGGTTGAAGACGTTGACGAGTGCACTCATGGACGCGAGCAACCCAACCATGTGATTGGAAGTGATCAGGTAGGCGAGATAACAGATCACCGTCATTCCGAGGCCATATACCGGCCCCATCAGGGAGATGTAGACGTCCTGCCAGTGTGTTTTCGGGCTGTCCCCTACCGCGATGCCACCGACAAAGGGGATCAGATACATGCCCTTCGTGGGAATGCCAAACCGCCGCATCGCCCGCAGATGCCCCCACTCGTGAATCACCAAGACTGCAACCAGCGACAGCGCAAACGGCAGGCTGTAGAGGATCGTCCAGCCGGATACCGCCATACCAGCCAGCGCGACCTTGACGGCTTTGCCACTTTGAAAAATCTTGGATGCGAGCACGAGCCAAGGAACGAGGTGACTGCCGGCGCCTGATGAAGATTTTTCAGTCGCTTCTGTATTGGTTTGCCCGGCTGTCTGTTCCGCGATGGTTTTACTTGCACTTGTCCACTGCAGAAATTTTGGCATCCCCATTGGAGCGCTCGCAGCCAGCAGCTCCTCATCCCCCCGGCGCAGCACATAATCAACGCGCTCCCGGGTGATCACGAGATCAAACGACAGGCTCAACTCGCCATGTTCCCTGAAAACAAACCTGAAGGTGCTGCCGAAGCGAAAGCTGCGCTGGCGTACCACCTCCTGGCCGTCGATGCACAGGCATTCAAGTCCTGTCCATGAGGAGCCCAGGACCTCGAACGTACTGCCTTCGAACTCAAATCCAAACAGTTTGTACAACGACGGTTCCCTCGCCTGACTCGTTCGACTCAGCGCGAATGTTCAGCTTCAGCCCTGACAATTCTCAAGCCGCGAGAAACGGTCGCTCACCCTGAGTGGTCACCCGCCAACCGCTGCGCGTTTCCGGAAAGTAGTCCCAGCTCGCATGGTGCTGCACCGCCCGGTTGTCCCAGAACGTCACCGTGTCGGGTTCCCAGCGGATACGGCACTGGAACTCGACGCCACTGGCAATGTGATCGAACAACATCTTCAGCAGTGAGTCACTCTCATGCCGGGTGAGCCCCTTGATCTTCTCGGTGAACCCGCTGTTCACATAGAGTGCCGGCTTGCCCGTGACCGGATGGGTGCACACCACCGGATGGACATTGCGCGGGTATTCGTCCGGAGAGGTACTGCCATAGGCACCGCGGAATGGGAGATCACCGTTGTGCTGGGCGCTCAGCGTACGCAGGTAGTCCTGCATGGATTTCGACAGCGTTTCAAAGGCGCGATACATGCTGGAGTACGCGGTATCGCCGCCACAACTGGGTGTGACCTCGATACGCAGCATGGAGATGTGGGGCGGTTCGAGTTCACAGGACACATCCGTATGCCACGCCTCGCCAGCGGTGTACTTTGAATTGGCGTCCGTGTGGATACGCAGCGCTTCAGGGTACGTCTTGTCGGCATAGGCGGGATGAACGTGCAGTGGGCCTAGCCTCTTACCGAACGAAATCTGCTCAGGAACCGTCATGGCTTGATTACGTACTGCAACTACACCGCGCTCACCGATGAATCTCTTGAGGGCTTCGACCCCCGAATCATCCAGATCCAACAACCGGAAGCCACTCAGCATCGTGCCGATGTGACGATTGAGATCGAGCCTTTCCGTTCCAGCCGGTAAACCTTGCACACCCATTCTCACCACCTCCCCCGAGTTGAACCGCCGCAGCCCACGCAATCTGTTTAGGGCTCCGACACAGCAATTATGCACGCCTGCCGGAACTTTCCGAGCGGCGTATCCCGACCCTGTCAGCGCGGCGCCTTCTTTTCCAGTTTCCGCTGCAGGCTGCGGCGATGCATGCCGAGCGCCCGCGCCGCTGCGCTGATGTTGCCACCCTGTTCGGTCAGCACCCTCTGGATCTGCTCCCACTCAATCCGCCGGAGCCCGAGCGGACGAACCTCAAGCGCATCGCCCTCATCGCCCGGCAGATCTTCCATCGCCGCCAGCACTTCCCGCACACCAACCGGTTTGGCGAGAAGGTTATGGGCGCCGGCACGAATGGCCTGAACGGTTGCCGGGATGCTGGCGTAGCCAGTCAACATGATGAGTCGGGCTTGCGGCTGGTGTTCACAGAGCAGCCCAATCCGACCGATGGTACTGACCTCTCCGAGCATCAGGTCGAGAAGGATGCAGGTGTAGTCGGATTCGGCCACGGCGGTCGTGATGTCCGCTTCCTCATTGACCACCCGTACCGCGTAACCCCGGCGCTCAAGCGCACTGCCCAGCACCCGCGTAAAGACGAGATCGTCATCGATCAGCAGCACCCGCCCCTTCACGTTGCCGTCACCAGGAGCGGAACTTCAAGCCGTGCAACGCAACCGCGCTCCCCTCGAAAAAAATCCAGGCGGCCTTCGAGGCGTTCGAGGTTGGTCCGCAGGATCATCAGTCCGGCACCGTGCCCCTGTGGCTTGTCGGATCGGGGAACGGAATGCACCGCAGGCAACGGACCATTCCCCTGATCTTCCACTTCAAGTACCAGCAGGTGCTGCCTGAGCAGCGTGCGAAGGACAAGCCTCGTTTCTCCGATAACTCCGTTCGCATCCGCGCCGTTGTCGAGGAGCGTAACCAGTCCATGACCGATGGCCGGGTCGACAACCGCCGCGATGTCCGGGAGTGAGTTCTCAACACGCAAGTCACACTCCGGCCTGCGCGCATGCCACTGTCTGACAATCCGGTTCAGCAGCGGTTGAACGCTTTCTGTTTCAGGTTCGATGTCGGGCGATCCAGCCGACACGTGGGTGGATCGCAGGATTTCGTCCAGGCGCGACTTCACCACCGTCAGCTGCTCTCTGGCCAGGTCAATATCCGCACGGGACTGACCTGACGTTTCCATTTCATCCAGCAACACCGTCAGCGTAGACAGTGGTGTAGCCAGCGCATGTGCAGCACCAGCAGCAACTCCCGCCATGGCCACCAGCTGTTCGCTGCGAAGCTGTCGTTCCCGGAGCGCGGCAAGGGAACCGGCACGCTCACGGGTCACCGCTGCCAGCAGACCGAGAAAGACCAGGAGAACAACGGCACTGCCGAGGAAATTGAGCCACATACCAATCACATGAAAGTTGAAGCCTGCCTCGCCATGCACGTGCTGCGCGGCCAGTGGAACATGGAAAAACAGCAGCAGCGTATAGGCGCCGGCGGCAAAACCCGCGAGCAGGAGCGCACCCGGTATCCGCAGACTGAGAGCGCCGATTGCTATCGGGATAAGAAACAGCGAAACGAGCGGACTGGTGGCACCACCGGTGAAATACAGCATCGCCGCCAGCGTGGTGGTGGCCACCGTGAGCTGCAGCAGGATCCGTCCCTGACATTCCGTTTCCGCCGCGAGTGAACGGGTTTGCAGCCACGAAGCGGCGTTCCACAACAGGAAAGCACAGGCAATGAGAAACAGGGGTGTAACGGGCAACGTCACGCCCGCCAGCACGGCGATTCCGAGCGCCAGCATCTGTGCTGCTGATTCGAGCAAATGCAGGCCGATCACGGCCCGCAGCGTTCGCGGGCTCGCGGAGATCAGTTCACTGAACGAATCACTGCCTCGCCACCACGGTGCCATCGAAAGCGGTCCTTACCGACGAGCGCGATCCTGCTCAGAGTGCCCAGGTCGCTTTTGGGCTGCCCTTGGCTTCATGGCGTTTGCCTTTTGGCGGAGGCTCATCACGCAGATCATCACTGTGCACTGCCGCCAGCGCCCGCGCCTTGTCACCGGCTTCGAACGCCCGGGTGGTCACACAGAACTCCACCATGATCCCGTTCGGGTCCATCGCATAAACCGACGTACACCAGTGATGGTCCACTTCGGTGACCGGATAACCGGCATTCACCAGCCGTTCGCGTTTGGCATTGAGTTCATCCATGGAAGCGACGCCAAAGGCGATGTGATTCGACCAGCTCGGAAGACCGAGTCCAGCGGAAATGGAGGTGTTGAATTCCGCAAGCGAGGCATCACGGATATCCCAGAAGGCGATCATCGAACCGTCACCGGTGTCGTAGAAAAAGTGTTTTGCCCACTTGTCCGGGCCCATCTGGGCCTTTTCGACCCGAACCAGATCGAAACCCATGGCCTGCGAATAGAAAGTATGGGTCGCCGGCATGTCGCGGGTGGTGATGGCGAGGTGATGGTAGGGCATGGTGGGCTCCATTCAGACTGCGTTCGACGCCGCTGAGTCTACGCCGATACGACTTCGCATTCGAAGTTCGGGTTGCCGGGAACAACATGAGAACGGTCTGAATGCAGTTTGGGTGCGGTCAAACCGGTACACTCAGGGTCTTCAGTCTCCCGGTCATGAGACTCCTGCAATTACCGTACGCACTGGACGACTGTGTTCATCACCACGCAACAGGCCCACGGGTGAAATTCGAACCGCGTATTCCCAACTGGCGCAGCTACGTTCCGATTCTGGACACCCTCGCCACCTACACCCGGGCGCAGTGGCACGCAGACCTGGTTGCAGGGTTTGTTGTCGGGGTCATGACGGTTCCCCAGGCCATGGCCTACGCCTTCCTTGCCGGATTGCCACCGGAAGCCGGGCTCTATGCCTGCCTGCTGCCGATGCTCATCTACGCCCTGCTCGGTTCATCACGACACCTGGTGGTGGGTCCAGTGGCGGTGGCTGCACTCATGGTCGCCGCGGCGATTGGCGATGCGCAGCAACACTTCAGCGTCCCGGCAAGCCAGATCGCGGTGATCCTGTCCCTGGAAGTCGGGGTGATCCTGCTCCTCCTGCGCCTCTGGCAGATGGGCGGCCTCATCAACCTGCTGAGTCATCCGGTGATCAGCGGATTCATCAACGCCGCCGCGATCCTGATCATCTTCAGCCAGATCCCCGCCTTTACCGGCATGCCGCCCAAGGCCGGCGATCCGTTCGATCAGCTGTTGTGGTTCACGAGCCATCTCGACCAGATGCACGCTTTGCCTCTGGTCATCGGCCTCTTTTGCATCGGCGGAATCTGGTTCTTCCAGAACAGGCTCGTTCATACGCTCGCCCGCTTCGACTGGCACATCGAGCCGAATCACCTGGTCACCCGTCTCGGTCCTCTGGTTGTCCTGATGCTGGTCGCGATTCTGGTCTGGATCTTTGATCTGCATGAGACATTCGGCCTCGCAACCGTGGGGCACGTGCCCTACGGTTTGCCGGAGCTATCTGCACCGCCCTTCGATCCTGCGCTCTGGATGCATCTGCTCAGCAGCGCAGCGTTGATCGCGGTGGTCGCCTATGTGGAGAGCTATTCGATCGCGACGGGCGTTGCGGCGCGTGAACAGACCCGGATCAACTCCAACCAGGAACTTATCGCTCTCGGTTTTGCCAATCTCGGCGCCGCCTTTACGGCCGCCTATCCGGTCGCCGGCAGTTTCTCCCGCACCAGCGTCAACTACGATGCGGGCGCGCGTACGCCCCTGAGTTCAGTTGTTTGCGGCGTGGTCATTCTGGCTTCGCTGCTGGTGCTCACTCCGCTTTTCGCCTATCTGCCTGCTCCGGCACTCGCCGCGATCGTGGTGCTCTCGGTCCTGCGCCTCATCGACCTGCGCAGCATCGGCCGTCACTGGCGGATCTACCGGGAAGACGCCGTAACCTCGGTGTTGACCATGGTGACCGTACTGACGTTTGGCGTGGAAACAGGGCTGCTTACAGGCGTTGCCCTGTCAATCGCGTTCTTCATCCGTTCGTCGAGCCGGCCGGAAGTCAATGTGCTCGGCCGCGTGGGTGACAGCGAACACTTCCGCTCGGAAAAACGCTTTGAAGTGAAGCTTGTGCCCCACGTGGTCTGTGTTCGCGTGGATGAGAACATCTACTTTGCCAATGCCAACCAGATTGAAAGCAAGCTGATGAAAATCGTGCACCGGCGACCGGACACCCGTCACCTGCTGCTGGTGTTGAGCGCCGTCAACCGCCTGGATGTCACCGGACTGGAAACCCTGTTCCGCCTGAATCGAAATCTCGACACGCGTGGTATCACCCTCTCGCTCGCTGAAGTGAAGGGGCCGGTGATGGAACAGTTCGAGGCCACCAATCTCAAAGACGTGCTGACCGGCAGTGTGTTTCTCTCGACGGACGTCGGCATGCGTGCACTTGAATGGCAAAACCAGCACATCGAGGCACACGACCCTGCATCAACTACACCTGACAGCCATCACGGAGCATCCGGATGATCAATCCAGAACAGCAGAAATTACGCATCCGCAAACTTCATGAACTGCACGCCGCACCGCAGAGTTTTGTCATCGCCAACGCCTTCGATGCGGGTTCCGCCCGAATCCTGCAAGGCCTTGGATTCGCGGCACTCGCGACATCGAGCGGTGCCGCTGCCGGCGTGCTCGGCCGCCTCGACGGATCAATCAACCGCGATGAATCGCTGGATCAGGCCGAAGCCATCGCCGCAGCGATAGAGATTCCGGTTTCAGCCGATCTCGAGCGGGGCTTTGGTGACACACCGGAAGCCGTTGCCGCAACCATTCGCGAAGCCATCGCGCGGGGACTCGCCGGCGCGTCCATTGAAGACGCAACCATCGATCCGGCCACCCCGCTCTACGGATTTTCACAAGCCGTCGAACGGATCGAAGCGGCCGTGGAAGCAGCGCAGAAGAGCGGCACCGGATTCATGGTGACTGCGCGAACCGAAAACTACCTGCGCGGCAACCCTGACCTCGACGATACGATCCTGCGTCTCCAGGCATTTGAAAAGGCTGGCGCGGATGTTCTCTTTGCGCCTGGGCTCCCAACGCTGGAGGCGGTGCGCACCGTATGCGCATCGGTTTCCCGACCCGTTAACTTCATGGCAGGAATTCCCGGACGATCGTTCAGCGTGGCAGAACTCAGCGCGGCAGGTGTGAAACGCATCAGCCTGGCATCTTCCCTGCACACTGCGGCCATGAGCGCGGTGGTGGCAGCGGCCGAAGAAGTGCTCCAGCAGGGAACATTCGGTTATCTCGATCACATGGCACCGGCAGCGAAGGTTCGCGGCGCCTGGAAACGATCGTAAGGCTGGTTCGCCCGCACTATCGCGGTTAAATTCCTGCCCAACAAAAAAGTCTGTTGCTACTCACTGCAAAAACGGGGGATGAGACATGAAACTCGGCTTGATGCTCGGCTACTCCGGTGCCGACCTGAAAATTCCAGTCGAAGATGTACAGCTTGCTGAGCGACTGGGATACGACTCGGTGTGGACAGCGGAAGCCTACGGCTCCGACGCCATCACCCCGCTCGCCTACCTCGCCGCCCGCACGGAACGCATCAGGCTTGGCACCGCAGTCATTCAACTCGCGGGACGTACACCGGCCAACGCAGCGATGGCGTTCGCAACGCTGGACGCCATTGCTGGCGGCAACCGCGCCATCTGCGGCATTGGCGTTTCCGGCCCGCAGATCGTTGAAGGCTGGTATGGGCAGCCGTGGGGCAAACCGTACTACCGTATCCGCGACTACGTGCAGATCATGAAAAAGATCTGGGCCCGGGAAGAACCGGTAACCCACGATGGCAAAGAAATCAGCCTGCCCTATACAGGCCCCGGCGCGATGGGGGTAGGCAAGCCGCTCAAATCCATCCTGCACATGAACCCGAATATTCCGATTTTCCTCGGCACCGGCATGGAGTCGACGGTCAAACTGACGGCGGAGATCGCTGACGGCTGGCTTCCGCTCGGTTTCGTTCCCGGCACCGCGCCACTCTACGATCCCTGGATCGAAGAGGGGCTGGCCCGTGCCGGCAAGCCTTCGGGCTCCTTCGAGAAGCAGGCGATGACCCAGGTCATCGTCACCGATGACGTCAAGTTTGCACTCGACAAACTCAAACCCGGCATTGCGCTCTACGTCGGCGGCATGGGCCACAAGAGCATCAACTTCCACAAGGAGATGATGGTGCGTCGCGGTTTTGGAGATGCCGCCAACCGCATCCAGGAACTCTTCCTTGCCAAACGCAAGGCGGAGGCGATTGCCGCCGTGCCGGATGAGTTTGTCGACAGCGGCGCGCTCGTCGGACCCGCAGCGCGTATCAAGGAGAAGTTCCGCGCCTGGGAAGACAGCGGCGCAACGGGGCTGACCATATCCGGCAACGCCGAAGCCATTCGCATCATGGCGGAAGCAGCGCGGCTTAACTTTGCGCGGGAGTGAGTGCACTGCACCCCATAAACCGGCTCCTCTTCGAGCCCTTGTTGAATGCGCGCCGTAGTTTCAAGCGCTGACGGCGCCGTTCTCGCAGATCACCTGCAGCCCACACCTGGGCCTGACGAGATCCTTGTGCGGGTGCATGCCGCAGCGCTCAATCGCGCGGATCTCGCCATGCTGCGTGGGGGCAGCCATGGTCGGACCGGAGGTATGGGACTACCGCTGGGGCTCGAATGGGCGGGCGAGATTGTCTCCATCGGCGCCAAAGTCGCGGGATGGAAAACCGGAGACCGCGTCATGGCGACCGGTGGTGGGGCTTATGCCGAGTACGCGCTTGGATCACCACAGCGCATGCTGACCATCCCTTCAGGGATGAGTTTCGAGACCGCGGCAACACTGCCGGTCGCACTCAACACGATGCACGATGCCATCATCACCAACGGCGAGTTCAAGGCGGGACAGTCCATCCTGATCCAGGGCGCAAGCTCAGGCGTCGGGCTGCTGGCGCAGCAGATCGCAAAACATGCGGGCGCCGGACTCGTACTCGGTTCTTCCACCAACCCGGAACGACGCACAAGGCTCACTGAGTTCGGCGCTGATCTTGCCATCGACACCAGCGATCCCGACTGGGTGAAGCAGGTGCTCGCCGCAACCGATGGCAAGGGTGTCGATCTGATCATCGACCAACTCTCTGGCACTTTCGCCAACGGCAATCTTCAGGCGACCCGAATCGGCGGGCGGATCGTCAACGTTGGCCGCCTCGCCGGCGACAACGCGCCGTTCAATTTTGACCTGCATGCACTGCGGCGGATCAACTACGTGGGTGTGACGTTCAGAACTCGCTCGGCGGAAGAAGTGGCGCGCATCGTCAGTCTTGTCAAACGGGATCTTTACGCCGCGATGGCGGAAGGCAAGCTGTCACTGCCTGTTGACCGTGTGTTTCCGCTCGAGGAAACCGCGGAGGCGTTGAAACGAATGCGGCGGAACGAACACTTCGGGAAGATTGTCATAACGATGACCGGGGCCTGATCCCATGCCACAGTTCCAGATTCCCGTCGAACTCGATTACCTCGCGATCTTCGCCTGGGCGCTGGCGGGTGCCATCCTGGGCCTGCGCAGACACCTCGATCTGATTGGCGTGATCGTGATCGCCACGGTTTCATCGGTAGGAGGCGGGCTGATCCGCGATGGCATCCTGCTGCAACGTACTCCGCCGGTGCTGACAGAATTCTGGTATCTGCCGCTGATCGCCCTCGCCTCGTTGTTGGCGATTCTTTTCAGGAAGCGGGTGGAAACGTCGGCGACGGTGGAACGCACCGTCAGTGCCATTGACGGTCTCGCGACCCCGGCGTTTGCAGTCGTCGGCATGCAATTGGCGCTACAGGCAGAGATCCACTGGCCGGGTGTGATGCTGGTAGGTTGTATCAGTGGTGCGGGGGGTGGCCTGATCCGGGACATCATGCTGGGCGAAGTCCCGGAGGTGCTCAAACCTGGACACTATTTCGTGATCCCGCTGATCCTCATCTGTGCGCTGTTCCTCCTGGCCACACAGCAGTTCCTGGTTGATTCCGTCATCGCAGCGGCGGTTGCGGTGACACTGTTCTTCATCTTTCGGGTATTGACGTTGCGGTTCGACTGGCGAACACGCCCCGTGTCGAAGCGCCCCTCGAACTAACCTCCAAGGCACGTAGCTCCAGCCACGACGTTTTTCTCAAGACACTCAAACAGGTTCCGCGATGAACACCGGAATGACCCGGCTGGTTTTCCCCTGATACTCAATATACGGTGGATACGCCTCAGCACCCGCTGCCCATAGGCGCGCGCGTTCCGGATCAGCAGTGACCTCACGCACACGCATCTTCGTTACAGCCACACCATCGCGGATTTCTACATCCGGATTCGC
>Ga0194132_10010503_pt1 | contig 12282 bp, 10 predicted proteins | sample TA2KigOf80mmetaG_FD_148612 | JGI IMG/M metagenome (GOLD analysis project Ga0194132, IMG submission 148612) | Freshwater microbial communities from Lake Tanganyika, Tanzania - TA2015054 Kigoma Offshore 80m | ecosystem: Environmental > Aquatic > Freshwater > Lake | place: Tanzania: Lake... | reverse complement strand
TGGCGGCCCTTCGCGCCGCCGGCAGGACGGCTGTAGGGCCGGTCCGGCGCGCCGCGGGAGGCGCTGTTGCGGCGGGGGCCGGGGCCCCCGCGGGAGGCGCCGCCTTGCGGGCGAGTGGAGCGACGGGGCTCTGGTCGCGGCGGAGCGGGAATCTCCACGCGGTGCTTGACGGGGCCGAGGCCATGGGCAAGCGCGGCGGCTGCAACGTCGAATGGGTCGTAGTCGTTGGTCAGGCGGCGTATGACGGCGCGGTAGTCTTTCCACGCGTCGGTCTGCAGTATCTCTTCGAGACTGTCCGCGATGGCGGCGCGCTCGAACTCCATCGCCTCGCTCACGGACGGTATCTCGCGGCGGGCCATGGGGGAGCGGGTGATGCTCTCGATGGCGCGGAGGTATCCGTACTGGCGCGGCGTGATGAGGTTGAGGGCGACCCCCGTGCGGCCGGCGCGGCCGGTGCGGCCGATGCGGTTGACGTAGTCCTCCGGCTTCATGGGCGGGTCGAAGTTGATGACGTGCGATACCTCAGGGATATCTATGCCGCGCGCGGCCACGTCCGTGGCGACGAGTATCTTGATCTGGCCGCCGCGCGTGGCCCGCATGACGGTCTCGCGATGGGCCTGCGTCATCTCGCCGTGGAGGGCCAGGGCGCGGTAGCCGCGGGCCTGCACCTCGTCCGCCAGCTCGGCCGCCATGACGCGGGTGTTGCAGAAGACCATTCCAAGCTGGATGTGCTCGGTGTCCAGGAGGCGAAAGAGCGCTTCCACCTTGTGCTCAGGGAGGACCTCGTAGAAGCGGTGCTCCACGGTGGCGACGCTTGTCGCATCGCCCGACCTGCTGAGAATGACGCGCTTGGGGTCGCGCATGTAGGCGGCGCTGAGGCGGACGATGTCCTGCGGCATAGTGGCGGAGAAGAGCGCCGTCTGCCGGTCGGACGGCATCTGCTTGAGAATCGTCTCGACTTCCTCCAGGAAGCCCATGTTCAGCATCTCGTCCGCCTCGTCCAGGACGAGCATCTTCAGCGCATCGAGCGCGAAGATCTTCTGGTCGAGCAGGTCGATTAGCCGCCCCGGGGTGGCGACGACGACCTGGGGGCCGCGCTTGATGGCGCGAATCTGCGTTTCGTACGACTGGCCGCCGTAAACGGTGACGACGCTGATGCCCATGTGCTTGCCGATGGCTGCAAGCTGCGTGGATATCTGCATCGCCAGCTCCCGCGTGGGGGCAAGGACGAGCGCCTGGACTTTTCGCAGGCCTCCATCCACCCTTTCGACGATTGGTATGCCGAACGCCGCGGTCTTGCCGGTGCCGGTCTGGGCCTGCGCGATCACGTCGCGGCCCTGGAGCATGGGTGGGACGGCGCGGAGCTGGACGGGCGTGGGCTCGGTGAAGCCCATCTCCTCGAGGGCGGAGAGGGTGGTGGGGCTCAGGTTGAGGTCTTGGAAGGAGGGCATGGGGCCTTTCGGGAATAGTGAATTGGGAATAGTGAATAGTGAATCGAAGACGAAGCCGCTCCGATGTGCTCGCGAGCGGCTTCGTTGTGCTGTCGGTGGGTGGAGCCGACGGTCAGGATTGAACTGACGACCGGCGGTTTACAAAACCGCTGCTCTGCCACTGAGCTACGTCGGCGCGTATAAAGGATAGCACAGGGTACGGGGTACGGGGTACGGCAACAGCCGGTGTTAGGTGTTAGGGGTTGGGTGTTGGTTCAACTAACACCTAACACCCAACGCCTCACACCTCTGTCTTATCCGGTCCCGTGCTCCATGGCGGCAAGGAGGCGATGGGAGGCAGCGGTTATCTGGCGGACGGCGGCGTCGAAGGCCTTCTGGTTGACACGGGAGGGCTTGCGGTAGCCGCTGATCTTGCGGACGTACTGGAGGGCGGCGGCCTGGACCTCCTCGCTCGTGGCGGGAGGTTCAAGAGTGCGAAGGACCTTGATGCTGCGGCACATGGGAAGCCTCGGTGGGGGACAGGGTACGGGGTACTGGGTATAGGGTACGGCAGATGGACGGGAACGGGAAAGAGGCGTCCCGTGCGCGAGGCGTCTTGTGTGGTATGCAGTGGCCCACCCTCACTGTCACGCAGAGCCGTGACATCTCTCCCTCAAGGGCGAGAAGGGATTGGGGCCCAGGAGCGAACAGCCGACACCATCTCTGTCAGCCAGAGCGCTGACATCTCCCCCTGAGGGGGAGAAACAAGGCTACTTCCCCGGTGTTCCCCGGAACCCATAATCTTGCGCCTGGAACCCAGGACCCGGAATGCAGCACCCAGAACCCTTTCCTTTACGATCTCTGCAGTTGACCTCTTCGCCCCTCAGTTCGCGTTGAGGGTGGGCACTTTGAATGGGGGCAGGACCTGGGTCTCGTCCAGGAGGTAGGACTCTTTGCGGTAGATCTGGACGCGCCAGTGCTCTGTGTCCGGGACGTACATGTAGCCGCGGTGGTCCACGCGGACGGAGCGCGGGTGGGTGAAGAGCTTCTCCTGCTCAACGTATTCCACCGCGTCGTCCCGCATGCGGTGCTGCTTGGCGGCGGCGTTCTGGAGGAGGCGCTTGCGGACGGAGCGGGACATGGTGGCATCGCCGTGGAACTTCTGGACGTAGCGGCCGGTGCGGTCGAAGAGCTGCACGCGGTTGTTGCCGAAGTCGGCGACGTAGATGTCGCCGTCGGAGTCGACTGCGATGCCGGACGGGCGGTTGAACTGGCCGTTGCCGCTGCCGGAGGAGCCAAAGGTCCAGAGGAACTTGCCGGTGAAGTCGAAGACCTGGACGCGGTCGTTGCGCCAGTCTGCGACGTAGACTTCCTGGTACTCCTTGTCGATGTGGATGCCCCAGGGCATGTTGAACTGGCCGGGCGCCGTGCCGAATGCGCCGAAGGACATCAGCAGGCGGCCGTCGCGGGTGAAGCGCTGGACGCGGTGGTTGCCGGAATCGACCACCCAGACGTTGTCGTCGCCGTCGACAGCGATGCTGGAGGGCTTTTTGAGCTTCCCGGGCGCGCTGCCTTCCTCGCCCCATCGGCCCAGATACGGTCCGTCGACGTTGAAGAAGGAGACCTTCGCGGCGGCAGCGTCGACGAAGATCAGGGTGTTCTGCTCGTTGTCCAGGACCACCTGCGTGCCCCACATGAAGGCCGCCGGAGGGACGGGAGAGCGGAGGCTCTGCCACCCGAAGCTGCCGAGGGGCTCGTCTTCCAGGTTGGTGACGGAGATGGGGCCGTAGAAGCCCTTGCCGTAGCTGCTGCCGTTGGTGAAGACGAAGATGCGGCCGTCCTTGTGGATGGCCAGGTCACGCGGGATGCGGAAGCGGCGCGACTCGCCGATGGTGCGGTCGTAAGGGAAGCCTGCGCGAAGTATGGCGTAAGGGCGGGGCATGGGGGACTCCTGAATAGTGAATTTTGAATAGTGAATAGTGAATTGAGAGCCGGGAAACCGTAACGGAATAACCAACAGGGCTGATCAATGGCTCCGCGTTCTTTTCACTATGGAAGTCAAGATTGCCACAATCTCGTTTGCCTCAGCGATCAGGTCGGATAAGGTATCTTTCGGAACAGTGTCCGATGCCGCCAGGAGCCTGAGCCAATAGTGAGTCTCACGGGCCTCTTTGCACGCAATTGATAGTTTGCCAAGAAAGTCGGCCCGGCTCTGGCCGGCCTGCCCTTCCTCGATGTTTGCGCCAATGGACGTGCCGGAGCGCAGCACCTGGGCTGCGAGGATTCGGCTTACTCCGGGGTCGCGCTCCAGTGCCCTGCACAGGTTGATGATCCGCGTAGCGAAGAGAAAGGGCTCTTCAATTCACTATTCAACATTCACTATTCGCTATCTTCCCGCGTGCGCGTCTTTGAGCTTCTGGATGTCCAGCTTTTGCATCTTGAGCATGGCGTCTATGGCGCGCTTGGCCTTGGCCGGGTCCTTGTCGAAGAGGAGCTGACCGAGGATGGATGGGACGATTTGCCAGGAGACGCCGACCTTGTCTTTGACCCAGCCGCACATCTGCTTCTCGCCGCCGGCGGAGAGCGCTTCCCAGTACTTGTCTATCTCGGCCTGGGTGTCGCAGCTCACGGATATGGAAATGCCCATGCCGATCTTGAAATAGTCCGGCGCGCCTGCGTTGTAGCAGGAGAACTCCACGCCGTCGAGTATGAAAGTCCCGCCCGCGACGGTGCCGCCCGGGCCGGGCGAGGTGCTGACGACCCTGGAGTTCTTGAAGATGGAGGTGTAGAGCTTCATGGCCTCTTCGGCCTGGTTGTCGAACATGAAGAACGTTGTGATCTTGGGCAAGTGAGACTCCCTGGTTTAGTTGTCGGCGGGCGTCCGGCGCCAGCCTGCCTGCTGGGTGGTACCGTAGCACTTGGGGAGGACTACGGACCATCCCCTGGCCCCTTCCTAGCTTCGCTGGAAGGGGAAATAGAAACACGACCACGGGACTTCGTCACGTACCCTACCAAAGGGCTTCGCCCTCTGGACTCCCGGGAAACGACCTCTTTCCCAATGCCACCGTTCCCTCCTTAGCACAGCTGGTATTCGCGGGCGGAGACGATTAGCTGGAGCATGCGGACAAGGCGGGCCTCGCTGTCCTTGCGCGTGGCAGGGTTGGCGAAGTCCAGCGTGCCGGAGCGGGCGGCGTAGGCCAGCAGGCCGTGGCGCGTCTCCGGCGAGAGGGGCGCGGGGCCGAGCAGGTCGAGGCAGCGGTCCACGAAGTGCTCGGGCGGGACGGGCCCTTCCTTCGCGAAGAGGTTGGCGATCTTCTGGATGCCGGGCTTGGAGGCGTCCGCGACCTCATCCACGGCGTAGTTGACGCGGGAGTTGAGGGTGCCGCCGTCGATCCAGCCCATGCCGTTGGGCCAGCCCTCCACGGTGGGCGGGTTGAGGAGGCCCTGGCCCATATCGTGCGTGCCCAGGTGGTATGTCATTTCGGGGTCGGCGTCCGTGTAGGTGCCGACGAGCTTGAGGACGCTGACGACGAGCTCCACCGGGCTCTTGACGCGGCGGAAGCGGGCCTGCTTGAAGGCGTCGGAGTTAAAGAGCGCGCGGAGAATGGGGCGCATCTGTCCGCCGGACTCGAAGTAGACCTGGGCGAGCATCTCGATCGCCTGCGGGTCCAAGGGCGGCTTTTCGTTCCACGCGGAGACGGGCGGCTCGTCCTCGACGAACCAGCACCACAGGCGGCGGGCGAGGAAGCGCGCCGTGGCGGGCTGGCGGGCGACGATATCGACGATGTCCTCGCCGTTGAAGCGGCCGGTCTCGCCCATGAAGCTCTTGACGGTGTCCTTGTGCTGGTCCGGCCGGTAGACGAAGTGCGTGTTGTAGCCGCCGTGACGGCTGCCGGCGTCCTGCGGGATCGGCGTGGCGAAGGTCCAACCGGTGAAGGCGTCCGCGGCGGCCTTCACGTCCTCCTCCGTGTAGTTGCCGACGCCCATCGAGAAGAGCTCCAGGAGCTCGCGGCCGTAGTTCTCGTTGATGTTGTCCTTGAGGTTCTCCTGGTTGTCCAGCCAGTAGATCATGGCGGGGTCCTTGGAGAGCTGGATGAGGATGGTGCGGAAGTCGACCATGGCGTTGCGGCGGAACATATCGATCTGGGCCTGGGCGGTCATGACGTGGCCGGCCTTGACGTTGCTGGTGGCGAAGACCCAGTGCCAGAAGAGAGTCATCTTCTCCTCAAGCTGGCGCCGGCCGTTGAGCATGCGGTGCCACCACTGGTAGTTCCATCCGTTATAGCCGGTGCCGTAGAAGCGCTCGAGAAGGTCGATATCGATATCCGGGAAGCGCTCCGGATGGAGGAGGTCCTCGACGCACTGCTCGTACCCGCGCTCGGCCATCTTTTCCAGGTCGCCGGTGCGGTATCCGAAGCCCGCACGCCGCATAAGGTGGGCGTATAGCCCGAGGTCCTGGGTGGGCATGGGAACCTCCGGGGGTGTTGGGTGCTGGGTTCTGGGTGCTGGGCCGGACACCAGCAATGTAGGACGCGCGCGCGCTGGTGTCAAGGGATGGGGGACCAACCAAGAATGACGGGGATGCACAATGGCTCCCCTCGACTAATAACTTAGTAATCTACTAGACACCTGTGTGGCAAACGCGGTTTCCTTCTTGGCCATCCTGCCGCGTACCCGGTCCTAACCAGCACTCCCTCCTTGGGCCACCACCTGTTTTGTTAACGACAAGATTCCGCAAGAGCATTTGAAGGATTTGCTAGAGTCTGCATAAGTCACATAACAAGAGCACTTGGGGCACAAAAGCGTGGCTTCAAAGACCTTCCAAAGGTTTAAGACTGTTTGAACTTCATGTGCCGTAATCGGGCTTGCAGGATTCTTCCAATGAGAACAATAGTTTCTGAATGCTTGATGCTCTTCCATCTGTGAAATCGCCAGGACTGCAGCGTGATCTTCACCTAACTTGTCGTGTAGTCTTGCTCTCACCTGTGCTATTAGCGTGGCGAGAGTGTACTCATTCTTTCGATTATAAGTTACCTGAGCTTGGCAGGATTCGCAGATCTCTTGTAGGCGAAGCTCCATCATCGGGCCGAGGGCTGCCCCGGCCATCGGAGCATTAACGCGGTCTATTTCAGACTGAATTTCTCCGACAGAACTTATATTCCGCTCTTCGATAGCACCGCTCAATCTGTTGAATCCAGCGAACCTTAGATGGTTCCATGAAGGGAAGGAACGGACGAGGTTGTCTGCCCAGTATTGATCGTGGGTTAAAAGCAGGATTTGGAAGTCGCCAAACTCGTCCTTAAGCAAAGACGCCACTTGAGGGCGTTTGTAGGCATCGAAGCTGTTGACAATATCGTCTAGTATCAAGAATTTGAAATCGGTGTTCAAGAATCGGACGGAAGCCAAGAACACGGCGAGTCCGAAGCTATTGAGTTGGGAAATGCTCAGGTAAGTATAAGCATTCGCAATAGGCTTCTGAAGGAACTGAATTTGGAGAATGACGGCGCGATCTTCATCTGCCAAAAGGGTCAAGGATGGTTTCTCGACATCAGGTGTCGAATTCTCAAGGATAGCGAAATATCGAGCTACATTGGAGGAAATGGCATCAAACCTCAATTGGACGTCAGCAATGCTTTCCTTCACAAAGTTGTTAACAATATTGGTCAGTTTGGCAGAGGTGTTGACTGCGCTGGCCTCCTCTTCTCTGGCCCTTTTGAGTTGATCGTAGAGCTCCATCCCCCTGTCAACAAAACGATAAGCCTCAACTAAGCGTCTCCGTGGTTCATCGCTGCTCAATGCTTGGAGACGAGAGTACAGTGCTGCGGCAGCCGAGACTCTATGGACAATAAGATTCTTGCCGGCACTGATGAAGTCTTCTATCGAACGCTCAAGGCGTCCGTGATCCGCATCTTTGACTCGTTGCGTGGTTATTTGTAACCGTTGCTTCAGTTCGCTAAGTACGTTCCTCGATTCCACAATCGCTTTCGCGAAAGCGTCCACCTCCCCTAATGAAACAACGGCGCGATCTTGTTCTAATGCATGTATCTTTGTGAACTTGCGTTCCATTTCCAATACGAGCTCTAGCGCAGCAAATCTTGCCGATTCTGACTGGTCAATCAATTGCTTCAGGATTGTAAGCGCGTTTAATTTTGCTTGGACGTGGTCAATTAGTTTGCCGTCATACCTTTGGTCACACAGTGGACAGTGATCCTTCGTGGAGAGTTGTTGGAACTCTGCATCATTCAGCACAGCACTTGCTTTTTGGTAAAGGTCCATCAACAAGAATGACAAAGAGTTGTTCCGGGCCTCTGCGAACTCATTCAACTTAGTGAGAAATAACTTAACTGCCGGGCCAATACCGTCTGACACGTTCAGTTCCTGAACCGAGTCACGGATTCTTTCCGCCACGGCGAGTTCTTTGGCCAGGCCGTCCTTTTCCACCTTAGATTTCAGTTCCGATATGGCGTTTCGAATTTCACCATAAGTGACAATTTCTGGAATGCCGATGGAAGAAAGCCGCCCATTCACGACGCCCAACACACTTTCATCGGTAACAGAAGCGGATGGTGTACCAAAGACATAATTAGCTGTTTCAGAGCGCCGTTTCTCAACCTCGTCCGACAGGGTACCCAGTTTCTCGCTGAAATTCCTAAGTAGCCTCTTAAGCGCCTTCTGGAATTCAGCTTGGGCTTGGAAGCCCATCATACGCGCCAGTTCGTCAAATCTGTCCGCCTTTGTCAAGTACACAAAACGATTCAAATCTTCGTAACGAATATGACATTGATCGGGTGCACTCGCTCTGAGTAATGACAGGTCACCGTTTATCTTGGGGCGAGTGACCCTCGCGGGGTCGTAAGTAAAGACGAGTGGCTGAATCGTGTCATCGTCGAATTTGACGATGATGCGGGTTGTTTCGCCTTGTGCCAAGAGGTTGGGATTCGCGGTCTCGCCGGCGCCTTACCTAGCAAGATGGAATATCTTTCCAGCGAACAGCCATTCCCAAGCATCTGTTATGGAACTCTTGCCTGTACAGTTCCTTCCATAGAGGCTGATTGAAGTGATTCTGATTGGTAAAATCTAGAGTAAGGGGCTTCCGGATCCCCCTGAAGCCTGATATTTCGATGCTGCTAACCCGCATTATCGATTCCTCCGGATGATTGGGACTTCAAAAGCCTCTGTATCAGCTTGTCCTCCTGAAGGTTGGTCCCGATTCTGTGTTCGTTAATGAGCTTCAACAGCCCGGAGTCGAGGTCTTGATTCGCGAGGGACGTGCGTAGCCAACGATCGATGAAGTCCTCGTTTGGCTGCGTTTCTGGCACCTTTCCCATAGCTTTCCCTCTCCGCGGAAAATTTGGAAGAAACAGCGGATTAGTTAACAGGCTACCAATGAATTGTAAACTAATCCGGCGCGCGTGAAAATATGCCCGTCGCGAGGTATGTGGCTCTCGGCTGAGCCAAGTCTTACTCCGCTTTGTTCTCTCTCGCGGCGGTGAGGCGTTTGGCGACGCCGGGGCGGCCGCGGGCGCCGGGGGTGATCTGGACGTCCTCGGGGACAAACCAGTCGCGGCCGAGCTTTTCCGCGCCGTGGACTCGGCCCTCCGAGATGAGTTGCAGGATGCGGCGGTCCGAGATGCCGAGGCGCGCGGCGGCGATGCGCGCGGGGATGAGGCGGGGCTCTGTGGAAGGCTCGAGCGCCACATCAATGACGCTGTCTGGCGTGGCGAGGCGCGTGCCCTGGACCATCGCACCGACGGCCCGGCCGGCATGGTCGACCTCGACGAGGACACGGTCGTCGTCCGTCGGCTCGAATGTCCCCCGTCCCGGACCCCAATGGAGCTCCAGGAAATCAACGTCGGCGCTATACCTTACAGTTAGCCTTTCGGGCGTCATGTTATCGGTCCTCGTTCTTGATCCGTGTGACGTAGGCGGTGGAAATATAGGCCTCGCCATTCAGCTTCTTCACGACGATGCACAGGTATTTGCCGCTTGTGCCAATGTCCGGGTAGAACTTGTAGTAGAGGCGGTTATTCTACGGCGTGCGGAAGACTTACGCAAGCCCGGATACTGCGCCATAGAGTATACTTTGCGGCAAAATGCTGTCCACTGGAGGGCGCGACCATGGGGCTCATTATTACGCCGGAAGTGATTGCGGACCACGCGTGCGTGTGCGGGGAGAACCCGCTGTGGCACCCGGATGAGAAGCGGCTGTACTGGACGGACGCGCCGGGGTTTGGGATGTACAGGTGGGAGCCGGCAGTCGGCAGTCGGCAGTCGGCAGTCGGCCAGAGGGGGAAGGGGAGGGGAGCAGCCGCACCCTCACCTGTCGCTGGCGCGACATCCTCTCCCGTCAAGGGAGAGGAAAGAATAGGAACGGGAGTTAGGCTGCCGGGGGTGAGTGAGCGGGTATTGGAGGGGAAGTATGTGGGCGGGTTTACGTTCCAGGAGGATGGGTCGCTGCTGCTGTTTATGGACAAGGGGGCGATTGCGCGGTGGAAGGATGGGAAGCTGACGTACCTGTACGAGAGCCTGCCGGGGGAGGAGAACGCCGGCTTTAACGATGTCATCGCTGACCCCGCCGGGCGCGTGTTCGCCGGGACGGTGGGAAGCTCGCCCACGCAGCGCATCCTGGGCCATGGCAACCTCTACCGGCTGGATACGGACGGCTCGATACACAAGGTCGCCAGGACGGTGAAGTGCTCGAATGGGCTGGCGTTCACAGCGGACCTGAAGACGATGTGCTACACGGACTCCTATGCCTACACGATCTGGGCGTTCGACTACGACGTGGATACAGGCGCGATCAGCAACCAGCGCCCGTTCATCACGAACACGCCGGAGACGGGGTACATGGACGGCATGACGATCGACGAGGAGGGCTTCATCTGGTCGGCGCGATGGGACGACTGGGCGCTGTACCGCTACACGCCGGACGGCCGCGAGGCGATGCGCATCAAGTTCCCGGCGAAGCAGATGACGAGCGTGATCTTCGGCGGCGATGACCTCACTGACATGTTCTTGACATCCGCCGGCGGCCACCAGAAGCCGGGCACCGGGCCGATGGCCGGGGCGACGTTCCGGCTAAACCTGGGGATAAAGGGTAGGGAGGAGTATCGGTCAAGGATCAGAATAGTGAATTGAGAATAGTGAATGGTGAATTAAGGGCCTCCAGAATAGTTTACGAAGTGCATTTTCGGGGGTAGACTCGTGGTAAGGCGTCGTAATTGACTAGTCGGTACGCCGTGGCCACGGAGGTGACGGGATGCTCACGCTGTTCGGTCGAAGGTCGCGAAGGGTTGAGACGGCAGGGGCGGCAGCGCTCTCGCCGCAGGCGTCGCGGTCCTGGGTGAACGGGCCATGGAACATCCTTGTGGCGGCGGGCGACGTATCCGTCCTGGCGCGCGCCGTTCGAGCGCTGCGGGAAGACCCCCGCTACGTGGTGCATACCTCCAACGACGGCCGACTGGCGCTGGAGTGCGCCCGACAGGTGAGGCCGGACATGGTGCTGGTGGACCCGTCGTTGCCCACTCCCGACGGCTCGCGCGTGCACGAGAGCCTGCGCGATGCGCTGGGCGCGCGGGCGCGAATCGTGGTGGTGTCGAACGGCGGCAGGGAGCCGATGGCGGATGGCAACCTGGGGGTGGGTTTCAGAGCGGAAGACCTGCTCAAGATGGCGCGTGCGTTGCTGGACAGCCGACCGATAATGGGAGCGGGCGCGTGAGGAATAGTGAATTTGGAATAGTGAATACTGAATTAAGAGGGGACGGGGCGTGAAGACCGAAGATCGTCCCAGAGTGTAAATACCATGAGGCCCGGGAAATTCCCGGGCCTCATGCGTTGTATGACGTGCCGTCCTTGGGCCGCTACTACTTGTTCAGGCGGGCCTTCATGGCCGCTACCTTCTTGTTCGTGTCGGCCATGCCGCCCAAGATGATGCCGAGGTCGCTGCCCACGGTCCCGATCTTGCCGCCCTTGGCGAACCACTTCTCGGTCTGCTCGATGGTGGCGCTGAACATGCCCCAGGGGACCTTGTTGGCGATGCAGCGGTCCATGACGTGCTGGATGATCTTGTCGCGCTGCTCGTTGCCCTCGTGCGGCTTGAAGCCGTAGGTCAGGCCCAGGTCAGCGGGGCCGATCATGATGCCGTCCACGCCTTCAACCTTCAGGATAGCGTCGATGTTCTCGACGGCCTCCTTCGATTCGATCTGCGGCCACACGATAACCTCGTCGTTCGCTGTGTTCGCGTAGGCCTCGGCGCCGCCGTACTTTGCCAGGCCGTGGGGGCCCCAGCTTCGGAAGCCCTTGGGCGGGTACTTGGCGGCCTGCACCGCGCGGCGGACATCGTCCGCGGTGTTGGTGAGCGGGACGATAACGCCGTCAGCGCCCATGTCCAGCGCCTGGTTGATGAGGAAGGGCTCGTTGAAGACGACGCGAACGATGATGTCGTGGTTCTTGCCCACGCCGATGATCATGCGGCGCAGGGCCTCGACCGCCACGTTGCCGTGCTGCGTGTCAATGAGAACGTAGTCGTAGGCATCCATGTCGGCGATTGCGCTGGTGACCTGGAGGTTATCCAGGTACGGGCAGAAGCCGACTACCTGCTTGCCTGCCTTTAGTTTTTCCTTGAGCTTGTTCTTCACTGGGGTCTCCTTGTGCTTCTGTGAGGGCGTTTTGCCCTTGGGAAGCCTATTCCTTTCGGGGGATTTTGTAAAGAGAGGGTGTTGGGTGTGTCAATGCTCAATGACTTTGTCAGTCTTACTGCTCAGTGATTTTGTCAGTACGACTGGTTTTGGTTGAATCAGTCTCGATCTCCAAGGGTGATCTGGACCCGGCTTTCGATCCTTGGGCGAGGAGA
>Ga0194132_10010502_pt1 | contig 12282 bp, 13 predicted proteins | sample TA2KigOf80mmetaG_FD_148612 | JGI IMG/M metagenome (GOLD analysis project Ga0194132, IMG submission 148612) | Freshwater microbial communities from Lake Tanganyika, Tanzania - TA2015054 Kigoma Offshore 80m | ecosystem: Environmental > Aquatic > Freshwater > Lake | place: Tanzania: Lake... | reverse complement strand
CGGGGACCGCACGGATGCGATCCGTATGCTTGAGACCCTCGCGGCGCGCGATTCGATGACCTCCGAACGCGGCGCACTGCTCGGACGAATCCACAAAGACGCGTGGTTGGAGATGCGAACGAGCGACCCCCGCCAAGCCGGGAAGCATTTGCTGAACGCGATAGACGCCTACCGCCGCGGCCTGGAGGCCGACCCGCGGGATCCCTATCCGGGCGTGAATCTCACGACCCTCCTCGCCCATGCTGGGGACGCCGAGGAACTTGCCCGGGTCTCACCGGTCGTTGCCTTCGCGCTCGCCCGACGAGGAGGTGCGAACGCCCGCGACTACTTCGACCTGGCCGCCCTCTGCGAGCTCAGCTGCGTCATAGATGACGCAGGCGTCGCGAGACGTGCCGCGATGCTCGCAACCGGCAAACCGCACCCGGTGTGGGCGAGAGTGTCGACGAAACGGAACCTCCTCCTCCTGGGGGAGGTTCGGCCTCTGGCACGCGAACTCGCCGAGTACTTCTCATAGACGCTCCGTCCGTCGATGCGGTTTCGACCCGGACCTTCCCCAGGCGCCAAAGAGTCTGCCCTCCGACCAAGGCGAGGGTAGCGACACCCCAGAGCAGGGTTCTTCACAGGCAGAGAGTCTCAAAACTGGCATAAAACCGAACAAAACCAGGAGTAAAGTAAATACTTGCACCCCATGGCAAAAGTAAAGACCGGGTTGTTCTCATTCGCGGGAAGTTATGTGCAGGTGAGGTTGTTGGGGGCTTTCCCGCCGCAAACCCAGACCATCCCCAGAAGTTCCCTGGTGGCGCGGCCCGGAAACGGGCATTCCCCCGGCAGCCTCGCTGCCCCAGGCGCTTTGTATGCGACATGGTCGGAGGGTACCGCCAATCGGCGGTAATCACACTTCAACAAAGGGAGAAACTGAAAATATGAAAACGTGGAAGAACATCAGCCCGTTCTGGAAGACCCAGATCGTGTTCGTCGTACTCCTGCTTACCGGCATCGTCTACACGGCGAAGGGTGACAAGGAAAGTTACGAGGCATGGAAGGCGGGGACGGCGGCGTTAGCCGTCGAAGTCAAGAAGTACCATCAAGTCGACGGAACCGTCGAAATGGTGCAGGTACTCCCAGGCGACATCCAGTACGCGTTCAGCTCGGACGAGCGGACGCTACTCTGGTACGCCAATGCCAAGGTGCGCCTTGCCGACGGTAAGGCCTACATCGTTCGACTGCCAAGCGATTCAAAAGCGCTTGTAGGAAGCACGGTGAAGGTCTGGGTCGGACCCAACGGGGTTCTGGAAACGACACCGGTAGCGGTGTCGAAGCTGGAGCGGAGGGGCAGAGGTTCGGACTCGTTTCGGGTCATCCTCTTCTTGGGCCTGCTCGCAGCGATCTGGCCCATGGCGTCAATGGCTGCGTGGGAGGTTGCGGACGAATACCGCGACCGATACCGTCGCAACCGACGAGAAGGTCTGACTAAGAAAGAGGCGCGTCGAATCGCGGCGCGCTGGCCGAACTAGTTAGGTACAAGAACAAGAAACGGAGACCTTCCCTGCCCGGTCGCCTACCAGATTGTCGAGGGTGTTCGTCGCAACCGTCAGAGACCGCAACTCGAACCCCTCGTTGGCGTCCGCGGACAGCGACGCACGCGTATAGAACTCCGTCCCCTCCCGTACCGGTACGTGTAGCGGCATGACGCCTGCGCCGGCGGATGTCGCCGCCTCGAGCACCGTCGCGGACGGATAGCGCTCCCGCAACTTCGCCGCCAGTTCCGGTAGGGGCTCGATGGCGATGACGTCGGAGCCGGCGTACAAACCGGTGGCTACGTACACTCCGGCGTTCGCGCCGACATCAACGAGACACGTACCCGGCGAAACGGGGGCGGCTACGACGTCCAGGAGGGAGTCGCCTCGTGCACGCCCCTCGTCGACGACGACCCGCAGCCACCAGCGGTGTGGTAGCACACCCCTGCACCGATCGATGGTGAACAGGCGGACGGCTGTCGCCCCCTTGGCGATCAGAGAAGCCACGATCACGAACCTCGGTACCTTCCGCCGTGGAGGGAAAGCCCCGCGCTACGAGGCGAGATCTTGCATACACAGGGTCTGAGACGGGTCAGTGCTGGCATCTTGGGCAGTGTGTGCTTCCCCTCCCCGCAACGACCGACGCCCGCAACTCCTCCCCGCACCGTTGACACGGCAGCCCGGATCTTCCGTAGCAGCGCAGGTTGGCGACGTTCTCCCCGCGTGATCCGTCCGGTTTCCGGTAATCGCGGAATGTCGTCCCACCGGCTTGTATCGATCCGAGCAGGATCCGTGCGAGGTTTCGGGCCAATTCACGGCATTCGCTCGACGTGAGATCGCATATCGCGCGCTCCGGGTGGATTCTGGACGCAAAGAGCGCCTCATCACAGTAGATGTTGCCCACCCCGGCCACCACGCGCTGGTCAAGCAGCACCGCCTTTACACTCCTATGGGAACTTCGCGCCTGACGTAACGCCGCGGCACTCGCCCCGGCATCGGTGCCTTCTGGGCCGATTTCGGCCAAACCACGGATTGTTCCGTAGAGACCAGGTTCGACGATGACAAGGCGTCCGAAACGCCGTGAGTCGACGTACCCCAGCCAACGTTCGTCCCCGTCAGGGAACGTGACCGTCCATGACGCATGCAGGTGCGGTACATCGAGGGGTGCTCCCGTAACGAGGAACTTTCCAGTCATCCCCAAATGTGCCACGAGTTCGCACTGCGTCGACCCCGCATCGAACCCGAGGATCAGCCATTTACCGCGCCGCCGCACATCACGCAGCGTCCCCGCTGCGCTGCCCGCGCCGGCGTACCGTGGGTACTTAGAAGTCCGGCCGGGTGCAAATTCCCCACCCACAAGGTCCGCAAGTGCCCCGCGGACGGATTCGACTTCTGGTAGTTCAGGCATGGCTACGACCGTCCCCGCCTCGTGGCACCCGGCAGGGGGAGGCTTCTTGGTCATGCCACCCCGCGCCCACGGTAGTGGACGCACGTTCAACGAAAGGAACCAACCATGACCCTCGCGGTCCTCGTCCCGCTTCGGCGGATCGAAATCTTGACCGTGGATAAATGTTCGTACCTCCTTGAGGAGTTCCACGGCTATACCACGCTCACCAAGACGCATGCGGATGGTACGACCGAAATCTTCGACAACGTCGAGATCGAGTACCAAGATCTGCGTTCCGGACTCCCCCTCTCCTGGAACGAGATCGTGTTCGACGGTTCGGTGCTCTCCCATGGAGCCGCCCGCGTCGTCACCGCCAAGATCTTGTAACCAATCCCACCAAGAACCGGCCCCCGTCAAGATCGTCTTGACAGGGGGCCGGTGCCGTATATTCCCGCCAGTGTTTCCGCCGCCAGGTCGCGGACGATCGTGTCCATGGCGCAACCCCAACCCCCGCCCCGGCTGGGAATCGTCGTTCCGGCGAAAGACCCTGGCGTAAGTTTTGACGGGCATCTGGGCAGGTTGCTCCGCCTAGCGCAGGAACGCACGAATGTGGAGATTGTCGTCGTCGACGACGGATCGGTGCGCGGTGATCTTGCTCCACGGATACCAGATCCTGCGATGTTGTTGTGCCACGAGTCGAACCGAGGTAAGGGTGCAGCGTTGCGGACCGGTTTCACACATCTCTTAGGCCTTGGATATGGCGACGGGGATTTGCTCGGTTTCATCGACGCCGACGGCGATATCGCCGCCGAAGAGCTGTATCGCCTCGCCGCCCTGGCCGCCGGCACCCCCGGCGCCGTCGGGGCCAAGACGTCCGCCCACCGAAGCTCTTTGTTGCGTACAATCACCTCAGCGGTGTTCGCTGGGCTCGTCCGGTTGCTTTTGCCCACCGGCATACGCCACACCCAGGTGGGTGTGAAGGTGTTCGACGCCGGTTTCCTGGCTCGAGCTCTGCCGCACACCAGGGAGGAGGGGTTCTTGCTCGACGTGGAGTTGCTCGCGTACGCGTACCGTAACCACGTTCCCATGTCCCAAGTCGGCGTTTCCTTCACCACTGCCGCCACGGAGAGCACGGTGCGTCCCAGGCACGTGCGTCAGATGGCACTCGGACTGCTCAAAATCTCTGCACGGACCCGACGCGGCCGCCGCCTGCGCCAATGAGGGCCCGCTCAGCTCCGTCGATCGCCGCCGCGAGCGTACCGACAAAGCGTCGCTTCGTGCAGTAGTCGTGCCCGAAACCTACCTCTACGCGGGTCGCCCCGAGAAGTCCTGCGAGTTCCCTTTGCAGGGTGGGTCGTACCACGACGTCGAGTTTGGTGATGAGCATGCTCGAAGGGATGTGCAAATTCTGCGCGATCAACCGCCCGTCGAAAGCCGCCGCTTCTCGCAAGGCGTCCCCCAGTACTTTAGCATCGTGTCGTACGATGCTTCGCGCAACATGCTGGGCGTGCACGATCCGCGTCTCCTCTACTGTACTCTGCCCCCGCTTGCCCCACGAATTTCGTAGCAGGTCCCCCGCGGCCCGCACGCCGCCTGCTCCGAACGTGACCAGGCGCGCCCCGGTCGCGATGGGGACGATTGCACCTACCCTCGCCCGGTGCCGGTGCGCGAGTTGCAGCATCACCGCCCCGCCAAGGGAGTATCCGCACACCACGGACCCCACAATGTCGCGCGCTTCGAGTACTTCGGCGATACCGTCGGTACAGCGCGAGATATCGAACGCACCCGCACCCGGGCTGTGCCCGTGCCCGGGAAGATCGATCGCGATGACCCGCCACCGCTCGCGCAACACGGGAATCACCTCAGCCCACGTGATCAGGGAATCCGCACCCCATCCGTGAATCAAGAGCACCGCCCGACCAGATCCTCCGCTGTCGCGTACGTACAAGTCCCCCGCCGTCGTGTGCTGCACGATCCCTTGTGGTACTCGGTGGATGCTTCCGAGTTTTCGGTACTCGACGTCGCTCATGGCGCCACCTGCGCACGCAATGCAGTGATGTCTTCGCGCATCATCGTGTTCCCACCCGGCGTCTCCACGACGGCTGGGCATCCCGCCTCAGCCACGACTTGTGCGACCGCCTCGAGTCCGCACGCCCCGGCACCCAAGTTGGCATGCCGGTCCCGACCACTGTTGAACGGGTCGCGTGAATCGTTCGCATGTACCAGGTCGATTTTTCCGGCAAAAGATCGCAAGCGTTTGCAGGCGTGCACCAGTTCCTCACCGCCGGCATGGGCATGACAGGTGTCCAGGCATATCCCGATGTTGTGTCCCGCGTCGTGCAAGGCTCCATACAGTGCGGCGAAGGCGTCGAATGATCTCGCCACCGCCGCTTTCCCACCCGCGGTGTTCTCTATCAAGAGTCGTACCGGAAGGTCTAACCCGTGCAACACTTCTACCCACCCGGCGATCCCGTCGCGCACGTCGCCTTCCCCGGTAGGATGTCCCCCGTGGACGACGAGACCGCTTGCCCCGATACGCGCTGCCGCCTCACTTTGCGCGATCAACGCCCGTCGTGTTTTGCTCCGTACTTCGGGATTGATCGAGGCAGGGTTCAGCAAGTACGGCGCGTGGACGAATACCGTGAGGCCACTGTCGCGCAACACCTGTTCGTCATGACCCACACGCGGCGTCGCCCACGAGAGTGGCGCCGAGAGGAATATCTGGACGACGTCTGAGCCCGTGGCCTCGGCGGCGGTGAGGACACTGCTACGATCCACGTGGGCGCCGAGGAGCATGGTTAGACACGGTACCGACTTCCGCTGATTCGGGCCAAACGCGCCGGCACGCCGTTTCTCCCCGGTCCGGCACGGTAGGTGCCTGTGCGTCGCGTGTCGCTCCTCGCCTTCTCCGTGTACCTCTTTGCTTGCGGCACCCCCGACGCTCCCAGGGTGCCGCTCGCTGACGTGAACACCGCCCTCGCCGCCCGCTCCCTCCCTGAGCTCGACGAGACCGAGTACGTCTGCGTGCTCGATGCATCGGGCCTCAACCCCCTCGAACTGGGAGAACTGCTCCGTCGGGACCCGGTGTACCGCGACGTGTTCGATGCCCGGCAATTAGCGTCAGCGCACGTTGAGTGTATCGATCATCTCAAGGTGCTCGCCACCGTCCCGTCGCAAGACGCGGTGCGCGAGTGCGCCGGCACGTTCCCACCCAGCATCGCCGAGGAGACGTACCTGGCCGCGCTGATCGCCGACCCCCAGCGACTCGACCGCGCCCTCTCCAAGACCGCTTCGTGTATACAAGATGTGTCCCTGCGTTCCACACCGGGGGGACCACTGGTACTGTACCTGCGCGACCGTTCTCTTGCGTACGTGCTTGACGGAGACGTTCTCGCGTGCGTCACTCCGCTCGTTCCGACGCTGGGCGGGGTGCTGCCTGCAACCGATGAGACTGCTGCCACCGTGGCGCTCGCCCTTAGCCAGTGCATGTCGAACGCCTCGCTCGTCTCGCTCATGGCCGTATCGGCACGGGCCGATGAGGTCTGTGTAGCCTCCCGTCTTGGCTCCTCTACCGGTATTCCACGCCAAGTGCTTGCGGCATACCTGCGCGAGGATGAAGCCTCGGGGCTCGCATTGCTCGAAAGTCTCCGCAAGGATTGCCCGGTGGGTGGCTCAACGCAGCCAAGCACCGTCCCAAGCGAGCCAAGTTCCCCCGATAAGCAGTGAAATTGCCGCGAGTAGGTGTAGCACCGCGATGAATGGCCCGGGAAGATGCATGGCTCTCCCGACCACGCCCGCATCGGTATCGGTATGGGTCCGGTGGCGCAGTTGTATACACGTCATCCGCACCCCGCCCCCGAGCATCACACCGGCGAGCAGCCCACCGATCGCCGTGCTCCAGGGCGCGGCAAGGAGGATGCCAGCCACCCATAACGCAGCCCCGAGTGCTGCCGAGTACACGAATCCCCAGAGGCTCCGCACCAGGAGAAGCACGCCCAGTAGGGCAAGGACGGCGCAACCGAGCAACCACGGCATTACCATGCCGCTACGCACCGCCGCCACCGTTGCAAGACCTGCAATCCCCGGGCCGAGGTACCCAGCGCCGGCAGCCAACACCAGGCGTGGTCGTCCAAATTCGCGCGGGAGCGAGAACTTTGCCGAACCCGACGCGTTCGGTTCGTAAACAACCGAGTGCACGATACCGCCAACCAAGAGTGCCGTGAGCGCATGTGCCAGTTCATGCACGTACGTGCATGCATGGCGCAGGACCGTCCAAGCCGGGCTGGCCGCCAGGACAACACCGAAAAGTACGGTACCAAGCACCACCCAAGGCTCTGCGATATCTGACCAGGCATCTACACGCACCCCCGTGAACGCCGCAGCGATCAGCAGCACCGTGGCGCTCGCGTAAAGCCGTCGCAGGTACTGCATGCATACAGTGTCGCCTCACCAGTTAGGGCGGGCGTCAGTCGATCGCTACGCTGAAGCCGATCACGGCTCCGCCACCTTCGCGATCGCTCGCCGCCGTACTCCCGCGATGACGTTCGGCGATCTCTTTCACGATCGCGAGCCCAAGACCGCTGCCGCTGCTGCTGCGAGCTGAATCTGCCCGCCAGAAACGTTGGAAGAGAAGCCCCGGGTCGGCGCCTTGTAAACCGACCCCCCGATCGGAGACTTCCACCCAGACGTGCTTCCCGGCGACGCGTATGGAAACCTCGATAGGACCGTCGGAGTACTTCACCGCGTTCCCCACCAAGTTGCTTACCGCCCGGTCGAACGCCTGGGGTTGGATAGAAACGACGATCTCGCCGCCGACTTGCCCGCCCGCAATCGTAATCTCCCGATCGTGTCGCCGCGCCTCGCGCATGACGATACCCCCGACTCGCTCGAACAGGTCGTGTTCTTCCGGTTCTTCCGCCGTATATGCCCCGCTCGCTGCGTCGATGATCTCATCGACGAGTTGTTTCAAGGTGCGCACCTCGAGGCCTAGGTCTTGTAAAACCTGCGCACGCTCCACTTCGCCGAGCTGGTGTCGTCCGAGGATGGTGACATTGTTGAGCAAACTGGTGAGTGGGGTCCTCAGATCATGTCCCACGTCTTGCACGATGCGCCGCTGCTCGGCCCGTGCTTGGCGCAGGGCGGCTATCGTACGATTGAAGGCCCCGGCAAGCCGCTGCACTTCGCTGCTACCACCCCCCTCGACCTCGACGTCAAGTTCACCCGCGGCGACGTCTTCGACCGCACCCGTCAATTCCCGCAACGGCGCCAACGCTCTCCGTGTCACTATCCAAGAAGCCACTCCGCCAGCGCTCGCCACCACGAGGCCGATCATCAACGAGAGCAAGCGCACGGTCGCCAAGTCCGCCGTCGCCGTCTTGTAGTTCAGTGCCACTTGAATTGCGCCATATCTGGTGGACGTGGTCCGAATACGCCAGGTCGAACCCTGGATCGTCTCATCTCGAACGTAATGCCCGACCCGTCCCAAGGCGACTTCGATGTCCCGTCTTACCACGGGCAGACTTATGCCGGAAATGGGCAGCTGTTTTCCAACGCGATCAACCGCCTGGACGGAGTACGCGCCGAGGTCTTGTCCAGCGACGGGGTCGGCGAAGGGTGAGCGCCGCACTTCGTCGAGGAAGAAACTTGACACCGTGGCCAAGCTCCCATTGACGTTCGTTTCAATTCGCGCCGCAAGCATAAAATACGAAGAGAGCGCGACCGCCACAGACGAGACTGCGGCGATGATGATGCCCACCAACGCGGTGCGCAGCCGGAGGCTCATACGCGAGCGACGTACCCAACCCCACGAACAGTGTGGATCAAACGGCGCCCTCCGTGCTCCTCGGTCTTGCGCCGCAAGTATCCGATGTACACGGCAAGGTTCTTCGAGTTGGGCCCAAAGTCGTACCCCCAGATCTGTTCGTAGAGTTCGCTCGGTGTCATCACCGTTCCCGAACGCTTCACGAGTGCGAGAAGCAGGTCGAACTCGATCTTGGTGAGGTTCAGGTCGACACCGCTGCGTTCGGCCTTGCGACCGGATTCGTCAAGAGTCAGGTCGTCAAGCCAGCTCTGCTCGCCGCTCATGCCACCGCGTCGCAACAGCGCACGCACCCGAGCGAGTAGTTCGTCCGCTTCGTACGGCTTGATCAAATAGTCGTCCGCCCCGGCATCGAGTCCGGCCACACGTTCACTCGTCTCGCTCTTCGCGGTGAGCATCAACACTGGCGTGGCGGCGTTGTTGCGACGAAGCCATCGGCAGACGGCGAGCCCATCCAACTTTGGCATCATCCAATCGAGGAGTGCGAGGCCGATCTCGCCATTCTCGAGCGCCGCGACGGCCGCCTCCCCGTCCTCGACGGCGATCGTTTCGTACCCTTCGAATCGGAGGATTCGGTTCAACGATTCACGGACACTGCGGTCGTCTTCGGCGATTAAGATGATGGTGGAAGTCATGCCCTGTCACAGTCGCCATCACTTGGCCCGCCACACACGCCGCCTCTACCCGCCACTCAGTCCCGTCACCCCAGCCGGACCACCACATCGACGAGTTTTCCCGCCGGTAAGGCCCACCCGGCAAGGAGGGCCGAGGTGCGCTCCCAGGTCGTGATCGTATCCGGCGCTTCCTTCCGCACGTGCTTGAGCAATCTAGTCCGACTAGCAAGGTGCCACGCGGCGAAGTGCGCGACTTGTGCCTCGCACACTTTGTCATGTACCCAAGCCCCTTGTTTTTTGGCGACCGGGCTGCACAGGGCTTGGTCGAGCCACTCCCCGATCCATGTCGACCCTTCCGTCGCTACCAGCATGCTGGGCTCGACATGGTTGGCGTCGGCGTGCCGGAGCGACCATGGGACTGCGCACGCCGCCTCCACGCGCACCTCGAGCGGATGGGTGTGCATTGAGCGCCAGAACGCCGAGAAGTCGTACGTCGTGTACCGCTCCGGGGTGTTCCGCATCGCCGTAAGCGCGTACGGGAGGAGCGCTGGCTGTCTGGCGACTCTACCCAGGGTTCCGCTCTCGATCCATGCGGCCGTGTCGAGTAGTTCGCGCAATTTAGGGTACCGAACCAAATTCGCCTCGGTGACTTCGTGCCCTTGCAAGATGCTCGCCACCGCCCCCGCAATCTCGCCCGACCGCATCACGCGCCGCACCCCCCTCCGAGTCAGCCTCCGAGGGCGCGCCCCGCGCCAACTCGCGTTGTGCCAACTCCCGCGTTGCCTCAGCAACCGTTCGCTCAACCCACCGCACAAGTCTTCGCCATCTTTTCGTCTCGCCCGCAAGTAGTCGATGACTCCGCCGGGCAGGAGATTACGGACGGCGTCGCATCGTTCCTGTTCTGGCAAGTTTCGCAGCACCTCCGCCCATGCAGCCGCATCACGCACGAGCACGTTGCTGCGCCAGCGGTGCAGGTCCCTGGACGCGTGTTCGGCATACCAGCGGAGCGAGTCGATGCGTGCATCAACTTCGCCCAGCACATTGTGTACATAGGTTTCGAAGTTCTCGACGAGGCATAACGAGCGCAGGCGCGCGAGCGCGTTGGGACCTTGACAGAATGCCACCGACACGAGTCGTTCGAACGCCAGAGGGGTTAGGCATACGGGGTTGCGTACGATCGCGTCAAGTGCCCGCGATGGTGCAAGACCGGCGATGCAGGCTCCAGCCTCGTTCTCTCCGCGCCGCATGCATGCATCAATCCAATCATCAGGGGCGATGGGGTTTGCTGCAGCACACCGGATCGAATCTGGTGTTCCCGTGGAGAGTAGGGCCTGCACGGGACCAGGGTCGGCCGACCGGTACCCGACCCAGTTGATGTAGCGCTCTTCGCCGGTTCGATGTAGTTCGTCGCCAAGACCGAGGGGGAACAAGGCCCCAGCGGCGGCGGGAAGGGTGCTGGCCGCTTCGATGAGATATTTGCGCACGCTCTCAAGGTCTTGGGTTACTTCTAAAACGGCCTCAACGAAGGCGATCCGCTGCCTATCTTGGTGTTCACCCATGCGCAAGATTGTCGCACCCCCGGCGCCTTCGGGCGCGGTGCCGCCCCCCATGCCGGCTTGGTGGTGGGTTGGGGTCCTGACCAGACGATACAGTACATGCGTGTCGGTATCGTGACTTCCGGTGGTGATTGTGCGGGCCTCAACGCCGGGATCGCCGAGGTGGTTTCCCGACTGCGTATCTCTGGCGCCGAGCCGGTGCTGATCCCCGACGGGTTCGCGGGCTTGCATCGCGGAGATGCGGTCAAAATCGATGACGAGTCCCTTTGGTGGGCCTCACGACGCGGTGGATCTGTTCTTGGTGCGTCCCGCACCAACCTCAAGCACGAAGAGTCCCTCACCCGCGCTCGCGCCGGTATAGCAACGCTTCGTTTGGATGGTCTCGTGGTGTTCGGTGGTGATGGAAGTTTACAAGGGGCAGGCCGACTCGCCACCGACTCATTCCCGGTTGCCGCCATTCCCAAAACGATTGACGCCGACGTGGGGTGTACCGAACAGACGATCGGTTTTGCTACCGCGGTGCAATCGGGCTGCGAGGCGGTAGAGCACGTGGACGAGACACGGTGGACGCACAAGACGGCGTTCCTCATCGAAGTGATGGGTCGCCGTAGCGGCATGCTCGCCGCCGACATCGCCCGTTCAACTGGGGTCGCGGGGGTGCTGGTACCTGAGGTCCCCTGGACGCTCGCTGAGGTGGCCGCTCGTCTCTCTGGCGCGCGCGGTGGTATCGTGGTTGTATCCGAGGCGGCCTGGTCGCAAGATCTCGGGCCGGTACGCCTCGATGCGCGTGGCAAACCCCAGGTCGGCGGCGTCGTTGACCCGCTCGCCGCAGCTTTGCATGGCGCAGGCGTGCCCCGTCTCCGCACCGTGTCCTTGGGGCATGTGCTTCGCGGCGGTTCGCCGGTCGCATCCGATCGGCTGCTCGCTCGTCGGTTCGCAACGGTCGCCGCTGCCGAGCTGCTCGCGGGCCGGTCGTGTGTCGCCGCGGTGCGCGCCGGGAAAGTGGTGCCGGTCCCCATCGATCAAGCGTTCGCTCCCCGCCGGTTTCTGACCGCCGACGAGATCCTAGGATACCAACCACTCATCATCGGTGGGTGAGTTCCACCCCATCTGGGTCTCACCGTGCTGCGAGTCGCACCCAATTGACGAGGTACGCACACAAGTCCATCGCGCTTGTAGGGCGGGAGTTTCGGGGTGCTACTCAGCGCAGGTTTCAGCGAAAATCGGGGAATTTCTCAGCGACCCATGTGGGTGCTACATCGTCTTGCAATACGCCTGCAGCCCATGACTGTTTATGTCGTTAGGAGATACAACCAGTGTAGCACACTTTTGGGGGAAACAGACCCCTTGAGTAGATCGCCGGAGACACCGGTCGCTATGTGGATGTATT